>JAABUU010000839.1_pt1 | contig 61089 bp, 58 predicted proteins | sample 5559301 | NCBI WGS metagenome assembly JAABUU01 (sample SAMN10711884, study PRJNA513360) | rock metagenome | isolation source: Antarctica rocks | place: Antarctica: Victoria Land, Richard Nunatak white
CGTCAGCGTCGCCGTGCTCGCCTCCGACGCCGGGGTACCGACCATGAACAGCTGCCCCACCCGCTGGGCCAGCGACATCCCGGCCAGTACGTCGCCGGGGCTGCCCGAGGCAGCGGGCAAGGTCGCCGCCCGTGCAGGAGTGACGCCCACCGCTACCGCGATCAGCGCCGCGGCCAACGAGCAGGCGATCCAGACCGGTCCCCTCCGCCACGGGTTCGCGGGTCGCCGCCGAGCAGGATGAACTGTCATGACCGGTCCGATCCACTGGGCACGGGGGCTGACCCGGCTACCGTTCATCGGGACGCGCCAAGGCCTAGCCCGAAGGGGGTTCGTTGTCAATGCTCTCGTCGTGCTCGTCGGCACCAGGGACGTGCCGAGCTACCCCCCGACCCGCCCGGTGATGCCTTTAGCGGTGGTTGCCGTCGGGGGCAATGCTCTGACCGCCGCTGACCAGACCGGCACCTGGACCGAGGTCGCCGCCAACGCCGAGCAGATCGGGGCCTGCCTGGCCGCGTTGCGCGGTGCGGGCTGGCAGATTGCGGTCGTCCACGGCAACGGCCCCCAGGTCGGCAACCTGGCGCTACAGCAGGACGCGGGCGCCCAGGTCGTACCGGCGCAGCCGTTGCACCAGCTGTGCGCCATGACGCAGGGGCAGCTCGGCAGCGTGCTGGTACGTGCGGTGGACCGGCACTGCGGCGCCGGGTCGGCGGTGGCGATCGTCACCCACGTCGAGGTCGACCCGACAGACCCTGCCTTCAGCCACCCGACCAAGCCGATCGGCCCGTTCTGGAGTGCGGAGCGGGCGGCCGAGCTGGCCGAGGAGCGCGGCTGGACCACTGAGGAGGACTCCGGACGCGGGTACCGCCGGGTGGTCGCCTCACCCCGGCCGACCGCTGTGGTAGAGGTGTCGGCGGTCCGCACGCTGCTTCAGGCGGGGTACGTGGTGTTGGCCGCCGGCGGTGGCGGTGTCGCCGTCAGCGCCGACCACGACGGCGGACTCGCCGGCGTGGACGCCGTGATCGACAAGGATCACGCGGCCGCTGTGCTGGCCACGGCGATCGGTGCCAGTGAGCTCTACCTGCTGACCGGGGTGGACTGCGTCCTGCTGGACTTCGGCACCGTGCACCAGCGGGCGGCGCACCTGCTCAGCCCGGAGCAGGCGCAGCACTACCTGGATGAGGGGCAGTTCCCGGAGGGGAGCATGGGGCCGAAGATCACAGCCGCTCTGCGCTTCCTGCAGGACGGCGGCTCGAGGGTCATCATCACCTCGGCCGAGAAGTTGGCCGCTGCCACGGCCGGCGAGCCCGCTGTCGGCACCTGTATCACCGCGTTGCACGTGGCTGCAGCACGGCCGCTGCAGGCGCGGCGGGTCGACGTGGAGCGGGCGTCGTAAGCGCAGCTCACCCCAGCCGCAGCAGCGAGTTGCTCTGCAGCGCACCGCCTGCAGCCGGCCCGCCACCGGGCAGGTAAAGCCGGCCGGCGACAACGGCCGCGCCGGTGCCCTGCCGGCCGGCCGGCAGATCCGGCAGCCGGGACCAGGATCTCGTTGCCGGGTCGTAGGCGTCGACCTCGGTGTACACCTGGGTCTCGGCTGCGTCTTCGCCACCGAGGACGACGAACCGACCGGCCAGGGCCGCGCCCGCGAAGGACGACCGGCCCGACGGCAGGGGCGGCAGGGTGCTCCACCGGTCGCTCGCCGGGTCGTAGGACTCCACACTCCGGCGCGCACCCGGTCGGCCGCCCGCGACGTACAGCCGGCCGTCCACGACGGCAGCAGCAGCGTGGTCCCGTGCGGTGGGCATCGGCGCGGCGGTCGACCAGCGGTCGGTCGCCGGGTCGTAGACGTCGTGCTCAGCGGTGTCCCGGGCGCCGCTCTTGCCTCCCACGTAGTGCAGCCGGTCCCCCAGCAGTACGGCGGCGCCCGCCGCCCGCAGACCGGGCACAGGCGCGCGCGGACTCCAGCGGTCACGTGCCGGGTCGTAGGCCCAGGTGGTGTCGGTGCCGCCCGAGCCCGCGCCGTACCCGCCGACCGCGTAGAGGCGACCGGCCAGCCCGACCGCGCCGACGTGGTCCATCGGCGCCGGCAGCGGTGCTGCCGAGCGCCAGCGGCCGGTCGTCGTGTCGAGCACGAGGTGCGTCGTGGAACGCGGGTGGCCATCGACATAGCCACCTAGCAGGTGGATCTCGGTGCCGAGCACCGCGACGCCGACCTCGCTGACGGCGACCGGCAGCGGTTCGCCCGAACTCCAGACCGGCACGTGCGGGCTCGACTGGCCAGGGATGCGCGCGACCGGACTGCTCGCCGGCTTCGTCGTACGGGCCGGTGGAGAGCTTGAGGAGCTCGGCGAGCCGCATGCGGCGACGAGCAGGAGCGCGAGAACGGCCCCGCACCTCACCGCAGGACGCCGGTGTGGCCCAGGGAGAAGCGACCGGGCTGGGGCCAGACGCACAGGCCGTGCGGCGAGCCGCCGACCGGGATGCGGGCCAGCAGGTGCCCGTCGGAGGTCCGGATCGCGTAGACCTCGCGGGTGTAGCGGCCGGACAGCCAGAGCACGGTGCCGTCGGCCGAGACCCCACCCATGTCCGGGGAGCCACCCGGGATCGGCCAGATCGCTCGGACCGCGCCGGTCGCGAACGACAGCACCGACACCGAGGCGCCCTTGCGGTTGGAGATGTACAGGTCCTTGCTGTCCCGGCTGACGTAGAGCCCGTGCGCGCCCAGGCCGGTAGGCAGGAAGCTGCGGACCGTGGTCGTCTTGGCGTCGATGAGGTAGACGCCGTTGCTGTTCTCGTCCGCGACGTAGAACGTCGAGCCGTCCGGGCTCAGCTTGACGTCCTGCGGCTTGGGCCGGCTCCCACCCTGCCGCGGCAGGGTCAAGGTCTTGAGCACCCTCTGGTGGACCATGTCGACCAGGAGCATCTGGCCGCTGAACTCGCAGGAAAACAGGGCCTGCGTGCCGTCCGGGGAGAAGTCGGCGTGATCGATGCCGCTGCAGGGGACGTGCAGCGAGTGCTGCAGGGCCATCGTGTGCGGGTCGCGGAAGTCCAGCCGCCCGAGCGCCTCGGCGACGACGACTGCGTGGGCGCCGTCCGCGGTGAAGTACAGGTTGTACGGGTCGTCGACCTTCACCGGCGTACCGAAGGTGCCGGTGCGCGGGTCGATCGGCGTGAGGCTGTTGCCCATGTCGTTGTCGACCCAGAGCGTCTTCAGGTCGTACGACGGGGTGACGTGCTGCGGCAGCCGGCCGACCTGCTCGACCCGCAGGACCTTGAAGGTCACCGGGTCGATCACGTGCACGGTGGCGTCGTCGTCGTCGGGGACGTAGATCAGCGGCTTGGCCCGCTGCGCCTCAGGGGCGAGCAGCCCGGCGTGGTCGGCGGCGTACACGTCTGTGGTGCTGGTCCCGGGGCTCGTGGTGTTGGTGCTGGTGCTGCCGGGGCTGGTGCCGCCGGAGGGCGACGGTGCGGTTGACCCGGCAGGGCCCGGCGTGGGGCGGGCAGCGGGCCTGGCCCCAGCAGTGCTGCAGGAGCCCAGGAGGGCCAGCGCGAGCAGGGCAGTCAAAGAGCGGGCGCGGGGGAGCACGGGACCTCGGGCATCGACGGGGAGGGAGCGTGGCAGGGGGGTCCGCACGCCTTGGACGGCCAGGCACCAGGGTAGAAGGCCGCAGGTCAGTGCCGGGTCAAGGCCGAGCAGCGCGGCGGGTGGCAGACTAACCCGGCTGACCGTGTCGCAGATCCCCGAGGAGTCCCGATGGCCAACCCGTTCATCAAGGGCTGGAAGTACACCATGGCTGCCTTCGGCGCCAAGATCGACGAGAAGGCCGACCCAAAGATCCAGATCCAGCAGGCGATCGAGGACGCACAGCGCCAGCACCAGGCGCTGACCCAGCAGGCAGCGGCCGTCATCGGCAACCAGCGACAGCTGGAGATGAAGCTGGCGCGCCAGATGAGTGAGGTCGAGAAGCTGCAGGGCTCGGCCCGGCAGGCCCTGGTGCTGTCCGATCAGGCGCGCGCCGCCGGGAACGCGCCCAAGGCGAGCGAGTACGAGCAGACCGCGCAGGCCTTCGCCAACCAGTTGGTGTCGGGCGAGAAGAACATGGAGGACCTCAAGGGCCTGCACGACCAGGCGTTGCAGGCCGCCCAGAAGGCCAAGCAGGCGGTCGAGACCAATTCGATGGTCGTGCAGCGCAAGCTGTCCGAGCGCACCCAGCTGATGAGCCAGCTGGAGCAGGCCAAGATGCAGGAGGCCGTCACCAAGAGCCTGACCTCGATGTCGGAGCTGTCCGCACCGGGCAACACTCCGTCCCTGGATGAGGTGCGGGACAAGATCGAGACGCGGTACGCCAAGGCGCTCGGCGGCGCCGAACTGGCCAGCAGCAGCGTCGAGGGGCGGATGCTCGAGGTCGAGAAGTCGACCCTGGACTTCACCGCGCAGTCCCGTCTGGACCAGATCCGCGCCAGGCTGTCGGGGCCCGCGACCGGACCGGCCATCACGAGCGGGACTCCTACGTCCCCGCCGACCTCGACCCCTTCGGCGACCCCTTCGTTGGACAAGCCGGCCGAAGGGGTCTGATGCCGCGACCGCCGCTGCCGCCATTCGACGAGGCCGCGGCGCGGACGAAGGTGCAGGCCGCCGAGGACGCGTGGAACACCCGGGACCCGGCGCGCGTCGCCGAGGCGTACACGGTCGACTCGGTGTGGCGTAACCGAGACGAGTTCATCCAGGGGCGCGCGGCCATTGAGGCCTTCCTGACCGGCAAGTGGGAGCGGGAGCTGGACTACGCGCTGCGCAAGGACCTATGGACCTTCGGCGGCAACCGGATCGCGGTCCGCTTCCAGTACGAGTGGCACGACGCCTCGGGCACCTGGTGGCGCAGCTACGGCAACGAGAACTGGGAGTTCGCCCAGGACGGGCTGATGGCCCGCCGGGAGGCGAGCATCAACGACCTGCAGATCGCCCAGGTGGACCGCCGCATCCGCGGCCCCCGGCCGGAGTCCGAGCACGGCCAGCCGCTGCCGCTGCAGTAGGCGCGGTCCGGCGCCACGTACCCGCGAGCGTCCGTCGTCGTGTACGCGCGCAACCGATCGTCCCCTCGCCATGTACGCGACCGTCGTCGTCGCCGCCGACTGGGCGCCCTGTCCTCTGGCGTACCGGGTCTCCCTTGCGGCTGAGCCGCTGCACCTGTCTTCCCGCGTGACAACCACTCTGCTCTCATGACGCTCGACTTGTTGTCGTTGAGCGTGAGGTGACCCTGCCGTACGTCACGGGAGCAGACACGTGGCCATCGCGGAAGACAGGCGGATGGGCGACGGATATGGGAGCGCGGCTGTGCGGGCTCGATAGGCCCCAAGAGGCAAGGGGCGCCTCGACGGGCTGAGGGAGCCAAAAGCGTCCGGGGGAGCCAAGGGGCCAGGGCTACGGCGGCTCGAGGGCCCTGAGCACGGCGGCGCCGGCGGACGAGCTGGGGTCCAGGTGCTCGAAGTGGCCGACCCCGGGGAGCACGACCAGCTCGGCGCGTGAGGCCTCGGCGTACCCCGTGCTCTGCGAGAGGGGCACGACGTCGTCGGCGTCGCCGTGCACGAGCACGATGCGCACGGGTGGCAGCGGGAGCAGCGCCTGGGGGGACGCCATGGCGTACCGCTCGGGGTGCTGTGCGGGCCTGCCGCCCATCAGCGCTGTCACCGCGCCACCGCCGAGGCCCTCGTGGGCGCCGGCGACCAGGTCCGCGACCGGCGCTTGAGCGATGACGAGTACCGGCCGTACGAACGGGCGCGCCCCGATTTCACCGACGGGGTCGCGCGGGTCCGCGGGGTCGAGCGGGTCTGCGGGGTCGAGCGGGTCCGCGGGGTCGAGCGGGTCTGCGGGGTCGAGCGGGTCTGCGGGGTCGAGCGGGTCCGCGGGGTTGGGACGACCCACGGACCGGAGCGAGCCGACGGCTCCGGGCGGCAGGCGGTCGCGGGAGGCGAGCCACAGAGCGAGCTGGCCGCCTGCGGAGTGCCCCACGACCGCGACGCGGGAGAGGTCGATGCCCGGCTGGGTCGCCACCGCGTCCAGCGCCAGTGCGGCGTCGGTGAACGTGGCCGGCCAGCGGGCCGTGCTGGGGCGGTAGTCGACGTTCCAGACGGCGTAGCCGCGGTTGACCAGCGCCACGGCCATCGCGTCCTGGAGGTGGTGGTCGAAGCCGCGCCGCCAGTACCCGCCGTGCAGCAGGACGACCACGGGCAGGGGGGTCGCGCTGTGCGGAACCCACCACACCCCCCGCTGGCGCCGACGGGGGCCGTACGACGTGCGCGTGCGGGTGAACGGCACGCTCGGGCGCCCGGGCCGGGGGCCGTAGCCGGCGCCGAGTAGCCGGAGCAGGCCGCCTATCACGAGTGCCGGCCGGTCACGAGTTGCTCGGTCACGAGCGGTACGTCGTACGGCCGGCTGGGCGCTCCCGGCGTACGGGCCGAGGGTCCGGGGAGGCGCCCGGCTGGCAGCGCGGGCACCAGTAGGTCAGTCGCTGCTGGGGTGCCGAGCCCTGCTCGGCGGCGGCGATCGGAGTGCCGCAGCGGCGGCACGGTCGGCCGGACCGCTCGAACACCCAGTGGTCCTCGCCGTGGCGAAGCGAGCCGGTCGTGGACTGCTCCCAGCGGTCGCGGTTGGCCAGCAGCAGGCGTTGCGAGCGCCGGACGAGCGCGGGCAGGTCGGGGACGTCGACGACCGGTGTCCAGGGCGATAGGCCCTGCAGGAACAGCACCTCGCAGCGGTAAAGGTTGCCGAGACCGGCAATCAAACGCTGGTCGAGCAGCGCCAGCCCGACCTCGCGTACGGGATCGGCGGCCAGCAGTGCGACGGCAGCGGCGGGGTCGAAGGCGTCGTCGAGCACGTCGGGGCCCAGATGTCCGACCGCGTCGCCCTCCCGGTCGGTGGCGAGCAGTTCCAGGACCGGCATCCGGTAGCCGACGGCGACGACCTCGGCGTTGGCCAGCACCACCCGGACCTGCCACGCGGCGCCGCCGGTCCAGCGGTCGCCCGGCCGGTAGAGGTGCCAGGTGCCGTCCATCCGGAAGTGTGTGTGCAGGGTCAGGCCGCCCTCGACCCGGGTGAGCATGTGCTTGCCGCGCGGTACGACCTCGAGCACGCGGCGGCCGGTCAGGTCGGTGGTGGCCAGGGCCGGGACGCGGAAGTCGCTGGTGGTCAGCATCCGGCCGGCCAAGGCTTCGTCCATGCGCTTGGCGGCAAGCCAGACGGTGTCACCCTCGGGCACGGCCGCGGCCTCCCTGCACCTGCCGGGTACGGGAGCCCAAGCCCTCCGCGTGCACGCCCCGCCATCCGGGCTGCGGGACGCGGACGTCGCTGACCGTGATGGTGCCAACCACAAGCCCGGCCGCGACGCGGTGCACGGCTCTGCAGACGGTGTCCTGCTTCAGCATGCAGCCAGTGTCCCTCGGCGCTCTGACAGCCTGCATGTCGTGGATGAGGTCGACGGGCTGGAGTTGGCCTCGGTAGCTGCGTGGCCGCCGCGGATCACCGAGCAGGTAGGCGGATGGTTGCTGCGCGCCACCCCGGGCGTCACCCGGCGCAGGTCGATCGCGGCGCTGCCTCCTCGCGCGGCGGACCCCGCGGACCTGAGGGCAGAGCTGAGCCGGGCGGCAGAGTTCGCCCGGCGGCACGGGCAGCCGCTGGTCGTGCAGGTCTCGCCGTACGACGAGCAGGGAACGCTGGACCGCGCACTCGCGCACCTCGGCTGGGCGCTGGAAGCGCCGACCGATGTGCTGCTACGCCCGCCTGCCGGCCGGACGCCCCCGTCGTACGACGTGCACGTGGGGGCGTTGGACCGAACGTGGCTCGAGGTGCATTCGACGGTCGAGCCGCGCGCGGACCTCGCCGCGACCGTCGGTCAGGTGTTCGCGCGGATGCCGGAGCCGGTGTTTCTCACCGCCCGCGTGCAGGGCAGGGCGGCCTCGGTTGCGCTGCTGTCGGTCACCACCGGGTACGTCGGCCTGTTCTGCGTCGGGACCCTGGAGCCCGACCGCGGGCGCGGGCTCGCGAGCGCGCTGCTGTCCGCCGCTGCGGACCTCGCCGGGGAGCGGCCGCTGTGGCTGCAGGTCGGGGCGGGCAACCCGGCGCAGCGGCTGTCCGCCCGGCTGGGTTTCGTACGCAGGTACGGCTACGCCTACCGGGTGCCGCCGTCGACCAGCCGCCCGTCGCGCGCCCAGGTCTCGTAGTCGCTGATCACCAGCTGACCGTCCCAAGCCGGCGGTCGACTGGGCCGGAAGCTGCCCCTGAACAGGGTCGTGAAGATCGTCGTGGCGCTGATCCGCTGGGGGCACGCTCAGCCGCAGGCTCGCCGGCACACGACGATCTTCACGACCGTCCGGACGGGCAGGCTAGCGCGCCCGCAGGCGGAGTCCGCGGGGAGTCGGCCGGAAGCCGGCGTTCTCCAGCGCAAGACCCAGTGTGGAGGTGAGAGCGGCTTCGCCATCGGCCTTCTCAACGGTCAGCTTGCCGAGCGCACCGTCCCGTACGGCCAGCGCGAGCGCGTCGACGGCGGGCGTCAGTCGGCCCGGCTCCTCGGTGAACGACAGCAGCGTCTTGCCACCGCGCTCGACGTAGAGCACGCAGGCACCATCCACCAGCACCGCCAGCGCCCCGGCTTTGCGGGCCGGCTTGTGCCCGGTCGCGTCGTCGCGAACCGGCCACGGAAGCGCTGCGCCATAGGGGTTCGCGGGGTCGGTCGCGGCCACGACGACGGCGCGGGCGTCGTCCCGGCGCTTGCGCTGACCGCCGGTGTCCCAGCCGCCGGGCACCGGAGGCGTCCAGAGCGAGTCGTCCTCCACCGGACGTACGGCGGCCAGCGCGCGCATCCGATCGACGGCCCCCGGCGCGGCGAACTGCGCCGCGCCGAGCCCCTCCACGAAGTACCCGCGGCGCACGCGCCCCGCCTCCTCGAAGGCCTTCAGCACGCCGTAGACGGCCGAGAACCCGCCAGGGGCCCGCTCGGCCACGACGGCCCCTCGTGTCACGACCCCGTGCCGGTCGAGCAGGGCCTCGGCCAGCGCGTGCGTGCGCCGGGTCGGGTCGCGGTCGCGCGCCGGGAGCAGGGACCAGCGGCCTCCGGTCGTCGGCGGTCCGGTGCGCGTGGGCAGGACCGGGCGGCCGTACCTGCTGCGCTGGCGGGCCGGGGGGCGCTTGGCGGAGTGCGTCGTGCGTCCCGCTCCGAGCAGGGCGCGCAGCGGCGAGAGCGTGTCGTTCGTGAGGTGCCCGGACCACACGAGGTCCCACACGGCCTGCTGCAGAGCCACGTCGTCGAGAGAAGAGACCCGGTCCGACAACGAGCGGAAGAACAGCGCCTGACCGCCGGCCAAGGCCTCGAGCACGGCGACGTGCAGGGGCGTTCCGGGGTGCTCGAGCTGCTCGGGCAGCAGCAGGTCCGTGCTGTCAGCGAGCTGCAGCGACACCCAGCCGTCGTTGCCCGGCAGCGACCCGTGCCCGGCCCACAGCACCTCACCTGCAGCGGTCAGCTCGTCCAGCAGCATCGGGCCGTACCCGGCGACGCGAGACGGCAGCACCAGGGACTCCAGCGCCGACGCGGGGACGACAGCGCCCTGCAGCTGCTCCACCGCACGCAGCAGCCCGTCGGCCCCCCGGCCGCCGGCCACTCCCAGACCCTGCCACTGCGGCAGGAAGCGCGCGAGGGCCTCGGGCGGAACCGGTTCGACCTCCTTGCGCAGCTTGGCCAGGGACCGGCGGCGAAGGGAGCGCAGCACCTCGGCGTCGCACCACTCCAGGCCCGTCCCGCCGGGCCGGAACTCACCGTGCACGACCCGACCGCTCGCTGCCAGCCGCGCGAGAGCGGCCTCTACGACGGCGATCCCGAGACCGAACCGGGTCGATACAGCGGCCGGGTGGAACGGCCCGTGGGTGCGGGCATAGCGCGAGACGAGGTCGCCGAGCGGGTCGCGCACCGGCTCGGTGAACGCCTCCGGGACCCCGATCGGCAGGGCGGTCCCGAGCGCGTCCTGGAAGCGGCCCGAGTCCTCGATCGCGACCCAGCGCTCCTGCCCGGCAACCCGGATCCGGATCGCCCTGCGGCCCTGCTCCAGCTCGGCCAGCCAGGCCGGCGAAGCACCACGCGACACGGCCTCGTCGGTCGTCAGGTCGCCGAGGCGCCGCAGCAGGTCCGCAGTCCCCTCGGCATCGCGCGCCCGCCGCTGCTCGGTGAGCAGCTGCACCTCGGCCTCGACCTCCGCCAGCGCGCCCGCGTCGATCAGCTCGCGCAGCTCCGCCTGCCCGAGAAGCTCTGCCAGCAGGGCGGAGTCGAGCGACAGGGCTTGCGCGCGCCGCTCGGCCAGGGGCGCGTCGCCCTCGTACATGAACGCGCGGATGTAGCCGAACAGCAGCGACCGGGCGAACGGCGACGGCTGGGTCGTCTCGACCTCGACGAGCCGCACCCGGCGGGCCTCGACGTCGCGCATCAGCCCGACCAGGCCCGGGACGTCGAACACGTCCTGCAGGACCTCGCGCATGGTCTCCAGGACGACCGGGAAGCTGCCGTACTGCGAGGCCACCGACAGCAGCTGCGCCGAGCGCTGCCGCTGCTGCCACAGCGGCGTACGCCGGGTGGGGTTGCACCGAGGGAGCAGCAGGGCGCGCGCGGCGCACTCGCGGAAGCGGCTGGCGAACAGGGCCGAGCCCCCCACCTCGCGCTGAACGGCCGGCTCGATGTCGTCCGGCTCGAACACCGCGACCGAGCCGTCCGGCGCGTCCTCGGTCTCCGGCAATCGCAGCACGATGCCGTCGTCGGCGTGCATGGACTGCACGTCCACCCCGTAGCTCTCGCGCAGCCGGGCTGTCAGCGCGAGGGCCCATGGCTCGTTGACCTGCGCGCCGAACGGGGAGTGGATCGCCAGGCGCCAGTCACCGAGCTCGTCGCGGAAGCGCTCGACCAGGATCGTCCGGTCGTCCGGCAGTACGCCCGTGGCCTCCCGCTGCTCGGCGAGGTAGGCGAGCAGGTTCTGCGAGGCGCAGGCGTCGAGCCCGCCGACCCGCAGTCGCTCCTGTGCGTCTTCGGCTGACAGCGTTGAGATCTCGCGCAGGAAGGCCCCGAGCGCCCGGCCCAGCTCGATGGGCCGGCCTGGCGCATCGCCCTTCCAGTAGGGCATCCGGCCCGGCTGGCCTGGGGCCGGCGTGACCAGCACCTGGTCATGGGTGATGTCCTCGATGCGCCAGGCGGACGAGCCGAGCAGGAACACGTCACCGACCCGCGACTCGTAGACCATCTCCTCGTCGAGCTCGCCGACCCGGCTCTTGCGTTCGCCGACGAGGAACACGCCGAACATCCCCCGGTCCGGGATCGTGCCGCCACTGGTGACCGCGAGCCGCTGCGCGCCCGGGCGGCCAGTCAGCACACCCGTGACGCGGTCCCAGGTGATGCGCGGCCGCAGCTCTGCGAAGTCGTCGCTGGGATAGCGCCCGGACAGCATGTCGAGGGTCGCCTCGTACGCGCTCTGCGGCAGCGAGGAGAACGGCGCACTGCGGCGTACGACGGCGGCGAGGTCCTCGACGTCCCAGGACTCCAGCGCGCACATCGCCACGATCTGCTGAGCGAGCACGTCCAGCGGGTTGCGCGGGTAGGTCGTCTCCTCGATGGCGCCGTCGACCATGCGCTCGGCGACGACAGCGCACTGTACGAGGTCGCCGCGGTACTTCGGCAGGATGACGCCGCGGCTGACCGCACCCACCTGGTGGCCGGCCCGTCCCACGCGCTGCAGGCCGCTTGCAACCGACGGAGGTGACTCGACCTGCACGACGAGATCGACTGCCCCCATGTCGATCCCGAGCTCCAGCGAGCTGGTTGCCACGACTGCGGGCAGCCGGCCGGCCTTGAGTGCCTCCTCGATCTCGGATCGCTGCTCGCGGGACACCGATCCGTGGTGCGCACGGGCGATCTCGACGGTGCCCTCAGCGCCCGCGGGGGTCCCGTTGCCCCACGGAGCACCGCCCTTGCCCTGGCCGCTGGCGGCGATCATCTGGGCCGGAAACACGCCACCTGGCTTCACTCCGGAGGACCCCCCGGGCCGGGACAGGTCCTGCGACTCCTCCTCCGGCGTGCCGTAGATCCGTTCGGTGGCGATCTCGTTGAGCCGGCTGGTCAGCCGTTCGGCCAGGCGCCGGCTGTTGCAGAACACGATGGTCGATCGGTGGCTCTCGATGAGGTCGACGATGCGCTCCTCCACTGCCGGCCAGATTGACGCGGTGGGGGCCGCGCCGGCCGCGGAACCACCGCGGACGGGCCCGGTCTGCTCACCCAGCAGCGACATGTCCTCGACGGGGACGACGACTTCGACCTCAATGGTCTTAGCGCTCCTGGGCGCGACGACCGTGACCTCCCGGCTGCCGCCGAGGAACCGCGCGACCTCCTGGATCGGCCGGACTGTTGCGGACAGCCCGATCCGCTGTGCGGGCCGCTCCAGCAGGGCGTCGAGTCGCTCCAGGGTCAGGGCCAGGTGGGCCCCGCGCTTGGTGCCGGACACCGCGTGGACCTCGTCGACGATGACCGTCTCGATGCCGAGCAGCGACTCGCGGGCGGCGCTGGTCAGGACCAGGAACAGCGACTCGGGGGTGGTGATGAAGATGTCCGGCGGGGTCTTGTTGAAGGCCCGCCGCTCGTCGGCCGGGGTGTCGCCGGAGCGGGTCCCTACGCGGATGTCGGGAACCGGCAGCTCGAGGCGCTGCGCGGCCTGTCTGATGCCGGTCAGCGGCGCCCGCAGGTTGCGCTCGACGTCTACCGCGAGGGCCTTGAGCGGGCTGACGTAGAGGACGCGGCAGCGCCGTCGAGGCTCCTCCGGCACCGGGGTGCTCGCGAGCCGGTCCAGCGACCAGAGGAACGCCGACAGGGTCTTGCCCGAGCCGGTCGGGGCGACGACGAGGGTGTCGACGCGGGTGCTGATCGCCGACCACGCGCCCTCCTGGGCGGGTGTCGGCGCGGCGAACGCCCCCGTGAACCACGCCCGGGTGGCCGGGGAGAACCGCTCCAAGGCGCCCATGCACCGATCCTGTCCTGCCGGACGATGCGCCCGCCCGCCGGGACGTACCGTCGCGGCGTGGACGACGTGCAGCGGGCAGCCTTGGAGGTCGTGCTCCTGGCCAGCAGTTTCCGCAGCACGCTCGGGGCGTCGGTGGCGACCTGGGGTGGGGGTGCTGCGGAGGTCGAGCTGGTCCCGGATGCCGGGTTGCTGAACCTCGGGGGCACCGTGCACGGCGGGGTCGTCGCGTCCCTGGCGGACCTCGCCTTCGAAATCGCTTGCAACTCCTGGGGGCGGCAGGTTGTGGCGACCGGGCTGTCCGTGCACTACGCGGCCGCCGCCCGCCCGGGCACCCTCCTGGTCGCCACCGCCAGCGAGCTCACTCGCAGCCGCCGTATCGCGTCGTACGAGGTGGTGGTGCGGGCCGAGGACGCGACGGTGGCGTGGGCGCAGGCGACGGCCTACCGCACCGACGGCTGGCACCTCGGTGAGGCCGCGTGGACGCCGCAGTGGCGCCGCGAGCACTGACGGCGGGCGATGATGCAGCAGTGAGCTCCCCAGGAACCGGCTACCCGGGTCACTGGGAGGCCGACGCGGTACTGGCCGACGGCGGCACGGTGCACCTGCGGCCCATCACGCCGCAGGACGCCGACCGCCTCCGCGCCATGCACGCCCGGCTGTCACCGGAAACCGTGTACATGCGCTTTTTCTCCATGGTGCGCACGCTGCCCGCCCGCGATGTCGAGCGCTTCACGACCGTGGACCACGACGACAGGGCGGCGGTCGTCGCCCTGCTGCGGGACGAGATGGTCGGTGTGGCCCGCTACGACAAGCTGCCGGGTACGACCGACGCCGAGGTTGCCGTCGTCGTCGAGGACGCCCACCAGGGACGGGGTCTCGGACCGCTGCTGCTCGAGCACCTGGCGGCGGCGGCCAACGAGCGGCATGTGGACCGCTTCGTCGCCAACGTGCTGCCGAGCAACCGGCGCATGATCGAGGTCTTCCGCTCGGCCGGGTTCGCGATCGAGCGGCACATGGCCGACGGCTACGTCGAGCTCGGCTACCCCATCCGGCAGACGCCGGCGTCGCTGGAGGTCGCCCGCGCTCGGGAGCACCGGGCCGAGGCGCGCAGCGTCGCACGGCTGCTGTCGCCCAAGGCGGTCGCCGTCGTAGGGGCCTCCCGCGAGCGCGGCACGGCCGGGCACGAGGTGTTCCGTTCGCTGCTCGACCACGGCTTCGAGGGGCCGGTCTACCCGGTCAACCCGCTGGCCCCGCACGTCGGCAGCGTCCGCGCGTACGCCGACGTGCGCGACGTCCCGGACGACATCGACCTCGCGGTCGTGGCCGTGCCCGCGCCGCTGGTGGCGGGTGTGGTCGCGGCCTGCGCGGACAAGCGGGTACGGGGCCTGGTCGTGGTCAGCGGCGGGTTCGCCGATGCCGGAGCGCAGGGCCGCACCCGGCTGGCCGAGGTGGTGCGGCTGGCCCGTGACGGCGGGATGCGGCTCATCGGCCCCAACGCCATGGGCGTGCTGAACACCGACCCGGCGGTGTCTCTGCACGCGACCTTCGCCGCCGGGTCGCCGCTGCCCGGCCGGGTCGGCGTCTTCAGCCAGTCCGGCGCCCTGGCCGGCACAGTGCTGGCCGAGGTCGGCCGGCGCGCGCTCGGGCTGTCCACGTTCGTGTCGATCGGCGACCGGGCGGACGTGTCGGGCAACGACCTGCTGCAGTACTGGCAGCAGGACCCCCGCACCGACGTGGTCCTCATGCACCTGCAGGGGTTCGGCAACCCCCGCAAGTTCGCCCGCATCGCGCGCGGAGTGGGCCGGACGAAGCCGGTCGTCGCCCTCAAGAGCGGCCGTGGCACCGGCGACGCCGCCGTCGACGCATTGTTCGGCTCGGCGGGGGTCGTACGCGTCGACACCCTGGCCCAGCTGTTCGAGGTCGCCCAGCTGCTGGCCCTGCAACCCCTGCCGGCCGGTCGCCGCGTCGGCATCGTCGGCACCTCCTCGGCGCTGGCCTCGCTGGCCTACGACAGCTGCCGGGCCGCGGGCCTGTCGGTGCCCGAGCTGCCGGAGACCGTGCAGGACTCGCTGCGCGCCCTCGTCGGCACGACCGAGACCGCCAACCCCGTCGACCTGGGCCCGCTGGCCGATCCGGGACACTTCGCGAGCGCGCTGCGGCTGGTCGGGGCTTCAGGGGCCGTCGACGCCGTGCTGGCCCTGGTCACCCCGCACCCGGCCGAAGGTGAGCTCGCGAAGGCTTTGCTCGACGTGGGCAGGACCTTCGAGCTGCCGGTGCTCGCGTGCTTCCTCGGTCACGACGGCGTGCCGACCGGACTGGCCGACGGCACGGCCGGGCAGGCACCCGGACGGGGCTCGGTCCCGTCGTACGCCTCTCCGGAGTCCGCGGTGCTGGCGCTGGTACGGGCTGCGTCGTACGCGGCCTGGCGGGCCCGGCCGCAGGGGGAGGTGCCGCCGCTGCAGGGTATCGACCTCCCAGCAGCGCAGGAGGTCGTGGACACCCACCCCCACGACGGGCAGTGGCTGCCGGCGGACGGCGCCGCCGGGCTGGTGGCGGCTTTCGGGCTGCAGGCGTGGCCGACGCGGCGGGTGTCGACCCTCGAGCAGGGAGTGGCCGCCGCCGGACGGCTGGGCTGGCCGGTCGCCTTGAAGAGCCCGGACGCGCGCTGGCGCAACCGGGTCGACGTCGGCGCCGTACGGCTGGGTCTCGACGACGCCGAGGAGCTCGCGCAGGCCTGGGCGTCGGTGCAGGCGCTCATCGGGCCGACGGACCTGCTCGTGCAGCCGATGTCGCCGCCAGGGGTCTCAACCGTCGTGCGCCTAGTGCAGGACCCGGCCGTCGGGCCGTTGCTGTCGCTGCGGCTCGGGGGCGTGGCCGCCGACCTGCTCGTGGACCCCGTCACCCGGACCCTGCCGCTGACTGACCGCGACGCCGCCGAACTGATCTCGGCCGTCCGCGGATCGTCCCTGCTCGACGGCACCGACACGGCAGCACTCGCCGACCTGCTGCACCGCGTTGCCCGGCTGGCCGAGGACCTGCCCGAGGTGGCCGAGGTGCTGCTGGACCCCGTGCTGGTCGGCGTGCACGGCGTGACCGTCCTGCATGCCGGTGTACGTCTGCTGCCACCCGAGCTCGACCCCGAGCTGGGGCCTCGCCGGCTCCTCGGGCAGGGCGCAGCGCACCTTCGCTGACCCGGCGCCGGTCTGGCGCCGGTCTGGCGGTGGGCCTGGCGCGGGCCAGGCGCCGGGCTGGCGCCGCCTACGCTGGCCCGGTGCGTCTCACCGAGTTCTGGGCCTGCATGGACCGCCGCTTCGGCTCGGTCTACGCCCGGTCCTACGCCGCGGATCAGATCCTGTCCACGCTGTCCGGCCGCACCGTCCAGCAGGCACTCGACGACGGTGACGACGTCAAGCTCATCTGGCGCGCGGTCTACGACGCCGTGGGTGCGGCAGCCACCGACCGCTGAGGGTCCGGGTCGAGGGTCGGTCCGGGTGGAGGGTCGGGGTACGCCCCGCGGCCGGGCTGTCGGTGGGGCGTACCCCGACCCTCAACTGCGTTGGACCGGGTGAGGAGTCCGGTACGGCGCACCCGGCGCGGCTCACCACTACCGACAGGCCCGGCTGGCAGAACCCCGCATCCCTGCCGCGGCGTGTCGCACACATCGAACAGGTGTTCGCCCTATTGTCCACAGGAGTCCGGGTGGTCCACAGGTCGCCGCTAAGGCAGGTTCTTGTCGTAGGCGGCTCCTAGCGTTCACCGCAGATCGGACAGCCGCTACGACCACCAGGAGACGACATGGCAGGACCCGACCGCGAGAAGGCCCTCGAGATGGCCCTCGCCCAGATCGACAAGAGCTTCGGCAAAGGCTCGGTCATGCGTCTCGGGGACGAGGTGCGCGCGCCGACGGCCGTCATCCCGACCGGATCCATCGCCCTGGACGTGGCGCTCGGCATCGGCGGGCTGCCGCGCGGGCGCGTCGTGGAGATCTACGGCCCGGAGTCCTCGGGCAAGACCACGGTCGCGCTGCACGCGGTGGCCAATGCGCAGGCCGGCGGTGGCATCGCGGCGTTCATCGACGCCGAGCACGCCCTGGACCCGGAGTATGCGAAGAAGCTCGGTGTCGACACCGACGGGCTGCTCGTGTCCCAGCCCGACACCGGAGAGCAGGCGCTGGAGATCGCCGACATGCTGGTGCGATCCGGCGCCCTGGACATCATCGTGATCGACTCGGTCGCCGCCCTCGTACCGCGCGCCGAGATCGAGGGCGAGATGGGCGACAGCCACGTCGGACTGCAGGCCCGCCTGATGAGCCAGGCGCTGCGCAAGATGACCGGCGCGCTGTCCAACACGGGTACGACCGCGATCTTCATCAACCAGCTGCGCGAGAAGATCGGGGTGATGTTCGGCTCGCCGGAGACGACGACCGGCGGCAAGGCGCTGAAGTTCTACGCCTCGATCCGGATCGACGTGCGTCGGATCGAGACGCTCAAGGACGGCACCGAGGCGGTCGGCAACCGCACCCGGGCCAAGATCGTCAAGAACAAGATGGCCCCGCCCTTCAAGCAGGCCGAGTTCGACATCGTGTACGGCGTGGGTATCAGCCGCGAGGGTTCGCTCATCGACATGGGCGTCGAGCACGGCATCGTGCGTAAGTCCGGCGCTTGGTACACCTATGAGGGCGACCAGCTCGGGCAGGGCAAGGAGAACGCCCGCGCCTTCCTGCGCGACAACCCCGACCTCGCGGACGACATCGAGCGACGGATCAAGGACAAGCTCGGCCTGGGTGTGCTGGCTGACGGCGAGGCCGACGCGCTGACCGACCGCCCGGCGCCGGTGCCGCTCCTGGTGCCGGTGCCGGTCCCGGTCGACGTCTAGACCGTGGGGCGCCGACAAGGCTCGCGCCGTGATTTGCCCTCGGGCACGGGCTCGGACGCGGACTCCGGCTCGCCCTTCGGCTCCGGCTCTGTCCACACTCGGGCAGACGCCGACGGAGGCGGTCGTCGGCAGCGGACGTCGCCCGCGGATCGGGCCGCTGCATCGGCTCAGGCTCTCGTCGCTGAGGTCGCGGCCGATCCGGCGGGAGTTGCCCGCAGGACCTGCCTGCGGCTGCTCGAGCGCGGGCCGCGGACCCGCGCCGAGCTGGCGGCGACGCTGACGAAGGACGGCGTGCCGGACGAGGCCGCCGACAAGGTGCTGAGCCGATTCACCGAGGTCGGCCTGATCGACGACGCATTGTTCGCCGCGATGTGGGTGACCAGCCGACACCGCGCGCGTGGGCTCGCCTCAGCTGCGCTGCGTCGGGAGCTGCGCCGCAAGGGGATCGGGGATGAGGTCGCCCAGGAAGCCCTTGAGGAGCTAGATCCCGACCAGGAGCTGGCGACGGCCCGGGCCCTCGTCCAGCGCAAGCTGGCCAGTACCCGAAGCCTCACCCCCGATGCCCGGGTGCGGCGGCTGGCCGGGATGCTCGCGCGCAAGGGTTATCCGGCGGGGACCGCCTTCCGCGTCGTGCGCGAGGCCCTGGCCGAACAGGGGGCGGAGGTCGAGCTGGCCTTCGCCACTCTGCAGTCCCTCGAGCAGTGAGCATCCGGCAAGCGGTCGCCGGACCGAGCTGGGTGGCAGGCTGAGGACATGACGGCTTCTGCTCAGGACCTGGCGTGACTGCTCCCACGCCGCACCGCCTGCGGCTCGGCGGATCGCAGTTGTCCGTCGTGGGCCGGGCGCGCATCTACGTCTGCGGGGTCACGCCGTACGACGTGACGCACCTGGGCCACGCGGCCACCTTTGTGTGGGTCGATGCGGCCGACCGTCTGCTGCGGCGCCTGGGCGTCCAGGTCGAGGTCTGCCGGAACGTGACCGATGTGGACGACGTGCTGTTCGACGCCGCGAGCCGGGTCGGCGCGCAGTACGACCGGTTCGCGGCCGTGCAGCAGTTCCACTTCGAGCGCGACATGGATGACCTGGCGGTGCGTCGCCCGACGCACGAGCCGCGGGCCCACGCCTATGTGCCGCAGGTCGTCGAGCTCGCGCAGGCGCTGCTGGACGCCGACGCGGCGTACGCCTCGGGGGGTGGCGTGTTCGTCCGCGGAGCCGCTGTCGTCGAGCGGGCCGGCCTGGACCGGCAGCAGGCGCTGACAGCATTGGCTGCCAACGGCGGACGCCTGGAGGACCCCGACAAGGACGACCCCCTCGACCAGGCGGTGTGGCAGGCCAGCACCGACGACGAGCCGGCATGGCCGAGCCCGTGGGGGCCCGGTCGTCCGGGGTGGCACGCCGAGTGCACGGCGATGGCCCTGTCGACCTACGGCTCGTCGCTGGACCTGCACGCCGGGGGAGCTGACCTGCGCTTCCCGCACCATGCCTTCGAGGCTGCCCAGGCCGAGGCCGCCACTGGGGTCACGCCCTTCGCCCGGGCCTGGCTGCACGTGGGCACGGTGCAGCTCGACGGCGAGAAGATGGCCAAGTCGACCGGCAACCTGGTGTTCGTCGGTGAGCTCGTGGCCCGGACCAGCGGCGCTGTGGTCCGAACCCTGTTGCTGGACCGCCGCTACGACGCGGCATGGGACTACACGCCGACCGGCCTGGACACCGCCGGGGCCAGGTTGGACGACCTGCACCGTGCGGCCGGCCGCCCGCACACCGACCCCGTGGCCCAGCAGGCGGTGCTGGCGGCCTTGGCCGATGACCTCGACGTGCCACGCGCCCTGGACATCGCCGTTGAACAGGGCGGGCAGGCCGCCCGGGACCTGGCAACGGTCCTGGCGCTGTAGTCGCCGTCCCGCCGCGGACCGGCTCTAGACTCAGTGTGGTCATGACCGCCCCCGCCCGCACCTACGAGGTGCGCACCTACGGCTGCCAGATGAACGTGCACGACAGCGAGCGGATCAGTGGTCTGCTGGATGCCGCCGGATACCTCCCGGCGGCGCCCCACACCGCCGCGGACGTCGTGGTGTTCAACACCTGCGCGGTGCGCGAGAACGCCGACAACCGGCTGTACGGCAACCTCGGCCACCTCAAGCCCGTCAAGGACCGCACGCCGGGCATGCAGATCGCGGTCGGTGGCTGCCTGGCCCAGAAGGACCAGCACCTGATCGCCGAGAAGGCGCCGTACGTCGACGTCGTGTTCGGTACGCACAATGTCGGCTCCCTGCCGGTGCTGCTGGAGCGGGCTCGGGTCGAGCAGCAGGCGCAGGTCGAGCTGCGCGAGTCGCTCGAGGTGTTCCCCAGCACGTTGCCGGCCCGGCGGGACAGCGCCCACAGTGCCTGGGTGAGTATCAGCGTCGGGTGCGACAACACCTGCACCTTTTGCATCGTGCCGTCGCTGCGCGGCACCGAGCAGGACCGGTCCCCGGCCGACGTGCTCCGTGAGGTCGAGGTACTCGTCGAGCAGGGTGTGCTCGAGGTCACGCTGCTCGGGCAGAACGTCAACAGCTACGGTCGCTCCTTCGGCGACCGGTCGGCGTTCTCCGGCTTGCTGCGGGCCGTCGGGGCCACCGGCCTGGAGCGCGTGCGCTTCACCAGCCCGCACCCGCGCGACTTCACCGACGACGTCATCACGGCCATGGCGCAGACGCCGGCGGTGTGCCCGAGCCTGCACATGCCGCTGCAGTCCGGCTCGGACGCGGTGCTCAAGGCCATGCGCCGCTCCTACCGGTCCGAGCGTTTCCTCGCCATCCTGGACCGGGTCCGCGCGCAGCTGCCCGACGCCGCCGTCACGACCGACGTCATCGTCGGCTTCCCGGGCGAGACCGAGGCCGACTTCGCCGACACGCTCCGGGTGGTCGAGGCCAGCGGCTTCGCCGGCGCCTTCACCTTCCAGTACTCCCCCCGGCCCGGTACGCCTGCCGCGGACCTGCCGCCGCTGCCGAAAGCCGTCGTGCAGGAGCGGTACGAGCGGCTCGTCGCGGTCCAGGACCGCATCACCTACGACGGGATGCGCGCGCAGGTCGGCCGGGTCGTCGAGGTACTGGTCGGCGACGCAGGACGCAAGGACAAGCCCGGACGGCTAACCGGCCGGGCGCGGGACAACCGCCTGGTGCACCTCGCGCCGGCTGAGGGCGTCCGTCCCGGCGACGTCGTGACCACGAAGGTGACGGCCGCCGGCCCGCACTACCTGCTGGCCGAGGCCCCGTTGCTGTCGTACCGGCCGACGCGGGCCGGCGACGCGTGGCAGGCCGGCCGCTCGCCGGTGACCCCGGGTGTGCCGCTGGGCATGCCCGGCATCGGCGTGCCGCTGCCGCAAGCGATGAGCGGGCTGCAGGGTCGGTGACGCAGGTCGTCGCGGTCGTGGGCCCGACTGCCGCCGGCAAGTCCGAACTGGGTGTCGCCCTGGCACAGGCGCTCGGCGGGGAGGTCGTCAACGCTGACTCGATGCAGCTCTACCGCGGCATGGACATCGGCACGGCCAAGCTCACCGCGGCGGAACGGCAGGGCGTTCCGCACCATCTGCAGGACATCTGGGACGTCACGGTGACGGCCACGGTCGCTGCCTACCAGGGCCTGTGCCGCACTGTGATCGACCGCCTGCTGACATGTGGGATCACGCCGGTTCTGGTTGGTGGCTCCGGCCTTTACCTCCGGGCGGCGCTGGACGCGCTGGAGTTCCCGGGCACCGACCCGGACCTGCGCGCCGCCCTGGAGGGCGAACTCGCGCTCGAGGGTCCCGAGCAACTGCACGCCCGGCTCGCCGCTCTTCAGCCTGCCGCGGCCGCCCGGATGGAACCGACCAATGGACGCCGGGTCGTACGCGCCCTGGAGGTCTTGGCGCTCACCGGCTCGGTGCCCGGCCGGATGACGTCGTACGACGCGCAGTACCCGACCTGCTGGCTCGGCCTGGACCGGCTCGACCTGGCCGGCCGGATCCAGGAGCGGGTCGACCGGATGTGGCAGGAGGGGCTCGTGCAGGAGGTCCGTCGGCTCGAGGGGGACGGCCTGCGTCAGGGGATCACGGCGAGCCGCGCGCTGGGGTACGGCCAGGTGCTGGCGCTGCTCGACGGCGAGCTCGACGAGCCCGCTGCCCGAGCCCAGACCGTCGCGGCCACCCGCCGGTTCGCCCGGCGGCAGCGAGCGTGGTTCCGGCGCGACCCACGGATCACCTGGTTACCGTCGCAGGGCAGCCTCGAGCCTGCCCTCGCTCAGCTCCGGAACGGCGCCCGCGGCTAGGCTGATCATTGTGACTCCGGGCCTGCGCTACACCAAGGGCCACGGGACCGAGAACGACTTCGTCGTCGTGCCCGATCCGGACGGCACCCTGTCGCTGACCGCCCAGCTCGTCCGCCGGATCTGCGACCGCCGCGCCGGGCTCGGCGCCGACGGCGTGTTGCGCGTCGTGCCGTGCGTGGTCGAGCCGGACGGTGCGCTGTACGCCGAGCAGGCCCGCTTCTTCATGGACTACCGCAATGCCGACGGGTCGGTCGCCGAGATGTGCGGCAACGGCGTGCGCGTCTACGCCCGCTACCTCGTCGAGCAGGGTCTGGTGCCCCCCGGGCTGCTGCGGCTCGCGACCCGCGGCGGCATCAAGGAGGTCCAGGTGCCAGCCACGGGGGACGTGACCGTCGACATGGGACCGGCGGTGGTGGGGGAGCCGATCGACATGGACGGCGCCTCGGCGACGACGGTGGACATGGGCAACCCGCACGCTGTCGTGCACGTGACCAGTGTCGCGGACCTGGGCGTCCTGGGCCCGGCACGCACCGACCTGAACGTCGAGTACGTCCAGGACCTCGGCCCCACCCACATCGCGATGCGCGTCCACGAGCGCGGCGTCGGTGAGACCCATTCCTGCGGTACGGGCGCCTGCGCCGCCGTGGTCGCGACCGTCCTGCGCCGCGCCCTGCCACGGGGAACGGCGTACGACGTGGACGTGCCCGGAGGGCGGCTCGTCGTGACGTGGGGCGAGAACGGGCACGTGCGACTGCGCGGGCCGGCGGTGCTGGTGGCGTCCGGCACGATCCGGCCACAGTGGTTGGAGGCCTGATGGCGGTCGACGGTGGTGTCGGGCCACTGCCGGGCGGCCTGACGGCGGCACAGTGCGTACGGGGGGTCGCCGGGCCGATCGGCCGGCTCGGCGGGGCGTGGATGTTCGACGAGCAGACCAATGCCCGCGGCGAGCAGCTCGGGCTGTCCCGCTGGAGCTGGTACCACTGCGGCCGCGGCGGCGTGCTTGGTGACGTGGACGCCTCGGTCGTCGTCGCAGCCTTCGGCTTCTTCCCGCCGGCCCTGCAGCGCAAGGCATGGGAGCGCGGTCGGGCCGTACGCCCGGTCGCTGACACTGCCCGCGACTACGCCCGGGCATGCGCCGAGTGGGGTCGTCGGAGCTTCAGGTCTCCGGAGGATGCCGGCCGATTGGTCGATCTGCTGGGCACGGTGCTCGCGGCCGTCGACGTGGCCGGCCTGCCGCTGTTCGCGGCCTGGCGTGCAGTGGCTGCTGCCGGGCCGGACGACGGGCCGGCCCGGTTGGCCTTGGCCCTGCAGGTGGCCCGTGAACATCGCGGCAGCGCGCACCTACTGGCCGTTGTCGCCGCTGGGATCGAGCCGTTGCAGGCCGTGGTGTCCGGTAGGTACGGCCCGCGCAACGCCGAGTTCTTCGGCTGGCCGCAGCCGTGGCCGGATCCCGAGGCGGCCCGGGTGGCGATGGCCGAGGTCGAGGCGTCGACCGACCGGTTGGTCGAGCCGGCGTACGCCGTGCTGTCTGCGGCCGAACGCGCGGAACTGATGGAGGGTCTGCGCGCCCATGCCTAGCCCGTGGGGTCGCGGCTGGCACTGCTCGGCGGTCAGAGTCCGTGGGGACTGAGCTTGCAGGTTTCCTGCTCGAGCCGGTTCAGCAGCCGGTCGAAGTCCAGGCCCGGCAGCAGGCTGGTCGTGGCGACGCCACCGTCGCTGCCGCGCAGCCTCAGCACCAGCGACCGGCCCTGCTGACCGAGTAGCGGTCGACGCGCAAGGGCGTCGCAACGGGCCACCCGCAGCACGAAGCGCAGCGGCTGTGCCGGCTGCGAGCTGCCTGCGCCGGTGTCGGGGCGCAGCGGCAGCGGCAGCGCCGGCTCGACAGTGACGGACAGCCCCCTGTCGGGCGCGACCCCGACCAGGACGACGGGCAGGACACCGACGTTCTGCAGCGGTGCGTTCAGCTCGACGGTGTCGCGCACCCGTCGGACCTGCACCGCACGGGGCTCCAGCGACTCCTGCAGCGGTAGCAGGCCGCAGGCGCGGCGGGCCGCTAAGAGGATCTGCTCGTCCAGCATCTCCGGAGCGGTGGCCAGGGCCAGCTCACGCCGTCCCCCGCGGGTGTCCTGGGCCAACACCAGCAGGCGCCGTGGCCCGACCGACGCGACCGGGGTGCGGCAGCCCGGGCCGATCCTGATCACGACGGTGGTGTCCTGCGCCGGTTCCATCGCTGTGCCGACGGGCTGCACGGCGTACCCGGGTTGGTCCAGCCGGACCGAGACCACGGTGAGCCGGTGCGGGCCCTCGTTGCGCAGGACCACGGGTACATCGGTCTCCACCCCGTGCAGCTCGCCCTGGACGGCCGCGCTGAGGACGACCGCGACCTCTTCCCGCGCGACCCGGTCCAGCTCGGCCTGCGTGGCTGCGGCGCGACGGTGCTCCACGTCCAGGCCCGCGACAGCGACAAAGGCCAGGATCAGTGCTCCCAGGAGCCTGCCCCGCCGGGTCGGCCTGTCCCGCTGGGTCTGCCTGCCTGGGCGCCGCAGGTCCCGGTCCTGCTTCTCGAACAGATCCGGGCACGGCGCTGGTCGTGACGGGTCTCGGATCGTGATCGGCGGCGGCTCGAGCGGCTGCACGCGAGCCACGCTAACCTGCCTCCCGCGGACGGCCAGAAAGGCGGGTGCCCGTCTTGCCTGCCCGTGGGAGGATGACGGGGATGACCGAGCCCCTGCCGCAGTCCGCATCACGTACCGCCGACGCGTCGATCGAGCTCGACCCGGGTGCCTTTCAATCGGGTACTCGCGAGGCCGACGCCGCCGAGAGCTTCCACGAACTCGAGGGTGAGGGGTTCGACCTGGAGGCCCGGCAGGGGCTGCGGCGGGTGGCCGGCATCCGTACCGATCTCGAGGACGTCAGCGAGGTCGAGTACCGCCAGTTGCGGCTCGAGCGCGTCGTGCTGATGGGCGTCTACCCCTATGGCGACGCCGTGGGAGCGTTGAACTCCCTCACTGAGCTGCAGGCCTTAGCCGAGACCGCCGGCTGCGAGGTCCTGGAGGGACTGGCCCAGCGCCGGGAGAAGCCCGACCCGAAGACCTACGTCGGGAGCGGCAAGGCCGCCGAGCTACGGGACGCGGTGTTGTCCACCGGCGCAGACACGGTGATCTGCGACGGCGAGTTGACTCCCGGCCAGTTGCGCTCGCTGGAGGAGATCGTCAAGGTCAAAGTCATCGATCGCACGTGGCTGATCCTGGACATCTTCGCCCAGCACGCCACCTCACGGGAGGGAAAGGCCCAAGTCGAGCTCGCGCAGATGACGTACATGCTGCCGCGGCTGCGCGGTTGGGGTGAGTCGCTGTCGCGTCAGGGCGGCGGGAGTGGGGGTGGTGGTGCCGGCGGGACCGGCGGTGGCGTCGGTACCCGCGGCCCGGGCGAGACCAAGATCGAAACCGACCGCCGACGGATCCGCAGCCGCAAGGCCAAGCTGGCCGGCGAGATCAAGCTGATGAAGACCGCGCGTGACACCAAACGTCAGCAGCGCGATCGACACGCTGTACCCAGCGTTGCGATCGCCGGCTACACCAATGCCGGCAAGAGCTCGCTGCTGAACCGGCTCACGGGCGCCGGCGTGCTGGTGGAGGACGCGTTGTTCGCCACGCTGGACCCGACCGTGCGCAAGGCCACCACCTCGACCGGGCGAGAGTTCACGCTGACCGACACCGTGGGGTTCGTACGACTGCTGCCGCACCAGCTTGTCGAGGCGTTCCGCTCCACGTTGGAAGAGGTTTCCGGCGCCGACCTGGTCCTGCACGTCGTCGATGGCTCGCATCCCGACCCGGAAGGTCAGCTGGCCGCGGTCCGCGCGGTATTTGCCGACATCGACGCCGCACATGTGCGCGAACTCGTCGTGATCAACAAGAGCGACGCGGCCGATCCGCTGGTGCTGTCCAGACTGCAGCGCCGGGAGAAGCACGCCGTGCTCGTCTCGGCCCGCACCGGCGGCGGCCTGCCGCAGTTGCTGGACCTGCTCGAGCAGGAGGTACCGCATGCCGAGGCGCTCGTGCACGTCGTCCTGCCGTACGCCGAGGGCGCCCTCGTGTCCCGCATCCACTCCGAGGGGGAGGTGCTTTCGGAGGTCTACGAGGAGGACGGCACGCACCTGTCCGCCCGGGTGCGCCCTGCACTGGCCGCGGAGCTCGCCGGCCACCTCGTGCTCGCCCCCTAACCGGGGCTGCTGCCGGCTCGGTCAGTGGCCGTCCGGTCACAGCTTGCGCAGGACCGTCACTACCCGTCCGAGCACGGCTGCCTCGTCGCCCGGGATCGGGCTGTACGCGGTGTTGTGTGGCAGCAGCCACACATGCCCGTCCCGCTTGCGATAGGTCTTCACCGTCGCCTCACCGTCGATCATGGCCGCCACGATGTCGCCGTTGTCGGCGTTCGGCTGCTGCCGGACGACTACCCAGTCGCCGTCGGCGATGGCGGCATCGACCATCGAGTCGCCGACGACCCTCAACATGAACAGCGTCCCGGACCCGACCAGCTCGCGCGGCAGGGGGAACACGTCCTCGACCGCCTGCTCGGCCAGGATCGGTCCACCCGCAGCGATCCGCCCCAGCACCGGTACGTACGCCGGCTGCGGGTGTGCGGCGCGCTCGGCGGCCTCGTCGATCGAGCGCTCCAGCGCCGCCGCGACCTCACCTGGCACGCGCACGTCCACTGCCCGCGGCTTGCTCGGGTCTCGTCGCAGATACCCCTTCTTCTGCAGCGAGGACAGCTGGTAGGACACGCTGCTGGTGCTGGTCAGGCCAACGGCTTCACCGATCTCGCGCACGGTGGGCGGATAGCCGCGGCGCTCGACGGACTCCCTGATGACCTCGAGCACCCGGCGCTGGCGCTGAGTCAGACCCGACTCGTCCGGCGGGCCGTCCGGCAGGCCGCGCACGTTGTCCTGTTGTTCTTCCTCGCCCACCCCGCCGCCGATGCCGGTCCGCGCCGGATCCACCGCGGTGCGGGCTGCTGGCGGCGCCGTCCTCGGCGTCCTCGCCCGGCTCTTGGTCGTGTCCGTGCCTGCCACGTGGGCCTCCACCTCATCGCCTGTCCACGGGCCACCTGACGGCCCGTCGCTCAACACAGACGCTAGCCCGATGCAGCGACAGTTCCAAACACCCGTTCGAACGTGTCGCGACTTTGTCGGAGCCCTGGTGTAGACAGCAGACAGACGTCCGATCGAACGACCGTTCGATCGAAGGACCGCTGAGGAGCACCGACATGGCCGTAGTCCGCACCGCCCTCTCACTACCCGCGCCGACCCGCGCGACAAGGACGGTTCGGCTAACCCGGCGGGGTCGCGCCTTCGTCCTGCTGAGCTTGATTGCTTTACTGCTCGCGGCGTTCTCCCTTGGCCGGCAGGGCAGCTCGGCCGCGACCCACCTCACGGCACAGTCCGTTCTTCAACAGACAACCGTCGAAACGGGGGAGACGCTCTGGTCGCTGGCGCGACGAGTTGCGCCCGATAACGATCCTCGGGAGGTCGTTCAGCAGATCCTCCAGATCAACCACCTGCAGGGGAGCAGTCTGCGGGCCGGTCAGCAGCTGCTGCTTCCGCGCGCTGCCTGAGCGCCACTGCCCGACCTGCGCTTCTTGGGTGTGGACAACTTCAGCGGCAAGCCCGTGGTTGTTCGTAGGTTGCGCGGGTGTCGGACCTCTCGCTCCCTGGCCTGGTCGATGTCGTGCCGCCCGAGTTGACTGCCGCCGCGGGCCCATTGCAGCAGGCCGGTCAGTTGTTGCGCGGCCTCGCCGAGGATCGCCCGGGGCTGGAGCGACTGGCGGCGGGGAGCCCGAACCCGGCCGTGCGTCGGGCTCTGCAGGCCTACATCGAAACAGTCGAGCTCGTGGTGTGGGAGCTTGGCGGCGATGCCAACAACTTGGCCCATCTGCTCAGGCTCGCCGCCCAGGAGTACACCGCGAACGAGCGTGAGCAGCAGCGCCGATTCGCGGCCGTGACTGCGGCGCAGACGGGCCAGGGGTCCTCGTGAGTGCGTTGGGGGACTGCCGGCCGCAGGAGGTGTTGCGGTGTGGGGTGGTGTTTGGGCAGGCGGCGGAGGTGCTGGTGTCGGCGCAGGTGGCTGCGGGCCGGTCGGCTCAGGTGCGGTGGCGGGGTCGGGCCGGGTGTGACTATCAGGCGTTGCTGACTTCGTTGAGTCGGGATCTGGGGGCGGTGCGCGGCTCCTACGACGGGGCGTGCGAGGTGCTGCTGCGGTACGCCCGGGTGTTGGAGCAGGCGCGGGTGTTGGCGCATGAGGCGGACGTATTGGGAGCGCGGGCGGACTCAGCGGGTTTCGGTGATCTGTTCGGGGCGCCGGGGATGGTCGGGCAGCTCGATCCGGGTCCGTTGCGGGTGAAGGCTGAGGCATTGATGCGTCAGGCGCTGGAGTTGGAGGAGCAGGCCGGGTTGACCGCGGCGGCGGCGTTGGATGATCTGACCTATCGGGCACCGAAACCGCCGGCTAGGACGGGGGCGTCGAGGTTCATCGCCGATGCGGGGCAGTCTTTGACAGGTCAGGCGGCCGGGCTTGTGGTGTTGGGCGCGAACCTGGTGCGCAGCGTGCCGTTTGTAGGTGCTGATGATGAGCGGGCCAGGGCCCGGCACGACAGCATCCAGGCCGCGAAGGCAATGGCTCAGCCGTGGCTGGCAGTCGAGCAGATGCTGCACCAGCTGGAGTCCGGGCGGGGTGGGCTGGCAGCCGGAGCCGTCATCGGCGTCGTCGTCACCCACAAGCTCGACCTGTCGGTGCTGGCGAAGGACGCGCCGCTGTTCAAGGGTCACCAGCTGGCGAAGGGCTTTCTGCGCGGACTGCCGCAGGGTCCGCTCAGCATTGGCGACCGCGATGCCGCCTGGGTTCTGGCGCGCGAGACCAAGGCGTTTCAGGACGAGACGGCGCGCCTGCGCCGCAGCGGTGAGCCATTGCCCGATGACTGGCTGGACCGTCCCGTCAACCTCCAGCACCATGAGGCCCGCGGTGGTCACACGTTGCTCAAGCACGTCGGGGCCTCCACCGACCTGCTGCTCTGGCGCCTCCGCCTGGAAGGAGGCGCAGAACGCAGCACCTTTGCAAACATCAGCCAGGCGGAAACATTGGTATCAAGGACGCTTAAGACGAGGGGCGAGGCCGTCGAGAAGTTTCGTCATGCGAGTAAGGGTTCGCGCAAGAGTTTCAAAATTGCGACGGCCGAAACCAGTGCAATGGTGCTCGGCGCGAAGGGGGTGCCGCGGCCGATCAAGTCCGTCATCGTTGTACTTGCAAAGTTGGAGGACGAGCTGTTCGTGTTCTCGGCATATCTCAGTAGTAAGGACGCGAAGCCGTGATGGAAGTGCCCACCCTCGATCAAATCTGCTCTGCGTACCTAACGCAGGACTGGACCGATGAGTTCGCCTCCCCGTATGAGGCGTTCGAGAAACATCTCGTGAGCTGTGAGGACGGCGACCTGCACGGCCTGATCTCCGAGATCACCAGTCTCATGACCGAGTTGGGCAGTGAGCGGGAGCGCTTGGATCTGTTGCCGAAGGAGGGTCTGTGGCAGCGACCCGAGGGCTATGTCGATGCGTGGTTGCTTGCGGTGCGGCGGCGGGCGGAGCAGGCGCTGGCGGGTGACCATTCGCAGCCGTTGACTGATCCGGATGGTCCTGCCTACGACCAGCTCCCGCCGTTCATCGGGGGGTGGTTGCACGATGAGCAGGCCGAGCAGGTCGCCGGGCAGGTGCTGGCTGCTCATGCCGGGTATGTGCAGTTGTTGGAGCAAGCCGATGCGCCGCGCAGTGTGGTCATGCGCTCGCGCATTAGTGGCGAGCGCACGGTGCAGCTGCGCGATACCGGCGAGGTGGTGCCGGCGCCGTACGGCTGTGTAGTGCTGCACCGGCTGGTGCGGGCGCGGACGGTGTTCGTGGAGCCCGAGCGCGAGCCGGAGCCGGGGGGGTTCCCGGCGTTGGGGCTGTTCCTGGGTTCCTACCTGCGGCCGGGCTGGTGGGAGAAGTACAGCAATCCGCTAGAGGGCATCTTGGTGTTCCGGCGTGAGCAGGGGGTGGAGTTGACGGCGGCGGCGCTGATCGAGTTGCCGGTGCTGCAGGGGTATGGCCAGGAGGATGACCGCCGTGAGCTGCTGCAGCGGCTCGGGTCCTACTTCGTGCCGCGCCGGGAGGGCGAGGTCGATGCGTTCTTGTGGGCGATGCAGCAATGGCTGACCGTGGACAGCCACCACGCCCGCTGAGGCTCCTCAGCGCACGACGACGTGCAGCGTCCACAGGCGTTGCGGAATCAGGCAGCGTGGCTGCGAGTGCAGACAGGCTGCGTCCGTGGTCGCCTGGATCTCGGCTGAGCCGCTGGCCACGGCCTGGAAGTCGGCGTCCACCGGGTCAGAGCCCGGGTAACCGCCGGTGATGCGACGGCGTACGACGGTGCCCGGGTGCGAGCTGACCGGTAAGTCGTAGCTGCCGTCGGACAGGTGCACCCGCACGTGCTGACCGGTGGTAAGCCGCAGCGTCGTTCCGTGCGCGGCGTCACCCACCGCTACGCCGGGCGGCGCCGTGGCCGGCTGAGCGGCGTGCTGGGAACCACAGGCCGTACCAGCCACCGCTAATGGCACGGCGACGACGAGCAGGCAGAGGCCCGGAGCACGCGACCAGCCGGCCACGGCTCCGCTTCTGTCAGACCCCTCGGGCACGATGCCAACTATGGATCCCCGAGGGCGGCGACACGCCCGACAACGCCGCGTCCGCTGCTGGCACTTGCCACGACCGCTGGGTACCCCTACTGTCCGAGACACAACATCTGGTACTTACACGGCTGTAGTTCTCCACATCCTGTGGAGACGGGAGTCCATGGCTGTGGACAACGCCGGACGACGGAAGGACTGCCCGATCATGCGCTGCCCCTTCTGTCGGTACCCCGACTCCCGGGTCCTGGACAGCCGGGAGGTGGGGGAGGGCGACGCCATCCGTCGTCGCCGCCACTGTCCCGAGTGCGGGCGCCGGTTCACGACGATCGAGGGCACGAGCCTGGCAGTGGTCAAGCGCAGCGGCGTGATCGAGCCGTTCAGCCGCACGAAAATCGTCAGCGGTGTCCGAAAGGCGTGCCAGGGGCGACCGGTGGACGACGACGCGCTGGCACTGCTCGCCCAGCGGGTGGAGGAGGCGGTCCGCGAGGGAGGCGCCGCCGAGGTCCCCGCCCACGACGTGGGACTAGCGATCCTGGAACCCCTGCGCGAACTCGACGAGGTTGCCTACCTGCGCTTCGCGAGCGTTTACCGCGGCTTCGAGTCCCTGGCGGATTTCGAGGCCGAGATCACCGCTCTGCGCGCCTCGCGGCCGCCGGCGCACGACAGCGGGCCGCCCGGCCGGCTCGTGCCTAGCGGCTGAGTTCAGCTCTCAGCACACGTCCCACATCCGATCCAGGTGTCCCACACGAATGCCGCGCCACGCGCGGTTGTTGTACCTCACACAGCCCCGGAAGGAACCAGCACATGACGGAGACGGTCAACGGCGCGGCACGCAAAGCCCGCGTGAACGCTCGCCTGAGCATCGAGCGGATCTACACCACTGCTGGTGTGCACCCTTACGAACAGACCAACTGGGAGCGCCGCGACGTCATTATGACCAACTGGCGGGACGGCTCGGTCAACTTCGAGCAGCGCGGTGTGGAGTTCCCCGACTTCTGGTCGGTCAACGCGGCAAACATCGTCACGACCAAGTACTTCCGCGGCGCGGTCGGGGCCGACAACCGCGAGTGGTCGCTGAAGCAGCTCATCAACCGCGTGGTGGGCACCTACGTTGCCGCGGGTACCGAGCACGGCTACTTCGCGGGCTCCGCGGACGCCGAGGTCTTCGAGCACGAGCTGACCTGGATGCTGCTGCATCAGGTGTTCAGCTTCAACTCGCCGGTCTGGTTCAACGTCGGGACGAGCGCCCCCCAGCAGGTGTCCGCCTGCTTCATCCTCGCCGTCGACGACACGATGGACGCGATTCTGAACTGGTACCGCGAGGAAGGCCTGATCTTCAAGGGCGGATCCGGCGCCGGCCTGAATCTGTCCCGCATCCGCTCCTCCAAGGAGCTGCTCAGCTCGGGCGGTACGGCGAGCGGCCCGGTCAGCTTCATGCGGGGTGCCGACGCCTCCGCCGGAACCATCAAGAGCGGTGGTGCCACCCGGCGGGCGGCGAAAATGGTCGTCCTGGACGTGGACCACCCCGACATCGAGGAGTTCATCGAGACCAAGGCGCGCGAGGAGGACAAGATCCGTGCGCTGCGCGACGCCGGCTTCGACATGGATCTCGGCGGCAAGGATATCGTCAGCGTCCAGTACCAGAACGCGAACAACTCGGTACGGGTCAGCGATGAGTTCATGCGTGCGGTCGACCAGGCCAAGGAGTTCGCCCTGCGCGGGCGGCTCGACGGCCGCGTCATCGAGACCGTCGACGCCAAGACGTTGTGGCGCAAGCTCGCCCTGGCGGCCTGGGAGTGCGCCGACCCGGGTATCCAGTACGACGACACGATCAACGACTGGCACACCAACCCGGAAACCGGGCGAATCACCGCATCTAACCCATGTTCGGAATACCTCAGCCTGGACAACTCCTCCTGCAACCTCGCCTCGCTCAACCTCATGACCTTCCTGCGCGAGGACGGCACGTTCGAGGCCAAGAAGTTCGCCAAGTCCGTCGAGCTCATCATCACCGCGATGGACATCTCGATTTGCTTCGCCGACTTCCCGACCGAGCCGATCGCCGCCACGACCCGGGCCTACCGCCAGCTCGGCATCGGCTACGCCAACCTGGGTGCGCTGCTGATGGCCACCGGCCACGCGTACGACTCCGAAGGCGGCCGCGCCCTCGCCGGCGCGATCACCTCCCTCATGACCGGTACGGCGTACAAGCGGTCGGCCGAGCTCGCCGCCATCGTCGGGCCGTACGAGGGCTACGCCCGCAACGCCGACGCGCACAAGCGGGTCATGCGCAAGCACGCCGCGGCGAACGACGCGGTGCGGGCCGTCGGGGCAGACGACGCGCGGATCCTGCAGGAGGCGACGAAGGCCTGGCAGGCCTGCCTGGCCGCCGGGGAGGTCAACGGCTACCGCAACGCCCAGGCCAGTGTCATAGCACCGACAGGCACTATCGGCTTGATGATGGATTGCGACACCACCGGGCTGGAGCCCGATCTCGCGCTGGTCAAGTTCAAGAAGCTGGTCGGCGGCGGCTCCATGCAGATCGTCAACCAGACCGTGCCGCGCGCGCTGCGGGCCCTGGGCTACCAGGAGGAGTCGGTCGAGGCAATCGTCGAGTTCATCGCCGAGCACGGCCACATCGTGGACGCGCCCGGGCTCAAGCCCGAGCACTACCTCGTTTTCGACTGCGCCATGGGCGTGCGCTCGATCAGCCCGATGGGCCACGTCACGATGATGGCGGCGATCCAGCCGTTCGTGTCCGGCGCGTTGTCCAAGACGGTGAACCTGCCGGCCGAGGCGAGCGTCGAAGACGTCGAGCGGGTCTACTTCCAGGGCTGGAAGCTCGGCCTGAAGGCGTTGGCGATCTATCGCAACAACTCCAAGGTCGGCCAGCCCCTGCAGGACAAGAAGGGCTCGGCGGCGACGGAGGATGTCGTCGTTGCCACCCGGCCGACCCGCAAGCGACTGCCCAAGAGCCGTACGGGTCAGACGATCTCGTTCTCGATCTCCGGTGCCGAGGGCTACATGACGGCCAACGCCTACGCGGACGGCACCCTCGGCGAGGTCTTCATCAAGATGAGCAAGCAGGGGTCGACGCTGGCCGGCGTCATGGACGCGTTCTCGGTCTCCATCTCCATCGCCCTGCAGTACGGCGTACCGCTGGAGACCTACGTTGCGAAGTTCACCAACATGCGCTTCGAGCCGGCTGGTATGACCGACGACGCCGACATCCGCATCGCCCAGTCGATCATGGACTACCTGTTCCGGCGGCTGGCGCTGGACTACCTGGCGTACGACACCCGCGCGGAGCTCGGCATCTTCACCGCCGCAGAGCGGGCCGCCACTGTGGCGGGTTCGTACGGGTCGGCCGCAGCGACCCAGGAGGAGCTGGACGTCCAGGGGCTTGCCCAGTCGGTGCCGATTGCTGCCGCCCCTGCCCCGCCCCACGTCGGTTCGTCAACGGAACTGCTCGAGGCACAACAAGGATCGGTGGCCGACGCACCGCTGTGCATGGCATGCGGCGTCAAGATGCGGCCGGCCGGAAGCTGCTACGTATGCGAGAGCTGCGGCAGCACCAGTGGCTGTAGCTGATGACGAACGAAGCCGGGACGTCCCCGTGAACGACGCGGGGTATCACCGCGACGCAGGTCGGCCGCGTGCGCGACGGCTGGCTGACCCGCCTGGTGGGCGACGGGATCGGACGGCCGGTGCGCAGCGATGCCCTCGCCTGGCGGGTCCTTGACCTCGTGCCTAGGCACCTCGTCCTGAACGGCCCCGATGTTGTCCGTCTGACCGGAAGTCAGCTCCGCTCGGCGTAGGCCGCGCTCGCCACCTTGGCCCGCGTGGGCGTGCTGGCCGGGCACACCCAGCACATCAGCCGGCCCGTCGGGCGCCCGACCCAGCTCTACGTCAGTCCCGACCTACTCGCCCTAGTGGGAAGCAGCCCGCTTGGTGACCCCCTCGCTCGAGCAGGCCGTGCTCATGCGGCGAGCACCGCCTGGAGGACATCGGTCTTCAGCGCAATGAACGCCGGTTCGGTCAGGGTTGTCCGGCCTCGGTCGGCGCCGAACGGGATCGCGATGTCGCGCTGGATGCGGCAGGGCCGTGCGGTCAGCAAACCCAGCTGGTCGCCGAGCAGCAGAGCCTCATCGACATCGTGGGTGACCAGCACGGTGGTCGTGGGCCGTTCCCGTAGCAGCATCCGTGCCCACTCCTGCATCCGCAGCCGGGTCTGGGCGTCCAGCGCGGCGAACGGCTCGTCGAGCAGCAGCAGCGGCGGCCGGTTGATGAGGACCTGGGCGAAAGCGGCGCGCTGCCGCATCCCACCGGACAACTGCCTGGGCAACGCGTTGGCGAACTCGCCCAGGCCGGTGACCTCGAGCATGTCGCGTACCAGAGCGTCGACGTCGTTCGCGCCGCGCTCGCGCGGCCCGAACCCGATGTTGTCCGCGACGGTGAGCCACGGGAACAGCGAGGAGCTCTGCGCGACCATCCCGCGCTGCGGGGATGGCCCCATCACGGGCCGCCCGTCCACGGCCACCTGACCAACGTCGACGGTCTCGAAGCCGGCGAGGACCCGCAGCAGCGTGGACTTCCCGCAGCCGCTGGGCCCCAGCAGCGCGAGCGTCTGGCCGGCTCGGACCTGAAGGTCGAGCTCCTGCAGCACCAGAAGCGACCCGAACGACTTGCCGACCCCCCGGGCGGTCAGGACACCGCTGCCGGCGGCCTGTGCAGTCACGTCACGCTCCAGCGAAGGAAAGGACGGGTGGCCAGCCGCAGCAGGCGGTCACCGGCGAAGCCCACCACCGCAAAAATCAGAACTCCGACGATGACCTGGTCGGTGGCGCCGCTTTCCCGGGCGGCATTCATCATCGCGCCGACCCCGGTGCTGGTCCCGACCAGCTCCCCCACGATGACGCAGGTCCAGGCCAGCGTCAGGGACAGGCGCAGGCCGGTGACGATCTCCGGCAGGGCGCTGGGCAGGTACACCCTTCGCCACAACCGTCCGCGAGGAGTGCCGAGCATCCGTGCGGTCTCGACCTGGGTCCTGGGCACCCGCGCGACGCTGTCCGTGGTGGCGACCACGACCGGCCACAGCGCACCGATGAAGATCAAGATGCGGGCGGGGCGCTCGCCGATCCCGAACTCCACGATCGCCAGCGGCAGCCATGCGTACAGCGGAACGGCCCGCAAGGCGTTCGTCAACGGGTCCAGCAGCTGCGCGACGACCCTGGACAGCCCCAGGCCCAACCCGAGCAGCAGGCCTACCGCGACCGCGAGAACCCAGCTCTCCAGACACCGGGTGACGCTCGCGGCGACATGACCGGCCCCGGCGCCGGAGAAGGCGACGACCCCGGCGAGGGTGGTCGTGCTCGGACCGAAGAAGAATGTCCCAAGGGCAGTGAAGACCTGCGCCGGGGACGGCAGGATCGACGGGGGCTGCAGCGCCAAGGTGCTCGACAGCTGCCAGCAGCCCAGCAGCACCAGGGGCGCCAACAACCCGAGCAGCCGCCGGCTGCGGCGGCCGTCCCTGCCGGCCGCCGATGCCGGTGCGGCCAGGGCAGGGGCTGCGCCCACCCCTACCAGGGCCTCGGTCGCCGTCACAGGCTCAGACTGTCCAGTACTGCTGGGCGTACAGGGCCGGGTAGTCCGGTTCCTTGGTCAGCGATCCGGTGGCGACCAGCGCCTTGCCCACCGCCTCGAACTGCGACTGTCGGTGCGCGTCAAAGCTCCACTGCGCCCCGACGTTGCTCAGCACGGCCTCGTACACCTTCTCGCTGAAGCCGTACTGGGTGACCAGCAGGTCGCGCCAGACCTTCCTGTCGTTCTGCCCGTTCGGTGTCAGGTACTCCGCGGCGCTGCGCTGCATCCGCGTCACCGCGTGACAGAGCTCGTTGTCCTTCAGGGCCGCGGGGGAGGCCCACAAGGCGGTGTTCAGATCGCCGAGCGCGGTGTCGAACACCCCGGGCAACCGCACCCCGACGCCGTCGACCACTGCCTTCGTACACGCCGGCTCACTGCCCATGAACGCCTGCACATCGCCGCGGGTCAACGCAGCGACGTGATCGGCGTACCCCAGTGGTATGCCGGTGACATCCCGTCCGAGGGTCAGGCCCGCCTTTGCCAGCAGCAGTCCGAGCACCAGGACCTGCGCCCCAGGCGGCGGCACCGCGATCTTCTTTCCCTTCAGGTCCGCGATGCCTTCGACCAGACCCTTGTGGCCGATCAGGCCGAAGCCCTGTCGGGCCACCATCGCCACGACCTTGGAATGCACTCCGCCCTTGGCTTGCGACAGCATCGGGACGTACGGAGACATCAACCCGAAGTCCAACGAGCCGCCTTCCAGCCCCTGCAAGATCTCCGCGGTCGAGGTCACCGGCACCACCGAGACGGTGACGCCCGCCGGGGCGAACCGCTGCCAGTACAACATCGACGCGGCATGGTTCTTGGCGTACACGCAGGTGCGGATCGTGAGCTTGCGGCCCCCGGCCAGCCCTGGCACTGCCGGCGCCGACCCCCTAGCCGACGGGGTCGTCCTTGATCCGCCGCAAGCCGACAGTGTCAGGCCGGCGACGCCACCGGCCGCCAGGCTCAGCAGCCGACGTCGCGACAAAGATGCGTTTATGGAGTCCACGCGCGCAGACTAGCCAGCCCTGGTCCCCGTCAGCCACTCGCCTGGTCATGTGTCGCCAGACAGTGCCGGTGGGAGTGCGGGCGGGTGGCAGCGGGCAGACGGCTCGCATGATGCTGCTGCTGTCCGCCCGCTTGCGTCGCTGGTTGTTCGTCGTGCTCGTCCTGCCGCTCATCGGCAGGGTCATCGAGGGCGTCGGTCAGCGGGTCGAGCCGAACCGGCCGAGGGCCGGCCGAGCCATCAGGGGCGCAGGCAGCGTGCTGCGCTCTGGCCGGCGCGGACGGCGAGCACGGCGCCGCTGACCCGGACGCCCCTGGCGGCCGCTGACCAGGCCGGGCAGTCGTTCAGGCGGACTCGTCGTGTACGAGGGTCCGCAGCAGCGTCCCGAACCCGTCCGCGGCCCGCGGGTCCCGGCGTCCCGAGGTGACGACCGGGCGCAAGGCGGCCCGGGCGACCCGCAGACCGCGGTCTTCCAGAGCCGCGACCAGGGCGTGGTCCTCGGCAAGCGCCAACGGCGGGAACCCCCCAATGGCCCGGTAGGCGGCGCCCGACAGGCTGAGGTTCGCGCCGTGCACGTGCGGGTGGTCCCTCCCGGTCCAGGCGTAGCGGCTGGCGAACCGCTGCTCGGCATGCGGGGGGTGGGCGGACCAGTCCTCGACCACGACGGTCCCGGCAACCGCGTCCCACCCCGCGTCACGCCACCGGGCCTGGTCCACGAACCACTCCTGCGGGACACGGCTGTCGGCGTCGGTGGTGGCGAGCCAGAGCCCGGACAATGGCACCCGGCTGGTCGCGGCGATGGTGTCCAGGCCGTACGCGCGTGCGGCGCCGGCATTGCGCAGCGCCACCTCGAGGACCTCGACGCCGGCCGCGCGAGCGACGGCAACCGTGCCGTCGCTACAGCCGTCGGCCACGACAACCACCCGCACGGGAGGCACGCCCGGACGAGCGGCGGCGACGGCGAGCGCCGCCAGGCAGGCAGGCAGCAGCTCCTGCTCGTCGTGCGCGGGCACGGCCACGCCAATCGTTCGCGTCACCACAGGCCGTCTCGAGCTGCCACCGACACCCGCGCAGGGTCCTCACCGTCGCCTGGGCGTACGTGCACGCTCAGGTCGAGGTCGGCCTCTCGGTGCCGGACCGTCCGGACCAGCTTCGGCTCCGCGACCTCGGCCAAGGCGCGCTGCACCGCGTCGCCGCTGTTCGGGTAGTCCTGCACCGGATGCCGCCAGTGCACAGCGAGCAGCGTGCCGCCGGGGGCGATGGCATCGACCGCGCGGCGCACCGCCGTCTGCAGGTCGTCCTTGCTCAGGTAGTACAGGACCTCGGACAGCACGACGAGATCGAAGCTGCCTGTCGGCCAGCCGTCGGGCAGGGCGCGCCGCTCGAACCGCACGTGCGGCGACCCGGCCAGCCGCTTGGCCGCGGCTGCCAGCGCACCTGGCGAGACGTCGGTCGCGAGCAGCCTGTCGCAGCGCGAAGCGAGCGCCGCTGTGAGCACCCCGATCGAGCAGCCGGGCTCGTACGCCGAGGAGTACCGCCGCTCGGGCAGCGCAGCGAGGGTCACGGCGCGCTTGCGCTCCTCATACCATCGGTCGGCGAAGCCCCAGGGGTCGGCAGAGTCGGCGTAGAGGCGGTTGAAGTACTCCTCCGGCAGCGTCATGCGAAGACGACCTCATCGGCGCGGGTGAAGTGCGCCAGGTCCGCCGGCCCCACGATCGCGGCGTCCTGCGGGGCCGGGCTCAGCGGCTCGATCTGGCTCAGGAAGCAGGCGATTGCCGCCAGCTTCCGCCGCCGTGCCTGCTCCGGCAGCGGCAACCGCAGCGCGCGGGACCAGGGCACGCGCGGGTCACCCGGCCGGGCCCAGTGCCAGGCCCAGACCGGGTAGCTGAGCAGTCGCGCGGAGCTGCCTGCGCACGCCCGGGCAGCAGCCCGCCCGGCCGCCTCGTGGTCCGGGTGGCCGTCGCCGTGGAACGGCGCAAGGCACCAGTCGCCTGGCGCGAGCTGGTCGTTCAGGAGTTCGGCCATCGCGACCTCGCACGCGGCGAGCCCCCCATCCGACAGGTGCAGCCGCACCTCCCGGAGCTCGCCCGGTTGCCCGTCACCGAGCGCCGCGAGAGCTGCGGCCGTTTCCGCCGTACGCCATGTCCGCAAGTCCGACGGCTGCACGGTCGGGCTCCCGGGGTGCGAGGCCTCGCCGTCGGTCACGGCCACCAGCAGCACCTGCGCACCGCCGGCCAGCAGCATGGCTATGAGGCCGCCGACGCCAAGGGTCTCGTCGTCGGGGTGCGGGGCGAGCACGACGGCGCGCCGGCAGCCGGACAGGTCGAGCACGGGCAGCGCAGCCAGCGGCGACCAGGCCGCCCAGTCCGCCTCCGCCGTCCCGGGTCCCGTAATGACCGCGAGTGGTTCGGACGGGCTCGGTACGCGCGTCACCACGAGGTGCCGCGTTCCAGGGCGAGGGTCCCGAGGTGCGCGAGGTCGGCCTCGGCGTGGCTCTGCCTGAGGTAGACCGGCAGGTCCGCGGCCAGCCCGGCGTGCCGGGCGTCGCGGCACAGCGGACCGGCGCCCAACGCGCGGCCGACCCGGTCGAGCACCTCGGTGGCTGCGCGCTCGCACTGCGCGCGCAGCTGCGCCGCCAGCACCTGGTGCTCGTGTTGGTCGTCGTGCGGGTCGGCGTCGACCCGCCCGGCCGCCACGCGCAACGCGGTGCCGACGGCGCTGAGCCCGGCGTCGATGGCGCCCAGGTGAGCGAGCGCGTGTGGCTCGAGCGGTCGCTTCGCCCCGGCCAGCAGCAGCGCGCGGGCCACGCCGACCGCGCCGCCGTACCAGCACGCCGCGACGGCCATGGCGCCGTGCCAGAAGCCGGGGCGGTCGAGGTACGCGCCGGGGCCGCCGACCGGCTCAGCGGCAACCCCCGTCAGGTCGACCTCGAGGCTGTCGCTGCCTGCCATTCCCACCGCAGCCCAGGTGCCCGGTCGTGGTCGGGCACCGGCCAGCTCTACTGCGAACAGGCGGTAGCCGTCAGGGGCGTTCGCGGTGACCAGCGCGTGGGTGCACGCCCGCGCGCCCGAACACCAGGGCTTGACGCCGTCCAGCTCCCAGCCCCCCGGCGCCTGCTGGGCCGTGACCGCTGGGCTGGGCGGATTCGCCGCCCACACTCCCCAGCGGGTGGCCGCTGCAGCGCTCGGGCCACCGAGCTCGGCCAGGATGGCGAGGGCGTCCAGGTGCGCTTCGCTGAGCCGCGCCAGGCACAGGTCGTCCTCGGCGATCGCCGCGAGCGCGGTCCACCGCTGGAAGGTCGCCCCGCTGCCCGGCAGCGGGAGGTCCAGGGCGCCGCTGTTTACCTGCTCGACGAAGGCCGTCGTAACGATGGCTACCCGCTCGTACCTGCCAGGTACAACCGCGAGCTCCACCAAGCGAGCGTAGGGGTGGGTGTCGGGAGCCGCACCAGCAGCAGCGGGAATGCCGCCGAACGCAGTCATCGCTCGCTGAACGTGGAGTAGCGCCGCGCGAGTAGGTCCCGGTCCGGCCGGTCCTTCCGGCGCTTCGGGAGTTCCAGAGTCCAGCCCTGAACGTCCTGGAGACCGTGTCGGAGCATCGGGCCGTCCACCTCGAGCAGCACATCGGGTCGGACCTCCACGACGTAGTCGCTTCTGATGCCCACGATGTGTCGATCGTAGGCAGCGTGATGGATCTTGCAGAGCGCAAGTCCATTCGGTACTACTGGCTGACCGCCCTCGGCGTCAGCCAAGATGTGCGCTGCGTCCAGCAGGTCGACGTGTTTGAGACGGCAGATGCTGCAAGCGCGGTCGTAGGCGGACAGCACCCGCGCCCGAAAGACCGGCTGGTGCAACCGGAGCTTGGTCAAGCGCTCGGCGTACTGCCGGCTGCCGTCCGTCGCCGCCCTACCGGCCAGATAGCGCAAGCTCTCGTCCACGGCGATCTCGACGTACCGGCCGACCGGATCGTCCGCCACGACGTAGACGGGGAAGACGGGGACGAACACACCCGGTTCAATGCCGCGCAGAAGGATCAGCGGCAGCCCGGCCTCTCCGGCCCGGCGGAGCTTGCGGTTGTCGCCGCTATCAGGGCTCCCGTCCCGGTAGGCGTAACGCAGCAGACCATCTTCAGTCTCGACATCGTCGTACGGGCCATGGGGCTGGCTCAGGATGCTCAGCGCCGCCGACAGTTGGCGCGGGTTGCGAATGCCGCGGCTCTGGTCGATCAGCTTGAGCTGCTCACCGGCATAGTGGAAGGCCTCCAGCTCGAGGCGGGTAACGACCCCGCCGGCAGCCTCGGCGCGCTGGGCGACATACGCCATCGCTGCCTGCCGGACGTCGAGCTCGTCGAGATGCACCAGCTTGGTCTACCCGGCGGAAGCGGCCAGGGGAAGGGGCATCATGAAGGCCCCCGGCGCATGCATCACGGGCAGGCCCGCGGCATGACCGTGGGAGGATGAACTCGACCGGCGGAGGTGACGATGAGCATCAGTTCCCAGCTCGACCGCTTCACGATCGATGACCTGCAGCGGGCACCCGAAGACGGGATGCGTTACGAGGTCGTCAACGGGTGTCTGTTCGTGACGCCCCCGGCGGCCTACCCCCACAACCGCCTCGCGCAGCACGTCGGGTTGGCACTGCTCGCCGCCGTACCGTCAGGTCTTGACGTGCTTATGACCGGTAGCCAGGCCGTCGAGCTCGACGGCGGTGACGGGCCGTGCCCTGACGTTCTGGTGTTCACCCCCGGTGCGTACGACGTCGCCGTACCGTCTGCGGCCGTGCACCTCGTCGTGGAGGTGACCAGCCCGGGCAACCGCAGCAACGACACGGTCACGAAGTTCGAGCGCTACGCACGCGCGGGTATCGCCCACTACTGGATCGTCGATCCGGACCGCATCACCGTTCACCGCTTGGACGCGGCCGAGCGGGTCTATCGGGAGGTCACCTCGGGTGCCTGCGTGCAGGTCATTCATCCGTTCCCCGTCCAGGTGACCCTGCCGAGCCCGGGCTAGCCAGCGCCCGCTGCAGCACCTCCAGGTCGGCGCGGTCCAGGCCCCGGTCCGGCTGCGGGCCGACCGCGACGATGCCTGCGCCGCGAGCCCAGTCCGCGTACGGGTTGCCGCTGCCACGCAGCTCGTCGTCGACCCAGATCACCGGCCGGTCGGGCTCCTCGGCCACCACCCGTCGTACGACGTCGAGCTTCCACCAGCGCCCGGTCAGCTCGTCCGGGGCGGCGGCCGTGACCTGCGCCAATGATGGAGCCGCCAGGTCCGAGGCCGAGCCCTGCTCGTCGTGGGTGCCGGCGACCGCCAGCTCGGGCGCACCGAGCAGCTGACGCAGCGCCACGTTCGCGTGGTGACCCCAGGTCGTGAGCCACTGCAGCTCGACGAGGCCCTGCTCGTGCCAGTGGAGGAGACGGGCGACAACGGTGGGGGACCAGCGGATCGTCCAGGTCCGGCCGTTGGCGTCAGCCGTCCCAGTGCGCCAGTCGGGCCACACCGCCTCGTCCGGCGCGAGGGTGACGGCGTTGAGGACCCCGTCCACGTCGAGCAGCAGCAGCGGTGTCATGGCGGGACCAGTCAAGCGCACCCCGCTTACCGCCGTCGCGTACGTCGGGATGGTTACCGTTGGCCGGGTGAACATTGTGCTCGAGGAGCTCCGCCTCTGGGACGCCGAGCGGCCCGCACACCACACACCGCACCGCACACCGCGAACGCGCAACCCCCGTACTTCCGTGATCATCAGAAGCATCAATGAGCAGGGCCGGGCCGAATCGGGTCCCTGGCCATCGAACCTTCTGATGATCAACGAAGACGCCAGCGACGTCGGCTGCGGGGCCCTGGACGACGGCTCGTCCGAGGCCCCGCAGCATGCGGCCGGCTAGCCGACGGCCACGTCGTCGTACCTGGTGTACGTGGCGTCACCGGTGTAGTTGTCGTCGCGGTTCGACAGGGTCAGCGTGTAGCTGTGCCCGGCCGTCACGGCGGCGCTCACCTTGGCCCAGGCCACCGAGGCGGCGCAGGTCTTGGGCAGCACCGTCGTGGTGACGCCGGTCGTGTTGTCCCGCAGTGTCGCGGTCGACCAGTCGTAGGTGACGGTGTCCGGGCAGGAGCTCTCCCACCAGAACGACACGCCGGACGAACCCGTCGCGGCCGTGAAGGTCTGCGCGATCGAGGACAGGCCGTTGCTGGCGCTGCTGGACCCGAGCAGCGCCGAGTAGCTGCCCGTGTGGCCGACCGTGCTGATGCCGGTCCGGGCCCCGCTGGAGGTCCAGCCCGTGAGTGAGCCGGTCTCGAACCCGCCATTGGTGATCGCCGAGGTGCCGCCCGTCGCGGTCACGGCGATCGTGAAGATCGTCGTGTGCGTAGCGGAGGTCGACGAACCGGTGACTGTGATCGGGTAGCTCCCGGCCGGCGTGCTGGCCGACGTCGAGATCTTCAGGCTCGACGAGCTCCCCGCCGTGACGGAGGCGGGGGAGAAGGTCGCGGCGGCGCCGGCCGGCAGGCCGCTGGCGGACAGGTTCACCGTCTGCGCCGTACCGCTGGTCACGGCAGTGGTGACCGTGGTCGTGGCGGACGCGCCCTGCGCGGCACTGCCGGACGACGGCGAGGTCGCGATCGAGAAGTCGCTCGCCGTGGTGCCACCGCAGCTCGGCAGCGCGAAGTGCCCGATGCGGGTGTGCCAGTTGAAGGTGCCGCTGCTGGCGAGGTACTCCGAGGTGAACCAGAACGTGCAGTCATCGGAGGGGTCGATGCTCATGCTGGCGTAGTCGCCCCAGCGGGTCAGCGTCCCGGTCTGCGAACCGCCGCCGCTGACCAGCGTGCCCTCGCCCGCGGTCATCGTGCCGAGCGCGTCGGTGGCCGCCCGGCCGGTGTAGCGGATGCTCGGGAAGCTGGTGCTGCTCGAGGTCGAGTAGCCCATCGCGATGCCGCCGGTCTTGTCCATGGCGGCGCTGCCCATCCAGCGGTAGGAGGCGTCCGGCGCGTACGTCCCCTGCTGGTAGATCGTCGGTGCGGTCGGGTTGCGCAGCTCGTACCAGCGCACGGCGGTCGAGGTGCCCGCGACCACGGAGTGGGTCAGCACAATTGACTCGGTGCCGCCGTTGTTGCGATAGGACAGGTGGTACATCAGCCGGTCGGCCAGCGAGTCGAGCTTGTTGGTCGTCCCGCTCTGCGGGATGCAGGTGCCGCCGGCGCACGCCTGGGAGAAGGCGGCGGTGGCAATCGACGTCGGGCCGGTGAAGGTGCTGTTGGCCGGGGTGGCCCAGTCGACGTGAAACTTCCAGGCCGCCAGGCTCGAGGCGGTCGAGCCGATCGCGACGTGCAGCGCCGGCTCCCCGGCCGGCGGCGCGGTGCCGCCGGCGTTGTCGACGGGCAGCAGCCCGCCGTACGACGTGCTGGTGGTGAAGCACTGTTGAGTGGCGGCCGCGCCGGTCAGCATCTTTGTGCGGTCCATGGCGCAGGACTGCGCGCCCTTGAAGGTGTTGCCGCTGAACTGGTTGTAGGTGACGTAGTAGGCGTCCGGCCAGACGCCGAGCTTGGGGTAGTCGGGGAAGTTCGCGTACTGGAAGGAGTACCGGTAGTAGGACCCGGTCGCGTCCCCGGTCGTGGAGACCGCTAGGCACTCGAAGTAGGGGCCGCTGGTGGAGGCCGCGTTGGCGAACTGCGCGATGATCCAGCGCCCGGCGGCCCGGTCGTAGCGCACGACCGCGTCGCCGTCGTCGGTGGTCTGGCAGGCCCCGCCGAAGCCGCTGAACAGCGTGTTGGTGAGCACCGGGCCGTACAGCACGCCGCCGCTCTTGTTGAACACCGCGAAGCCGCTGTTGACGGTCTGCACGACCTGCGTCGGCCCGACGGCGGCATCGGTGTCAGGCGGGGCCGACTGCACGGTGAACCCGGCGAGTCCGGCGCCCACCCCCTCGAATGCGGCTGAGGTGGGGGCGGCCAGCGTCGCCGGCGTGGTCTGCAGCGCGGTGTCCGGCCGGTTGTCACCCGCCTTCTGCGGCAGGCCGGCGTCGCGCTTGTCGAAGTGCGCCTTCTTGCCCTTCTTGGCCTCGGCAGTCGGCTGCGCGCCGTTGTACGACGACAGCGGCGCGGAAGTGTCGTGGGCGACTGCGGGTCCGCTGTCGCCGTGTCCGGCGCCGACGGCAGCCTGTGCGGGGGCGGGAAGGGCGAGGGGTAGCAGCGTGAGGGCGGCCGCGGTCGCGGCGCCGACGAGCAGGGAGCCGACCCGGGTACGGGTCCGGCGGGGTCCGATCAAGGGGTGGCCTTCCACTATCTGTCCTCGGCTGGGAGGACGGGTCAACTCGTCGAGCGGGTGCGCGGCGGCGCCGCGTGCGAGCACCCTCGCCCCTTGGGCCCGGCGAGGCAAGCGGCCAGCGAGCGGAAGTCACGATGAGCGACGATGGTCGCGACCGGCAGGGCTGGATCACGCGTCCGGGATGCCGGTGTCCACGGTTCTGGTCTTCACCACCATGGCGACCCCCACTGCGGCGACCCCGACGCCGACGACCGACAGGGCCGCGAGCCGCTCGCCGAAGACCAGGAACGTCTCGACCGCCGTGGCGGGGGGCACGAGGTAGAACAGGCTGGACACCCCTGAAGCGCTGCCGCGCCGGAGCAGCACGAGCAGCAGCAGGACCGCGCCGATGGACAGGACCAGTACGAGCCACACCAGCGCGCCGACGAACTCAACGGTCCAGCGGATCCGCATGGACTCCGTCGCCGAGGCGAGGACGAGCAGCGCCGAGGCGGCGGCGGCGTACTGCACGGCCGTGCCCCACAGCAGCGGGATGCCGTCACCGTGGCGCTTCTGCCAGAGCGTCCCGGCCGTACCGCCCAGCAGAGCCAGCAGGCAGGCGATGACCCCGGACTCCGGGAGGTGCCCGGTACGGGCGGCCAGCCCGGGGGCGATGACCAGCCCGACGCCGGCGACGCCCACAAGCAGGCCGAGCCACTGCCGGCGTACGAGCTGCTCGCCGAGCAGGCGGCTGGCCAGGGCAGCCACCACGACCGGCTGCAGGCTCACGATGACGGAGGAGACACCGGCGGGCGTGCCGCGCGAGATGGCCCAGAACACCGCGCCGAGGTAGGTGGCGTGCAGCAGCAGACCGGAGACTGCCGCCCGCCCCGCCTGCTCCCGGCTGATCCGGCTGCGCGTCAGGGCCGCGGCGGCCGCGAGCAGCCCTCCGGCAACGGCGAGCCGCAGCGCCAGGAAGGTGAAGGGCCCGACGTAGGGCAGTCCGTACTTCGCGCCGACGAACCCGGTGCTCCAGAGCAGGACGAAGGTCGCAGGGGCCGCCGTCACCGCGAAGGACCGGCCGCGCGAGGGAAGCGACGGGCGCGAGGTCGGTCGCAACGAGGTCCCCGGTTCGAGCACACCGCGAGCCTAGGTCGTCGTGGCCTGGCCGCCGTCCGCTGTGGGACCGAGCCGCCTGGTCGGACGGCCGGTCATCCGCACGCCGGTACCGATGCCAGGATGACGCCATGACCATCCCCGTCACCGGCTTCGCCCACGTCCGCCTGACCGTCACCGACATCGCACGATCGCGTGCCTTTTACGAGCAGCTGTTCGGCTGGGACGTCGCCTACGAGCTGCCCGCCGACGCGGACGCCGGTACGAAGGAAGCGCTCGCCTTCTTGTTCGGCGGTGTCATCTACTCCTTCCCGGGCGGCTTGTTCGGCCTGCGCCCGGTCGCGCCGAGTACCGACGCCTTCTCCGAGGACCGCGTCGGCCTGGACCATGTCTCGCTCTCGGTAGGCAGCAGGGCCGATCTCGACGCGGCGGTCACAACACTGGACGCCATGGGCGCGCGGCACGAGCAGGTCAAGGACATCGGCGGCGTCTACATCCTTGAGCTGCGCGACCCCGACGGCATCGCGCTGGAGCTGTACGCCCCCAAGGCCTGACCGCCCGGGATCGTCAGTTGCACGGCCCCTGGCCGGCCTGCGCCAAGCCGCGGCGGTCACCCGGTCCGTAGTTCTGCTGGCTCGTCAGCTGCGGGTACATCAGCTCCTGCGGGTCCCCGACGTGCCCCAACCCCACGAGGTGAGCGAGCTCGTGCAGTGCGGTCGGGTACGCCGCCGGGCTGAGCGTTCCCGTCGACGTGGTCAGCTGGGCGGCGTCGAGCACGACCTGGCCGGAGATCAGGTGCTGGCGCCCGTCGAAGCCGACTTGCGGCCCGGCGTAGCCGTCGACGTCTCCGGCGAGCCCGGCCGACTCCCCGGGGTTCGACCAGGCGATGAGCACCGGCGCCCAGCGGTTGCCGTAACGCGACGTCTCGACGGCTGCGCGGCGCTCGGTCGGCGGCTCCGAGGTCGGCCCGTCGGAGACGAAGACCAGCCCGGTGTCCCTCGACACCTCCTGGATGGCGGCGTCCAGGACGCGCGCTGCGCCGGGTGGCTCGAGGCCGGCACGGATGACGTAGTGGACCGGGCGGCACGGGTCGAACCTGAGGAACTCGCCCGTCGCCGGATCGGTCACCAGCGGCAGCCACCCGCCGCGACCCTCCGGAGCGTTCGGTGCCGCGAGCAGTCGCGTCCGGGCGGCGTCGGCCGGCCGTGGCGGAGCTGCTACGGCGGGTATGTGGGCGCGCGCGGCCGGCCCGGCCAGCAGCCCGAAGCCCTGCGGCCTGGCCAGGAGCGCTGCCGCCAGCAGGGCCAGCGCGAGCCCTGCGGCCAGGGCTCCCCGCCGGTCCGGACGGCCACGCTGCCGGGGCCGTGCCTGGCTGGTCCCCGGCCCAAGCAGGGGCTGCGCCGGTGCGCGCCAGGGCTGCGCGCGGCTGTGCTCCCGTACGACGCGGCGGGCGGCCGCGATCCGGACCTCGGCGGACTGCTCGTGGCGCGCCGCGGCCTGGACGAAGTACTCGTCGAACGGGGTGTCGAACTCCTCCAGCGACAACGCAGCTCTCCTCGCCAGGCGGGCGCAAGGACCCGCACCGCGCTGCATCGTCAGCACGGACGGGCCGCTTGAGCCTGGACGGCGGACGAACCGGCGTCTCTGACCGGCAGGCAGTCCGCGGGGTGGACCACCGGGCACGCCGGCAACCGCAGCGCCACGGCGCGCGAAGCGACCGAGCAGCACAAGAGCAGGTCGGCGGAGCCCGGGCCGGCGGGGGTGAGCGTGGCTGACAGCTCCCGGGCCGGCGCTGGGGCCGCCATCATGCTGTTGTGCTGGCCGCTGCTCCTACACACCCACATACGTGCAGGCCGGCGGCCCGACCGGCGGCGGCCGGAGGCAGCGAAGACTCCACGGCCGGGGAGTTTGGCGGATCCGCCCATACGACGTATACACATGCTGCACGCGTGGTGTGTCCGCTGGTGCAGGCAGGAGGTGCAGGCGTGGCGCAGCGCGATGTCGAGGCGCGCACGTCCCTCGCGCAGAAGGGTTCCGGCACGTCCGGCCCAGCCAACCGGGCGCTGTTCGTGGCCGGTTTCTCGGCCTTCGCGATGCTGTACGTCGCGCAGGGGACGCTCCCCGCGGTCAGCTCGGCGTTCCGAGTATCGCCGGCGGCGGCGGCGTTGACCGTAAGCCTGACGACGCTGCCCCTGGCCCTAGGCGTGGTGTTGGCTGCCTCGGTCTCCGAGCGTCGCGGGCGCCGCGGCCTGCTGGTCGGCTCGTTGCTCGCGGCCGCGGCCTGCACACTGGTCACCGCGCTCAGCCCGTCCTTCGGGGTGCTGCTCGGCCTGCGGGTCCTCACCGGTATGGCGCTGGCCGGCCTGCCTGCCGTCGCGATGGCCTACATCGCCGAGGAGGTGTTGGCGGGCAACCTCGGTTCGACCATGGGGCTGTACATCAGCGGCACCGGGCTCGGGGGCCTGGCCGGCCGGTTGGTGGGCGGCTTGCTGGCCGGCCGCTACGACTGGCGGGTCGGGACGGCCGCGGTCGGGCTGCTCGCGCTGGCCGGCAGTCTGTACGTCCTACGCGCGCTGCCCGCGTCCCGCCACTTCGTCCCGCAGCCCGAGCGGCTGTGGCCCCAACTCCGGGCCGCCCGCGTGCACCTGTCCGACCCGGTCCTGCGCCGGCTGTTCGTCTGCGGCTTCCTGCTCATGGGCGCGATGGTCGCCTTCTTCAACTTCCTGCAGTACCGCCTGGAGGCGCCGCCGTTCGGCCTGACGGCGGGCAGCGCCGCGCTGGTCTTCCTGCTGTACCTAGCCGGCACGGTCAGCGCCAACTGGCTGGGCGGCCAGACCGACCGGCGTAGCCGGCGCGGCGTGCTCCTGCTGTCGATCGTGCTGATGCTGTCGGGGGTGCTGCTGACGCTGCCGGCCCGACTGTCCACGGTGCTGCTCGGCACCGGACTGGTGACCTTCGGCTTCTTCGGGGCGCATGCCACGGCCAGCGGCTGGGTCGGTGCCCAGGCCACGCACCGCCGGGCGCAGGCATCCTCGCTCTACCTGCTCTTCTACCACCTGGGGTCCAGCTTGCTGGGCTTCGTCGGTGGTCTGGCGTACGGCGCGGGGGAGTGGGGCGCGCTCGTCGGGCTGGTGGCCGGCGCCGTACTGGTGGCCGTCCTTGCTGCGCGCGGGCTGCCGGGCACGGTCGTCCCCAGCTCGGGCGGCGCCGCGGCAGGGCGGGAACCGTGACCGGCCGAACCGGAGGAGCACCCTGATGGCGAGTCGACCGCGGCCGGACGAGATCGCCGCGTCGCTGCGCCGGGCGGTGCGCGAGCGGGTCTTCGCGCCGGGGGAGGCGCTCAACCAGGACGAGCTGGCGCGCCGGTTCGGGGTCAGCCGGATCCCGCTCCGGGAGGCGTTGCGGACCCTGGTCGGTGAGGGTCTGGTGCTGATGCAGCCCGGCCTGGGCGCCGTGGTCACCGAGCTGCAGGCCACCGAGGTCACCGAGCTGTACGGGCTCCGGTTGGCGCTGGAGCCAGCGCTGTCGCCGTACGTCGTGGCCAGTGCGCGTCGGCAGGACGTCGAGGGCCTGGCCGCTGTCGTGGCGGACATGGCGGCGCTGGGGCCCGAGCAGTCCGAACAGTGGTCGAACCTCAACTACGGCTTCCACCGGCGACTGTACGAGCTGTCCGACCGGCGGCACACGGTCCGGCTGATCGTGCAGGTGCTCAACCTGGTCGAGCCGTACGCCCGGGTGCACGCCCACGTCCTCGGTGCCCGCAGTCAGATGCAGGACCAACGCTCGGCGATCGTGGCGGCCCTGCGCGCCGGGGACGAGACCGGCCTGGAGCGCCTGATCGCCGAGAGCATCGAGCGGGCCCAGGACGAGCTGATCGGCTCCATGGCCGAGCCGCGCGGACCGCTTGAGGCCGACCCGCGGGACCCACTGGCGGTCCAGTACTGAATTGCGGCGCTGACTAGACCTGTGACCAGCGTCACTGTATACAGTGCATCAGCTAGATCCCTTCGCTGAGAGGCCTCGACCGTGCAGACGACACGAACAGCAGTGCTGGGTACGACGCTCGCCCTCGCACTGGGGATGAGCGGGTGCGGCTCCAAGGGGGCCCAGCAGAGCCCGTCGGCCAAGGGGGGACCGGAGGTGCTGTCCATCGGCGCGTCCATGAGCCTGACCGGCAAGCTGGCCCGGGAGGGCGCCCTCACCAAGGAGGGCTACAGCGTGTGCCAGGACGTGGTGAACAGCAAGGGCGGGATCCCGGTCGGGGGCAAGCAGGTGAAGCTCGACATCGCCTACCAGGACGACACCTCGACGCCGGACACCGCCTCGCAGCTGGTGGACCAGTTCAACGACAAAGGCGTCAAGCTCATCCTGAGCTCCTACGGCTCGGCCAACACCGAGGCGCAGGCCGCGGTCGTGGAGCGCAACGGCCAGGTGATGCTGGACTCCGCCGGCGCGGACAACAAGATCTTCAGCAAGGGTTACAAGCGCACCTTCGCGGTCCTGTCGCCCGCCACCGAGTACGCCGCCTCGATCGTCAAGGCGATCGGCGAACAGGCCAAGCCGCGTCCCAAGACCATCGCCTTCTTGTCCGCCGACGACGGCTTCTCCAAGACCGTGGCCGAGGGCGGTGCCGCCGAGGCGCAGAAGGAGGGCTTCACCGTCCTGCCGACCCAGTTCTTCCCCAACGGCGCCTCCGACGTCAGCTCAGCCCTGACCAAGGTCAAGGGCCAGCACCCCGACGTCATCATCGGCTCGGTGCACCTGGTCGAGGGCATCGCGATCGTCAAGCAGGCCAAGGAGCTCGGCATCACGCCCTCCGGCGGCTTCGGCGAGAGCGTCGCGCCGCCCACCCCGGACTTCGCCAAGACCCTCGGCGCCCTGGCCGACGGAGTGCTCGGCTCCAGCCAGTGGACCTCGCAGGTCTCCGGTCAGGACAAGTACTTCGGCTCAGCCAAGGACTACCAGAAGCTGATCCAGGACCGCTTCCACCACGCGCCGGACTACCACGACGCCGAGGCCACGGCAGCCTGTCTGGCCTTTGTCCTCGGCGCCGAGAAGGCCGGCTCGACCGAGCCGGACAAGATCCGGGACGCCGTGGCCGGCTTGGACACCGCGAGCTTCTTCGGCAAGATCAAGTTCGACCAGACCGGTCAGAACACCTTCAAGCCGATGTCGGTCATCCAGATCCAGAGCGGCAAGTCCGTCGACGTCTGGCCCAAGGCATCGGCAGCCGCCAGCCTCATCTGGCCCGCGACGGGCCGATGAGCAGCTTCCTGCAGGCGACGATCTACGGCCTGCTCCAGGGCGGGCTGCTCGCGCTGGTCGCGGTGGGCTTCTCCCTGGTCTGGGGCGTGATGAACATCGTCAACCTGGCGCACGGCTCCTTCGTGATCCTCGGGGCCTACGTCGCGTGGGAGCTGAACAGCTCGCTCGGCCTGGACCCGTTCCTGGGCATGTTCGTCTCGGCCGCAGCCTTGTTCGTGCTCGGCTATGTGCTGCAGCGCTTCCTGATCAACCTGGTCGTCAACGCGCCCATCTTCGTGACGCTGCTGCTGACGTTCGGCCTGGACCTGCTGCTCGTGCAGGGCATGAACATCGCCTTCTCGGCCGACTACCGCAGCATCAGCACCTCCTACGCCTCGAACAGCCTGGGCATCGGTGACATCCGCGTCCCGTACGGCCGGTTGCTCGCCTTCGCCTTGGCGATCATGGTCACGCTGGCGCTGGTCGCGCTGATCGGGCGGACCCGGACCGGGCTGTCCATCACCGCGACCGGCATGGACCGGGGCGCCGCCCGCCTCATGGGGATCCGCGCCCGGCACGTCTACGCCCTGACCTTCGCCATCGCGGCCGCCCTGGCCGGCATGGCCGGCGCCATGGTCGCAACGGTCGGCACGTTCCAGCCCTCCGACGCCTCGAGCTACACCCTGCTCGCCTTTGTCATCGCCGTGCTCGGCGGTCTGGGCAACATGTACGGCGCGATGGCGGGCGGACTGGTCATCGGGCTGGTGGAGGCTTGGAGCGGCCAGTACCTGCCCGGTACGTGGGTCAACGCGGTCGCCTTCCTGGCGCTCGTGCTCGTCCTGGTCTTGCGGCCCTCGGGCCTGGTGGGCAAGGCGTACTACTCGGCACGGGTGGAGGTCTGAGCATGACGACGCAGACGATGGCGCCCGGCCCGGCGGTCCGGACCGACACCAAGGCCGTCCGGGAGTCCCCGGTACGCCGCTGGGGTCCGTGGGCCCTCGGGCTCGTGGCGGTGCTGCTGGTTCTGGTCCTGCAGACCCGGCTCTACGCCGGTCAGGAACGCACCGTCACCACGATCTTGATGTTCGTGGCGCTGGCCCAGGCCTGGAACCTGATCGGCGGCTTCACCGGCTACGCCTGCTTCGGGCAGGTCGTGTTCTTCGGGATCGGCGGCTACACCACGGCAGTGATCATGGTGCACGCGCACCTGAGCTTCTGGGTGGCCCTGCCGCTGAGCGGCGTGGTCGCCGCGGCCTTCGGCGCCCTCATCGGCCTGCCGCTGCTGCGGTTGCGCGGCCACTACTTCGCGATCGCCACCCTCGGCGTGGCCGAAGGCATGCGCGAGGTGGTCACCAACATCCCCTCGCTGACCGGGGGTGGTGCGGGGATCACCCTGCCGACCGTCGGCAGGCAGGCCACCACCGCCTACCTCGGCAACGACGGCTTCTTCCTGCTGTTCCTCGTGCTCGCCGCCGGTGCGGTGGCGGTGGGCGGGCTGGTCAGCCGCAGCAAGTTCGGCTTCGCGCTGCGGGCGATCAACCAGGACGAGGACGCGGCCGGGGCGATGGGCGTCAACACCACGCGGAGCAAGGTTGTGGTCTTCGCCCTGTCCGGCTTCGTCACCGGCCTGGTCGGCGCGAGCTATGCCTTTCAGCAGGTGACCATCTTCCCGGCCCGGCTGTTCGACTCCAACATCACCGTATTGATGGTCATCATGGTGGTGCTCGGCGGCAGCGGCACCGTCCTCGGCCCGATCCTCGGGGCCGTGGGTCTGCAGTACGTCTCGGAGTACCTGCGCCAGAACTACACCAACGTGCACACCTTCCTGCTCGGCGCGATCATCATCGTGGCAGTCGTCCTGCTGCCCCAGGGGGTGGTGTCCTACATCCGGGACGGCACAAGGACGCGGGAGTTCTCGTTGCTGGCGAACCTGCGCAGGTACCGGCTGTGACCACCGCGATGCCGGTCCTGGAGAGCACGGCCGGAACGGCGCCGGTGCTGGAGACAAGGGGACTGGGGCGGCGCTTCGGTGGTCTGGACGCCGTGTCGGAGGTCAGCTTTTCCGTGCCGGCCGGCCAGACGCTCGGCGTCATCGGCCCGAACGGCGCCGGCAAGAGCACCTTCATCAACCTGGTGACCGGCCACATCCGGCCCACCTCAGGCCAGGTGCTCATCGACGGCCACGACCTCACCGGCGCCAAGCCGTGGACGGTCGCCAAGAGCGGCGTGGCCCGTACCTTCCAGATCGTCAAGCCGTTCCGCGGGATGAGCGTGCGCGAGAACGTCGCCGTGGGGGCACTGCACGGGCCGGGTGCCAGCTCCGGGATGTCGGCTGCGCTGCAGTCGGCCGACGAGGTGCTCGCCCGGGTCGGGCTGGAGGGCAAGGCGGCCATGGCTCCGAGCGAGCTCACCGTGGCCGACGCCCGCCGCCTGGAGTTCGCCAAGGCGCTCGCCCTCAAGCCGCGGCTGCTGTTGCTGGACGAGGTGATGGCGGGCCTTCGGCACAGCGAGATCGAACCCAGCCTGGAGCTGATCCAGAGCTTGAAGCAGGAAGGCATGACGATCATCGCGGTCGAGCACGTGATGAAGGCCATCCTGGCGATCAGCGACCAGGTCCTGGTCCTGCACCAGGGCAAGGTGCTGACCAGTGGCGCACCCCGCGAGGTGCTGTCCGACAGCCGGGTCATCGAGGCCTATCTGGGCACCCGCTACGCGAAGCGGCAGGGCACATGAGCATGCTCGAGGTGTCGCAGCTGTCAGCCGGGTACGGCCGGGGGCAGGTCCTGTGGGACGTGGACCTCACGGTCGGGGCGAACGAGGTCGTCGCGCTCGTCGGGCCCAACGGCGCAGGCAAGTCCACGCTGCTGCGGGCGCTGTCCGGGATGATCCCGGTCCGGTCCGGGACGGTGACGTTCCGCGGCCGCGAGCTCACCGGGCTCTCGATCGAGCAGATCGCCGGGCTCGGGCTGGCCCACGTCCCGGAGGGTCGCCGGCTGTTCCCCGGGCTCAGCGTGCGGGACAACCTGCGCCTGGGTGGCTGGCGCAACCACAGCGAGGACATCGACCGGGTCGTGGAGCTGTTCCCGCGGGTCGGGGAGCGGCTCGCGCAGACCACCGGCAGCATGTCCGGCGGCGAGCAGCAGATGGTCGCGATCGGCCGAGGCCTGATGAGCCGCCCCGAGCTGATGATGATCGACGAGCTGTCCCTCGGACTGGCGCCGGTCATCGTCGATGAGATCATCGCTCGCTTGCCCGACATCGCGGCCACCGGCACCTCGGTCCTGCTCGTCGAGCAGGACGTGGACGCCGCGTTGTCGGTCGCCGAGCGGGCGTACGTGCTGGAGACCGGTCACGTCGTCCTGCACGGCCAGTCAGGGGCGCTGCTGGCCGACAAGCGCGTGCAGGAGAGCTATCTGGGGGTCAGTTGAGACGGTAATCCGGCCTGGCGTACGAGGTCCGCTCAGTACCAGCCGTTGGCCTGCGAGTGGCTCCAGGCGGCGCACGGGGAGCCGTAGCGGCCGTCGATGTAGCCCAGGCCCCACTGGATCTGGGTCTGCGGGTTGCTCTGCCAGTCCGAGCCGACCGAGGCCATCTTGCTGCCGGGCAGGGCCTGCGGGATGCCGTAGGCGCCGCTCGAGGCGTTCGAGGCCGAGACCTGCCAACCGCTCTCGCGCCCCCACAGGCTGTTGAGGCAGCCGAACTGGCCCCCCTCGCCGCGGGCCGACAGCAGCTGTTGGGCGATCGCCCGCGGGTCCCCGCCCGTCGCCGCCGCGGGCGCGCTGGCCGGCTGCGACGCGACCGGCTGGGCGGCGGCCTGGGGGGATGGGACCGCCTGCTGAGCCTGCGCAGCCTGCTGTGCCTGAGCGGCCTGCTGAGCGGCGAGGGCTTCGGCTGCGCGCTGGACCTGCGCTGCCAGCGCAGCCTGCTGAGCAGCGAGGACTTGGGCAGCCCTACGGGCTTGTGCGGCCACGGCGGCGCGCTCGGCTGCTGCCCTGGCCTTGGACTGGGCTGCGGCCCGGTCGGCGGCGAGCCGGGCGGCTGCCTGCTGGACGAGCAGCCGCTGGTGCGCGCTGGCCATCTGGATCCCGACGTCGAGCTGCAGCTGCTCGGTGGCGTTGAGCAGGGGGCTGGATCCAGCCGGGCTAGTGACATCGGCCGCGAAGGCGGTGGAGGCGGTGCCAAGGGCACCGGTGAGGCTGGTCGCGGTCAGGGCGAGCGCGAGCAGGGTACGGCGGTGGGACATGTGTTCCTCCGTGCGGGCGGCAGGCCGTCGCTCTTGCGGAAGGGGACGGGTGCGCGCCCTCGAGTGACGGGCACAGCGGCCGCGGTCACCGGGCGGTCAGGCACGCCTCAGGGCGCGCCCGCTTTCTCGGGGATGCCGTCACCGTAGGCGCGCGGTGCTAGCTGGTGCAAGCGGATCGGTTGTGGCCCTTGCCACCCCGAAATCATGCTCATAGGTGTTTCAGTCCGCGAGAGGCCCTCGACCGGGCCCCGACTGTCGGGGTGCCACGATGCGCACGAGCTGATGCCGCCGCTGCGCCCCGAGGAGGCCTGTGCCCACCGCGAGATCGCCCCACGATCCGCAGTCACCTGTGCTGCAGAGCCCGTACGCCACCGCTAGGCGGCTGGCGCTGCAGTCTCGGGCGCGCGAGTTCGCCCGGGACCGGGTGCTGCCGGTTGCCGACCAGCTCGACCCGCAGCGGGCCGAGATGCCCGTCGATCTGGTTGAGGACATGGCCGCCCTGGGCTGGTTCGGGATCACCGTCCCGGTTGAGCAGGGCGGCCTGGGCCTGGGGGTCCTGGAGTACTGCCTGGTGTCGGAGGAGCTGGCCCGGGCGTGGCTGAGCGTGGGCAGCATCCTGGCGCGCGGTCAGGGGCTCGGTACGCAGGTCCTCGACGCCGGCCGGCGCGCCGAGCTGCTGGGCCGCAGTGCGCGTGGCGAGTGGATCGGGGCCATCGCGCTGTCCGAGCCGACTGCCGGCTCGGACCTTGCCGGGGTCCGGACGCGGGCGGTACGGGACGGCGACGACTGGCTGCTCACCGGCCACAAGCGCTGGGCGGGCAACGCGCTGGCCGCAGACTTCGTCGAGGTGCTCGCCCGGGTGGGCGACCCGGGGCAAGGCGAGTCCCGGAGCGCCGGCCTGGTGCCGTTCCTCGTGGTGAAGGAACGGGGTACGTTCCCGGTCGGGATGACCGGTCAGCCGATCGACAAGATCGGCTACCACGGCTTCCTCACCTGGGACCTGCACCTGAACGCCGTACGCGTGCCGGACGCCGACCGTCTCACCGGTCTGTACGCCGACGAGGGACATGCGGACGAGGACGGGTTCGCCGCCGTCCAACGTGGACTGAACATCGCCCGGGTGCATACCGCGGCGCGGGCTGTGGGGGTGGCCCGGGGGGCGGTGGAGGATTGTCAGGTCTACCTCCAGGAGCGCGAGCAGTTCGGGCACCCGCTCGCGGACTTCCAGGCCTTGCGCTTCGCCCTCGCCGACATGGCGGCGCAGGTCGAGCAGGCGCGCAGCTTCACCCATGCCGTGGCCCACCTGCTGGACGAGGACGTGCCGTGCGAGGGCCAGGCGGCGATGGTCAAGCTGCTCGCGAGCGAGATGGCGGTGGCCGTGACCGGGCAGGCGATGCAGCTGCACGGTGGGAACGGGTACACGACCGAGCGGCGCGTCGAGCGCTACTGGCGCGACGCGCGCCTGACCACCATCTTCGAGGGCACCAGCGAGATCCAGCGGCGCATCATCAGTGACCGCATGCTGCCGCGCGAGCGACGCCGAGCCTGACAGGTGCGGGGTCCAGGGAGTTGACTGCCAGAGTCGGCCGAGCGGCCGGCCCAGACCAGGAAGCAGGATCTCGTGGGCGTCTCGTTGACCAAGGGCGGCAACGTCTCGCTGACCAAGCAGGCGCCGGGGCTGACCGCCGTACTCGTCGGGTTGGGATGGGACACGCGGACCACGACCGGGGCCGACTTCGACCTCGATGCCAGCGCCATGATCTGCGGGCCCGGCGGCAAGGTCCTGTCCGACCAGCACTTCGTGTTCTACAACAACCTGACCTCGCCGGACGGGGCCGTCGAGCACACCGGAGACAACCTCACCGGTGAGGGCGAGGGCGACGACGAGGCCGTCAAGGTCGACCTGAAGTCTCTGGCGGGCGACGTCGACAAGGTCGTGTTCCCGGTGTCGATCTACGACTCCGCCACCCGGGGGCAGAGCTTCGGGCAGGTCAGCAACGCCTTCATCCGGGTGGTGAACCAAGCCGACGGGGCTGAGATCGCCCGGTACGACCTCACCGAGGACGCCTCGACCGAGACCGCGATGGTGTTCGGTGAGCTCTACCGCAACGGCGCCGAGTGGAAGTTCCGCGCGGTGGGCCAGGGCTACGCCTCCGGTTTGGAGGGCATCGCCCGCGACTACGGCGTCAACCTCTGATGCCCGCGGACGGCAGGGGCGTCTCGCTGACGAAGCTCACCCTCACGAAGGCCGCGCCCACGGTCTCGCTCGCCAAGGGCTCGGGCGCGACCGGCCAGATGCGGGTGAACCTGAACTGGAACGCCGGCACCAAGGGCCTGTTCCGCAAGGCGCAGAGCATCGACCTGGACCTGGGCTGCCTGTGGGAGCTGACCGACGGCAGCAAGGGTGTCGTCCAGGCGCTCGGCAACGCGTTCGGTCGGCTGGACGGGCCGCCGTACATCCGGCTCGACGGCGACGACCGCTCGGGCAGCGCGTCCGGTGGGGAGAACCTGTCGATCAACCTGGAGCACCTGCACCAGATCCGGCGGGTCCTGGTGTTCGCCTTCATCTACGAGGGTGTGCCGGCCTGGAGCAGGGCCGACGGGGTCGTCACGCTGTACCCGCAGGGCGCGGCGCCGATCGAGGTGGCCCTCGATGAGCACTCCGGCTCGCGGATGTGCGCGGTCGCGCTGCTCAGCTCGACCGGCAGCACGCTGGACGTCCGACGCGAGATTCGGTACGTCGACGGCTCGCAGCAGGCGCTGGACCGGATGTACGGCTGGGGCATGGACTGGCGGCCCGGCCGCAAGTAGCCCGGCCGCACGCAACCCTGCCGCACGTCGCCCGGGTCAGCCGACCAGTGCGGGCTCCTGCTCGGGGTTGCGCTTGCGCTCGGCGATCGAGGACAGCAGGGCCAGGCCGATGAAGCCGACGCCGGTCAGCCCGGTGACGACCTCGGGCACCTGGTAGCGCACCTGCAGAATCATGATGACGGCGAGCACCCCGATCGCCCAGTGCGCGCCGTGGTCGAGGTAGACGTACTCCGCCAGCGTGCCCTTGCGTACCAGGTAGAGCGTCAGCGACCGGATCCAGAACGCTCCAACGCCCAGGCCGAGGGCGATCACCAGGACCCGGTCGGAGATGGCGAACGCGCCGATCACACCGTCGAAGGAGAACGACGCGTCGAGCACCTCCAGGTAGAGGAAGGTGAAGATGCCGGCACGGAACAACGCTCCCGTCATCTTGGTCGCCGGCGCGGCGCCCTGGTCCTCGTCATCGTCCATGGACTGCTCGAACAAGTTGTCCAGGGAGTTCACGACCAAGTACGCCGCCAACCCGATCAGGCCGGCGACGAGCACCGTGAGCTGCTTGTCGTGTGGCGCGATGCGCGACATGACGAAGACCCCGCCCAGGGCGACCACGACCGAGAGCTGGTCGAGTTTGCCCACTCGCACCAGAGCCTTCTCGACCGGCTTGAGCCAGAACACGTCGCGCTCGACGTCCAGCACGAAGTCCAGGAAAATCATGAGCAGGAAGGTGCCACCGAAGGCGTAGATGGCTTGTTTGGCGTTGGCGAGCTCCTGGCCGTACCTGGTCGCGTCGTTGACCGCAAGGGTCACCACATCAGACAGCGACAGGTGCGCCGTGACCGACACGATGAAGATCGGCAGGACCAGGCGCATCCCGAACACGGCGATCAGGATGCCGACGGTCAGGAACAAGCGCTGCCACAACGGGTGCATCCGGGTCAGTACCTTGGCGTTGACGACGGCGTTGTCGAACGACAGCGAGATCTCCAGGACGCCGAGGATGGCGACGACCGCGAGGTCGGTGGGCCCACCCAGGACGAGGGCGAGGATGAGGGCGACGGCGGTGATGACCATCGCCGGCCCGAACTGACGGAACATGCAGGTCCTCCGGTGAGGCAGAATCCCGACACCGGCGGTGCGCGGGACGTGCGGCTCGGCTGTGACGCCCTGCCAGTGTGCCTGGTCCAGTGTGCCGGATCCGCTGCCGCGCGAGCGCCACCGTCTGCCCGGTGGGTCGGCGCGAGATCGCGTTGGACTATCGCCCCTGAACTATCGCCCCTGGCCGACGGCGTGCACGTCTCCTACGGGTCGCGGTCCGGCAGGGGCCCAGCCAGGTGGTCGGCCAGGCGGTCCAGGTAGGGCGCCTGAGCGGGGAAGATCTTCGCGGTCGCCTTCACCAGAGCGAACCACTGCGCCCGGTCGAGCTCGGGGAACTGCTGCACTCGGCCGGACCGCGGCGGCCACTGCATCTCAAAGGAGTTGCTGTGGATCTCGCTCACGTCCAGGTCGCCCTCGAGCGCCCAGACAAGTACCCGCTTGCCGCTGCGCAGCGTGACCTCGCCAAGCGGTACGCACTCGCCCTCGGGCGGGGCAACGCCGACCTCCTCGGCGAACTCCCGGTGCGCCGCGGCCAGCGCCGGCTCGCCCTGTTCGTACTCGCCCTTGGGGATGGTCCAGCTGTCCTTGCCGGCGAACAGCGGACCGCCGGGGTGCCCGAGCAGCACCTCGGTGCCGTCCGGCCCGCTGCGCCACAAGAGCAGGCCAGCGCTGCGCCTCACCATGGGCGGCACGTTACGGCAGGGCCGCGCACCGGCGACCTAGGTGGCTGGTGTGAAGCGGGCGTCTGGGGAGGCGCGGTTTGCCCGGGCCGGCGCGGAGAGCTGATCTGGGGCGTCCGACGTCGTGGCTGC
>JAABUU010000841.1_pt1 | contig 61063 bp, 50 predicted proteins | sample 5559301 | NCBI WGS metagenome assembly JAABUU01 (sample SAMN10711884, study PRJNA513360) | rock metagenome | isolation source: Antarctica rocks | place: Antarctica: Victoria Land, Richard Nunatak white
GAACTGATCCCCACCATGCCGGAGCATCGCTTACGCCCGCTGATCGAAGAGTTCGCGCTTAAGCTCGTAGCACAGCCGGTCTTCAACGAAATGTTCGGTGCAATTTAGAAATGAGGGGAGTCCTGAGTCACCATGCAGCTTTTTAGGCGGCCAGGGCAGGCCGCCTCCGGCTGGACATCGTGCTGACCACCGCCGTGACCACCACGTTGAGCGACAATGCGACGATGCCGATGTTGAGGTCCCGCAACGATCCTAGCCCCGGCAGCAGGCTGGCCACCGTGGTATGCGTGACCGTGGCCGCAGCCACGGTCGCCATGCCCACGACGATACCCGCGAAGGCGCCCTGCCAGGTCACCAGGCGGTGCGGCAGCAGGCTGGCGATAAGCGAGGGAAACAACTGGGTGACGAAGCTGTAGCCCATCAGCAGAAGTGTGACGATGGTCGTGCCGCCGTCGAGCGTGAAGCCGACCGCCATCAACGCCACAGCCGGCACCATGAGTTTGGCGACACGGGATACGGTCGCGTCGGATGCCGCGGGGTGCAGTGCGCGATAGACGTTGTTGGCCAGCAACGTGGCCGCCGCCATCAGGATCATCGAGCCCGGCACCAGTGCCGTCAGCACGCCGGCCGCGCCGATGACGCCGACGAACCAGGGGTCGAAGTTCGCGATCGCCAACCGGAACAGCGACAGGTCGATGTTGGACCCGGTGAGACCCGGAACTTTCAGGATCGCGGCAAAGCCCACGAAGAAGACGAACAGCAGGATAAGCTGGTAGAGCGGCAGCATGGCCGCGTTCCTGCGGAACACGCGCTCGTCGCGGGCGGTGTAGAGGGTGCTGAAGGTGTGCGGCCACATGTAGAAGCCGAGCGCCGTCAGCAGCACCGTCGAATCGAACCAGGCCGAGCTTTCGCCATGCGCGGGAAGCGCCAGGAAACCGGGCTTTGCGGCATCGATGGCGGTGAACATGGCGGCGTAGCTGCCATACAGGTGCAGCGGCAGATAGATGCCGAGGAACACCACGACCAGCAGGATCATCGTGTCCTTCAGGACCGAGTTCCAGGCCGATCCGTGAACGCCTGACACGATGACATACAGGCTGACGACGGCGGCCCCGATCCACACCGCGGCCGGGGCCGAGATGGCGCCGTACGAGGCCGTCGACATGATGATCCCCAGGCCCTTGAACTGCAGCACCAAATAAGGGACCAGCGCCACCACCCCGACCAGCGAGACCAGCACGCCAAGCGCCGGGCTGTCATACTTGCGGGCGAAGAAGTCGGGCTGCGAGATCAGCCGGTGCTGCTTCGCATAACGCCAGATCTGCGGCGCCAGCCAATACGACAGGATGTAGCCGAGGCAGCCGTAGCAGAGGATGTACAACGCCGGCCCGCCATGCCCGTAGGCGTAGCCGCTGCCGCCAAGAAAGGTGAATGTGGTGTAGATCTCCCCTGCCATCAGCAGGAACACGAACACCGTCCCGAAGCCGCGGCCGCCGACCGACCACTGCTCCAGGTTCATGTCCCGGCCGCGCCGCGCCCGCAGGCCCAAACCCAACGCCAGCACGAGCGCCGCGACGATGAAGACCAGCGCCAGGTTCATGGCCCCGGCTCCACAGTCCGGTTGTTTGGATCGGTCAAGTAGATCAGGAGCATGATCGCCGAGGTCATCAGTACCCAGAACACCAGCCAGACGACGATCAGCGGCAAACCTAACACCAACGGCATAACCCGGTTCAGCAACGGCGTGCCGACAAGGATGCCGATGAACGGGAGAATGGCAGCCCACTTGAACGGTGACCCGCCGGTGGCGTTTGGCTGCGGCATGGTCATCTCCTTGGGTGGGCCGTTCGGCAGGCGCCGACGTATCCAGCAAGCTCAGCTTAGGAGATGACCGATTGGAAGCACAAAGGGCCAGCGGGCATCGCCCACTGGCCCCTCCGGCCGTGACCTGTCGTGTGTCGCCTACCTGAACAAATCCGGCAGCACCTGGGTGCCTTCCTTGTTCACGCCCAGCAGCAGCCCGGGGTTGAAGCCCAGCGCGGTCAGGATCGTCGGCGCGATCTGCGTGGTCAGCACCGGCGTCGGCACGGCATCGCCATGCAGCCGGTCGCTCGACACGACCATCGCCACATGCCGGTCGTCGTCGGAGAAGCCGCCGTGCTCCGCCAGCTTGCTGCCGGTCGTATAGATGGTGCCGTGCGCTGCCACACCGATGAAGTCCGGTGTCCGGCTGTCGTGCAGCGGGTTCTTGTAGACGCCGCGCAGCTGCTCGCCGGTGTAGAGCACCTGGATGTTGGCCGCCGCCGCCACGCTCCGCAGGTAGGCCAGCGCCGCCGCCCGCTGCGACTTCTGCTGCGCCGGGTCGAGCCACAGCAGCAACTCGTCGTCGGCGATCTCGAACCCGTAGCCCGGTGTCTGCGGGAAGAACTTGCTGTCGTCGCGGGTGGCGCGCGTGCTGGCGGCGATTGGCGACTGGCCGTGCTTGGCGCTGACGATGATGAGCGTGTCGTGGTAGACGCGCCGGCTTTTCAGCTCGTTGACCATCTTGCCGAGCAAGTCGTCGACGAAGCCGAGTTCCTGCGCCAACGCATTGTTCGGGGTGGCGTTCGCGTCGGCGTAGCCGCCCACCAGGCCGGCGGGATCGGTCGGCCCGGATTTCGCGAGCTTCTGGCCGACGCTGACCGCCTGGAAGTTCATGCCGAAGATCGCCGGCACGCCGACGTGATGCTGTCCCACGCTGTCGAAGCCGTCGATCTGGCGGATGATCGCGTCAACCTTCACCTGGTCGTAGGCGGCGACCGCGTTGAAACTTTGGGTGTTGTCGCCGGACCCGCCCAGGATGTTCTTGGAGTTGATCTCTGGCGTGAACAGATCGTCGATGCTGTGGCCGGACGGCCCGTTCAGGATCTCGTAGGCCGGGTGCTTGTCGGACCAGGCGGTGCGCATCCCGGCGTCGTGAATCACCTCGAACACCGTGTTGGCGCGCATGAACTGGTGCGGGTAGATCGGCTTGCACTTGCCGTTGACGAAACCCATCGGCAAATGGGTTGGGTCAAGCTGCGTCAGCGGCTGGCCAAGCGTGCCGCCGCCGTTCAGCTTGGTGTCATCGATATCAAGCGACTCGGCAAGGTTGGTCTCGACCCCAGGGCCTTTGCCGGGGCCGGCCTCGCAGTTCGAGCCGGCTGCGAACAATGTGCGGTCGAATGCGTCGTCGTAGAATATGCCGGCGGTGAGCGGCGTGGCGCCGGTCACCTGCGCCACCATGCCCGGAAAGCTGTCCGACGGCGCGGTCGTGTAGGCATTGGAGTAGACCACGCCACGATTGGCCAATCCCGCCAGCGCCGATTGCGGGTGCGCGCTGATGTAGTTCTGCAGGTCGATGCCGTGCATACCGTCGATGCTGATGAGCAGGACATGCTGGTACGGCGCGGGACCCGCAATGGCCGCAACCGGCGTCGCCATGATGACGGCCGACGCGATCAGGGCGGCTTTGAACGGTGACATGGGGCGGTTTCCTACGGTGCAAGAGTGGCCGCCGGTATGCCCCGCCCGCAGATGACCTCGTATTAATTAATCTTCAAAGTTCGAAGTCAATCCGTTCGGTTCATGCAATGGCTTGGCGAGATCGCGGCTTGGCTCATCCAAGCAACGCCTGCGCGCACGCATCCAATATCGCGTCGGTGTCCAGCCCATACGCGCGGTAGATGTCCAGCAGGTCGCCGCTTTGCCCAAATCGGTCCGGCCCCAGCGGCACCACGCGCTGCCCCCTTACCGCGCCCAGCCAGGCATGGGCCGCCGGATGCCCGTCCAGGATCGTGACCAGCGCCGCTCCGGGCGCCAGCGGCGTCAGCAGCCGCTCGACATGGCACGTCGCCGACCGCTCGCCGCCGCGCCGCGCCCGGCCCGCCGCGAGCCATCCGGCGTGCAGCCGGTCCGGGCTGGTCAGCGCCAGCAGCCCGGCCTCCGGCGCCTCGGCCCGCAACTCCGCGAACGCCGCCAATGCCTCGGGCGCCACCGGCCCCTGGTAGGCCAGCGCGATCCACGCGCCCGACTGCGGCTCCACCACCCAATGCCCACCGGCAATCACCGCCGCCGGGTCGAGCCGCCGCTGCGGCTGCTCCAACTGCCGCGTCGACAGCCGCAGCCACACCGCCGAGCCGTTCGGCTGCTGCATGTGCCAGAAGGCGTGCCGCAGCAGGATCGCCAGCTCGTCGACATGCGACGGCTCGTAGCTGGCCAGCCGGTCCGCCGCCATGCCGATCAGCGGCGTGTTCACCGACTGGTGCTGCCCGCCCTCGGGCGCCAGCGTGACGCCGGAGGGCGTGGACACCAGCAGGAACCGCGCGTCCTGGTAACAGGCATAGATCAACGCATCGAGCCCACGGTTGACGAACGGGTCGTACACCGTCCCTACCGGAAGCAGCCGCGTGCCATGCAGCGGCGCCGCCAAACCCGCGGCGCCCAGCAGCAGAAACAGGTTCTGCTCGGCAATGCCGAGTTCGATATGCTGGCCCTCGGGCGTCATGCCCCAGCGTTGCGCGCTGGCCAGCTTCGCGTCGCGGAACACGTCGTTGCGGGTGTGCCGGTCGAACACCCCGCGGCGGTTCACCCACGGGCCGAGGTTGGTGGACACGGTCACGTCCGGGCTCATGGTCACGATGCGCGACGCCATCTCGCGCAACTCGCCCTGGCCGCGCCCGATCTCCGCCAGCATGTCGCCGAACCCGGCCTGCGTGCTGACCTTGCGCCCGGCGACCTTGGGCTGCGGCAGCGCCTCGGGGATCGCCACCTCGGCGGAGGCCAGCGACCGGCCCTCCGGCGTCAGCTTGCGCGCGAACGGCACGCCGTCGAGGAAGCCGCGCAGCTCCGCCTCGCTGGCGTCCAGGCCTTCCAGCGGGTCCCATTCGTGGCCCGGCCGGATGTGCATCTTGTCGCGGAAGATCTCCATCTGCTCGCGCGTCATCAGGCCGGCGTGGTTGTCCTTGTGGCCGGCGAACGGCAGGCCCATGCCCTTGATGGTGTAGGCGATGAAGCAGGTCGGCTGGTCGCCTGCCGCATCCGCCGCGCGCAGTTGCTCGATGACGGTCTCGATGTCGTGGCCGCCGAGGTTGGTCATCAACGCCGACAGCTCGTCGTCGCCCATCGGATCGAGGATCGCCCGCACGCCGTCGTCGCGGCCGAGGTCGGTCAGCAGCGCCGCCCGCCACGCCGCACCGCCCTGGAAGGTCAGCGCCGAGTACAGGCTGTTCGGACAGTCGTCGATCCAGCGCCGCAGCTCCTCGCCGCCGGGGCGCAGGAACGCCGCCTCCAGCAGCCGGCCGTATTTGATGGTGACGACGTTCCAGCCCATGTCGCGGAACAGGCCCTCGATGCGGCCGAACAGCCGGTCGGGCACCACGCTGTCGAGGCTCTGCCGGTTGTAGTCGATGATCCACCAGACGTTGCGGACATCGTGCTTCCAGCCCTCCAGCAACGCCTCGTAGATGTTGCCCTCGTCCAGCTCGGCGTCGCCGGCGATGGCGATGTGCCGCCCCGGCGCGATGTCGGGCCGCCCCAGGCCGTGCAGCCGCACGTAGTCGGCGATCAACGAGGCAAAGCTGGTGATCGCCACCCCCAGGCCGACCGAGCCGGTGGAGAAGTCCACCTCGCCGCCGTCCTTGACCCGGCTCGGGTAGGATTGTGCGCCGCCGAACTGGCGCAGGCCCTCCATCTGCTCGCGGCTCTGGCGTCCGAACAGGTAGTTGGCGGCGTGGAACACCGGCCCGGCATGGGGCTTCACCGCGACGCGGTCCTGTGGCCGCAGCACCTCGAAATACAACGCCGTCAGGATGGAGATGCAGGACGCGCAACTCGCCTGGTGGCCGCCGACCTTGAGCCCGTCGCGGTTGGGGCGGATGTGGTTGGCGTTGTGGATCATCCACGCCGACAGCCACAACAGCTTGCGCTCGACCTGATGCAGCAGCTCGACCCGGCGGGCATCGGACAGCATCGGCAGCACGACTGGCATGGGCGCGTTCATCGCCGGCGTTCCCTTGTGGTTGGCAGCAACCTAGTCGCGAACGCCCGCCAGCGCATCGGCAAAGGCACCCGGCAAAGCCGGCGCCAGATCCTCGGCAATCAGATGCGCCCCGGCATGGACACCCGCGCGCCCATGCAGCCAGACGCCCGCCGCCGCCGCGTCCCAGGCCGCCATGCCCTGCGCCAGCAGGCCGCCGATCAGCCCGGCCAGCACGTCGCCCGACCCGGCGGTGGCCAGCCACGGCGGGGCGGAATCGTTGATCGCGACCCGGCCGTCCGGCGCCGCCACGATGGTATCGGCGCCCTTCAGCAACACCACCGCGCCGGTCAGCGCCGCGGCACGGCGCACGGCGGCGACCCGGTCATCACCGGCGGGTCCGAACACGCGGGCGAACTCGCCGGCGTGCGGCGTCAGCACCGTGGCGCCGCGCAGCCGCTCCGGGGCGCCGGCGCACAGCGTCAGCGCGTCGGCATCGACCACCACCAGTCGCCTCGCCGCCAGCAACACCGGCAGCGCCGCCGCCGCCTCGTCATGGCCGAGGCCGGGACCGCACACCCAGGCGTTGCGCCTGGGATCCTGCAGCAGCGTCGCCAATGGCGCGTCGCTGACGATCCCGCCCGGCTCGGCCGCCCGGTACAGGTCGGCGGCCTCGCCGGCGGCGATGGTGACGAGGCCGGCTCCGCCGCGCCGCGCCGCCATCGCCGCCAGCCGCGCCGCGCCGGTCATCGCCCCGCCACCCATCACCGTCGCATGGCCCCGGCCATATTTGTGCCCATCGGCGGCGGGCGTCGGTATCTGCCACAAGCCCGGCGCATTGCGGAACGCCCGCGCCGGCACGCTCTCCAGCACCGCCTCGGGCAGGCCGATGTCCGCCAGCGCCAGCTCGCCGCACAGCGTCCGGCCGGGCAGCAGCAGATGGCCCGGCTTGCGGCGGAAGAACGTCACCGTCAGCACCGCCTGCGCCGCGAAGCCGCGCACCTGCCCGGTGCCGCCATCGACGCCGCTCGGCACGTCCACAGCAACCACGCGCCGCGCCGCGCGCAGCGTCGCCGCGATATCCGGCTCGATGTCGCGCGCCAGGCCGGCGCCGAACACCGCGTCGATCACCAGCTCCGCCCGCGCCGCCTCGGCCGGGGAAAACGCCGCCCGCACGCCGTCCCATCCCCAGCGCGGAGCCGCCATCTCGGCCACCGCGACCGGCCAGCCCGCCGCCTGCAGGTAGCGGGCCGCCGCCACGCCGTCGCCGCCGTTGTTGCCGGGGCCGCACAGCACCAGCGTGCGGCACGGCGAGATCCGCGCCTGGATCGCCCGCGCCACCGCCCGCCCGGCGTTCTCCATCAGCCGCGCCACCGGCCAGCCGAGCGCCGCCGCCACTTGGTCGGCCTGCCCCATCTCGGACGGTGTCAGCAGTTCCAGCCTCAATGCCATGTCGCCAGTGTGACCGCGCTCTGACAGGATGCAACCCGGCGGCAGCCCAATCGCAAGCGGAGACACGACGATATGGCAGTGGTGGTCACGGTGGCGCAGCAGAAGGGCGGTGCCGGCAAGACCATGCTCGCCGCCAGCCTCGCCGCGGCCTTTGCCGGCAGCCGGCGGGTGGCGCTGCTCGACATCGACCCGCAGCACAGCCTGTCGCGCTGGCACGCGCTGCGCCCCGCCACCGCGCCGGCCATCGCGCTCTCCGACCTAGCAGGCTGGCGGCTCGCGGCGGAGATCGAGCGGCTGCGGCGTGACCACGACCTGTTGATCGTCGACAGCCCGCCGCACGTCGATACCGACGCCCGCCTGGCCATCCGCGCCGCCAGCCTGGTGCTGGTGCCGGTGCAGCCCAGCGCACCCGATCTGTGGGCGGCCGCGGCCACGCTCGAACTCGCCCGCGCCGAGCGTCGCACCGCCCGGCTGGTGCTCAACCGCGTCACCGGCACCGTCCTCAAGGCGTCCATCGCCGCCGAGCTTGCCCGCCTGCCGGAGCAGCCGTTGCAGGCTCGCCTGGGCAACCGGATCGGCTACGCGGCCGCCTTCGCGCAGGGCCTCGGCGTTACCGAAGCGGCCCCCCGCTCGCCCGCCGCCCGCGAACTGCAGGCGCTGGCCGACGAGGTTGCGGGGTTGCTGGCATGACCGCGCCGGTATGGGACCCGCAGATGCGCGCCGCGCACGACGCCATGGCACGCGCCGCGCAGGCCTACCCGCCGATGCGGCTGGCGGCGCCGTTCGACCAGTTGCGCGCCACCAACGAGGCGCTGAACCTGCCGTGGGCGGCGGGTGGCCCGGTCATGGCCGACACCGACGAGCATTGGGTGCCCGCGCAGGGCCGCCGCGTGCTCTGCCGGGTGCATCGCCCGCTGGCCGGGGCCGCCTTGCCGGCGATGATCTACCTGCACGGCGGCGGCTGGGTGCTGTCGTCCATCGACACCCACGACCGGCTGGCCCGCCAGTACGCCGCCGCCGGAGGCGTCGCGGCGATCCTGGTGGACTACGCGCTGGCACCGGAGGCGCGCTTCCCGACGGCCCTGCTAGAGTGCGCCGAGATCGTCCGCCATGTCGCCCGCCACGGCGCCGAATGGGGCGTGGACGGCTCGCGCATCGTGCTCGCCGGCGATTCGGCGGGCGGCAACCTGGCGCTGGCGACCGCGCTGCTGCTGCGCGAGGAGGGCGCGGCGCTGTGCGGCATCCTGGCCGCCTACCCCGCCACCGACCTCCGCCTGCTTGAGAACCCGGCCTGTCTTGAGAACCCGGCCTGTTCCGGCGACGAGTACGGGCTCAGCTTCGAGGACATGCGCGCCTACCGCGACCTATACTTGCGCGATGCCATCGACCGCCTGCACCCGCTCGCCTCGCCGTTGCTGGCCGACTGCGCCGGGCTGCCGCCGACGCTGATCCAGCTCGCCGAACTCGACCCGTTGCGCGCCGAGGGCGAGGCGATGGCGGCGCGGCTCCATGCCGCCGGGATTGCGACCACGCTGCAGGTGACGCCAGGTGTGCTGCACGGCTTCCTGCGGCTCGGCAGCCGCGTCGATGCCGCCGGCGCCGCCACCGGGTTTGCCGGGCCGTGGCTGCGGCAGGTCACTTCCCCGTTGGGATGACGCACCGCAACACTACAGCAATCGGCCTGTAATCCTGGCCATGCTACACAGCTACACTCGATGACCCTGAGAATCCTTTCTACTATCCCACGCTTCGCGGCGGCGCTGCTTGCGGCAGCCGTGGCCGGTTGCGCCGTTGGCCCCGACTACCGGCCACCGGCCCTCGATATCCCCGCCGCCTACCGCGCCACGCCCGCCAGCGCCGCGACCGCCTGGCCGGCGACGGACTGGTGGCGCGGCTTCCACTCGGCCGAACTCGACCAGCTCATCGCCGACGCCGAGGCGCACAACTTCGACCTGCTCGCCGCCGTCGCGCGCGTACAGCAGGCCGACGCGCAGATCCGCATCTCCGGCGCCGGCCTGCTGCCCAGCGCCGGCGCCAACGCATCCGACAGCTGGACCCGCTCCGGCAGGAGCGGCTTCGGCGGCAGCTCGCTCTCCTCTTACGGCAACCTCCTCGGCGGCGGCGGCAGCAGCAAGCGCTACGGCGAGAGCCGCGACTACCAGCTCAACCTGCAGGTCAACTACGAGGTCGATTTCTGGGGCCGCGTGCGCGACCTGCAGGGCTCGGCGGTGGCAAACGCCCTGTATAGCCGCTTCGACCAGGAGACCGTGGCGCTGACCGCCATCACCAGCGTCGCGACCACCTGGTTCACCGCCCTCGCCTACCAGGACCGGCTCGCGGTGGCCCGGCGCAACCTCAAGGACTCGAACGACATCCTCCTGGCGATCCAGGCGCGCATGGCGGCCGGCACCGCCTCGCTGCTCGACGTCAGCCAGCAGCAGGCGCTGCGCGACGGCATCCGCGCCCAGATCCCCGGCCTGCAAAGCAACTACGAGCAGGAGGTGAACGCCCTCGCCACCCTGGTCGGCCGCCCGCCGGAGGAGATCGCAGTCACCGCCGGCACGCTCACCGACCTGCCGTTGCCGGAGGTCGCCGCCGGCCTGCCGAGTCAGCTGCTGACCCGCCGCCCCGATGTCGCCGGGGTCGAGGCGCAGTTGATCGCCGCCAACTTCGACGTCCGCGAAGCCCGCGCCGCGATGTTCCCGACCATCAGCCTCACCGGCCAGGCGGGGTTCCAGAGTGCGTCGCTGCTGTCGCTGTTCGGCCCCGGCACGCTGCTGACCACCGCCGCCGCCAACCTGGCGCAGACGGTGTTCGACAACGGCTTCAAGGGCGGTACTTTGTCGTTGCGCCGCGGCCGCTACCTCGAACTTCTGGCCGACTACCACAAAGCCGTGGTGCAGGCGTTCATCGACGTGGAGGATGGCCTGCTCGGCTACCGCTACGCCACCGAGCAGGAGGCGCTGCAACGCACCGCGGCGGACACCGCGCAGCGTGCCGCCGACATCGCCCGCGCCCAGTTGCTGGCCGGCACCAGCGACCTGGTGACGGCGTTGCAGGCGCAGTCGACGCTGTACAGCGACCTCGACATCCTGGCGCAGGACCGCCTCAACCGCTTCACCACGCTGATTAACCTCTACAAGGCGGTCGGTGGCGGCTGGACCCGCGCCGATGTCATCGCGCCGCCCGACACCATATTCCATGGCGTGCTTTGATTACCTTCCGGAGCCATCCATGCGCCGCCTGACGCTCTATACGATCATGCTGGTCCTGGCCGGTGGCGCCCTGTGGTGGTTCGGGTGGCACGCCCGCGCCACCGTGACCGCGAAGGCTGGCGCCGGTGCCAGCAAGCCGATCCCGGTCCTGGTTGCCGACGCGACCCGGCAGGACGTGCCGATCTACCTCGACGGGCTCGGCACGGTGCAGGGATCGTCCACCGTGACCGTCCGCCCGCAGGTCGACGGCACCCTGGTCGAGGTGCGGTTCAAGGAAGGCCAGGACGTGCGCAAGGGCGACATCCTGGCCCGCATCGACCCACGCACATACCAGGCCGCGGTCGATCAGGCGGTGGCCAAGAAAGGCCAGGATCAGGCCAACCTCGCCAACGCCCGCGTCGACCTCACCCGCTACGCCAAGCTCGCCGCCACCGCCTACACCTCCGCCCAGCAGGCCGACACGCAGCGCGCCATGGTGGCGCAACTGCAGGCGCAGACGGCGCAGGACCAGGCCCAGATCGACACCGCCAAGGTGCAGCTCGGCTACACCGACATCGTCGCCCCGATCGACGGCCGCGCCGGCATCCGCACCGTGGACCAGGGCAACCTGGTTCACGCGGCCGACACCACCGGCATCGTGACGCTGACCACGCTGCATCCGATCGCCGTGGTGTTCACCCTGCCGCAGCAGGAGCTGCGCGCGATCAGCGACGCCATGGCCGCCGGCACGCCCGAGGTGCAGGCCCTGCCGCAGGCCGCCGACCAGTCCGACGCCGGCACCGCCCACGACGGCGAGCCGCTCGACACCGGCACGCTCGCGGTGCTCGACAACCAGGTGGACAGCGCCACCGGCACCCTGAAGCTGAAGGCGCTGTTCCCCAACCCGAAGCTGCGCCTCTGGCCCGGCGCCTTCGTCATCACGCGCCTGCTGGTCCGCACCGAGCCGAATGCCACGCTGGTCCCGGCGGTCGCGGTGCAGCGCGGCCCGCAGGGCGCCTATGTCTACGTGGTCGCCGGCGACATGACCGCGCACCGCCGCCTGGTGCAGATCGGCCACGAGGGTCCGGCGGGCAGCATCGTGCAGGCCGGCCTGCAACCGGGCGAGCAGGTCGTGGTCGACGGCGCCGCGCGGCTGACCGACGGCGCCAAGATCTCCATCGTCACGCCACCCGGCCCGCAGCCGCGGAGCACCCCGGTCGCCGGACAACGCCGGCGCGCGGCGGCGGCGGCGGACGGCTAGGCGGTGAACCTGTCGGCGGCCTTCATCGCGCGGCCGATCGCGACCTGGCTGCTGGCCGTGGCGATCCTGCTGGCCGGCCTGCTCGGCTACCGGCAACTGCCGGTCTCGGCACTGCCCTCGGTGGACTTCCCGACCATCCAGGTCACCACGCAAATGCCGGGCGCCAGCCCCGATACCGTCGCCACCCTCATCACCGCCTCGCTGGAACGCCAGTTCGGCCAGATCACCGGCCTCGACACCATGACCTCGGTCAGCAGCGAGGGCACCAGCCAGATCACGCTGCAGTTCGTGCTGAGCCGCAGCATCGACAGCGCCGCGCAGGACGTGCAGGCGGCGATCAACGCGGCCGGCGGCACGCTGCCGCAAACCCTGCCGTACCCGCCGGTGTATTCCAAGGTGAACCCGGCCGACACGCCGATCGTGACGCTGGTGCTGCAATCGGACGGCATCCCCATCGACCGCGTCAGCGACGCCGCCGACACCTTGCTGCAACCCAAGCTATCCCAACTGGAGGGCGTCGGCCGGGTCACCGTGCAGGGCAACATGCGCGCCGCGGTGCGGGTGCGCGCCGATCCCGCCCGTCTCGCCGCCTATGGCCTGTCGATGGAGGATGTGCGCAACGCCATCGCCGCCGCCAACGCCGACAGCGCCAAGGGCGGCTTCGACGGGCCCCGGCAGGCGGTGGCGATCGGCGCCAACGACCAGCTCACCGACCCCGCCGCCTACAACAACCTGGTCATCGCCTACCGCAACGGCGCGGCGGTGCGGCTGTCGGCTGTCGGCAGCGTGGTCGGCGGGGTGGAGAACAACCGCGTCGCCGCCCTGTACCGCGGCAAGCCCGCCGTGGTGCTGGACATCCAGCGCCAGCCCGGCGCCAACATGGTGCAGACGGTCGACCGCATCCGCGCGGCGCTGCCCGAGTTGCAGAGCGCCCTGCCCGCCGGCATCGGTCTCACCATCGTCTCCGACCGCACCGAGACGATCCGCGCCAGCGTCGCCGACGTGCAGTACACGCTGGTGCTGTCGATCCTGCTCGTGGTCGGCGTGATCTTCCTGTTCCTGCGTAGCTGGCGGGCCACGTTGATCCCGGCGGTGGCGCTGCCGCTGAGCCTGATCGGCACCTTCGGCATCATGGCCGAACTCGGCTACGGCCTCGACAACCTCTCGTTGATGGCGCTGACCGTCGCCACCGGGTTCGTCGTCGACGACGCCATCGTGATGATCGAGAACGTGGTCCGCTACATCGAGCAGGGCGTGCCGCCGCTGCAGGCCGCCTACCAGGGCGCGGCGCAGATCGGCTTCACCATCGTCTCGCTGACGGTGTCGCTGATCGCCGTGTTCATCCCGCTGCTGTTCATGCCCGGCGTGGTCGGCCGCCTGTTCAGCGAGTTCGCGGTGACGCTCTCGGTCGCGGTGCTGGTCTCGGCGGTGATCTCGCTGACGCTGACGCCGATGATGTGCGCGCGCCTGCTGCGCCCCGCCGCCGAGGAGCGCCCCGGCCGCCTCGCGCATCTGTTCGAGGCTGGGTTCGAGCGCACGCTGAACTTCTACCGGCGCACCCTGGCGTGGTCGCTGCGCCGGCAGCCGCTGATGCTGCTGATCGCCGTGGCGACGCTGGTCGGCACCGTGCTGCTGTACGTGGCGATCCCCAAGGGCTTCCTGCCGACCCAGGACACCGGCCTCATCATCGCCGTCACCGAGGGCGAGCAGAGCATCTCCATCGCCCGGCTGAACGCCTTGCAACTGCGGGCCGCCGCCATCGTGCGCGCCGATCCGGCGGTGGCCGATGTGGTGAGCTTCGTCGGCGCCGGCCAGATCAACCCCACGCCCAACACCGGGCGGCTCACCATCTCGCTCAAGCCCCGCCGCCAGCGCAACGCCACCGCCACCGCCATCGCCGCCCGGCTGCAGGCCCGCCTGTCCGAGATCCCCGGCCTGTCGCTGTACATGCAGCCGGTGCAGGACATCCAGATCGGCACCCGAGTCTCACGCACGCAGTACCAGTACACGCTGGTCGACACCGACCCGGCAGAGCTGGCCGAGTGGGCGCCACGGCTACAGGCCCGGCTCGGCGTCGACCGACGCCTGCTGGACGTCGCCAGCGACCAGCAGAACGCCGGCTTCCGCACCCAGGTCACCATCGACCGCGACGCCGCGATGCGCCTCGGCGTCACCATGCAGGCGGTGCAGGACACGCTCTACGACAGCTACGGCCAGCGCCAGATATCGACCATCTTCAGCCAGTCCAACCAGTATCGCGTGGTGCTGGAGGCGAACCCGTCCTGGCAGCGCGACCCCGCCTCGCTGCGCCGGCTGCGCATCCCGGCCACCGCGACCACCAACGGCACCAGCAGCGGCGCCACCAGCAGCACCGGCCCCAGCCTCGGCGGCACCGGCAACACCGGCGGCGGCGTCGCCGCCACCGTCGGCGCGGCGCAGGTGCCGCTGTCGGCCATCGCCACCATCACACAGGAGGTAGCGCCGCTGGTCGTCACCCACGAGCAGCAGTTCCCGGCGGTGACGCTCAGCTTCAACCTCGCCCCCGGCGCCGCGCTCGGCGACGCGGTGCAGGCGGTGACCGCGGCCCAGCAGGCGATCGGCCTGCCCGCCACCATCACCGGCACCTTCAGCGGCGAGGCGGCGGAGTTCCAGTCCTCGCTGGCCTCCGAACCCTGGCTGATCCTGGCCGCCATCGTCGTCATCTACATCGTGCTGGGCGTGCTGTACGAGAGCCTCATCCATCCCGTGACGATCCTCTCGACGCTGCCCTCGGCCGGCATCGGCGCGTTGCTGGCGCTGATGCTGGTCGGCTCCGACCTGTCGCTGGTGGCGCTGGTGGGCGTCGTGCTGCTGATGGGCATCGTCAAGAAGAACGCCATCATGATGATCGACTTTGCGCTGGAGGCGGAGCGCACGCGCGGCCTGAGCCCGGACGCGGCCATCGCCGAGGCCTGCCTGCTGCGCTTCCGCCCGATCATGATGACCACCGCCGCCGCCTTGCTCGGAGCATTGCCGCTGGTGCTGGAACGCGGCACCGGCAGCGAGCTGCGCTTCCCGCTCGGCGTCACCATCGTCGGCGGCCTGCTGCTGAGCCAGTTGCTGACGCTCTACACCACGCCGGCGATCTATTTGGCGTTCGAGCGGCTGCGGCGGCGCTGGGTGGGACAGCGTGTCAGCTCGGTGCCGGCGGAATGAACTTCTCCGCGCCCTTCATCGCCCGCCCGGTCGGCACCGTGCTGCTGGCGCTGGGGATGCTGCTGGCCGGCGCGGTCGCCTATTTCTTCCTGCCGGTCGCGGCCCTGCCCAGCGTGGACATCCCGACCATCGTGGTGTTTGCCGCCCGTCCCGGCGCCGACCCGGAGACGATGGCCAGCAGCATCGCCGCACCGCTGGAACGCCGGCTCGGCGAGATCGCCGGCGTCACCGAGCTGACCTCGAACAGCGGCACCGGCACCAGCACCATCATCGTGCAGTTCGAGGTCAACCGCGACCTCGACTCCGCGGCCCATGACGTGCAGGCGGCGATCAACGCGGCCGCCTCCGACCTGCCGGGCGACCTCCCGAACCGGCCCTACTTCCGCAAGTTCAACCCGGCCCAGGCGCCGATTATGACCATCGCGCTGACCTCGGACACGCTGTCGCTGATGCAGGTCTACGACGCCGCCGACAGCGTGCTGGGCCAGCGACTCAGCCAGGTGCCGGGCATCAGCCAGGTGCAGGTCAACGGCGCCGAGAAGCCCGCGGTGCGCATCCGCCTCGACCCGGCGGCGCTGGCGGCGACCGGCCTCGCGGCGCAGGACGTCTACACCACCGTGCGCGCGGCCAACGTCGACGGCGCGGTGGGCGGCTTCGAGGGTCGCGACCGCGCCGAGACGATCGGCCTCAACGGCCAGATCAGCCAGGCCCGCCAGTACAAACGCCTGGTGTTGAAGAAATCCCCCTCCGGCGCGGTGACGCGGCTGTCCGACGTCGCCAGCGTCATCGACGCCACCGCCAACTCGCGCGTCGCCGCCTGGTTCGGCGGCAAGCCGGCGATCCTGCTCACGCTGACCAAGCTCGCCGGCGCCAACGTCATCGAGACGGTGGACAACGTCCGCGCCGTGCTGCCGCAGCTCGCCACCTACATCTCGCCCGAGATCAAGCTGTCGATCGTCAACGAAGGCACCGCCACCATCCGCGCCAGCGTCAACCATGTCACCGAGACGCTGGTCATCACCGTCATCCTGGTGCTGATGGTGGTGCTGCTGTTCATGCGCCGCACGGTGCCCACCGTCGCCGCCGGCGTCACCGTGCCGCTGTCCATCGCCGGCACGCTGGCGGCGATGTGGTTCGACGGCTTCGCGCTCGACAACTTCTCGCTGATGGCGCTGACCATCTCGGTCGGCTTCGTGGTCGACGACGCCATCGTGATGATCGAGAACATCGTCCGCCACATGGAGATGGGCGAGACCGCCATGCAGGCGGCGATCCACGGCGCCCGGCAGATCGGCTTCACCGTCCTGTCCATCAGCCTCTCGCTGGTCGCGGTGTTCATCCCGATCCTGTTCCTCGGCGGCATCCTCGGCCGCCTGCTGCACGAGTTCGCCGTCACCCTCACGCTGTCCATCGCCATCTCGGCGGCGGTGTCGCTGACGCTGACGCCGATGCTGTGCGCCCATCTGCTCAAGCCGTTCCGTCGCGCCACCGGCCACTCGGCCTGGGCCAGGCTGGACCGCGGCATCGAGCGGCTGCTCGACGGCCTGCTGCGGCAATACGCGCGCTCGCTCGATTGGTCGCTGCGCTGGCGCCGGCTGATGCTGCTGGTGACGGTGGCCACCGTTGGCCTGACGGTGTGGCTGTACACGGTGGTGCCGAAGGGCTTCCTGCCGACCGAGGACACGGGCCTGATCCAGGGCAGCACCCTGGCCAGCCCCGACATCTCGTTCCACGCCATGATGGTGCGCCAGCGTGCGGTGGTGGACGTGCTGATGCGCGACCCGGCCATCGTCACCATCGGCTCCAACATCGGCGCCACCGGCGGCTTCATGCCGCAGATCAACCGCGGCAACGTCACCCTCGGCCTAAAACCGCTGGCCGAACGCGGCATTTCGTCGGAGGCGATCATCGCCCGGCTGCGTCCGCAGCTTGCGGCGGTCGGCGGGGTGCAGACGTTCCTGTATTCGGCCCAGGATCTGCGCGGCGGCGGCCACAGCGGCAGTTCCAACGAGTTCGTGCTGATCGACCAGAACCTGGCCGAGCTACGCACCTGGACGGCGCGGCTGGAGGACAGGCTGCGTACGGTGAAGCAGATCGCCGACGTCACCAGCGACCAGGACCGCGCCGGCCCGCAGATCGACGTGAAGATCGACCGCGTGGCGGCGTCGCGGCTCGGGGTCAGCGTCGCCGCCATCGACAACGCGCTGTCCAACGCCTTCTCGCAGCGCCAGATCTCGGTGATCTACACCCAGCGCAACCAGTACCAGGTCGTGCTCGAAGCAAGCCCGGAGTTGCAGACCGATCCGTCCTTCCTGGGCCGCATCTTCGTCGGCGGCAGCGGCGGCGCGCAGGTGCCGCTCGGCAGCCTCGTGCATCTGGTACGCGACACCGCCCCGCTGGCGGTCAGCCACCAGGGCCAGTTCCCGGCGGCCACGCTCAGCTTCAACACCGTTCCCGGCGTGGCGCTGGGCGACGCCCTTCGCGCGGTGCGGCAGGCCACCGCCGACCTCAACATGCCGCCGACCATCCGCACCGACTTCGCCGGCAACGCCAAGTTCCTGACCGACAGCCTCAAATCCATCCCGCTGCTGATCTGCGCGGCGTTCCTGGCGATCTACATCGTGCTGGGCGTGCTCTACGAGAGCCTGACGCAGCCGTTGACCATCATCTCGACGCTGCCCTCCGCCGGGCTGGGCGCGCTGCTGGCGTTGCTGGTGACCGGCACCGACCTGTCCATCATCGCCATCATCGCCATCCTGCTGCTGATGGGGATCGTGAAGAAGAACGCCATCATGCTGGTCGACTTCGCGCTGGAGCAGGAGCGGCGCCACGGCCGCACCCCGTTGGAGGCCATCCACGAAGCCTGCCTCGAACGCTTCCGCCCGATCATCATGACCACCCTGGCCGCCCTGCTCGGCGCGGTGCCGCTGGCGGTCTCGACCGGCACCGGCTCCGAGTTCCGCCAGCCGCTCGGCATCGCCATCTGCGGCGGGCTGATCGTCTCGCAGATGCTGACGCTGTACACGACGCCAGTGGTCTACCTGGCGCTGCAGCGTCCCTCGCGACGCCGGCGCGCGGCCCGTCTCGCCGCCGCCGAGTAGCTCACGCGGCGGCGCGAGCCTCCGCCGGGCCGTCATCCGCACCCAGCATCAGGGCGGCGGACACCATCGCCACATGGCTGAACGCCTGCGGGAAGTTGCCGACCAGCCGCTTGGCGCGCGGGTCGTATTCCTCGGCCAGCAACCCGACATCGTTGCACAACCCGGCAAGCCGCTCGAACAATGCCACCGCATCGGCCCTGCGGCCCTGCAAGGCGAAGTTCTCCGCCAGCCAGAAGCTACATGCCAGGAACGCGCCCTCACCCGGCGGCAGGCCGTCCTTGCTGTCGCCGGTGTCGTAGCGGAGCACGAACCCATCCGACATCAGCCCCGCCTCGATTGCCGCGACCGTGCCGACGATGCGCGGATCGGTTGCCGGCAGGAAACCCACCAGCGGCAGCAGCAGCAGGCTGGCGTCCAGGTACTCGCCGTCGAACACCGCGGCGAAGCTGTTGCGCGCCGCATTGAAGCCGCGCCGGCAGATCGTCGCGTGCATCTCGTCGCGCAGCGCCCGCCACCGTTCCAGCGGCGCGTCCAGCTTGTACTGCTCGGCGCTCTTGATGCCGCGATCCACCGCCACCCAAGCCATCGCGCGGGAAAAGGTGAACAACTGCCGCCCGCCGCGCGTCTCCCAAATGCCTTCGTCCGGCTGCATCCACACCTGCTCGAGATGCTCGATCATCGCCAACTCGACCGCCCAGCTTTCCGCAGGCGAGGCCAGGCCGCCGTCGCGCGCCTGATGCAGCGCGTCCAGCACTTCGCCATAGACGTCGAGCTGCAGTTGACCGGCCGCCGCGTTGCCGATGCGGACCGGAGCGGCACCCTGGTAGCCGGTAAGCCACGGCACGGTGAATTCGGCGAGCCGGCGCTCTCCGGCCAGGCCATACATAATCTGGATCTGGTCGGGACTGCCGGCGACGCTGCGGTGCAGCCAGTTGCGCCAGGCCTGCGCCTCCTCGAAGTAGCCGCAATGCATGAACGCCAGCAACGTCAGCGTCGCGTCGCGCAGCCAGCAATAGCGGTAGTCCCAGTTGCGCGAGCCGCCGAGCTGCTCCGGCAGGCTGGTCGTCGGAGCCGCCGCGATGCCGCCGGTCGGGCCATAGGTGAGGGTCTTCAGCGTAATCAGGCTGCGTTTGACGAGCTCGGCGTAACGCCCGGTAAAACGGCCTTTGCCGCACCACTCCGCCCATTGCCGCTCGGTGTCGGCCAGAGCCTGCCTCGCGTCGAAACCGGGTGGTTCCGGCAAATGGCTTGCTTGGTGCGTCAATGTGAAGCTGACGCTCTCGCCGGCTCCGACGTCGAGCGCGGAGACGGTGCGCATGTCGCGCCCTTCCAACGGAGCCGTGGTGCGCAGTATCACCATGTCCGGGCCGGCGATGGCGTTGAAGCCTCCGCCTTCGAGCGTGTGGGTGACCCACGGTACGGTCGAGCCGTAGTCGAACCGCAACACCAGTTCCATCGTCATGGCCACATGGCCATGCCGGCCCTCGACGATGCGGACCACCGACGACCGATCCGCGCCCAGCGGCATGAAGTCGATCAGCGCCACTTCGCCATCGGCTGTGGTAAACGTCGTCTCGATGATCGCGGAGCCATCCCGGTAGGTGCGCGCGATGTTCGTGACCGCATCGGCTGGCGAGATGCTCCAGCGGCCGTTGTCGGGGGTGCCGAGCAACGCCGCGAAGCAGGCGCCGCTGTCGAACCGCGGCCAGCACAGCCAATCGATGCAACCTTCGCGGCTAACCAGCGCCGCGGTCGAGCAATCGCCGATCAGCGCGTAGTCCTCAATTGCGGCGGCCGCCGGCGGCAAACTCATCGAGCGCTCAGTTGGCGCGGCCGTAGACGGTGCCCTGCAGGCCGGGACAGGCGCACTGCGCCCCGGCCGGCACTGCGACGCTCAGCGGACAGACATACGGCCCGGCATAGCAGGACGAACCGGCAACCCGGGCGGGCGCCTCGATGTAGGCCGGCGACTGCGCATACACCGGAGGCGACGCATAGATGACCGGTGGTGGAGCGTAATAGACCGGCGGCGGGGCGTAGTAGGGTCGCGCCGCCAAACCGCCCAGGCCGAAGCCGAGCAGGGCGCCGGTGCCGAAGCCGAAACCAAACCCGCCGCCGCCGCCATAGCCGTAGCCGCCGCGACCATAGCCCTCATGGCCATAACCGCCATGACCGTAACCGCCGTGCCCATAGCCGCCTCCGCCATAGCCTCCGCCGTAACCGCGGTTACCCCACGCATGTGCCGGAGTCGGAGTTGCGGCCACAGTGATCGCCGTGACCGCGATGCAGGCAGTGGCAATGACCTTTGACAGCTTGTTCATCGATTTCTTCTTACACGGGCAAGGCGCGGATCCGGCGCGATGGCATTCCAAATTGTTACATCATGCAATAAAAGCGAGCAAACGGCTGGTCAACTCTTCGCCATCCTTGACTTCGACCGTCCGTTTCCAGATATCCCAGCATGAGCGTCGCTGCTGCACGATGCCCCTGCACACATGCACAGCCACCGCAGACGCTGCCACGGAAGCAAGATCATTTTGACCGATACCAACTCTTCGCCTGATGCCACGCCCGCCGCCGAGGAGGCGATGCCTGAAAGCCCGGAGTCGGCGAGCCAGGAGGCGGGTTCCCCCATCCAGGCTGGCGATCAGGCTGCGGACGAACTGCCGATGATCGAATTGTCCGATGTCGAAGACCCAGCCGAAGACGCGCCCGAGCGGCACGCCGACGAAGTGCCGGAGACGGAGATGGAGACCGAGTCCGAAGCCGCCGCGCCCTCGGGGTTCGCCAGCCTCGGATTGTCGGAGCCGATCCTGCGGGCCGTAGCCGAGATGGGCTACACCGCCCCGACGCCGATCCAGAGCCAGGCTATCCCCTACGTGCTGATGGGCCGCGACGTGCTCGGCTGCGCGCAGACCGGCACCGGCAAGACCGCCGGCTTCACGCTGCCGATGCTGGACATCCTCTCCGGCAGCCGCGCGCGGGCGCGGATGCCACGCAGCCTGATCCTGGAGCCGACGCGCGAGCTGGCGCTGCAGGTCGCCGAGAACTTTCTGATGTACGGCAAGCACCTGCGGCTCAACCACGCGCTGATTATCGGCGGCGAGAGCATGTCCGACCAGAAGGATCTGCTGATGCGTGGCGTCGACGTGCTGATCGCGACGCCCGGCCGGCTGATCGACATGTTCGAGCGCGGCGGCATGTTGCTGACCGACTGCCGCGTGCTGGTGATCGACGAGGCCGACCGGATGCTCGACATGGGCTTCATCCCGGACGTCGAGCGCATCGTCGCCATGCTGCCGGCCAACCGCCAGACCCTGTTCTTCAGCGCCACGATGGCCCCGGAAATCCGCCGCCTGGCCGATGCCTTCCTGCAGAACCCCAAGGAGATCACGGTCAGCAAGCCGGCCAGCGTCGCGGTGACGATCACCCAACGCATGACGCTGGTGGCCGAGCAGGACAAGCGCGAGGCGCTGCGCCGGCTGGTCCGCAGCGAGGACGTGCAGAACGCGCTGATCTTCTGCAACCGCAAGAAGGACGTGGACATCCTGTTCAAGTCGCTGTCGCGGCACGGCTTCTCGGTCGGCTCGCTGCACGGCGACATGGCCCAGCCGGTGCGCTTCGCCACATTGGAAAAGTTCAAGGCCGGCGACATCCGCCTGCTGTGCTGCAGCGACGTGGCGGCACGCGGCATCGACATCGGCGGCCTGAGCCACGTGTTCAACTTCGACGTGCCGATCCACGCCGAGGACTACGTGCATCGCATTGGCCGCACCGGGCGCGCCGGGCGCGAGGGCCGCGCCTTCATGCTGGCGACGCCCGAGGACCAAGTGGCGGTCGAGGCGATCGAGAAGCTGACCGGGTTCAAGATCGAGCGGATGCAGGTCGATGGCCTGGACCCGGTCGAGTGGGCCGAGGGTGGCCGCAGCCGCAGCCGTGGCCGCAAGAGCACCGGCAAGCCGGCCAAGGCCGCAAAGCCGGCGGAGGCCGCGAAGCCCATCGAGGAAAAGGCTCCCAAGCCGGCTCCCGCCAGCCGGTCCGAACGGCCGGCACGCAAGCCGCGTCCGGTCATGGTCTTCCCGCCCGGCACCGCCCCGCCGGCCGTGGAAGTGCCAATCGCCGCCGCGCCGCCGCCTGCGGCCTCGACGTCGGTGGCGATGCCTGCGCCGTCGCCGCGGCGTGACGAAGCTCGCCGTGAGCAGCCCCGGCGCGACGAACCACGCCGCGAAGCCGCCCGCCGCGAGGAACCCCGCCGTGACGAGCCGCGCCGCGACGAGCCGCGACGTGGTCGGGATGATGACCTCGGACCCACGGTGCTGGGCTTCGGCGCGGAGACTCCGGCGTTCATGCTGATCCCGGCCCGCCGCCGCGCTCCGGAGCCGGCACTCGAGTCGATGGAGGCCTGACGCCGCTGGCGACGCCCGATCCGGCGCCCCCGCCGCCGGCCGAGCTTCGAGTGAGCCGGCTGGGCGGCGATGGCGACGGCATCGCCGAACTGGCGGACGGCACGCAGATCTACCTGCCGCTGACCCTGCCCGGCGAGCGCGTGTTGGCGCGTCCGGTCGCCAGGCGGGGCGAAGGGTGGGCCGGCGTGGCTGAGATCCTCGAACCCAGCCCGGCGCGCGTGACCCCGCCCTGCCCGCATTTTGGCGTCTGCGGCGGCTGCGCGGTGCAACACTGGGCTGACCCGCAGTATGCCGCCTGGAAGGCGAACCTGGTCGCCGCCGCCTTGCGCCGCGCGGGATTTGCGGCCGATGGCCTGATCCTCCAACGCACGCCGCCACGGGCGCGTCGGCGCATGGATTTCGCGCTGCGCCGCAACCAGGGCAGCGTCACCGTCGGCTTGCACGCCGCGCGCTCGGACAATCTGGTGGACATCCAGGTGTGCGAGATCCTGCACCCCAAGCTGTTCGCGCTGGTGGCGCCGCTGCGCGTCGTGCTGAAAAGCCTGACCGCGTTCCGTCGCGAAGGCTCGGCTATCGTCAACCTGCTGGATAGCGGCCCCGATCTGTTGCTGCGCCTCGACGGCACGCCCGATGCCGGCGACCGCACCCGGCTCGCCGCCTTCGCCGAGGCGCACGGCCTGCCCCGCGTCACCTGCGCGCCGTTGCGCGGCGGTATGGAGACGGCGGCCCAACCGCGCCCGGCCACCACCCGGCTGCAAGGCGTCACCATCACCCCGCCGCCCGGCGCCTTCCTGCAGGCCTCGCAGGCCGGCGAGGACGCGATCGTGGCCGCCATGCTGGCCGGGCTGCCGGAGCGCCTGCCGGCCCGCGCGCGCATCATCGAGCTGTTCGCCGGCGTCGGCACGCTGACCTTCGCCTTGGCCAGGCGCGCCCGCGTCGTCGCCTACGAGGGTGACCGGGTTGCCGCCGACTGCCTGGTGGGCGCGGTCAACGGCGGCGGCCTGGCCGGGCGCGTCACTATCGGCATCCGCGACCTCGCCCGCCAGCCGTTGGCGGCAAAGGAGATGGCCGGCGCCGCCGCGATCGTGCTCGATCCGCCCTACGCCGGGGCCGCCGCGCAGATGGAGCAGATCGCCGCCGCCGGCGCGCCGAGGGTAATCTACGTCAGCTGCAACCCGGCGGCGCTGGCGCGCGACGCCCGCGTGCTCGGCATGGCCGGCTACCGCCTCATCCAGTCCACCGCCATCGACCAATTCCTGTGGTCGGCCCGCGTCGAGGGCGTGGCGGTGTTCGGGCGCTGAGGCTTACCCGGTCTCCAGCACGTTGCCGGACAGCCGCAGGTCGAGAGTCGCGGTGGCAAGCTGCCGCCAGTCGCGCAACACCGCCGCCACGATATCCAGCGGGTCCATCCGCTTGGCAAAGTCGGGATACCGCACCTTGTCGTGCGCCACGCCGTCGAGGCGGCGGCCGACGAAGCCCTGCCGCTGCAGGTCCCGCCGGGTGGCGGCGGCGCCGGGATCGCGGCCCTCGCCATAGCCCGCCACCATGCCGATCAGGTCCGTCTCGCCGAGTTCGGCGCGGCTCATGCGGTCCACCATCGCGAACCAGTGCGTCAGCTCGTCGAGCGGCCGGTCGGTTCGCGCCATGGTGGCCAGCGCGCCGCAAACCGCCTTCAGCCTGAGCTGCTGCAGCGAGCGGATGGGAAAGTGCAGCAACTGCGTCACCCGGTGATAGCTGATCGGCACACCGTCGCCGGGGATGATGTCGTGGTTTCCGGTGGTCGGGTGCGCCTGCCCGCCGCTCGCCTCGTAGAGCCCTCTCGGCAGGATCGTCTTGCAGTGCCGCGACGCCTCGGGCGCCATCCAGAACCGGGTCCGCAACCCAAGCGGGCCGCCGGCGCGCAGCTTGACGCAGTTGCGCCAGCCCAGATGCCCCACCACCCGCGGGTTGCCGGCCAGCGGCATCAGGCCGGCTTCCAGCGTTGCGCGGTCCGGCACGTCGAGGAACTCGTCGGCGTCGAGCAGGAACACGTAGTCGGCGTCGGTGTGCTCGAACACATGGCGCACGGCGAAGGTGGTGAATGCCTGCTGGTGGTAGCCCGGCACCGCGACATGCCAATGCCGCCATCCGTAGTGGCGGGCGGCCGCGGCAAGATAACGCGATGTGCCGTCGCTGGAACCGTGATCCATCAGCACGGCGTCATCGAACAACGCGCCCAGATGCCGCAGGAAAGCCTCCATGACATCCGCCTCGTTGCGGATCAGCGAGACGACGGCAAGCTTCAAAGTCACTCTCCCGCGCTACGGCCTACCAACCTCCAATCTGCTTCGCGTCGACGCAGCGCAAGCCGCATACCGCTTGAAGCGGCTGGCCGGCAGCGCCATTGATAGGCGATGGACAAGCAAATCGTGCTCGACATGACTCCCACCGGCGAGTTCCACAAGCCGCCGCGGCTACCCCTTTCGGTGCGGGTGCTGGGCATCGCGGTGGCGGTCGCCGCCATTGCCATGGCCCTCGCGGTTGGGGCGCTGGCACTTTGGTTCGCGCTGATCCTGATCCCGGTGGCGCTGGCCGCCGCGACCGTGGCCTGGCTCGCCTGGCGCTACCGCTTGTGGCGGGCCAAGGCGGGGTTCGCCAGGGCTGGAATGACCCCCAAGGCTGGAATAACCCCGCGAGGCTGACCTACTCGGCGGCCAACGCCTGCGGGTGCGCGGCCATGCCGGATGCCTCGGCAAGCAGCGTATAGGACTGCCGCCGCACAAGCGGGTCATGCGCGGTGGTGAGCACCGCGACCTCGCTCGCGCCCAGTTGATCCGCCAACCGGCGCAGCGCCGCCGCCACCTGCGCGCCGGTGCCGAAGATCGCGCGCTCCCGGCTGCGCTGCATCCGCTCCCGCTCCAACTCGCTGGCAGGGTAGGCCGCAGCCTCGTCGGGGCTCAGCAACGGCGCGAACACGCCACGGTCGCGCCCAAGCCGCCAGACCGCGCGCGAGGCGTATTGCCGTGCCGCCTCGGCCTCGCTGCCGGCGGCCAAGGCCCACACGCAGACCGCCGCATGAGGCAGCGGATGCCGCTCGCTGGGCTGGTACAGCGCCCGGTAGGTGTCGAACGCCTCCGCGGCGCCCTCGCCGTCGGTGATGAAATGGGCGAAGCAGTACGGCAGGCCGAAATGCGCCGCCACCTGCGCGCCATAATCGGAACTGCCGAGCACCCAGACCTCCGGCATCCCGGCGCCGGTCGGCTGCGCGCGCACGGTGCGGAACGGATGGCCGTTGGGCAGCGGCATGTCGCCCAGCCAGGCCAGCAGGTCGCGCACCTGCGCCGGAAACAGCGCCGCGGCGGTCGCGGCATTGGGGTTGAGCGCGTGCGCCGTCATGCCGTCCGACCCCGGCGCGCGGCCCAGGCCCAGGTCGATCCGGCCGGGCGCGATCGCCTCCAGCACGCGGAACTGCTCGGCGACCTTCAGCGCGGAGTAGTGCGGCAGCATCACGCCCGCGCTGCCGACGCGGATGCGCGACGTGGTGGCGGCGATGGCCGCCATCAGCACCTCGGGCGCCGACCCCGCGACGCTGTCGCTGTTGTGGTGCTCGGCCACCCAATACCGGGAATAACCAAGCGTCTCGACGTGCCGCGCGAGATCCAGGCTCTCCCGGATCGAGGCGTCGGGCGCTCGACCCGTGACCACGGCGGATTGATCCAGCACCGAAAGCTGCATGGCCGCGACCTCGCGCTAGAAACTCACCGCCCCGAATGTCGCCCGCAGCAGCGCGTAAACAAGCCCGCCGACCAGGAAGCCGACCAGCGTGCCGTTGATGCGGACGTATTGCAGGTCCTTGCCGACGCGCAGCTCCAGCCGGTCGGTGATCGTCCGCGCGTCCCAGTTGGCCACGACATCGCCGATGAAGTCGGCCAACTGGACCTGCGCCGCCGGCAGCACCCGAATGACGATGGCCTCCGCCGCCGCCTGCAGCCGGACCTGGGCGCCGGGATCGGTCGCCAGCAGCGCGCCGAAATTGGCCAGCGCCGATTCGATCAACGCCACGGTGCGGCCGCTCGGGTTGCCCGCGTCCTGCTCCAGCGTCAGCCGCAGCCGTGACCACACATCCCAGATCCAGCCCTGCAGGCTGGGATGCGCCAGCACCCGCCGCAGCGCCGCGCCGATCTCGGCGGCGCGCACCGGATCGGTCTCGATGCGGTCGATCTCGCGGCCCATCCACTCGCCGAACGCCTCACGCAGATCCGACTCGTCGCCGGTCATCTTGTCCAGCTCGGCGTTGAGCTGGCTCAGCACGCGCCGGGCGACCTGCGCGCCCACCGCCCAGCCGACCAGCCGGCCACCCTGCTCGCGCACCCGCTCCTCGATGACCGACCGCAGGCTGCCTTCCTTCTCCTTCATGACACCGCGCAACTGGATCAGGATGAAGGTGAACACCTCCTGATGCCGCCCACTCTCGGCCAGCTTGCGCAACGCCTGGCCGACCACGCGCCCGGCCCCGGCCCCGCCCAGCATTCGCGGCACGATGCGCCCGAGCATCCGCCTCGCCCGGCCATCCTCAACACTCGCCAGCAGCTTCGGCAGCGTGGCCGCCATCGCCTCCGCGGCCGGACGGGTCGCTTGCGGGTCGGACAGGAAGCGGGACAGGATGCCCGGCAGGTCGATCCTCGCCAACATGCGCGACAACTCTGCCTGGGTGAACACGTGCTCGGCGACGAACCGGCCCAATGCCCGGCCCAGCCGCGCCTTCTGGCGCGGGATGATCGCGGTATGCGGGATCGGCAGGCCGAGCGGGTGGCGGAACAGCGCGGTCACCGCGAACCAATCGGCGATGCCGCCGACGAACCCCGCCTTGGCCGCCGCCTGCAGCATCGACGTGGCGTAACTGGCCGGCAGCGCGAAGGTCGCCAGCGTCAGCGCCGCCATCGCTCCCAGCAGTCCCGTGGCGAACATCCGGTGTTGCGCCAACGCGCGGCGGGCCGCCGCATCGGGCGAGGCTGGAGAACGCTCGGACATCACGCGAGCCTATACGCCGGACCGCGCCATGCGCCGCCCTGCCGGCAGTTGCAGAGCAGTTATGCAGCAGGCACACTTCGCACATGCAGCAAGCCATCGCCGACCTCGCCCCCGACCTGTCGCCCCCTGACCTGTCAGCCAGTGCTTTGGCCGCCGACCTGCTGGCGTTGATGGAGCGGATGCGCGAACGCCATGACGAGGACCCGTTCGGCAACCCGGTGCTTTCGGTGTCGCTGGCGATCTCGCGCCGGATCGACCGCAACGAGCTAAGCGACGCCGCAATCGGGGCGCTGATCGCCCAGTTGCGCGACGTGGCATTCGCCGCCCGCGCGGAACGGATCGGCGGCTACCTTGGCGGCGTTGCGCCGGAGGCGAACGCCGCGTGCCTGTCCAGGCTTGCGGAGCGCCTGGTGCGCCCCGATCCCGCCGACAGCTCGATCCCGCTCGCCGCCTACCGGGCACTGGTCGAGCGCGCCCGCTTCGCCGCGGTGTTCACCGCCCACCCGACCTTCTCGCTGCCTGCCCCGGTGTCGCGGGCGCTGGCCGAGGCCGCGAGCGGGCGTGAGAGCGCCACCGGCTTAGACAGCCACCGCCCCTCCGGCATCACGCTGGAACAGGAGTTCGAGCAGGCGGTGGCGGCGATCGAGCATGGCCGCGACGCACTCGATCGGCTCAACGCCGCGTTGCTGAGCGCCGCCCGCGCCACCTGGCCGGGCCGCTGGGCCGACCTGGTGCCGACCCCGGTGATCCTCGCGAGCTGGGTCGGCTACGACACCGACGGCCGCACCGACATCGGCTGGCAGGACACGCTGCGACTGCGGCTGCGCATGAAGCACCTGCAACTGGCCCGCGTGAAGGCGCAAGCCGCCCTGATCCCCGCCGCCGCCGCCGCCGCCGCCCGCGCCGACGCAGCGCTGGAAGCGGTCGCCGCGCAACTCGCCGCGGTGCCGACCGCTCCCGAGCCTGAACAGGTCGCCGCCTTCGCCCAGGCCATGCTGCGCCACCGCGAGGCGGCGCTGACCTCGCCCGCGCCGCTCGACGCGCTGCTGGCGGCGGCGATCGAGGCGGCACCGGAGGCCGACCGGATGCCGCTGGCGGTGGCGCGCGCCGGGTTGCGCGGCCACGGCCTGTCGCTGGCGCACACCCATGTGCGGCTCAACGCGACGCAACTTCACAACGTCGTGCGCCAGCGCATCGGCCTGTCGGACCCGCCGGAGGACGCCTCCCGCCGCCGCGCGCTGCTGGCCGGCATCAACGCGGCACTGGACGAGGTGCAGCCGATCCCGGTCGATTTCGGCGGGCTGATGGCCGAGGGTGCGTCGGCGGCCAAGCTGATGATGACGGTGGCGCAGTTGCTCAAGCACATCGACGCCGCGACCCCGGTGCGCTTCCTGATTGCCGAAACCGAGAGCGGCTACACCCTGCTCGCCGCGCTGTGGCTGGCCCGGCTGTTCGGCATCGAGCGGCAGATCGAGATCAGCCCGCTGTTCGAGACCGCCGACGCACTCGAACAAGGCCCCAGGATCATGGAGGAGGCGCTGCGCAGCCCGCACTGGCGCGCCTATCTGCGGGCCACCGGCCGTATGGCGCTGCAGTTCGGCTATTCCGACAGTGGCCGCTACGTGGGGCCGCTCGCCGCCACCTACCTGATCGAACGGCTGCGATTGAAGGCCAGCGAAGCGTTGGCCCGCCACGGCCTCACCGATGTCGAGATCGTGCTGTTCGACACCCATGGCGAGAGCGTCGGCCGCGGCGCCCATCCCGGCTCGCTGTCCGAGCGGCTGCGCTATCTGTCGCCGCCGACCACCCGCGTGGCGCTGGCGCAGGCCGGCATCGCGGTGCGCGAGGAAAGCGCTTTCCAGGGCGGCGACGGCTATTTGCTGTTCGGCACGCCGGAACTGGCGCTGGCCACCGTGGCCCGCATCGCCGAGCACGCCTACGCCGACGACACCGCGGCCGCAGCCGACCCGATCTACGACGAGCCGGACTTCTCCGCCGACTTCTTCGCGGCCTGCCGCGCCGGCATGGCCGAGTTGGTGGAGAACGCGGGTTACGCCGGCATCCTGGGCGCGTTCGGCCCGGCGCTGCTCGACGCCACCGGCTCGCGCCCGGCGGCGCGGCAGACCGACGGCATGGGCGGCCCGCCGATGATCCGCAAGCCGAGCGAACTGCGGGCAATTCCCAACAACGCCATCCTGCACCAGATCGGCTGGCTGGCGAACACGCTACAGGGCCTGGGCGCCGCCGCCAGCCGCCACCCCGAGACCTTCGCCGAACTGCGCGAGACAAGCCCGCGTTTCCGCAACGCGCTCGACCTGCCGGCGCACGCGCTCTCCCATGCCGATCTCGACGTGCTGCGCGCGGTGGTCGACACGCTCGATCCCGGCATGTGGCTCGACCGCGCCGCCCATGCCCGGCTGCCGGGCCGCCGGCAGGCCCTGGTGTCGGTCGCGCGCTCGCTGGAGCAGCTCGACCTGGGAGCGCCGGCGCAGGCGATGTTCCGCCGCATCCAGGCCGACCATGTGGCGTTGCGCGCCGCCTGGCCGGATGCGCCGCGGATGCAGACGCGCGAACTGCTGCTCCATGCGCTGCGCCTGGCGCTGATCCACCGCATCTGGCTGCTGGCCAGCGGCATCCCGGAGTTCTCGCCGCGCTACGGCGTCACCCGGGCGGCGCTGGAGCTGCGCATCCTGCGCCTCGACGTGCCGGCCGCCGTCATGCTGCTGTCCGAGGTGTTCCCGCTGGCTCCCGATCCCGCCGCCGAGCGCGACTATGGCGAGCCGCGGGCGCCCGGCGCCTCAGCCGCCTACTTGCGCGAGCACGCCGAGATCTTCCAGCCGATGCTGCGCCTGTTTGGCATGGCGCGCGAGATATCGGCCGCCATCAGCCATGAGGTTGGAGCATTCGGTTGACCGCGCGGCCGGGCGCACCCGCCACCGGCACGCCCGCCTGAACCGGCTTGCGCCGACGCGCCCTCGCCTCAAGCAACAGCGCCACCACGCACATGACGATCAGCCCGGTGGCATTCACGCCAACCTGCATCGTCCAGGCCCGCCCGAACGTGCGGAACACCAGCCGGCCCAGCAGCGCCAGCAGGCAGCCCAGCGCGAAGATGTCGAGCGAGTGGCGGCCGCACGCCTCGAACGCCCGCGCCGTCCAGTGCTTCGCCATGGCGCGGGTGTTGCGGGCGCTGAACACCACCTGCATCAACGCCAGGATGTCGAGGACGCGGTAGATCTCCAGATGAGTCTTGTTGGAGGTCGCCATGACCACAAGCCTAAGCGACGGCAGGTGCCATTCCTTCCACGGAAAGGTCTGCACCAGCGCGAAGGCCAAATAGAGCCAGCACAGCGCGGTCAGCCACGGCCGTCGCGGCAGGTCGCCGCCGCAGCGCGACATGTACAACGCGAGCGCGGCGCCGATGCCGAACAGGAACTGCCATGAGAATGGGTCGAAATACCAGCCGCTGGGATCGAGCCAGTTGGGAAAGTTGAGGCCCGGCACGAACTGCGTCACCAGCCAGATCGCCGCCGAGCCGGCCATCGCCGCCCAGACGTTCCGGCGCATCGACCAGAACAGCAGCGGGAACGCCGCCAGCAGCACGACATACAGCGGCAGGATGTCGAGGTAGCCGGGCAGCGCCTGCAGGGCCAGGCCACGCAGCAAGCCCGGCACGCCGGCATCCAGCAGCGGCGCCGCCGCCACCGGAGCCACCCGGAACGCATCGCTCCAAAGCTGCACGATCGCCAGCGTCGCCACCAGCAGGCCGACGTGGGTGCCGTAGATCCGCAGGCAGCGCAGCGCCAGCCGACGCAGGCCGACCTTGGCCGGGGAGCGCAGGAACACCTTGCCGTACGCCAGCATGGAGGCGAAGCCGGCCAGCAGCACGAACACCTCCGCGGCGTCCGCGAAGCCGAACACATGCATCGTGAAGAACCCGAGCGTGTTGCCAGGCAGGTGGTCGATGAAGATCATCAGCAGCGCCAGGCCACGCATCACGTCGATCCGCGGATCGCGCGCGGCTTTGAGGATGGCATCCATTACCAGTATCCCTTTGAGCCCATGCACCCCGCAACGCAGCATGACATGATGCGTCATGGCCAACTCGGCAATCGCCGCACCCCGCAGCCGGTTGCTGCGCGAGCCGCCGCCAGTCCACGGCGTCGCCGCGCCGGTGGCCAGCGGAATTGGCCGCCTGGTGGCCCGCAATGCCGGCGCCTTCACCTATCACGGCACCAACACCTGGCTGATAGATACCGCCAACGGCGTTTTCGTGGTCGATCCCGGCCCTGACGATCCCGTACACATCAATGATATCATAACGGCGGCGTCACGGAATGTTGCCGGGATCATCCTCACGCACGGCCACGCCGACCATGCCGGCGCGTTGCCGGGGCTGCAGCGGGCGACCGGAGCGGCGCTGGCCGACGTGCCGCCGGGCTGGGAGCGCCTGGCCACGCCGGGCCACTCCGCCGACCATGCCTGCTTCGCCCGCGCCGATGGCGTCGTGCTGACCGGCGACACCGTGATGGGCTGGACGAGCGGCGTGGTCGAGGACATGACGGCCTACATGGCCAGCCTGCGCCTCCTGTCGCAGCGGCCCGACTCGCTCTACTTGCCCGGCCACGGCCCCGTCATCCGGCACCCCGCGCGCTTCACCGCGGGCTTGCTGGAGTGGCGGCTGGCGCGTGAGGCGGCGATCCTGGCGCTGCTGCCCCGCCCGCTCGACCGCATCGTCGCCCGCCTCTACCGCGACACCCCGCCCGAGCTGCTCGGCGCCGCCCGCGCCAACGTCGTGGCCCATTTGCGTAAGCTGGAGGCGGAGGGCCGGGTGCCGGTCCTACCCGGCGGGCTGGCTACGCGGTAACGAACGCCGGCGCCAGAGATCGCGCAACGCGGCCTCGAAATGCCGGGCGAAGCGCGGGCCGTCGCACAGCGGAGAGGCCGCAACCCGCCCCCGGAGCGTCGCCCGCAGGTCGCCGAGACGGCGGCGGTCGGCGTTCAGGCGGCCCAGGATCGCCACATAGTCGTCGGCATCGCGGGCGACCAGCTCGGCCAAGCCGGCCACCGACAGATGGCTGGCGGAGTGGCGGCTGGCGAAGGTCCGGCCGGGCAAGGTGACCACCGGCACCCCCATCCACAGCGCGTCGCAGGTGATGGTGCCGCCCGAGAACGGGAACGGGTCGAGCACCACGTCGATGCCTTCATACCGGGACAGGTATTCCAGGTATGGCAACTCCCCCTCGAAGCCGATGCGCTCGCCGGAGATCCCGCCCTCGGCGAACCAGCCGAGAATGCGCCGCTGCACTTCCGCCAGGTCGTAGGCGCGATAGAGGAACCGGATGCGGGCGCCCGGCTGCGCCTGCAGCACCCGCGCCCAGAGGTGGACGACGTCTCGGTTGATCTTGGCCGGGACGTGGAAGCTGCCGAACGTCAGTGGCCGGTCCTCGCCAGCCGGCAGCGGCGACACCGCGGGCGCCTGCCCCGGGGGTCGTAGCACAGGAACCCGTCCGGCAGCCGCACCACCCGCTCGACGTACTCGACCTCCTCGCCGGGCGGCACGACGAAACGGTCGCAGATCAGCGCATCGATGGCGGCAAGGCCGGTGGTGCCTGAATACCCGGCCCAGGTGACCTGCACCGGCGCCGGCCGGCGGGCGAATGCCAATAGCCTGGAATGCTCGGTGTGGCCGGAAAGGTCTATCAGGATGTCGATGCGGTCGCGCTCGACCTCCTCGGCCAGGCGCTCGTCGGACCAGGCGTAGGTGTCGCGCCACCGCCATGCCGCCTTGCGCATCCGCGTGGCGATGGCGTCCTGCGCCGGGACGCCGGAGTACAGCACGATGGCAACGGCGGCGGGGTCGAGCGACTCGATGGCGCGGACCGTGAAGTAGCCGACCGGATGCGCCCGCAAATCGCCTGACACGAAGCCCACGCGCAGGCACCGCTCGGCATCGGGCGAACCCGGCGCGCTGCGTCGGCCCGGCCGCGGCGGCAGGCCGAACCGCTCGCCCCAGACACGGTGCTGCCGCAGCAGCGTCGCCGCGGTCGCTCCAGGCTCGTACTGCGCGGCGAACAGCCTCCTCGCCAGAGTCAGGGGCTCGGCCGGATGATCGGCCAGCCAAGCGTCGTAGCTGCGGATGGCGTCCTCCACCGCGCCGGTCCGCAGTTCGAGGACGCCCAGGTTGACCTTCGGCAAGGCGCCGTCCGGGTCGGCCCGGTAGGCGCGGCGATACAGGTCCAGCGCCGCCTCGAAGCCGCCTTGCGCGTCGAGCACCTGCGCCAGGTTGTACAACGCCACCGGCTGCTCCGGGCTGATCGCCAATGCCGCTTCCAGCCAACCCTGCGCCTCGGCCGGGCGTGCCGACACGGCAAGGGCGACCCCCATCTGGATCGGGATCTCCGCGACGCCGGGGAACCGGGCTTGCGCGACGGCGGCCAGCTCACGTGCCTCGTCCAGCCGCCGCAGGTCGCCCAAGCCCGCGATCAGGTCGAGGTGCAGTTCCAGGCTGTCCGGCTGCAACCTGAGCGCCAGGCGGAGGTGGTGGACGCCCTGCAACAGCTTGCCCTGCCGGCGCAGCATCTGGCCGAGCGACTGGTGCAGGTCGGCGTTATCGGGATGCGCGGCGAGCAGCGCCTCCAGTTTGGCGGCCGCCTGACGCCAGCGGCCGGCGCGGGCCAACTCCCGCGCGGCAGCGTATTCGGCCGCGAGGTCGGCGTCGTGGCCCACCCTAGCCACGCCGCGCCGCCTGCGCCGCCGCTTGCGCCGCCGCTTGCACCAGCGTGTCGAGCGCCGAGAGGAACCGCGAGCGGTCGGCCTTGGCCAGCGGCGCCGGCCCGCCGGTCGCGACCCCGATCTCACGCAGGTGCCGCGCCACCTCGCGCCCCGCCAACGCCTGCCCGATGTTGTCGCCGGTCCAGACATGCCCGTTCGACGACAGCGCCCTGGCTCCCCGCGCCAGGCAGCGCCCGGCCAGCGGGATGTCGGAGGTCACGCACACGTCGGCGGGACCGATCCGCTCGGCGATCCAATCGTCGGCGACATCGGCTCCCTCGCCCACCACCACCATCCGCACGAACGCCAATCCCGGCGGGCGGATCGGCCGCGAACCGTTGGAGACGACATGCACCACCAAGCCCAGCCGCCCAGCCACGCGGTAAACCTCGTCGCGCACTGGGCAGGCGTCGGCGTCGATGTAGATCTCGGTCATCGGCTCATCGTCATGGCAGTGTCATGGCTTTCATCGCCCGCCTCCCCTATCACGCCGCCTCCATCTTCGGGAGCAGGCAGCCATGGCGTTCGAGCGGCGGTTCAAGTTCCTGGTCTGCGCCCCCGCCTTCGACGCCGACGACCTGGAAGGCCAGCGCCTCGCGCAGATCGTGGCCGAGGTCGAGCGGCTCGGCTTCCTGGTGGTCAAGGCGCGCAAGGCCGACGACGCCGAGCTGGTGATCCGCACCGATGCCGCGATCGGCTGCGTCGTGGTGGACTGGGGCCGGCGCGGGCCGCAGGGCAAGCTCGCGGCCCTGGTGAGCTTCATCCGCAAGCGCGGGCTGGAAGTGCCGATCTTCATCCTGGTGCGCCATCACCGGCTGGAGGAGCTGCCGGTCGATGTCATCCACGAGGCCGACGGCTACATCTTCCTGGCCGAGGAGACGCCGGAGTTCATCGCCAAGAACCTGGCCAGCCGTCTGCGCCAGTACTCCGACACCTTGCGCACGCCGTTCTTCGGCACGTTGCTCGACTATGCCGAGGAGGGCAACCAGTTGTGGACCTGCCCCGGCCACAACGGCGGCGCGTTCTACGACCGCAGCCCGATCGGCCGCATCTTTAAGGAGCACCTGGGCGAGGCGATCTTCCGCGACGACATCGACAACTCGGTGGTGGAGCTGGGCGACCTGCTGATCCACGAAGGCCCCGCCTTGGCCGCGCAGAAGGCCGCCGCCCGGATCTTCGGCGCCGAGCGCACCTATTTCGTGCTGAACGGCACCTCGGCGTCGAACAAGATCGTGTTGCAGGCGCTGGTGGCCGACGGCGACCTGGTGCTGTTCGACCGCAACAACCACAAGGCGGCGCACCACGGCGCGCTGTTCCTGTCGGGCGGCGTCCCGGTGTTCCTGGAGACCGACCGCAACGCCCACGGCCTGATCGGCCCGATCGACCCCGAGGCGCTGGACGAGGAGCGCATCCGCGAGAAGATCCGCGCCAACCCGCTGGTGAGCGACCCCGACGCCTGGCGCCGCCCCCATCCGTTCCGCGCCGCGGTCATCGAGCAGTGCAGCTACGACGGCACCATCTACGACGCGCAGACGATCCTGAACCGCATCGGCCATCTCTGCGAATACATCCTGTTCGACGAGGCCTGGGCCGGCTTCATGAAGTTCCACCCGCTGTTCCGCGGCCGCTTCGCCATGGGCCTGCAGGGACTGGGGCCGGACAGCCCCGGCATCATCGCCACCCAGTCGCCGCACAAGCAACTCGCGAGCTTCAGCCAATCGAGCCAGATCCACGTCCGCGACAGCCACATCAAGGGCCAGACGCGCCGCGTCGAGCATCGCCGGTTCAACGAGATGTTCATGATGCACGCCTCGACCTCGCCGTTCTACCCGCTGTTCGCGAGCCTCGACGTCGGCGCGCAGATGATGAAGGGCCGCTCCGGCGAGGTGCTGTGGGACGACACCATCCGGCTCGGCATCGAGATCCGCAAGAAGCTGCGCGCCACCGCCGGCGAGTTCCGCGCCCGCGAGAGCGACCCCGTGCGGCAATGGTTCTTCGATCCCTTCGTGCCCGATGTCGTGACCGTGGCGCTGGACGGCGAGCCGGCCACCGAGATGGCGTGGGAGGACGTGCCGACCGACCGCCTGGCATCGGACCCGGCGCTGTGGCAGCTCGCTCCCGGCGCCAGGTGGCACGGCTTCCGCCATGTGGCGCCCGGCTACGCGATGACCGACCCGAACAAGCTGACCCTGCTGACCCCCGGCTTCGACCGCCTCACCGGCGGCTACGAGGAGCACGGCATCCCGGCGCCGATCCTCGCCACCTATTTGCGCGAGAACCGCATCGTGCCGGAGAAGAACGACCTCAACTCCATCCTGTTCCTGCTGACGCCCGGCGTGGAGAGCAGCAAGGCCGGCAACCTGCTGTCGGCGCTGGTGTTCTTCAAACGCCTGCACGACGACAACGTGGCCATGGAGGACGCCATGCCGGAGTTCACCGCCAAGCGTCCGAAGCACTACGCCGGCGTCGGCCTGCGCGACCTGTGCCAGCAGATGCACGCGCTCTACCGCGACGCCGGCACCAGCCAGTTGCAGGCCGCCCAGTTCCGCGCCGAGCACTTCCCGCCGCTGGCGATGCCGGCGCAGAAGGCGATGCAGCACCTGGTGCGCAACCAGGTGGACTACCTGCCGATCGGCGAGCTGCAGGGCCGCATCGCCACGACATTGTGGGTGGTCTATCCGCCCGGCATCGCCGCCATCATTCCCGGCGAGCGGCTGGATGCCCGCGCCCAGCCGATGATCGACTATTTGCTGACCTTCGAGCGCGCCGCCAACCGCTTCCCGGGCTTCGAGACCGAAATCCAGGGCGTCTACCGGGAGATCGGCGCGGACGGCCAGATGCGCCTGCATACATATGTCGTGAAAGAGTCCGCAGCCTTGACGCCGCCGCCGTTACGGGCCATCTCCCTCTCATAGAGGACTGCCGCGGTCTTCTTTGTCGGAACGAGCACTGGTGCGATGTTGAGGCTGTCGAAACTGACCGATTATGCCGTCGTCGTGCTGCTCCGCCTGGCGCAGTCCGACCATGTGCAGACCTCGCCGGGGCTGTCCGCCATCACCGGCGTGCCGGAGCCGACGGTGGCCAAGGTGCTGAAGATCCTGGCTGCCGCCGACATGGTGACCTCGCAGCGCGGCGCGCGCGGCGGCTACCGACTGTCGCAACCGCTGGCCGCCATCTCGGTCTCGGACGTGATCGCCGCCATCGACGGCCCGATCGCGTTGACTGCCTGCGTCGAGGGTTCGTCCACCGAGTGCGAGGTGCAGGGCATGTGCGCCGTGCGCGGTCGGTGGGAGGTGGTGAACGATGCCATCCGTGGCGCGCTGGGTTCGATAAGCCTCGCCGAACTGTCTACCGCGTCGATACCGCCCGCCTTCCGGGTGCCTACAGCACCGGCGCGGCCAACCGCGCCTGCCGAGTAAAGGAATAGAAATGGCCGCCGTCGCCGAAACCCTCGATACCGTCCAGTCGCTCACGCAATCCGGCTACAAGTGGGGCTTCTCGACCGACATCGAGATGGACATGGCCCCCAAGGGGCTGAACGAAGACATCATCCGCCTGATCTCGGCCCGCAAGGACGAGCCGGCGTGGCTGCTGGAATGGCGGCTGAAGGCGTACGCGCACTGGCTGACGATGGAGGAGCCGAACTGGGCCGGCGTCACCCACGCGCCGATCGACTACCAGGACTTGCACTACTACGCCGCGCCGAAGAAGAAGGCCGGGCCAAAGTCGCTCGACGAGGTCGATCCCGAGTTGCTGGCGATGTACGAGAAGCTCGGCATCCCGTTGAAGGAGCGCGCCATCCTGGCCGGCGTGGAGCTGCCTGAGGGCGAGCTGCCGGAGCGCCAGGTCGCCGTCGACGCGGTGTTCGACAGCGTCTCGGTCGCCACCACCTTCAAGGCGGCGCTGACCAAGGCCGGCGTGATCTTCTGCCCGATCAGCGAGGCGGTGCGCGAGCATCCCGAGCTGGTCAAGCAGTACCTCGGCAGCGTGGTCCCGGCCGGCGACAACTACTTTGCGGCGCTGAACTCGGCGGTGTTCACCGACGGCAGCTTCGTGTTCATCCCCAAGGGCGTGCGTTGCCCGATGGAGCTGTCCACCTACTTCCGCATCAATGCCCAGAACACCGGCCAGTTCGAGCGCACGCTGATCATCGCCGAGGACGGCGCCTACGTCTCGTACCTCGAAGGTTGCACCGCGCCCATGCGCGACGAGAACCAGTTGCACGCCGCCGTGGTCGAGCTGGTGGCCATGGACGACGCGCAGATCAAGTACAGCACGGTGCAGAACTGGTATCCCGGCGACGCCGAAGGCCGTGGCGGCATCTACAACTTCGTCACCAAGCGCGCCGCCTGCCGTGGCGCGCGCAGCAAGGTCAGTTGGACGCAGGTGGAAACCGGCTCGGCGATCACCTGGAAGTACCCAAGCTGCATCCTGCAGGGTGACGGCAGCGTGGGCGAGTTCTACTCGGTGGCGGTCACCACCAACCACCAGCAGGCCGACACCGGCACCAAGATGATCCACATCGGCCGCAACACCCGCAGTACGATCGTGAGCAAGGGCATCAGCGCCGGCAAGTCGAACAACACCTATCGCGGGCTGGTGAAGGTGCTGCCGAAGGCCGACGGCGCGCGCAACCACACGCAATGCGACAGCCTGCTGATCGGCGACCAGTGCGGCGCGCATACCGTGCCGTACATCGAAAGCCGCAACCCGACCGCCAAGCTGGAACACGAAGCCACCACCAGCAAGATCGCCGATGACCAGTTGTTCTACTGCCGCCAGCGCGGGCTGTCGGAGGAGGACGCGGTGGGCCTGATCGTCAACGGGTTCTGCAAGGACGTGCTGAAGGAGTTGCCGATGGAGTTCGCTGTGGAAGCGCAGAAGCTGCTGGCCGTGAGCCTGGAAGGCTCGGTCGGCTAACATGCTCGAAATCAGCAACCTGACCGCCAACGTCGGCGACAAGCCGATCCTGTTGGGTGTCGACCTGACCGTGCCGACCGGCGAGGTCCACGCCATCATGGGGCCGAACGGCTCCGGCAAGTCCACCTTGTCCTACGTGCTTTCGGGCCGCGAGGGATACGAGGTCACCGGCGGCACCGCGACCTTCGACGGCGTGGACCTATTGGCGTTGGAACCGGAGCAGCGCGCCGCCGCCGGGCTGTTCCTGGCATTCCAATACCCGGTCGAGCTGCCGGGCGTGGGCAATGCCAACTTCCTGCGCACCGCGCTGAACGCCGTCCGTCGCGCGCGTGGCGAGCCCGAACTGGACGCGGTGCAGTTCCTCAAGTTGGCGCGCGCCGAGAGCAAGCGCTTGGCGATGCCCGACGACATGCTGAAGCGCAACGTCAACGTCGGCTTCTCCGGCGGCGAGAAAAAGCGCAACGAGGTGCTGCAGATGGCCATCCTGCGGCCCAGGCTGGCGATTTTGGACGAGACCGACAGCGGCCTCGACATCGACGCGCTCAAGATCGTGGCCGATGGCGTCAACGCGATGCGCGGCCCGGACTTCTCGGCGCTGGTCATCACCCACTACCAGCGGCTGCTTGACCATATCGTGCCGGACCGCGTGCATGTGCTCTCCGCCGGCCGGATCATCCGCTCCGGCGGTCCGGAACTCGCGCATGAGCTGGAAGCGAACGGCTATGCCGGCGTGGTGGCGGAGGCAGCATGAGCGCCGCCGTCGCCCCGACCGCCTTGCAGGCCAGCGCGCAGCAGTTCCTGGCGCGCTACGAAGGCCTCGCCGCTCGGATGCCCGGCAGCGCCAGCCTGCGCGCCGCCGCCGCCGCGACCGTGCGTGCGCAGGGCTTGCCCGGCCCCCGCGAGGAAGCCTGGCGCTACACCCAACTGCGTCCGCTGACCGACATGGCGTTCAGCGAGCCAGTGATGCCGGTCAGCGACCATGCGGCGTTGCTGGCCAAGCTGCCGCAGATCGACGCACCGCGCCTGGTGTTCGTGGACGGCCGCTTCCGCGCCGAACTCTCGCAGCGCCCGCCGCAGGTTACCGTGCGCACCGGCGTCCCCGCGTTCGGCGGCTTGGCCCGCGACACCGAGGAGAAGATCGTCGCGCTCAACACCATGCTGGCGCAGGACGGCGCCGACATCGGCGTGCCGGCCGGCGTCGATGGCGGCACGTTGGTGCTGGCCAGCCTGGGCAGCGACGCGCATGGCCGCCCGGTTTCGTTCCACCCCCGCCACGCGATCCGGCTCGGCGCGGGCGCCACCTTGACCCTGATCGAGTTGTCGACCGGCGAAGGCGCTTACCTGCACAGCCCGGTGTTCGAGGTCACCGTGGCCGAGGGCGCGACCCTCACGCATCTGCGGCTGCAGGACGAAGCGCCCGGCGCATTCCATCTCTCGACGCTGTATGCGGAGATCGCGGCGCGCGGCACCTACGACAGCTTCGCCCTCACGCTCGGCGCGCGCCTGGCGCGGCTCGAGGTCCATGCGCGGCTGACCGGGGCCGGCGGGGCCGTCCACCTGAACGCGGCGCAGTTGCTCGACGGCTCGCAGCACGCCGACTTCACCACCGTCGTGTCGCACGACGCGCCGAGTTGCGCGTCTCGCCAGACGGTGAAGAACGTGCTGGGCGGACGTTCGCGCGGGGTGTTCCAGGGCAAGATCGAGGTTGCGCGGGCTGCCCAGAAGACCGACGGCTATCAGATGAACCAGGCACTGCTGCTCTCGCCATTTGCCGAGATCGACAGCAAGCCGCAGTTGCAGATCTACGCCGACGACGTGAAATGCAGCCACGGCGCCACGGTCGGCGAACTTGATCCCGAGCAACTGTTCTACCTGCGCAGCCGCGGCATCGCCGAACCCGCCGCCCGCGCCATGCTGGTGCGGGCCTTTTTGGTCGAGGCATTGGACCCGATCACTCACGACGCGGGACGCGCGATGCTGGAAGGCGCCGTGGACCGTTGGTGGCAAGGACGCGCAGCAGCATGAACAGCATCGCCCGCATCTCCCCCGCCCGCCTCGACATCGAGGCGGTGCGGGCGGAATTCCCCATCCTGTCGCAGACGGTGCACGGCAAGCCGCTGGTGTTCCTCGACAGCGCCGCCTCCGCGCAGAAGCCGCGGGTTGTGATCGACGCCATGGTCGGCGCCATGGAGACGCAGTACGCCAACGTGCATCGCGGCCTGCATTGGATGAGCGAGCGCACCACCGACGCCTACGAGGCGGCACGCGACGCCATGGCCCGGCTGCTGAACGCCCGCGACCGGCATGAGATAGTGTTCACCGGCAACTCGACCGGCGCCATCAACCTCGTGGCGCACAGCTACGGCCGCGGCGTGCTGCGTCCGGGTCAGGCGGTGCTGATTTCCGAGATGGAGCACCACTCCAACATCGTGCCCTGGCAGATGCTGCGCGACGCGCACGGCATCGAGTTGCGCGTGGCTGCCATCACGGACTCCGGCGAACTCGACATGGAGTCGTACGAGGCGCTTTTGGCTGATGGCCGGGTCGGGCTGGTGGCGATCACCCACATGAGCAACGTGCTCGGCACCTACACGCCGGCCACGCGGCTGGCGGCGATGGCGCACGCGCATGGCGCGAAGATCCTGTTCGACGGCAGCCAGGCGGCGGTGCATCGGCGCATCGACGTGCAGGCGCTCGACGCCGACTTCTATGTCGTGACCGGCCACAAGCTGTATGGCCCCACCGGCATCGGCGCGCTCTGGGCGCGGCGCGAGTTGCTCGACGCGATGCCGCCGTTCATGGGCGGCGGCGACATGATCTCCTCGGTCACCTTCGAGCGCACCACCTGGGCCGAGGCGCCGCACAAGTTCGAGGCCGGGACGCCGGCGATCATCGAGGGCATCGGCCTCGCCGCCGCCATCGGGTTCATGGAGAACCTCGGCTTCGACGCCATCGCCGCGCACGAGGCCGAGCTGACCGAGCACGCCATCAACCGGCTTTCGGCGATCCCCGGCCTCAGCATAGTCGGCCGGGCGCAGGATCGCGGCGGCGTCATAAGCTTCACCCTCGACGGCGCGCACGCCCACGATGTCGCGACCCTGCTGGACCGCGAAGGCATCGCGGTGCGCGCCGGGCACCATTGCGCCGAGCCGCTGATGCGCCGCCTCGGTGTCGACAGCACCGCCCGCGCCAGCTTCGGCGCCTACACGACGCTGGCCGAGATCGACAAGCTGGCCGACACACTGGATCGCGTCAGGCTGTTCTTCGCCTGATGTTCGACGACCTGCGCGACCTCTATCAGGAGACCATCCTGGACCGCGGCCGCCGCCCGCGGCATGCGCTGCGGTTGGCGGTGTTCGACGCGACGGCGAAGGGCGACAACCCGATGTGCGGCGACCGCTGCCAGGTCTGGGTAAAGCGCGCCACCGACGGCAGCATCGGCGCGGTGGGATTCGAGGCGCGCGGCTGTGCCATCAGTGTTGCGTCGGCCGACCTGATGACCGAGGCTGTGCAGGGCCTGGATGCAAATGCGGCGAGGCGGTTGTCGGAGCGCTTCCACGTGCTGGCCACCACCGGCGTTGCCGACGACCCGGCATTGGACACGCTGCGCCCGCTGGCCGGCGTGCATGAATATCCGTCGCGGGTGAAGTGCGCCACGCTGCCGTGGCACGCGCTCGTCGCGGCGCTGAACGAACGTCAGGAGGCAAGCAGTGAGTGACACAGCGCCAGTCCACAGCAGTTGGACCCCGGTTGGCGAGATCGAGGGCAAGCCTTCCGAGGACGCCATCATCAGCGCCTGCGCTTCCGTCTACGACCCGGAGATCCCGGTCAACATCTACGAACTCGGCCTCGTCTACCTGATCGAGATCGACGACGAGAATCGCGTCAAGATCGAGATGACGCTGACCGCCCCGGCCTGCCCGAGCGCGCAGGAGTTGCCGGAGGCGGTGCATAACGCGGTCATGGCGGTGGCTGGCGTCACTTCGTGCGACGTGCAGACGGTGTGGGACCCGCCATGGGACCCCAGCCGCATGAGCGAGGACGCCCGTCTCGCCTTGAACATGTACTGACGCAGCACGAGGTACGAAGCATGTCCGCATCCGCCACTCCGGCCACAGCCACGCCGCGCCCCCGCCGCGCGTTGCCGCCCCTGATGTCGCTGACCGACGTCGCCGCCAGCCGGCTGCAAAACCTGTATGCGGCTGGCCAGGAAGGCATGAAGCTGCACATCAGCGTCGGCACCAAGGGCTGCTCCGGCCTGTCGTACAACATGAACTGGGTGGCGACGCCGGGGCCGGGCGACGAGGTCGTGACCGACAAGGGCGTTACGGTCCTGGTCGACCGCAAGGCCAGCCTGTTCCTGATCGGCACCGTCATGGACTACGAGACCAAGGATCTGTCGGCCGGCTTCACCTTCAGCAATCCAAACGAAAAAGGCCGGTGCGGCTGCGGCGAAAGTTTCCACGTCTAGCACGCGTCCGCCGCCGCTCCCGAGGTGAACGCCCGCAGCCTCGTGCTGCTGGGCTTGTTGGCGTGGTCGGGTTGCGCCGGGGTGAGCCACCTGCCCCGGCAGGTGGCCTCCTGCCGGATCACCAGGAATGCCCGGATCGAGCTGACCCTGGCGCGCAACTTCATGCTGGTGCCGGCCAACCTCGACGGCCATGCGGCGCAACTGCTGCTCGACACCGGCGCGGCCGTCAGCACCATCACGCCGCAGGCCGCGGTATGGCTGCATCTGCCGCGCGACCCGCATGGATTGCTGCTTGAGGGTATCGGCGGCCAGGTGCTGAGCGACGTGGTGCGGGCGCCCACGCTGGAGCTGGGCGGTATGGTCCTGCGTGACCGGCGATTGAGCGTGGGTCCGATCGTCCCGCTGCCCGACGCCGACCCGCCGCTGATCGGCGTGCTGGGCGCCGACGTGCTGGGCGGCCACGACATCGACCTCGATGTGCCGAACCATAGGATGGACCTCTACACCGTCGGGAGTTGCCCCGATTTCCGACCGTGGCCGCAATCCTCCGTGCTTGCCATCACCCGCAGCAGCCAGGGTCTGCTGTTTGCCAGCGTGGCGGTCGACGGCCACGCGGTGCGGGCGCTGATCGACACCGGCGCGCGCATCAGCGTGGTGAGCCGCCGGCTGGCCGCCTCGGTCGGCGTCGGGGCGGCGGCGCTGGCGTCCGATCCGGTGGCCAACGGGCGCGGCTTCGGGGCTGCGACGACAGTGCTGCGGCGTCACCGCTTTACCCGCCTGCGGATCGGCGGCCTCGCCATCGAGCAGCCCACCATCGCCGTCACCGACCATCTGTTCGCCGGCATCGACATGCTGCTGGGCGCCGACGTGCTGGGCCAGCGCGAGTTGTGGCTTTCCTATCCGGCGGCCCGGCTCTATGTGCGCTGAGAACTCACTCCCGTAACAACCCCGCCCTCGTAACAACTTCGTCCAGGGATTATCATGTCAGCCACCGACCCTGCAGCACCTGGGGCTGCGTCCGGCCTGCCGATGTTCTTCCGTCGCGTGGTGGGCGTGAACCCGACCACCCATCCCGACCTGCGGCTCGACCGCAACACCGGCTTCGCCTTCGCGGCCCACGCGCAGTCGATCCCGCTCGGCCTGTCCGAAATGGAGGTCGCCGCCCAGCACTACCCAATCCTGTTCACCAGCGGCGCCGACCCAATGCCGGTGGCGTTGCTCGGCCTGCACGAAGGCCATAACCTGTACGTGGCGCCAGGCGGCAGTTGGCTGGCCGACTGCTACGTGCCGGCCTACGCCCGCGCCTTCCCGTTCGTCTTCGTCGAGGACTCCGCGACCAAGTCGCTGTTCGTGGCCATGGAGCCGGATGCCGCGGCCCTCACCAGCGGCGCTGGCGTGCCGATGTTCGAGGATGCCCGCCCCACCCCGGCGCTGAACGAGGCCATCGCCTTCTGCACCGCGTTCCGCGAGGCCGCCGCCGCCGCCGCAACCTTCGGGCGGGCGCTGGACGCCGCCGGCCTGCTGGTGGAGGAGGAGGCGACGGTGAACTTCACCAATGGCGGCGCGGCCAGGGTGCGCGGGTTCAAGCTGGTCAAGCCGGAGCGGCTGGCCGAGTTGGATGACGGGGTGTTCCTGGAATGGCGGCGCATGGGCTGGCTCAACGCCATCTACGCGCATCTGTATTCGGCCGGCCGCTGGAGCCGGTTGATCGAGCTGGCCGCGCCGCGCAACTAGCCTTCGGGCATGTCGGACAACTCCGGCACCGACCGGCTGGCCAAAGCCGGCGGCTGAGCCGCGTCCCACCGTAAAGCGCAGATGCAAGAAGTTCTGGACTCGTCTCAGCGGTAACGTCTTGTCAGCACATGGCTGGCACAATCTCACCACGGCAGAAGCCGTGCTCGGATTTGAGACGGGAGATTGATCGTGCGGACAAATCTGAAAACTGCTGCATCGCCGAAGCCGGCTTCATTGCGGACGGCTGCGGCAGCCCATGCCGGCGGCGAACTGGCGTTCGTGGGCGTGTTTCTGTCCGACGCGGATACCGACCTCCCGTCGCCGCTGCTCGTCGCACCCGATTTACCCGACCTACGCTACGACGATGCCGGCGGCATGAACTTGCTGGCGTCGCTGCTGGGCGGGGATGCCATGTCGTTCGTGCTGACCGACGCGCCGGGGCTGAGCATGGCCGCTGCAAAGAAACCCGGCGGCGCCCTCACCTCACCCAACAGCGCGCTCGCCTTGGGCGCCAACGTTGCCGCCTCGCGGTTCGGCGTGTCGGGAAAGGGGGTCAAGATCGGCATCCTGTCGGACAGCTTCAACCGGCTTGGCGGTTATGGCCACGATTTCGCCGACGGCGACCTGCCGGGGGGCGTGCAGGATCTGGAAGAAGGCGCAGCCGGCGGCAGCGACGAGGGGCGCGCCATGGCGGAGCTGATGCATCAGGTAGCGCCCGGCGCCAGCTTCATGTTCCACACCGCGACCCGCAGCGAGGCCGATTTCGCCGCTGGCATCCTGGCCCTCAAGGCGGCTGGCTGCACCGTCATCGTCGATGACGTGTCCTACCTCGACGAGCCGTTCTTCCAGGACGGCGGCGTGGTGCAGAAGGCGGTGGAGCAGGTGGTGGCGCAGGGCGTCAGCTACTTCACCGCGGCCAGCAACGAGGGGACGAACTTCTACCAGGCCGCCTGGTCGCCGCTCATCGGCCGCCTGCCGGGACTGCCGGGCAAGTTCCGCCTGGAGAACTTCGGCACCGCCGCGGCCCCCTCGGCCTTCATCAACCTGTCGGCGCCGGCCAACGCCACGTTCGACATCGACCTGCAATGGGACCAGCCGTTTGCCTCCATCAGCGCCGGCGGCGGCGCCGCGAACAGCTTGGCGATGGCGCTCTACACCGCGGGCGGCAAGCTGATCGGCACCGCCGGGGCGCTGCAGGTGGGCGGCAATGCCGAGCAACTGCTTCAATTCACCAACCACACCGGCGCCACCGGCCTCAAGCTCGCGGTGTTCGCCAACGGACTGGCCTCGCCTGGCCTGCTCAAGTTCATCGCCTACGGCAACGTCAGCATCGACAACCCGAACGCCGGAATAGGCTCGGGCACCGTCACCGGCCACGAACAGGTCGCCGGCGTCAACACGGTGGGCGCGATCGATTACGCCGCGACGCCGGCGTTCGGCGGCAACGGCGCGGTCGAGTCGTTCTCGTCGGCGGGGTCCGGCGTGACGCTGTTCGACGCGGCGGGCAACCGGCTGGCCAACCCGGTCAACGACAACAAGGTCAGCTTCGTAGCCCCTGACGGCAGCATCACCAGCGTGCTGGCGCCGTTCTACGGCACCTCCGCCGCCGCTCCGAACGCCGCCGCGGTCGCAGCGCTCATGCTGCAGGCCGATCCATACCTGACGCCGGGACAGGTCAGCGACATCCTGGCCCGTTCCGCCACTCCGGTGCAGGCGTTGCCGGGCGCAGGCGGCGCCGGCCTCATCAACGCGGCCAACGCGGTGCAGATGGCGTTGACACTGCACGCGCACGCCTGAATATCGCCGTCGCAGCCTAATGGCTAGGCCGGCGCGGCAAGGGCGAGTTCGACGATCCTGCGCAGGTCGGCCTCACGGAACGGCTTGGTCAGGACCGGCACCTGCCGATGGCTCTCGCGCACCCCGGCCAGCCCGTAGCCGGTGACGAAGATGCACGGCAGGCGGCGCGCGGCGATCTCGTCGGCGACCGGGTAGGTCTCGCGGCCGTTCAGGTTCACGTCCAGTATGGCCAGGTCGAACGCCATGGTTTGCGCCGCATCCATTGCCGCATCGAGGCCGCTGACCACCGCCACGACCTCGCACCCCATGTCGGTCAGCAAATCCTCCAGCAGCATCGCCACCATCGCCTCGTCCTCGACCAGCAGCACACGCCGTTCCGCAGTCATATTGGCTTGCTGCAAGTCACCCTCCGCCCCCGACCCGTGAAAACGTTCAATTTCATGTGCAGCCAACGTGTTGCCGGCGAAGTGGTTGAGCAACTCACATCATTTCACGGGACAGCCGGTAGACTCGGGCGGCCGTGCCGCGAAACAGGGCATGTAGCTCGTCCTGGCTGCAGCCGTGCGTAACCTCGTCGAGCAACGCCACCCATTGCGGGATGCGGTGCGTCAGTTCGGCCACCGGCCAGTCGCTGCCGTACATCAGCCGGCCAAAGCCAAAGCAATCGATCGCGTGCGCCACGTAGGGAACGATCTGATCCTTGGTCCAGCCGGCGTGGTCGGCCTCGGTCATCACGCCGGACAGCTTGCACGCCACGTTGGGCAATGCCGCGATGGCGCGCAGCTCGCTCCACCAGGGCTCGCGCAACCCGTGCGCGATGCCGGGCTTGCCGATGTGGTCGAGTACGAACGAAGTGCCGGGGCAGCGCCGCGCCAGTTCGGCGGCGAACACCAGGCCCCAATGCTTCACGCAGAGGTCGAAGCTCAACCCCGCGCGACCCACCGCGCGCACGCCGGCGATGAAGTCCGGCGTGAGGCAAATGCCCGGATCGACCTCGCCCTGGATCAGCCGGCGGATGCCGCGCAGGCCGCGATGCCGCGACAGCGCCGCCAGTTCCTCCTCGACCGCTTCGCCGCGCTCGACCGGGGCATGTGCCACCATGGCGGCGATCCGCGGGTCGGCGTCGGCCCACGACTGCACCAGCGCCGCCTCCTCGCGATGGTGGCCGCGGTCGACCGACACCTCGACGAACACCAACCCCGCGACGGCGACCGGGCCGCACGCCGCGTCGAAGTCGGCCAGCGCGCGGCGGCGGTCGAGCACGGCGTCGCCGCTCAGCCAGCCGTACGGCAGCACCGCCGGATCATACAGATGGACATGGCTGTCGATGACCGGGAACGCCGGCATGTCATTGCCCCTCGCGCGCCAGGGTGAACGACAGCACCGCCGCGACCACGATCCCGCCGCCCGCAAGCGTCGTCCATGACGGCGTCTCGCCGAACGCCAGCCACACCCAGAGCGGCGCCAGCGGCACGTCGAGCGTGCTGTAGAGCGCGACCTCGGTGGACGAGACCATGCGCGCGCCCACCGCCATCAGCACCAACCCCAGCCCCAGTTGGACGAAGCCGAACATTGCGGCCCAGCCGATATCGACGCCGGTGGTGCGCAGCGGGCTGGCGAACGGCAGCGCCAGCAAGGCGGTGAGCAGCGCCGCCACCGCCATTGCCGGCAGGATGGAGGCGCGGGCGCGCTGGATCAGGACCATGAAGCCGGCCGAGGCGAACGTCATCACCAGCGCCAGCATGTCGCCGACCAGATGGCCCCGCCCGACCGCGCCGCCCACCATCACGGCGACGCCGGCCGCCGTGGCGAAGCAGGCCAGCAGCGTCGCGGCGCCCTGGCGTTCGCACAGCACGATCCAGGCCACCGCCGCGGTCAGCAGCGGGGCGGCGGCGTAGATGATCGACACCTCGGCCACCGTGGTCAGCCGCAGCGCCCAGATGAAGTTCGTCATCGCCACGGTGACCATCAGCGCCACCGCGATGTCCACCCGGCGCATCGCCTGGAAGCTCGCCAGCACCCGGCCGCGCCGTGTCCAAGCGATCACCGCCAGCACCGACAGGCTGGCGAACAACCCGCGCCAGAACAGCAGCGTCGGCGCGTCCGCCGCGATCAGCCGCGTGAACAGCCCGGCCGAGCTGAACGCCACCGCCGAGCCGACCTGCATCGCCACACCCAGCCGGTGCGTGCCGGCGTCGCTTCGATCCCCGGCGTGCGCGACGTGTGTTCCCATTGGCACGCAATCTCGCACGCGGCGCCCGACGTGGCTATGCTCGCCCAGCCATTGTACCCAGCCATAATACGAGGTGCGGCATGACAGCCTGGCGCGGAACCTACACGGTGCTGGTGACGCCCTTCACGCCCGACGGCGGCGCGGTCGATGTCGCGGCCCTGCGCCGGCTGGTCGAGTTCCAGATCGAGCAGGGCATCCACGGCCTGATCCCGCTCGGCTCCACCGGCGAGTTCCTCTCGCTCGACCCGCACGAGCGCGTGGCGGTGATCGAGACGGTGGTGCGGACCGCCGCCGGCCGCGTCCCGGTGCTGGTCGGCACCGGCGCCGAATGGACCCGCGACGCGGTCGCCCACGCGCGCGAGGCGGAGCGGCTGGGGGCCGATGGCGTCATGGTGATCCCGCCGTTCTACTCGGTGCCCACCGAGGACGAGCTGTTCGCGCACTACCAGGCCATCGCCGAGGCGATCGGCCTGCCGGTGATGCTGTACAACAACCCGGCCACCGCCAACGTCGACCTCACGCCCGAGATCGTGGCGCGGCTGTCGCGGATCGAGAACGTCTCCTACATCAAGGAGAGCACGCTCGACGTGACTCGCGTGCGCGACATCATCCGGCTGTGCGGCGAGCGGATGACAGTGTTCGCCGGCGTGCTGGGGTTCGAGAGCTTCTGGCTTGGCGCGGTCGGCTGGATCGCCGTCTGCTCCAACGTCGTGCCGGGCCTTTCGGCGCAAATGTTCGAGGCGGCGTGCGACCGTCACGACCCGGCCGAGGCGCTGGCGATCTATCGCCGGCTGACCCCGCTGCTGTGGTGGGTCGGCGGCTCGCGCTACGTCGCCGGTACCAAGGCCGCCCTGGGCATGATCGGCATGGACATGGGACCGCCGCGCGCGCCGCGCCTGCCGCTGCCGGAAGGCATGAGGCACGAGCTTTGCAACGTTCTGGAGCGCGTGCTCGGACATCGCGTGCCGAACCCCTGATTTTGGAGAGACACCATGCGCCGCCTGCTGATCGCCGCCTTTGCCGTGGCCCTGCCGCTTGCCGCCCACGCCGCCGATTGCACGCCCAAGGTGCCGGCGACGGCGCTGCTCAAGGCCGGCACGCTGACCATGTCGACCAACCCGACGCTGCCGCCGCTGCAGTACGTGGACAGCTCGGGCGCGCTGAAGGGGATGCGGATCGAGCTTGGCGCCGAGATCGCCCACCGCCTGTGCCTCGCCCCTGAGTTCGTGCGGGTCGAGTTCTCGGCGATGGTGCCGGGATTGGCCGCCGGACGCTGGGACATGATCGACACCGGCATCTTCCTCACCCCGGCGCGGGTCAAGATCATGCAGATGATCCCCTACGAGAACCAGGCAATCAGCCTATCGGTGCCCGACGGCAACCCCGGCCACGTCGCCGCCGTGGCCGACCTCAAGGGCAAGACGCTCGGCGTGGAAATCGGCGGCTTCGAGGCCGAGCAGGCCAACAAGATCGCCGCCGCGGCCGGGGCCACGGTGCGCACCTTCGACAACTTCGGGGTGGCGTTCCAGGCGCTGCACGCCGGCCAAGTCGACGCCGTGGTCACCATCGACGCCACCGCCAAGTCATACCAGGACCGCGGCGCGTTCACCCGCGCCATCAGCGGCCTGTATCCGGCCCCGGTGGCGCTGGCGTTGAAGTCGAAGGCGCTCGCCGACGCCGTGCTGGGCGCGCTCGACGCCATGAAGCGGGACGGCAGCTACGACAGGCTGTTTGCGCAATACGGCCTGGCGCCGTTCCCGGAGGCGTTCGCCGTGCAGGGACCAGCCGGCTGACGCCAAACTGCCCCGCCGGTGTGGCACTGGCAGGATTTCTTCGGCTACCTGATCAGTGCCTACATCCTGGGCGGCGTGCTCACGACGCTGTGGCTGACGCTGGCCGGAATGGCCGGCGGCCTGGTGCTCGGCAGCGTGCTGGCGCTGTCGCGACGCTCCCGCCGCCGGCCGTGGCGGATGCTGGCGGCGTTCTACGTCTGGCTGTTCCGCGGCACGCCGCTGCTGGTGCAGTTGCTGGTGATCTACACCTGCCTGCCGCTGGCCGGGCTGCGGCTGTCGGTGATCGAGTCTGCCCTGCTGGGGCTGGTGCTGAACGAGGCGGCTTATCTGGCCGAGATCATCCGCGCCGGGCTCGACGCGGTGCCGCGCGGCCAGGTCGACGCCGCCCAGGCGATCGGCTTGCGGCCGTGGCTGGCGCTGCGGCTGGTCGTCGCCCCGCAGGCGCTGCGAGTGGTCATCCCACCCCTCGGCAACTCGGTCAACGGGCTGCTGAAGACCACCTCCATCACCTCGGTGATCTCGATGGAAGAGCTGCTGCGCCGCACGCAGTTGCTGATTGCCGACCGATTCGAGGTGCTGGAGCTGTTTGCCGTCGCGGCGATCTACTATTTGCTCCTGACCAGCGCGTGGGAACTGGTGCAGCGTCGTCTGGAACGCCGGTTCGGGCGAGGGACTACGATGGCGGGGGAGGCGCGCTAGACTAGAACTTACGATAATTCGACAACGGGACGCCGTAGCTCTCCACGTAGCCGTCCCACGCATCAAAGCCGGCACTGTTCCGCTCTTGCCAGCAGCGCGCCTTTTCCTGACACGCGTCCTCCGCCAAGCCATGCTCGCAGGCACGAGACACGTTGACGCCCCCATCCCGCAGCCGGCCCATCTCAGCCTCCAGCTTCCTTGGAAGTCATCATGCACGTCGGCAATGGGCACACGAGCTGCAATGTCGGCTGGACTTGCTTTGCCGGAACGTTCCACATCTGTTAAGTTTCGATGTAATTGAGACACGCGCCAGCTGCGGAGAACGACCACGTCACACCATGCTGAACCACCTGCCGAAGGCTTCGCGACCTGCCGGACCGACCGGGCCACCGAGCACGCGCGCACCTGGGAGCGGCTGGCTCAAAGCCAGCGCATCGAGGCGGTCGGGCGTCTCACGGTCGGAGTCGCGCACGACTTCAACAACATGCTGCAGGCGCTGCTGGGCGGTATCGAGCTGGCCATCGACGAGGTGGCGGACCTGCCGGATGTGCGCGCCAACCTTGAGCTCGCCTTGCAGGCGGGACGGCGCGGGGCGCGGCTGGCGAGCCACCTGCTGTCCCTCTCGCGCCGGCAAACCCTGAGCCCGCGGCCGCTGGACCTGCCGCCGCTGCTCGCGGAGTTGGCGCGCACGCTGCGGCGCACGCTCGGCCGCGACATCCCGGTGCAGACCGAGGTCGCGGCCGGCCTGCCCGCGGTGCTGGCCGATGCCGCGCATCTCGATGCGGCGCTGCTCAACCTCGCCATCAACGCCCGCGACGCCATGCCGGACGGCGGCACGCTGCGGATCGAGGCGCGGGTCGCGGATGGCCAAGCGCTGGTCGCCGTCACCGACAGCGGCGGCGGCATGACGCCCGAAGTGCTGGCCCGGGCGTGCGAGCCGCTTTTCAGCACCAAGGGCGCCAACGGCTCCGGCCTCGGCCTCGCCATGGTGCGGGACTTCGTGCGCCAGAGCGGCGGCCGGCTGCACATCGCCAGTACGCCCGGCCAGGGCGCCCGCATCGAGTTCAGCCTGCCTTTGGCGTCGCATCCCGCCACGCCCGAGCCGCCGCGCACGCCGCAACCGCTGCGCGGCCACGGCCTGATCCTGGTGATCGACGACGAGCCGGACGTGGGCCGGGTTGCCGCGGCCTTCCTGCGCAAGGCGGGGTTCGACGTCGTCACGGCCGGCGACGGCCGCGCGGCGCTGGCCAGCATAGCGCAGGGCCGCGCCTTCGACGCCCTGGTCACCGACTTCGCGATGCCCGGCCTGAACGGCGCCGATCTGGTGTCGGCCGCGCGCGAACTGCAACCGGGACTGCCAGCTTTGGTCATCACCGGCTATGTCGGCGCGGAGGGCCTGGACCGGCTGCCTCCCGGCGTGACGATCCTGCGCAAGCCGTTCCAGCGTCAGGATTTCGTAAGCAGGATCATGGCTTTGGTCGAAAACGTGCCGCTTCCGGCCTGAGCATCCCATCTGTGTAACGCCGAAGTCTCCCGCTATGCAACGTGCAGCAGAAAGACCGCAATGAACGACATCCAACGGACCGAGGACGCCTCAACGGACCGCGTGTGGCAGCCGGCTCTGACACGGGAGCGGTCGCCACCGGACCTCACCACCTGCGACCGCGAGCCGATCCACATTCCGGGCAGCATCCAGCCGCACGGCGTCCTGTTCGGCCTTGGCGGCGGCGACCTGCGCATCGCCAGCGTCAGCGCCAACGTCGTCCAGTATTTCGGACATGAACCGCGCAGCATCCTGGGCGGCGAGTTGTCGCGGTTGCTGGACGCGGCGTCCTGCGACGCCGTGAGCGCGGCCGTCAGCCAGAACGCCGGCGGTCCCGGGCAGCTCGTCCGCCTGTCGCCGCTTGGTGGTCATGCCGCGCCGCTGCGGGCGCTGGTGCACACCACGCCCGAAGGCGTCCTGCTGGAGGTGGAGTTGTCGCCGCCCCCAGCCGACCCGGCTTTGGCAATTCCGCCGGCCGCCGAACTGTCCGCCGCCGAACTGCTGCAGCGTTTCGACGGCGCCACCCGGCGACTGCAGGCCGCCACCGACGTGGCCACCATCTGCACCGACCTCGCCCACGAGGTGCGCCGCCTCACCGGCTACGACCGCGTCAAGGTCTATCGGTTTGCCGCGGACTGGACCGGCGAGGTGATCGCCGAGAGCAACCGGGGCAACCTGCCCTCCTATCTCGGGCTGCACTTCCCCGCGACGGACATCCCGGTGCAGGCGCGGGCGCTGTTTGCCCGCTATCCCGAGCGTCAAATCCCCGACGTCGGCTACACCCCGGTGCCGCTCCTGGGAGCTGACCAAACGCCCCTCGACCTTAGCCAGGCCATGCTTCGCAGCGTCTCTCCGGTCCACATCGAATACCTGCGGAACATGCGCGTCGGCGCCTCGATGTCGCTCTCCATCATGCGTCAGGGCGCGCTATGGGGCGTCGTCGCATGTCACAACGAGACGGCGCGCTACCTCTCGCCCGAACTGCGCCAAGCCAGCCTGCTGCTGGCCCAGCTTGCCGCCTGGCAGCTCGCGGTCGCGGAGGACACGGACATCGCGCGCCGCAGTGTCGGCGTCAAAGCCGTGGAGCGGACGCTGCTCCAGGCATCGACCTCCGGCTACGACTACCGCGAAGCCCTGTTCAGCAAGGGCGACGAACTGCTCGACCTGCTGCAGGCCACCGGCTTCGCGCTTTGCCACGGCAGCTCGGTCACCACGCTGGGCGAAACCCCACCCGACGAAGCGCTGCACGAGCTGCTCGACTGGATCGCCGGCAACGGCTCCGACCTGTTCGAGACCGACCACCTTGCGGCACATTATTATCCGACCGCCGGGAGCTCTGGCGGACCGGCCGGCCTGCTTGCCGTCTCGCTCGGCGGCGCGCCAAAAAACCTGATGGTGTGGTTCCGGCCCGAACTTGCGCGTGACGTGACCTGGGGCGGCAACCCGGCCAAGCCCGCCGAGCCGGCCACGGGAGAGGTCCGGCTGAGTCCCCGCAAGTCGTTCGACGCCTGGACCGAGCGGGTGCACGGCCACTCGCGCCCATGGAAGCAGTACGAGATCGCGGCGGCGAACAGCCTGCGCGACATGATCGTCGACATCATCCTGCGCCGCTCCACCGAGCTGGAGCAGATGAACACGCAGCTCACCCGGACCAACGAGGAGCTTGAAGCGTTCGCCTATGTCGCCTCGCACGACCTGAAGGAACCGCTGCGCCAAATCGAGACCTTCGGCACCTTGCTGGAACGAAGCTTCCGCAAGGAGGGCCGGACCAATAGCGACGCGACGCGGTGGTTTGACGGTATCCAATCGTCCTCGCGGCGCCTGCGGACCTTGATCAACGACCTTGCCGAGTATTCGCGCATCGGCCGGCACGCCAACCCGTTCGCGCCGGTCGCGTTGGCCGAACTGATCGAAGAGGTGCAGGTGGATCTTGGCCGGTTGCTGGATGAGACGGGCGCCACCGTCGAGGTCGGGCCGTTGCCGGTGGTCATGTGCGACCGCACCCAGATGCGGCAGGTCATGCAGAACATCCTGGCGAACGCGGTCAAGTACCGCCACCCGGACCGGGCGCCGGCAATCGGCTTCAGCGCCGTTGTCACCGGCGCTTCCGGCAGTTCCCCTCCGGCCATGCCGCTGCTGGAGCTGTCCATCGGCGACAACGGCATCGGGCTGGACGAGCGTTACCGCGAGCAGATTTTCGAGCCGTTCCAGCGCCTCCACAGCGCCGACGAGTACGAGGGCAGCGGTATCGGGCTGGCGATCTGCCGCAAGATCATCGAGCGGCACCGCGGCACGATCAGCGTCACCAGCCGTTTGGGCCATGGTTCGATCTTCAAGATAGTCCTGCCGATGCGGCCGTTTCCCGACCCGTCGGCCACGCGATGAACTCCGGCTCGCGACACGCGCCAGCCGCTTCGTTCGTGGTCCTGGTCGCCGAAGACAGCAAGTACGACCGCATGATCCTGCAGCAGGCGTTCGACGAGGTCGGGGCGCCGGTGACCCTGCGCTTCGTCGTCGATGGCGCGGAGTTGCTCGACTACCTTTGTCGCCGCAACGCCTATTCCGGCGAAGGCGCCGCAATCAGGCCGGACGTGATCCTGCTGGACCTGAACATGCCGCGCATGGATGGCAACGAGGCCTTGCGGCAAATCCGCGCGGATGTCGCGCTACGCATGTTGCCGGTGATCGTCCTCTCGACATCGGACAATCGCAAGCAGGTTGTCCAGGCGCACGTCGATGGCGTGAACGCTTTCATGACCAAGCCGGGCCGCTTCGAGGACTTGCTCGACATGGTCGCCAAGTTCGTCGCTTTCTGGCGCGATACCGCCCGCCTTCCCCACAGTGAATCCTTGGTCTGAAGGTTGCAGAGTCCAACATGCGCGTCCTGCTGATCGATGATTCCACCGCGTACCGAGACGAGTTTCGCTATCTCCTGGAAGAGTCCGAGGTAGGCTTCTCGGCACTCGACCTCGCCATGAATGCAACCGAGGGCGCACGGCTGCTGGCCAGCGACCGGCACGACATCTATTTCGTGGATTACCGGCTGCCGGGAGGCAGCGGCCTGGCGCTGATCGAGGCCGCGCGCGAAGCCGGCGTCACCAAACCGATCATCGCCCTCACCGCCTACGACAGCCAGCAGGTCGACGACGCCGCAGAGGCCGCCGGGGCCAACGATTTCCTGCGCAAGGGCGAGTTCTCGCCGGCCATGCTCAGCCGCGCCATCCGCTATGCCCGGCGCAACGCCGCCGCCGTGCAGGCCGCCCGGGAGGCCGAAAGCCGCTTTCTGATGGCGCAGGAGGCTGCGGATATCGGCGTCTGGGACTGGGACATCGCCGCCGACACCATCATCTGGTCGCCGCGCCAATACGAGATCTTCGGTCTCGATCCGGCCATGACCGGCCCGATCACCCGTGAGACCTGGCGCATGGCGATCCATCCGGACGACCGGGACGCAACCGTAGAAGCGGTGACGGCGGCGCTGGGCGGCGATGCCCCGTTCAGGACCCAGTTCCGCACCATCCGGCGCATCCGGGGGCGAACCGGGGCAACCACCTCGGTGCACTGGATCTCCGCCATCGGCACGGTGCAGCGCGACTCCGGCGGTAGCCCGGTTCGCATGGTCGGCATCAACATCGACATCACCGAACAGCGCAATACGCTGGCCGCCGTGCAGGACAGCCGCAACCTGGCACTGGCCGGGATGCAGCTCAGCGAAAGCCGGTTCCAGACCTATTTCGATTCCGCGCCGGAATGCCTGTTCATCATGCACGTGACGCCCGACCGCCGCTTCGTCTACGAGGCAATGAACCCCGCCGGCCTCGCCCAGGCCGGCATGACGCTCGCCATGGTGCGCGGCCGGACGCCCGAGGAGGTGCTGGGCGCGCAGGTGGGCGGCGTCATGACCACCGGCTTGCGGCACGTGCTGGAAACCGGCGTTCCCTACCTCTACGAACCGACCTTCGCGATGCGGTCCGGAACCATCGTCTGCGACTCCATCTACATGCCGCTGCGCCACGACACCGGCGATGTCACCGGCATCCTCGGCAGCGCCCGCGACATCACCGAGCGCCGGCAACTCGAGGTTTCGCTGCACCAGACGCGCAAGATGGAGGCGCTGGGCCAGCTTGCCGGCGGCGTCGCCCACGACTTCAACAACCTGCTGACCGTAATGCTCGGCTGCCTGGAGTTGCTGGACAAGCAGGTCGCCTCCGACCGGGGGCGGGCGCTGGTCGCCGAGGGCTACCGCACCGTGGAGCGCGGCACCGGGCTCACCAACCGGCTGCTCGCCTTTTCCCGCCGGCAGCCGATGACCACGCAGCCGGTGGACATCAATGCCTCAATCCAGGACATGACGGAGCTGCTCGGCCGCACGCTCAGCGGCGCGCATATCGGCAAGCGCCTCGCGGCCGATCTCTGGCTGGCCACGGCGGACCGCAACCAGATCGAGCTGGCGATCCTCAACCTCGCCATCAACGCGCGCGACGCGATGCCGTCGGGCGGCAGCCTCGGCCTGGGGACGCGCAACGAGACGGTGGCGGGGCCGCGCGACGACGGCCTGGCGATCGGCGACTACGTGGCCGTCGCCGTCTCGGACACCGGCAACGGGATGACACCCGAAGTCCTGGCCCGCGCGATGGACCCGTTCTTCACCACCAAGGAGGCCGGCAAGGGCACCGGCCTCGGCCTCAGCATGGTCTACGGCATGGTGCGGCAGCTCGGCGGCAGCCTGCGCATCGCGAGCGAGCCCGGCCGCGGCACCTGCGTCACCCTGTACCTGCCCCGCGCCATGCCGGAAGCGCCGCCGGCCGCCGCGACCGCATCGCCGCTGCCGGCCGCCGCTATCCTGTTGGCCACGGCTTGACCGGCCGGGCCGCCCGACAAGATGTTCAGCCTGAAACGCGGCTGACATCGTCAAGCCCAAGCCTCGCCCACTCGATCGCGGGGCAGCGATCCATCACCACCTCGATGCCCGCCGCCCTCGCCCGCGCCGCCGCCGCCTCGTCCACCACGCCAAGCTGCATCCACACCACGCCGACACCCAAGGCAATCGCCGAGTCCACCACCGGCCCGACCTGATCCGACGCGCGGAACACATCCACCATGTCCGGCGGCGCCGCCAAGTCCTCCAGCCGCGCCGCCACCGTCTGCCCGAGCAACCGCTGCCCCGCCAGGGCAGGGTTGACCGGGGTCACCGTAAGGCCATGCGCCTGCAGGAAGCGCATCACGCCGTAACTCGGGCGCTCGGGCTTGCTCGACGCGCCAACAACCGCCACCGTCCGCAACCGTCGCAGAATCGCCGCAATTCGTGCATCCTCGTCCATCGTCTTCCCTCCGACCCCGCAGGCCGCCATGCCCGACGCCGCTTCCGAATACGACTATATCATCGTCGGCGCCGGGTCGGCCGGCTGCGTGCTGGCCGACCGGCTGAGCGAGAACCCGCAGCACCGCGTGCTGGTGCTCGAGTTCGGCGGCAGCGACCGCTCGGTGCTGATCCAGATGCCGGCGGCGCTGTCGATGCCGATGAACATGACCAAGTACAACTGGGGTTACGCCAGCGAGCCGGAGCCGCATCTCGGCGGGCGCGTGATGAACACCCCGCGCGGCAAGGTGCTGGGCGGCTCGTCGTCCATCAACGGCATGGTCTACGTCCGCGGCAACGCGCTCGACTTCGACCGCTGGGAGGCGGAGGGCGCGCGCGGCTGGGGCTACCGCGACGTGCTGCCGTATTTCCGCCGCGCCGAGGGCCGACGCGCGGGCGGCGACGCCTACCGCGGCGGCGACGGCCCGCTGCGCACCCGCACCGGCGCGCTCGACAACCCGCTGTACCACGCCTGGATCGAGGCCGGGCGGCAGGCCGGCTACCCGATGACCGAGGACATCAACGGCTTCCAGCAGGAAGGTTTCGGCCGCATGGACATGACCGTCCACGACGGCCGCCGCTGGAGCGCCGCGAACGCCTACCTGCGCCCGGCGATGGCGCGGCCCAACCTCACCGTGCTCACCCACGCCCGCGCCACCGCCGTCACCTTCGACGGCCGCCGCGCCACCGGAGTGCGCTACCGGCGTCACGGCGAAACCAGGCTGGCGCACGCCGGCGAGGTCATCCTGGCAGGCGGCCCCATCAACTCGCCGCAACTCCTGCTGCTGTCGGGCGTGGGACCGGCGGCGCAACTGGCCGAGCACGGCATCGCGCCGCGCCACGACCTGCCCGGCGTCGGCGAGAACCTGCAGGACCATCTGGAGTTCTACTTCCAGGTCGCCAGCAAGCTGCCGGTGACGCTGTACCCGACGCAGGCGCCGCTGGCCAAGGCGATGATCGGCGCGCGCTGGATGCTGCGCCACGACGGCTTGGGGGCGACCAACCACTTCGAGAGCTGCGGCTTCATCCGCAGCCGGCCGGGCGTCGCCTATCCCGACATCCAGTACCACTTCCTGCCGCTGGCGGTGCGCTACGACGGCAAGGCGGTGGCCGAGAGCCACGGCTTCCAGGCGCATGTCGGCCCGATGCGCAGCCGCAGCCGCGGCTGGGTGCGCCTCGCCTCCGCCGACCCCGCCGCGCCGCCGCGCATCCAGTTCAACTACCTGAGCCAGCCAGACGACTGGGCCGAGTTCCGCGCCTGCGTGCGCCTCACCCGCGAGATCTTCGCGCAGGCGGCGTTCGAGCCGTACCGCGGCCGCGAAATCCAGCCCGGCGCCGACCTCGTTACCGACGAGCAGATCGACGGTTTCATCCGCGCGCACGTCGAGAGCGCCTACCATCCCTGCGGCACCTGCCGCATGGGCGATCCCGGCGACCCGCTGGCGGTGGTCGATCCGCAGTCGCGGGTGATCGGTCTGGACGGCCTGCGGGTGGTGGACAGCTCGATCATGCCCTCGGTCACCACCGGCAACCTGAACGCGCCGACCATCATGATCGGCGAGAAGGCGTCCGACGCGATCCTGGGCCGGCCCGCGCTGCCCGCCTCGAACGCGCCGGTTTATCAGGCGGTTGGGTGGGAGGTGGGGCAGCGGTAGTGGGAGGATGGTCGCGGCCGACGGCTTGGTTTGTTGCGTGGTGGGAGCGGGCGTGGAAAACGCGGACCATCGAGCGTTGCTTTGCGCCGATTGTGTTGACAAAGTCTGAAATGGCGGCCTTGCCGCCTCCACGGTTTCTGATATCAGACTTGTTACGATGTCAGGGAGTGGTGACGGACTTTTTCAACACAATCCGCCCATCTCTGTCTTTCACGCGAGATAGAGCTTCGCCTAGAAGCGGACATCGTTTGGTTGTTTATCGGAGATCAAGCTTCTAAACAGCATAACAAATATTTACATGTAATTACGCCTAAGCCACAATTACGATGTAAATCGATTCTCGTTGGGTAATTGCTCACCCCGGCTGCGCGACGGTGTCGCTGATTGATGCTGTTGCGAGGGCGTTGCGGAGGTCACCGAGGACGGAGCGGCCGTTGACCTTGGCGGTGCTGACGACGGAGCGGAAGGCGG
>JAABUU010000842.1_pt1 | contig 61053 bp, 87 predicted proteins | sample 5559301 | NCBI WGS metagenome assembly JAABUU01 (sample SAMN10711884, study PRJNA513360) | rock metagenome | isolation source: Antarctica rocks | place: Antarctica: Victoria Land, Richard Nunatak white
GGGGGGCGCGCCGCGCGCCCGCCGCCGGGCCGCGCCGCCGCCCCCCCCCCCCCGCGCGCGCGCGCGCGCGCGCGCCCGCCCGCCGACGTCGTGCAAACCGACACACATGCCCAGGTCGACGCCATGCAGTATGTGCGTGAGGGGAAGCACGGCGGCAGTATTGCGACCTTGCCGGCTGAGCAGCTCAGCAGGGGAGCAGGTCTGCAGGCAGGGAAATTGCATGCAAGGCCGGCATGGCCAGCGGCCGCGGCCGCGCGAGCGGCCTGGCGCGCGCGCGCGCGCAGGGCCTGCGCGCAGCGGATGTCGACGCGGTGGTCACCAACTGCTGCACATTCGCGCCCACGCCGTCCTTCAGCGCGCTGCTGGTCAATCGCTTCGGCATGCGGCCGGACACGCTGACCTACTCGCTCGGCGGCATGGGCTGCTCGGCCGGCCTGATCGCGCTGGACCTGGCGCACCACCTCATGCGGGCGCGCACCCCGCCGCCCCGCGCGCGGCAGCATTCTCGTCTGTGCGCGACCTGTTGCTTAATGGACAGGAGGATGGGGTGCCATCGGGTTTGGGTGCAGCAGGAGCATCAAGCTGAGCAAGCCTGTCACAGCGCTTCCAGCTTGCATGGTGTGAAAAGATTGCTTGTGCGGTAGGCGTGGACGACCTTTGGGCGCTGCTGTGCGTGCCTGCAGCCCGAGCGGCCGCCTACAGACGCTCAGGGCAGGGAGTGCTCGGCCTGTGATTTCCCCTTTGCGCACGTTGCTGTCGCTCCGCCAGCGGCCAGGCAGGCCGGCAAGCGCTGAGGCGCGCGCGCCGCGGCGGGGCGCGCAGAGCAATGCGGGCATGCGCGTGCTCATCGTGGGCACCGAGAACATCCTGGACAACCTGTACTATGGCCCGCCACCTCTCGCTTCCCTAGCCCTACCCTACCCCTAACCCCAAGCCTCCGCTCCCCGCGGCCTGCACTCCTGCAGGCCTTTGTTGGTCTGGGTCACTGCCAGAGTCGTGCATGAGCATGCGCATGGCGCTGTGGGGCGTCCGCCCTGCACCTTCAGACACCGCTCGTGACTCGGAACGGGGGCACAGAGTCTATGTTGACCGGCATGTCTGCCAGCGCCGGCCGCTCAGGCGGGCGGCGCCGCGGCCGGGCCGGGCCCGGCGCAGCGGGCGCGCGCGCGCGCCGCGCGCAGGCAACCTAAAGAGCTGCCTGATCACCAACTGCCTCTTCCGCCTGGGCGGCGTGGCCGCGCTTCTGTCCAACCGGCCGGGCGATCGCCACCTGGCCAAGTACCGCCTCGACCACGTCGCGCGCACGCACCTGGGCGCCGACGACGTCGCGTACAAGCGCGCGCCCCGACCCTCACCCTGCCCGGCCGCGCTGCAGAGGCCCTTCAGAGAGCCGCCCACACACGATGCCACCGATGCCCGAGAGCTGACCGCATGACGCACGTCTGCAACCCCGCGAGCGGCACACTGCGCACGCGCGTTCCAGCCCACTGGCAGTTCACGTCCCGCGCTCGCACGCATGCCTGCCCGGCTCGCTGCAATCCGCCCCTGCACAACCAAGAGCGCCGCCGGCGGCTGCAGCGGCTGTGGCCTGCGGGCGCAGCTGCGTGATGCAGCGCGACGACGACCAGGGCGTGCTGGGCATGCGCATCTCGCGCGACCTGATGGGCGTCGCCGGGCGCGCGCTGCGCGCCAACATCACCACGCTCGCGCCGCGCATCCTGCCCGCGTCGGAGCTCATCCTCTACGCCGCCAATGCGTTTGCGCGCAAGGCGCGCCCGGCGTGTCGGATCGCATCAGGCATCAGGCTGGCGAATTGCAGCTGGAACAATAGCTGCGACCGGTTGCCTTCAAGAGCCGCACCCTAAACTCGTCTGCCAGGCAGAGTGCGCAGGCCTGCAGTTTCAGTCGTCAGGTTTCGAAGCCTAGCGAGGGTGCCCCCGGACATGCATGCTGTCCACCGCGCTACACGGAGCGCAGGTGCTGGGCATGCACGCGCTCAAGCCCTACAACCCTGACTTCAAGACCGCCATCGCGCACTTCCTCATCCACCCCGGCGGCAAGGCCGTCATCGGCGAGGTGGCCCCGCACACCTCACATGCCCCATTCCGCCCTGTTCCCCTTTATGCACCAGCCACCTAATCCACTCGCCGCATGCCCGGGACCGGCCTGCATGATCGAGCTGTTGCTCATGGAAAGGGCCGCTGAGATGCCGGGCATGCGCGGGGCTTGTGCACAGCGCTCGCTGCCGAGCGGCATGCATGGGCGCGTGCTCCGCGGTGCTGCCGCGCTCCTGCTGCGGCCTGCTGCCGAGCGCACGCGGGTGCGCGCAGGTATCCAAGCAGTTGCTGCTGACGCCCGCGCAAGAGGCGCCCATGGTGGAGCCCTTCCTGCGCTTCGGCAACACGTCCTCTGCCTCCACGTGGTGCGCTGCGCGTTACCCTATACCCCAGCACTCCTGCCAGGCTGTGCTCTTGCTGCGCCTGGTGCGGGCGCGCTCCCCCTGAAGCATGCCGCTGTCCTATTGCTGCATGCATGGGGCCGCGCTCCTGCCAGGCTTTGCTTTTGCTTCTTGGTACCGGCGCGCTCCCCATGGAGCATGCCGTTGTCCTGCTGCCTAGGCAGAAGGTCCTTGCCAGGCGTCCATCAGCACGGGGCCTTGCCGCCGTGTCCGCAGTTGAGCGCGTGCTGCCGCGCTGACGCGGGCGCCGGCGCGCAGGTACGCCTGGTCGTTCGTGGAGAGCCGCCAGGGCGTGAAGCGCGGGCAGCGCCTGTGGCAGCTGTCCTTCGGGTCGGGCTTCAAGGTCAACTCGGCGGTCTGGACCGCGCTGCGCGACATCGACGACCAGGTGCCTGCCTGCTCCGCATAACCACCATGTGGGCTCTTGAGGGTCGACACGGCCCTGTGTAGGTGTATGTGGGAGCCTCTCGGCCATGGTGTATCATGCAAATAATTGTCGCACGAATGACCAATTTCGTGCTTACCGGCGAGTGCAGCACGACGCCTGGTGCGGCGTGAGCTCCATCGACTGAGCTTCCATGATGCGCGCGCGGGCGGCCGCCCGCCGCTGCTGCCAACGAGCGCTGTCCCAGGGGCCCAGGCTGCCTGGCCTGCCAAGTGCCAATGCTGCAGGCGACTTATGAGGTCTGCTTCATACCTTCGGGGCACGCATGCCTTTTTGCAACCTCTGAGCAGAAGTATTTGCATTATGCTTGCAGTTGCAACTGCGAGGAGGCTGCAAACAGGCAATGAGCAGCATGGATCCCACACTTGGGCTGTGTGCAACGCATGAACACATCCAGCATTGACGCACCGACCTTTGCTTCCACATGATCATAGGTATGTCTCATGTGTCTTACATCACATACGTACTTCAGCTAGCAGGCGCATGCAGGCATGCGTACAGTCAGGTGGTGATCCTCACGTCCTCCCTGAACAGTCCAGGGGGAGACACAGTGCTCAATACTCATTTGGCTGCATGCGTTCCCAATGACTGCACGTGCAGCAGGCGCCGCCCGCAGCAGCAGGGTCACCCCTTCCCGAACACAAGCATGGCGTTGTTGGACGGCAGCTCGAAGCGCTCGCGCAGCTGCAGGCCCGCGCGCGCGGCGGAGGCCTCCACGTCCTGCAGCCGCCGCACGCCCCAGGCCGGGTCCTGGCGGCACAGCATGCGGTCGAAGGCCACGTTGCTGGGCGCGTCGCCGCCGCCGCCGCCGAAGAACGGGCCATACAGGCAGAGCGGGCCGCCGGGCAGCAGCGCCGCCGCCGCCCCCGCGAGCAGCCCCTCGCAGGCCGCGTACGGCGCGATGTGTACGAGGTTGATGCAGAGCACCGCCGCGAGCGGCTGCTCCAGCGGCGGCCAGGGCTCCGCGGCATCAAAGCACAGCGGCGGCAGCACTTGCGCGCCGACGCCGGCGTCGCGCGTCCAGGCCGCGATGCTGTCGCAGGCCTCGGGGTCCGCATCGCTGGGCAGCCAGCGCAGGCCGGGCAGCGTGGGCGCAAAGTGAACCACATGCTCGCCGCTGCCGGATGCGACCTCCAGGACGAGGCCGCTAGGTGGCAGCACGCGGCGCAGCACGGCGAGGATCGGGTCCCTGTTGCGCAGCGACGACGGGGAGTGCAGCCTGACGTCGCGCGCCGCAGCAGCGGTGCACATCGGCAGTGCGCGTCGCATTGACGCTATGCCGGGCGACAGGCAGCGGCACTTTGACTGCGCGCCATCACGCCACCGCAGCGTCGGTGCGTCTGTGCAGGCAGACTAGCACCACGCCGAGCGTAGGAGCTGTGTGCCGCACGCAACAACAGCTCACAGCCAGCGGTTACAGATCAGGAGGAGGCTCAGAAGTAGCAGCGAAAACAACTTGCCTGGAGCAGCAGCAGCAGTCCTTGAGCCCTGCAACCAGCAGGGTTCCAGCAGCAGCTCCAAGCTGATGATCACCTCTGGGTGATACAAGGAGCCGCAAAAGAGACCAGGGGTGCAAGGCCCTTTGCCAGGGCGAGCAGCGATGGAGGGCGCGAACGAAACAGGAGGCACGCTCGGCGATACCACGCAGGCCGACCTCAACTCGCCCACGCGCGGCGCGCCGGCGCGGCGCCGGCGCGCCGCACGCGGACCGGAGAACCTTGCAGCGCATCCGGCGCCGAAATGTGCGGACCAGGGTGGCGCGCCGGGCAGCGCGACGCCCGCACGTGCCAAGGCGCAGCAGCGCGACCGCGCGTGCGGCCCGGCAGCCAGCGGCACGGTACGTCCGCAAGCCGCTTCCCGTCGCTGTGCCTTTGGCGCGGCGCCCAGGGGCCAAGGCCGTGAGTTTCAGGTATATAGCAAGATGCTGGGGTGATCCCGGTCGATGAGGTAACACTCGTGCGATAGGCCGGCAGGCTGGGTGCCAGGCAGCGATACGGCCCACGCAGCCTTTTGGGAAGCCTGGCGGTGCCATGCCTCTCTGCGCGGGACGTGCGTGCCTCAACAGCGATAGTAAAGAGTGAGTGTGGGCGTATAACGCAAGTTAATTATCAGAGGTCAGCTATAAGAGGTTCATGCCTGTCGCAGCCAGCGAGGACGCCCTGCACCGCGCGGCGCCCGCCGCCCCTGACGCTGGTGCCGGCCTCGAGCGCCAAGCGGCCCGGCAAGCCCCCTGCCACGCCCAGGTGCCCGCCCGCCCCGCGTCCACCAGCCCACAATGCCACTTGTGGCCAGGACCGTGCAGGGTCCGCCTCTCCTGAGCCGTGGGGCAGCGCACGGACCCCTGAGCGCGCTGCGGCGGGGCATATGCATGTGGCAGTGCAACCCAGCTTTGAGGCACAGGCACACAGGCGTTGCCAGGTCGAGCACCGGCACCAGAACCCAGGCCGCGAGACCAACCCGACCGTGGCTGCTCAGGTGGCCCACGCTCCGCGCGCAGGGGCGCAGCGGGGGAGCCAGCCACGCCCGGCAGCGCCCGCGGCCGGCGCGAGGCGGCGGAGCGCTCGGCGAGCACCTCGCCGCCCGAGGCGGGCGCCGCAGCGGCGGAGGCCGGCACGGGCGAGGCCGCCGCCGCCGCGAGCTCCAGCGACAACGTGAAGGTGCTTCCCGCGCGGTCCCGGAATGACAGATTTGTCGGGGAGGGGGGGGGGGCCCTGCAGCGGCTGTTACAGCAGATGACCCGTGTGTCCTCAGAGCGGGCAGCAGCGTCTGTGTGCTTCAGAGCATGCGCCCCGTGCCAGCACCCGCTCAATCTACAAAGTCGCACTAGCGCAGCCGGTCGGCGTGACGGGCTCGTGCAGCCAGTAACGGCGTGGGGCCGCGCGCGCCCAGGTCGTGATCCGCATCAGGCCCGTCACGCCGGACGAGGCGGCCGCCGGTGCGCTCGATGGCCGCCATGCGGGGTCTCAAACGGGCTGCACAGATGCCCGGCATGTGGCCTGGATCAGCGTGCGAAGCCATGCACCAGGCTGGCCGCCACGCTTAGCAGTCTCGAGCGACGCGTCTCGCTGACCGCCCGCGGGCGTGGTTGTTTTCAGTGCGGCCGCCGCTGCTTGGCACGCACGGTTGAACAGACACAGGCATGCCTCAACAGAGCGTATTTCAAGGCCCCTGCAGTGGTGGCTCTGCAGTGGCATGCTGCCCACATGCATGGAGCAAGGGTACAGGCCAAGCAGGGACCGAGTGACCAGCGGGCAGCGCTGAGGCGGCGCGGGCGCGCGGGCGCAGGCCCGGCGTGTCTGGAGCAGCGGTCGGGGCAGGCGCTGGAGGCCGACGGCGCGGGGCATGAGCCGCGGCGCCGCGACACGCTGCAATTTGACGCTGTGCTGGGCGCCGATGCTGCGCAGGATGACGTCTTCCAGCGTGCGCCCTGGCAGCGACCGGTCCCAGAAGGGGCACGCGGGGGCACTTGGGCTGCCGGGAGGAGAGCTCTGGTAGCTAGGGTCTGCTAGTGAGTGCCTTGTTTGGCACAGTATCTGAACCCCCTCTTCGTTCGGCGGTGGCTTCGCCCGCTGGCTCGGTGGTGTCACAGCACTGTGGAGTGCGGCCACACCTATTGTGCGGCCAGCGGCGGTGCCTGTGCCGCCCTGTGGCAGCCATGGCTGCGGGCGTGGCCGGCCCTGGGGCCGCCCTCCGGCCTGTTCAGCTGCCGTCCAGCCTGAGGGCTCACGCGCGCTGTGCGGACGGCAGTGGTCGGCCTGCCCGTGGTGGAGCACTGCATGGCTGGCCTCAACTCGTCCATCTTCGCCTATGGCCAGACAGGTGCTCCTCCCCAGCACTGCGGCGGCGGTCCTGCGCATGGTTCCCCAGCCTTCCGTGCTGTGATGCTGCCTGACAAGCCTCAGAACAAAATTTCTATGGTTTGCTTGTCCATGTGGATTGCCAAAGCCTATAGATCGCCTCTGCCTGCATGGCAGGTGCCCAGGCATCATTGCAGACGCAGCAGTTGGCTGCAGATGTGTGCGGAGCCGCGCGCAGGCTCCGGCAAGACGTACACAATGACGGGGCTGCTAGCCGACGCGGACCAGGTAACGCATCCCCCTTTGGGCATGCGTGGTTCTATCCGGCAAGCCACTGGCACCAGAGAGACCTCTTGTGGCAGTTGCCATGTGCTCGCATGCTCGCGCGTTCTCGGCGCATGTCCTGGTCTGGTGCGCCTTGGAGGGCAGGGGCCCTGCCATGAAACAGGCGCCGGGGGCGGCTCGCGAGCGCGCTTCGCAGGGCGGCGGCCGCAAGGCAAGGCGCCCGCGCGCGCACATGGCGCCAGCGCCCACGCAGAGCATGTGCATTGCGGGCCGCTCAGCTAAGACGCGTGCGCCCGCGGCGCGCAGCGCGGCCTCGCGCCGCGGATCTTCGACGCGCTGTTCGAGCGCATCGCGCAGGAGGAGACGCGCCTGGCGCGCCGCCCCTCTCGCACCCAGGCCACCTGTTTGCACGCCTCCGCCGCTGCCGCGCTCGATGGCTCGCCCCCGCGCTCACAGCGTGCCGCCCATGAGCACATGTCCGGCGCTGCTCTGCGCCGGACGTGCCGTCAGGGCAATTTGTGAGCTTTGCCGCTCTTGGCCTCAGTTGATGCCACCCTGGTCCTGTCGCCTGTCGGAGCCGAGCGCACGCACGCGCGGGGGCAGGGCCGGGAGAAGCTGCGCTGCAGCGTGCGCTGCACCTACCTGGAGATCTACCGCGAAGAGCTGGCCGACCTGCTGCGCCCGCGCGGGCCGCCGCTTGCGCTGCGCCAGGACGCGGCGCGCGGCGCCTTCGTCGAGGGCCTGGAGGAGCGTGATGTGTTCAACTGTGCGCGGCCGCACGCCCGCTTGCCCGCCGTTTGGATAAAGTCAATCAGATGTCACGATTTCTCTATTAGTGGACCCAAGTTGGTACACAACATGACGATGACAAGCTGCCCATTTTGTTTTGTCAGATGGACCAGTGCCGGGCGCCCGCAGGTGAGGACGCTATGGCGCTGATTGCGTGCGGCGCGGAGCGCCGCCACAGCGCGGCGACCGCGGCGAACGCCGACAGCAGCCGCTCGCACGCCGTGCTCGCCTGCCAGGCGCGCCCGGCCGCGGCATGGCGCGCGCGCAGCACGAGCCGCCCGGCGCCCGAGCGCCGCGGCGGCGCTTGCGCCGCCCGGCGCCTGCAAATCAGAGCACAGGCTGAGGGCTGCACCATATAGGGTATAGGGTACATACCCTCAAACCTAGGCCCGGGCGCGCGCGGCGCGCGCAGGTGGAGAGTGTGCGGCTGGAGGAGGGCGGCCTGTCGACCGTGCGCTCGTCGCGCCTGAACCTGGTGGATTTGGCCGGTGCGCGGCGCACCGAGCCGACGCCGCCATGGCGCTCAGCCCACTGGCGCAGTCACGCTGGGCCCGACCGGTTGTGTGCAGCCTTGTCGGCGCAGCAGCGTGCCGTCGTGCACCTCCCGCTTCTAATACGGTGGACCCCCACATGACGCGACTCCCCGCAGCCAAAGCCAGCAGCAGGCCGGCGGGCGGCTCGGCCGCAGCACACCAGCACGCCCGCGCAGGCCGCCAGCAGGGTCCAGGGTCACACCTGTCCCGTGCGTTCGCGCGCCGGCATGCGCCGCTTGGCGGCCGCTGCACCACGCTCGCCGGCCGGAGCGCACCGGGCTTGGCGCCGCGGCCGCCGCCGTCGCCGGGAGCGGCGCGAGCGCGGCGCGGGCCCGAGCGTTTTCACGCCGTGCGCAGGCTCGGAGCGCGCGCGCGCGAGCGGCGCGGTCGGCGCGCAGCTGCGCGAGGCGGCCGCGATCAATGCCAGCCTGACTACGCTGGGGCGCGTGATCGCGGAGCTGGCGGAGCAGCAGCGGCGCGGGCCGGCCGCGCGCCACCACGTGCCCTTCCGCGACTCGCGCCTCACCTTCCTACTGCAGGCGCGCAGGGCGTGCATTGACCTAACCCTACTCAAGGTATGGCACCAAGCCGCCATGGATCCTCGACTTTGTGGAGCAGGAAGTGCAGCTTTGAGGCTGCACAGGTCTTGCCCCACCATCCCGAGGCGCTGCGTACGACAGACGCGGCTGTCCGATCGGCAGTTCAGACGCCGGCGCTGCTGAGCGGCACTGTATTATTCACTGCAAGGCGCTGCACGTCTGGCTTCATGCCCATGCTCAACTGTCCCAGCGTGCCCTTTACCCGTGCACCGCGCTCCAGGACTGCCTCGGCGGCAACGCGCGCACGGTGATCGTGGCCGCGGTGTCCCCCGCGGCCGAGCATGCGAGCGAGACGCGCTCGACGCTGGAGTTTGCCGCGCGCGCCAAGTGCATCCGCAACCGTGCCGTTGTCAACCGCGACACGCGCGGCAGCGCGGACGCGCTGCGCCGCCAGCTGGCCGCCCTGGAGCGGTGCAACCCTGCCCTAACATTGTCTGTCCGCGCGCACGTGCCCGCGGGTAAGCATGCGTCCTTGTTGCAGTAGGCAGCTGTGCGAGCAGGTTCTTAGGGCCTGAAGAGGGCCCCAGCGCACATGCGCATTCGCCATCTGTGGCCGCAGGACAGGGTCTCTTCCTATCGTAACCCTCGATATGCTGCGCCTGCACTCCACATGACACCCTGCACGGAGAGCAGGCACGGTGCGGCGCGGAAGGAGTTGCTGCCAGACATGGCATCGCGCGGACACACTCAGCCGCGAGCGCTGCTGGGCCGGACCGGGAGCTTGAACGCCCGCTCAAAACATAAAGTCACTGCGCCAGCAAGGAGCTCGCCAAATTGCGCGGCTGCGCCGGACCGGCCTGCTTCAGAGCCCATACAACCCCTGAGGTCGCCGCGCCGGCAGGGAGCTGGAGCTTGCGCGCGCCGAGTCGCGCGGCCCACTGCTGGCGGAGCTGTCGGCGGCGCAGGCGGGCGCGGCCGCCGAGCGCGCGGCCGCCGAGGCGGCCGGCGACGCGTTGGCGACCGCGCGCGTGGAGGCCGCGCGCGCGGCCGTGGACGCGCGGCGGCAGCGCAAGGAGGCTGCGCGCTGGGAGGCGCACGCGGCGGACCTGCAACGGTGCGCGCCCCAGCGCCCTGCAGCGGGCCCGTGGCTGCGGGCAGGGCCGCGGGGGCGGCGCGCATGCGCTGCCAGCGGCCCCCGGCCGGGCGGCTGCCGCCTGCGGCCAGGCTGTCTGCGGAAGCGTCCGGCGAGCTTGCGTTCATGCTGGTCAGCCACGCGCGCCTCCCAGCGCGCTCCCTGCGACGCGGTTGCAGGTCCGCGTGCCGGGAGGCGCGCGCGGCGAACCGGTACGAATGTCAGCTCCGCGGACGCCAGAGCGCAGGCAGAGTCCTGGCCGATGGTCAGGGGTTGGGCGCCGCGTCGAGTGCATGGCCCAAGTTGCAGCGCTGCAGACAGGCGCACAGCGGGACCGGGCGCCGCGCGCACGCCTGCCCTTGCTGCTGGGCGCCCGCCCATGGGCCTGGCGAGCAGCGGGTGACGCGGGGCTCGGGTCCACGCTCCCGCTTCGGATACGTTTGAGGCCCTAGCAAATGCAACCATTATTGTGATGTCTCCACTCTCCAATTGGGACCTGCAGCACGCTGTCGCTGCGCGCAGGGAGCGTGCGGAGATGGCGGCAGCGCTGGCGCGCGCCGCCGGCGCGGGCGGCGCGGGCGCGGGCTCGCCTGCGGCGCTGGCGACGCGGCTGGGCGCCCAGGCGGCCGCTGCGACGAGCGCGCTGGCGGGCGAGCGCGCAGCGCGCGCTGCCGCCGACACGCGTGCCGCCGCGGCCGAGGCGCGCGAGGCCGCGCTGGGCCAGGCGTGCCCTGGCACAGCACGTAAAGTCTGCTTTAGGACTGCATGAGCGAGACGCGACGCCTGGTGGGCATGTCCTGCTCGGGTGTGTACAGATTTGGCGCACCGGCTTGAGCGGTGGTGCGGGCGCGTCGCTGCCGCGCGCATGCGCCCCGGCCGCTCCGCATGCCGGGAGCGCGGCAGGGCCACAAGGCGGCGGAGATGCGCGCCTGCCAGCGGGCGCACCGCTCACGCCCGGCCCGCCGCGGCTGTCTCACCCTAACCCTAGCGCTGCGGCAGGCGCTGGCGACCTCCGAGCGCCAGGCGGAGAGGTTGGCGGCGGGGGAGCGGCGCGCGCGCAGCGCGCTGGCGACCATGCGCGCCGCATATGCCGACATCCACAGCATCATGGCCGCGCTGCCGCCGCCGACGCCGCGCAGCGGCCCGCGCGAGGGCACGCCGCCCGCGCCCTGGTGCGGCCGCGGGCAGTTCGCGGCGCCGGCCGCCCTGGCATGGGTAGGGGGCGTGAGTGAGGCGCGGCCGCGCGCTCGCTGCGCAAGGCGCACGGCGGAGGGCGAACGTGCATGGGCGTGCCCGCCCTCGGTGCAGGCTTCAGCAAGCGGGACAGGCTGGCGACCTTGCTGGATTGCTCATGCGCATGCAGTCTGCGCTTCCCTGCCCTCGGGCAGCGCCCGTGCTCCTCCGCGCTTCTGTGCGCTCGAGGGGCGGCGTCTGCCGCTGCCACAGAGAAGCGGCTCAAGCTCGCAGCTCAAACGCAGGCGCGCCGTGAGGAGGGCGCACGAGCGGCCGCCGTAAGCGCCAGCACGCTCACGGCAATGTGTCTGAGAGTCAGTTTGCGCGTTGGCGCTGCTGACAGCGCCTGGGGCGCCCGCCGCAGGCGTGTGCCGCCGTGCCCGGGCGTGCCTGCGTCGGCCAGCCCTGCGGCCGGCGTTTCCGAATGGGGCGCCGGTGTCCCGCGGCTGAGCCCTGCCGGGGCAGGCGGTGCGAGCGCGGGAGGCCCAGCGGCGGCTGGCAGCCCGGCGAGCAGCTCCCGGCAGGCGCCGGACGACAGGCCGCCCGATCCGCACGACGGCGACGCGGGCGCTGTGTAGGCGGGTCGCGGCTGTGCATGCAACAGTGCTGCTTGTCGGCAGCGTCTGCGGCATGTCGCAGAGCTTGAGCGCATGCCTGTTTGTCAGTCCCGGCCAGTCTGACGGTCCGATTTTGTGGTTCGTATGGTGTACAACAAGAGAGGTAGCACTGGACAACCGCCTCCACAGCTTGCATACCTGCGCCTGTGGGCGCCAGCCGCACTGCCGCAGTGACGGGATCAGACGGCCCATGCTGCACATTTACAGTCGAACGCACTCCCGGCATCGTGGAAACACAATCGTATATGGAGGAAAGCAGTTCCAGCGTTCGCAGCATGCACATGTACGGAAGCGGTCGCGGTAGCAGAACCCTCTTGGACAGGCAGCGTTACACCCCGGTTGGAATGCACTCCATCTTTTGCTCCTTTTCCCGTAAGCGCAGCATAGGACCGCAGCAAGTCAACTGATGGACTTCTACGCTGTTCTCAAACTCACTCGGTGCGCTTTAAGACGCAGGGCAGGCAAGACACTTGCACGCAGACTGCATGGCAGTCTGTGCAAGCAGACCCAATCTTTGTCTTACCAGGACGTCGCTCATGCAGGGCGGCTACCCTCGACGACATCAAGAACTCGTGCGTGGCCTCTGGTGCCATGCTTTCCTTGCTATGGGTGTTGAAGATGACCTGCATTCATAGCAGAGCGCCCACTCAGCACCTTTGCAGCCGCCCTGAAACAGGTTCAGGTCTGCAGCCCCGGAGCTGTGCAGAAAGCGAGGGGACAGCCTCGCATCCGCACACCGCTTTGCGCAGCTTTGCCAAGCCTATTCAGCGCTCTCGCACGCTGGTGCGGCGCCCGCTCGGTGTTGTGACCTTGTTCACAGGGCAGGCATTGGCTGGACGGCCCTTGCTTACAGGGAGCGTGTTGCTACGGACACCCAGGTCCCAGTGAGGAGGCTCCGGAACTGCTTGGCACATGCACGGACCCACTGACGGTCTTTCGAGACTTCTTTGGCACTGATGACCGCTTGGAGGCAGCGCGCGGCACGCCCGCCAGTTTCAGTCCCGATCCAGCTAGGGCTGGTTTCTGGTTTCTGTAATACAGCCACGCGTTTGCATGGTACGGCGGGAGCAGCAAGTAGCTCTCATGGAATTTCGCAGAGGTGGAGCGCGCCATTGAGGAGTGCACCGGTCCAAAGCAGCAGCCGCGCGGCCAGCCGGAGCTCGTGCGGACCCAGACCCCTGGGCATCCCTCTTTGCATCCCCAACCTATATTAGCAGAAGAAGTATGGGCAACAGCAGTGCTGCTGGAGACACGTGCCAGGCTTCAACCTGCTGTAAGTGCACGTATGCAACTGACCATGCTGTTATATTGACCTGCACCCTTCACTCGACATATTGTCACAGTGGAGTGATACATTGATTCTGAGCTGAACAGATGTGGTGCGCGCAGCGCTGGCTGGACTGCACGCTGGAGGAGGTGCACGCCGGCTGCGTGAAGAGCGCGCCGCGCCTGGCGCGCGCGCGGGACGACCCGGGCCCTGCCCCGCTCGACCTCGTGATGCGCGTGCCGCCCGGCGCGGCGGCCGGGCTGCGCTTCGTCTTCCCCGGGCAGGTCGCCCCAGCAGCGCGCCTGTGGCGGCGTGTTTGCATGGCCGTGTCTGATGTGTGCTTGCCATGGAGCCAGCTCAAGAGGGAGAAGCGTCCGATGCTGCCTGGGCAATGAGAGCTTGCATGCCCCAGGAAGGCTGCTGCATAGCTCGGAATATGATGTTCTGCGCACTCGAATATGGATGTTTTGTGCACACGAGAGGCCCTGAGAGGCGTCTGGCACCCTCCTGTCACATTGCGACGCGCATGGGCAGACTGACACAGGCGCTGCGACAGACTCGGCATGCGCAGCCAGCTGCGCGCCGTGACACCAGCTTGCCACGGAGCTTGTGAGGGTCTGGCGGCCCTGCATGGCAGGCCGAGCCGGACGAAGGGTCGCGGCCTGGGGACGTCATCTACGAGCTGCGCGTCCTGGAGCACACGCGCTTTGAGCGCCGCGGCCAGGACCTGCACTGCCGCGCGGCCGTGCCGCTGCACCAGGCGCGCCGTCCAGCGGCTGCACTTGCCTGATGCGGAGGGAGGCTGGAGGCATGGCCGCCAGCGGGCAGGCATGGCGGCCACACCGCTAGCAGTGACAGCAGTGCATGCGGTAGGGCGCCGTGCGCACGCACACTCGGAGAGAGGCGGAGTAGATGCGTGAGTGGTTGCACATTGAAGGTGCATGTGCACTGGGCCAGGAAGAGCAGCCCATGGGGTAGTCACAGAGGCCCTCTAGTGTGCACCCTGGGTTGCAGCGGCATGCAGTGGTGCTGACAAGCACGGCCTGGGAGTTGCTACGCTGGAGGCGCCGCGCCCTCTTAGTGCACACCCTTCCAGGTGCGCCATCACACAAAAAGGCCGCCTTGGCCTGTGCGCAGGCGCTGACGGGTGCGGCGGTGGTGGTGGATGCGCTGGACGGGAGACGGCTGCGCATCCCTGCGCCAGGCGTGCTGGCCGCCGGCGCGGAGCTGCGCGCGGCCGGCGAGGGCCTCTGCGGCAAGGTGGTCAGCAGCCAAGCAGCACATTGTTGTCAGTTGGGGCTTCACAGCCTTGAGCGTGTGGAGCATACATGCTTGTAGGGCGACCTGGTGACCTGGTGATACGTGCTGGCAGATTATGTTTGCATGTTGAAGCATACACAGCAGACCACATTAACTTCATTTGAGGCGAAACTGCACGTGCAGGGCGACCTAGTGGTGCACATCGAGGTGTGCTGGCCGGAGCAGCTGAGCGACAGCCAGCGCATGCTGCTGCGCGCGGCTCTATTCCTGCCGGCCGTGCCGTCGCGGGAGCAGGCAGCCGCTGTAGCGGCCTTTGACGCGGCCTTCCGGGACGGCTGTCATGGCTGGGCAAGTCGCCAGCCGCGGCAGCCCTAAAGGTGTTTCTGAGTCAGTCAATATGAGTGGCACCCGGCCATCGGTGATTGCAGCGGCTGAGAGCTAGCCGGTGACGTAGAGGTCAGCTGGTTGTTATCTGCGCTGAGGTTGCTGCAGTGCTGTGCTGTGGCAGCACAGCACGGCTGGTACTTTCCATTAGACCCATTGCTCTTGAGCAATGGGTACCACAATGCATTGGCACAATGAGTCTGAAAGCACCCAGGATCCTAGCTGCAACGGCGGAACATGCTGGCTGATCAAGACCTGCAGCTACAGCGACAGGGCTTTCTTCAGTCAACACATCAGTTCAAAAGCAAAGCTCGGACACGCACACGCACATAAAAACACTCACCTCCACAAAGCTTTGCACAAGTGCGGCATTGCACAAGAGCTGTGTAGCCAACATGCACACGGCACACAGCGCAAAGCAAACCTCAGCACACCGGTCGCTCAGAGAAGCGTTCAGACACAAATTACAGCTTGGAGCAGCAAATGGCAGGAAGTAGCCTGTCAGACACGGGCGCATATGCACCTCTATGGACATGCTGACATGCTAACCTGAAACACAGGGCCGACGCTTGCAACTGACAGCCCGGCAGATCTCATGCTGCCCCAAGAGCGCACACGGACGCGCCAGCCTCGCAGCCAGGGTACAGCCGGCGCTGGTCAGAGAACATGGTAGAGCCAAAGCAGGCACAGCGCGCAACCGAGGATGCTGCATCATTGCCGTGCATTGCAAAGACCTGGCGCGGGTGCTGGCCCTCGTCGCACCACACTGTGCCTGCACATGCACAAGACGTTTCTCAACGTGAAGAGCTCCGAACAGGTGCATTCAGAGGCTCCAGTCGCCTGGGTCGATCACCAAAACATTGGTTGCGAGCATGCAGAGATAAACAGACGGTGCCTTACCTCCTCTGCCAGGCACGACCAAGCAAAGAGGCACTGTATCGGGCACAGCGGCCTTGTTCAAAAAGACAAGCGCTTTGTTGATACGAGCTATGCTTAGGGGTGTACATACGGCTTTGCATCGCCCAAGAGACCGAGTGCGCACCGCTGCTGCCGTCCCGGCGCAGCTGGCATGGCTCCCCATCAGCTGGCGGACCAGTCCCTGATCCCGCTGCCGCCTTTGCCGCGGCAGCAGCTGTCGCACGCGCCGCTGCGGCCTCCACACGCCGCAGCTCTGCAGTGGGTGCGCCCGCCGCGTCATAGAAGCGCCCGCCCATCAGCCTACCAACATACTTGTAGTCCTGCACGCCATGCAGACCCCATGTGAGGTGCCAGGACTCTGTCAAACAGCAACAGCAAATGCTTCGCTCCTGGCGTTCAGGCCTGCGCGATTGAACAATTTGCGCGCCACACGTGCAGAGGCTGCTCATGCTTCTTATGTTGTTTGTTTCTTGCCGCGCCTTGACCATAAGCTGGCCGCAACAGCAGGGTCTGCTGTGGTAGGCAAGCCTATAACAGAGCGGGCACGCGCCTTGTGGTAGAAGTCACGCCAGCCGACCAGGGCCTTCAGATCAGCGTCGCTGAGCCCTGACACGTCGTCAGTGAGCCCCGCGCCCTCAAACTGGCCGCTCACAAACGCGCGTGTTGCGTCGCGGCCGGCAAATGCCGCATACCCCCCGCCAGGCCCTGGTGCAGGCAAGCAGCGTCAATGCCGCAGGTGACTTGGCTGTGCTGCATGCTAGCCAATGCGCGCCAAGCACACCACCTCCATTGACCTCGCAAGAAACAGACTAACGTGCCGAGCTTTGACAAATAGCATGAAGTGCAGCATGCTGGCATGTGACCGGGGTGCATAGCATGGGCATTGTGCATGCAGCACACACCGGCTGCACGCAGACGCACACCGCCTGGCGGCAGCGCTCGCACCATAGTGCTTGCGGCCGTGCGAGACGTCAAACACCCGCCCGAGGACCGCCAGGTGGATGGCCCCCCCAGCGGTGCCGCTGTTGCCGCGCAGCTCCCGCGCGCTCACCAGCTTCTGCGCGCACGCCCATGGTTGGCTCGAGCGTGTAGGGGCGGGCACATGGGCTGCTGCCATGAGAGGCGCCTGCAAAGCGCCAGCCGGCGTTCTGCGAGCGCACGCACGTTGATGGTGACCAGCCTCAGTTGCTTCTCATATTTAAGGTTCAAGTGAGGCGGCAAGTGGAACGATACATGTGAGCATTGTCACATACAAATGTGGTGTGCGGTGCATGCATGCGCCCAGGAGTAGGGCAGCATGCAGCTCCGGTTGCAGGCTAATTGTGGTCAGTTGAAGCGGCTTCATGACATACACCAACTGTTTGCGACAGCAGCCTTCTTCCACTCCGCGACAGTGTGCCATGCAAGGCCAGGGGCCGCACGGTGGCGGGGTCGTTGGGGTCGCCGCCCAGCTGTGCGCGCTGCAGCGCCCAAAACCCGATCGCGAACACGGCCACCGACGCGAGCAGCAGCAGGCTGCGCTCCAGTGGAAAGTCCTCCGGCGCCTCCGAGCGCAGCCGCTCGCGCGGCGCGGGGGTGGGCGGTGCTGCACTGGGTGGGCCCGCGGGCGGCCCCGGCGCCGCTGCCGCCCCGCGCCGCTGCCGCAGCACGCCGTCTGTGCGCTCGGCCGAGGCGCCGTCCTCCGCTGCCGCATCAAAAACTTCTGCTTTGTTGCATTTACGCCGGATATGCGAAAGGCAACTGACAACTTTGTTGCACTTTGCGCTTTGTGCGCTTGCACAGGTTGCAAGCACAGGCAGCTTGGAAGGCTGCGGCGCACTTCAATGTTTATGCAACCTAGCACGTGCTCACCCGGCTGTATTTCCTGGAAGTCTTCTGTGACCGCGCCCATGGCCTCCTTCTCGGTCATATCTCAGGTCGAGGCTCTCCGTGTAAGGGTGTGAGCGGGGTGCCACACACAAGCGCAAGAAACTACGTTATTGTGTTCAAGCAGGCAGAGCGAGCGTGTTGGACAAACAGAAAAGCAGCGATGCCAGCACACACACTGCTGTCAGATAGGGCAGTCGCGCTGAGGTGAAGAGACAAACGGAGTCAGGAACTTTGCTCCTCTTCATCTGCCCGACGTCCGATGAACGCTCATCAAGCAGGCTCGTAGTTGCAAAAAACCAGCAATAACCTCTCTACTTGTTGAGTTAGTTGGGCCTCTAGCACAGAGGCAAGATATGTGCGTGCCACGGGCCCGCCTAGGCACGCGCACCCTCAGTCAAGCTATGTGCTGAACACGCTCAACAAGTCAGGCGTGGCGTGATTGGACTGGCGCCTAGCAGCCATGTTCCAGCACGCTATGAACTATTGGCGGCTGTTTGACGAGGCCACCTGCCAGGCTGCGCACCCCACCTACCAGCACCGGGTGGACGACACAGGTGCGCACGTGTATAGCAAGCGCCACACCTGCTTGTGCCTGGAGAAGTGTGGCTGTGTCACTTCAGGATCAGGGGTTGCTCAAACAAGGACCAGCTGCCGAGTCGCCGATGAGCGTGCGTATATCAACCGCTGATATTGTACACAGCGGATGCACTTTCAGTCTTTGCAGCCATGTACCCCTGCTGCAGCCTCACACAACAAAAGGTCAGGTCACTGTTCGAGCAGGCTAAAGTTTCCCTGTGCGCGCCTGCAGAGAACTTCAACTGGTGCGTGGTGCCCAAGCATGGGCAGGACGCCGTGCTCTTCGCTGGCGTGGCCCTGCTGGCGGCATGCCTGTTCTCCGGCCCGTTCTTCGCGCTCGCCGTGCTGCTCGCGGGTGGGCCGCTGGCACACACACTGAGCTCACTTTGTGGCACCGTCCGTTCACCGTCCGCATGTGCAGCAGATGCTGGATTAGGCACCTGTGCTATGTTGCAAGCTGCTCTGCGCTGGCAGCATGCAGGCGGCCAGCCAGCGCTTGCTTGGTCAGGGCTGAGGCAGGCAAGCACTGCGCGCAGGCGGGCTGGTGCAAACGCTCGCCTTCCCCATCAACTTCGGACCTTTCGGCAATGCGCTGGTGCGCCCGACAGAGCGGCAGCAGCTCCAGTATGCTTGTTGGTAGGTAGGTGTGACGCGCTGCGTCCTGTCACCTCTCTGTGACCTCAAGGCTCACGCGCCAGCGCCCTGCTGTGCTGGCGCTGCATGTGTGTGCTGAGCACTGGTGTGGCTGGGGCCTGCCGAAGACATGTGCATGGCCAAATTTGGAAGACTTTGTGCCTTAACATTCAGTGTAATGGTGGGTAGGCGCGCTTGTGCACTTGTGAGGTGGTTGCTGCTTGAGGCGTTGGGGTGGAGCACAGGGTGGCAAGCACACCGCCTCGCAAGCTACACTGCTGTATGAGGTGCCTGTAAGTCTCGGGGACGGAATAAGGCCGCACAGGCAAGCGTGTGCATCGCACAGCATTGCAGGCGCCCTCTGGGTGCTGCTGCATCCATGCAGCGCTGCAGCCATGAACAGTGCCACCATGCCGGTATATTTTACAAAGGCTGTTGTGGTGATGCGCAGGCGCTGTGGCTGGGCGTCGAGCCGCCGGACCTGCTCCTGTACGTGTTCCTGCCGCCCATCCTGCTGGACTCGGCCGCGCGCATCGACTTCTTCGTGTTCAAGAAGGCGCGCGCATGCTCGGCTCGCCGCGCCGCCGACCAGGGACCGCGCCGGCCATGCCTGCATGCCCGCACGGCACAAGCTCGCACCCTGCATTGCCGTCATGCTGGGGGTGGCCAGCTGACGGGCCAGGGTGCTAGATGCTGATCTGTGAACTTCGCTGGAGCCTGGGTCAGGTCGCGCGCACGCATCTGCTCATACCTGTGAGGAAGCCAGGCCCGTGGACCTATGGCACCCATGGTGTGAGTATGCCGCAGGTCACATGCGCTGCAGGGCACGTAATTGCTGCCATATATAGCTACCGATCGTTGTCCTGCAGCCCTGGCTCGCGCAGTAGGAGGGCGTGCTGTGGGTTTTGGGAGGGCGTGCTGACCGGCGACCGCTGCCGCAGATGATCGTGCACGTCATCTCGTTCGCCTTCCTGATGGTGCTCGCGTCCACGGCCATGCTGTCGCCCGTGCTGCTGTACGTGTTCGGGCTGGCGGACCTGGGCTGGCGCTGGGAGCACGCGGCCATGTTCTCGGCCATCCTGGCGTCTACCGACGCCGTCGCCGTGTCCGCCGTCCTCAAGAGCGGCGCGCTGCCCCGCCTTGCACGTCGTGCATGCTCGCTCCCTGTGGCATTGGATCGCCATGCGTGGGCGCCTGGTGTTGCCGGTGTTGTTTGCGTGTGCTGGCGCAGGAATCCATAACTTGATTTGGGTGTGCTACCATGCTCTCACCCTCTGCAGTTGCCAAGTTTGTCATTGTGCGCGGTGTGTTTGGCGTTTTCACCAACAAGCAGATTGGTCCACCTGGGCGAGTCAAGACATGAGCCAAGACTCGACGTCAAGCTCTGAATGTTGTAACAAGAGCTGTGGAGGCCTGGCTGACCTTGCTCGGCGCGCGCACGCAGCCGGCGCGCCGGAGCAGCTGCAGGTCATGATGGAGGGCGAGAGCCTGTTCAACGACGCCACAGCCATCGTGCTGTTCCAAGGTGCCGGGCCGCGCGGGTATAGTGTCAGGATTAGGGTAGGGCAGGATATCGTTGGCTATAATTGGGCGGCCTCCTTGGTGCAGCAGCTCCGGCAGTGCCGGTCGCAGAAGGGGCACGCTTGCCCACTCCATGCATAGGATTGGACATATTGTACATCTGGTAAACTTTTTGCGTCCAGCCGATGCATCCCTGGCCCATCCTGAGAGTTCTTTCGAGTTGGTCACGTGTCTGTATCATACATGCGAGCATCGCACAACATCAGCGCTGGTAATGGTGTGAGGCTCGGGCAGCCGACAGTCTTTCACAGGGCCGTTCGCCTCTCGGCTGCTTCAGCACGCTCCACGAGGGAGTGCACCTCGAGGCTCGCTTGGGTGTGGGCGCAGATCAGTGCCGTGGTGCATCGTGCAGGCCCAGCTGGGGCACCCGGCTCAGGCCGCGCAGCGCGCCCGCGCCCGCACCCCGCCGCCTGCGCCCGCCGTGACTGGCCGGGCCAAAATAAACTGTGGCTGTGAAAGTCCACGGCAAGGCCGGGCGCGCGCGCGCAGTGTTCTTCAACCAGCTGAAGGAGCGCGAGGCCGAGACGCCGCCCATGTGGCAGCAGCTGCTCAACCTCACCCAGAAGATCTCGTGGCTCACCGCCGGCGCGCCCCGCCCCCCGCCCCCCGCCCGGCAGGGTATATGGTAAGGTACGTGGTAGTGCCAGGGTATAGGACCCGACAGCGCAGCCTCCGCGCCCGAGCGCCGGAGCGCTGCGTGAGCAGGCGCGGGCGGCGCGTGTGCAGCGCCGGCGGGGAAGGGGCGGGCGAGCATGCGGGGCTTGTGGCGTGTGTGACACAACGCATGCTGAGCCACGCCCTTTGTGCATGTCCTGTAGGCAGCTGGTGATGGAGGTAGCGCGCAAGCATGCGAGCCTCGCGGCACGCGGTGGGCAGGCCCGCTCCCAAACCAAGCAGGAGGAGCGCTGCGCGGCGCGCGCGCGAGCGCCCGCACCAACGCGCGCGCGCCCGCGGCGCAGGCGGCATCGGCGTGGGCCTGGCGATGGCGCTGCTGACGCGGCTCATCCTCAAGTTCACGCACCGGCGCGGGCACAAGGCGCCGGAGCAGCTGACGCTGACCATCGCCGTCGCCTACCTCACCTACTACTTCGGCCAGCTGGCAGGCGCGGCGCTGCGCAGCCCGCGCCGCCGGCCTGCCAGGCCCGCCGCGGCGGCCCGCGCGCCGGGCCCGCATGCGTGCCACGAGGAGGCTGTGTCATTTGTAGGTCCAGGCAGCCCCGTGCTTTACCTGTTCCAGTGCAGACTGTGCATTGGTGCACCGCTCTGGCATCAGTGCATAGCGCATAGCGCAAACGCACTACTGCATGCCTGTGCATACGTACTTATGCATGAGCGCATGCCTGGTACACAGTGCAGTGCAGAGCGCGTGTCGAAAGTGCGCGCGCGGCAGGCGTGTCGGGCGTGATCGCGGTGGTCGTGCTGGGCCTGGCCGGCAGCGCGTCGGGCAAGTGGTCCATGTCTGCGGCCATCGTCGAGAGCGGCACGTTCGACGTGTTCTGGGACACGCTGAGCTTCTGCGTCAACGGTGCGCCCCTGCGGCCGCGGCCGCGCCCGCGCTTTTGTGCATTCTGCCGTATGCCGGTCCAAGATTCGGCCAGGCGCCAGTCGCAAGCAAAGTAGTAAAGAAATAAGTACACCGGAATAGGTAGAAGGTGTGCGGGGGCGTGCCAGGCATCGTGTTCTTCTACGCCGGCTGCTCCTCCGTCAACTTCTTCTGGCGCTCGTCGCAGGCGCGGCCTGCCTGCGCCCCAGGCGCCTGACGTGGCAGCTGAGCGCTGGTTGTCCGCCCCACAGCATCCAGTTCATGGATGTCTGCCTGTGTCAATGACCACCTGTCCCTGCTGCCGAGATGGTACGTCGCTGTGTGCGCTGTGAGGCGGCGTGTGTGCGCGGCCGCCCCCAGCCGGCCCCGCGCCCGGCGCTGCGCGCAGGAAATCTACAAGGACCAGGGCTCGTTCCAGGCGCTCGAGACGCTGTGGCGCCTGCCGTTCCTGTACCTGGCAGTGCTCGGCGTGCGCGGCGTCTGCATCCTGCTCCTCAACCCGCTGTTCAAGCTTGCCGGCACGGGTGCGTCCGCGCGCGCGCGCGCGGCGCGCCGGGCAGCGCGCGCGCTGCGGCGCGCAGCGCGACAGCATCCCGCGTCGCAGCGCGCCGGGCCGCCGGCGCTGAAAGCATGCGGCGCATGCCAGCCCGTTCTAGCCGACTCGGGCGGCTCGGGCGGCGCGCTGAGCCCGGGTCCGTGCGCGCGCGCAGCGATGAGCTGGTCCGAGATCGTGTTCACGACCGTGGGTGGCCTGCGCGGCGCCATCTCGCTCATCCTGGTGCAGCAGGTGGTCACCGAGAGCTCGCCCGGCCAGGAGGACCAGAAGGTCAATGCGGAGGCGCGCGCGCCCGGCCGGCCCTGCTATGCAGCCGCCGCCTGTTGCCCCGAGCACGTGCATGTCTGCTGCCGTTTTGCGACCGCCTTGGAGGCCGAGCGAAGGCGACCCAGTAGGCTGCGGCAAAGTGAAGCATGAGGCCCCAGGCGGGCGCGCGCGCAGCTGGCGATGTGAAGGTCAGCGGCGGTGGTATGTGTGCTGCTGGTCTTGCGCTGCCACCGGTGCTGCCATGGGCCAGACATCTTTGTCTTGAACGTTTCCAAATTGTGGTAGCCATAGCAGGGTTGCGTGTGGGTGACATTGCATTGCACCGAGCAACAGGCCCAGCCCTGACGGGTCAGTGGCCCCGCGCGCGCAGCTGGCGATGTGGACGTCGGGCATTGTGGTGTGCACGCTGCTGATCAATGCGCCGCTGCTGCCGCTGGTTCTGAAATGGACGGGCTTGGCGAGCATCTCTCCGATCAAGGCGCGCCTGCGCGCCAAGGCCGTGCGCTCGCTGCGCCGCTTCACCGAGCACGCCGTCGTGGAGCTGGAGCACGACACGGGCGAGATGATGCGCGGTGACCCTCGCGCGCGCACCCCGGGGTTGCGGCTGTTCCAGCGGCGCGCCTGCGGCTGCGCGCCCGTGAGCGGGCTTGTAGTGCAAAGCGTGCAGGGTGGCGCGGGCTGCCCTGTGGTTGACAGAGCGACCTGGGATGACAGCAGTCAGTCTGACTGTGCTGGCGCTGGCGTCGTCAAGCGCTTGCTATGTAGGCATCTAAATTGCGCTAACTTGCGCTTAAATGCGAGCAGGGCTGGCAGAGTTGGCGGCAAGTAAGCCGTCAGTCGCAAGCGCGTGTCCTGGGTCACCTGCGCGGCTGTGCCGCAGGCGGCGACTGGACGGCGGTGCGCCACTTTGTGGACATCGGCGACCGGCTGGACTCCTTCGCGCCGCCACCGCCGCCGCCGCCGCCGCCCGACGGCGGCGACGCCAAGCTGCAGTGCGCCCTCGCGGCGCGCAGGCTCCCGCCCGCCCCGCTGCTCCGCTTGGCAGCGCGCTTTGCAACGTCGGCTGGCCTGCAGCGCCGTGTTTGCAGTCGCGTTTGCAGCTGTGTTTGCAGCCGTCCTGGCAGCGACGCCTGGCCTGTGGCAGGGAGGCGGAGCGCGGCCGGCTGCGGCGCACGCTGGACAGCACGGTGCACTGGGTGGGCGACGTGGCCGCGCTGCTGGGCCGCTCGGTCGGGCACAGCTACGGGGGCCGCGAGTCCGGCATGCGCTCGCCGCTGCTCGCGCGCCGCGGCACGGTGCGCCATCACGCCTGCATACCATCACACCCCTGCATGCGTCACGCCTCTGGCTGCCAAGCGCGACTCTCATTCTCAACTAGGCTGCTCATGTTGTCGGCAGAGCCCCCGCCCTGTTTGCGGTCGCTCCACTTGGAAGGAAAGGGGGCTGGGCGAAGCTACACAGGAGTGCTTCAGACCCTTAATTTGGCAATGTAGATTATGTGCAAAAACGTTTGCGTGGCGCGCCAGGTGGACGCAATCGAGGAGGGCGCCAACGAGGGCCACGATGAGGAGCTGGGCCTGCCCTCCGGCAGTGCCCCGCTGGAGGTACCCGTGCCCGGCTCGGATGCCAGCGCGCTGGCCGCCGTGCCGCCGCCCGTGCGCGCCGGGCAGCCCGCGCACACCGTGAGCGGCGGCAACCTGTCCAGCCAGGACGACCCACTGCCCACCAGCACCGGCTCCGGGAGCCGGCTCGCCGGCGGCGGCGACGGGAGCGCCCGCGGCGGCGGCCGGAGCGGCGGCGGCCGGGGCGGCGGCAACGGCCTCCGCGGCGGCGGCGGCCGGCAGGCGTCCGGGGCGCTGGACCGGCCGATGGACGCAACGGCGGCGGCCGGGCACGCGCTGGTGGGCATCGGCGAGGACGTGGGCGCGGCTGGCGGGCAGGTGTGCAGGGTCCCAGGTTTAGGGTTCGTTCTCCCGACCGCCCGGCTGTCGAGCGGCTGCGGGATGGCAGCACAAGGCTGGGCAGGATGCAAGTATGCCGATGGAGGCAGCCTATGTCTATGGGCCACCCCGCATGGACTGCTGCTCTGTGCCCGCTCTGTGTGAGAAAGGGGCTGTCGGCTTGGCGCGCCGCTGGAAGCTGACAGGCTGGTAATGACAGGAGAAGCACAACCGCAGGAACACGCTGTCTTGCATGACGATGCGAATACCGCAGGTGATGCGACTCGTGAGTGTGTGCATGTGTGCATGTAGGGCCTGGCTGGGACGGTGGTGCAACAGCGTTGCGGCTAGGAGCGTTCCTAGGAATGGGTGTTGAGCTGGTGGGGTTGTGTTGCAGAGAGCCGTGAGAGCTGTGTTGCAGGCGACTGCTATCGTGCTATGACCCGGTGCTTGGCTGCAGTGCGTGCTGATCATCCCCGCGTCAGGCTGACGACGGCCATGCGCGGCCGCAGGTGCTGGAGTCGTCCGAGTGCGACCGCGAGATGGCCGCGCGGCACTCGGGCTTCGGGCAGTTCGAGGTCCCGTTCCTGAAGAAGCGCCAGGGCCTGAAGGCGCGCGCGCCCTGACCCTAAAACCACGCCGGGGAGTAGTAGAGTGCTCTGCACCCTGCTGACCTAACCACCAGCTGACTGCTCAGGCAGCAGCTGCTTGCCGAGGCTCTGTATGTCATGCGAGTGCTTGAAGCTGCAAACACCCGTGGCGTTTGAACTGCCTGGGGCTACCACGCCTCTAGTGAAGCACTGCTGATGGCCTGGTCTGGCGCAGCCCAGCATCCGGTGCAGCGCAAGCTGTGCAATCGCATGTCCTGACAGCCCCGCGCGGCGCGCGCAGGGCAGCGCGCAGCCAGACGACGTGCCGCAGGAGGGCGCGCCGCCGGGCGACGGCCACCGCGGCTCGCTGGAGGCCCGCCGCAGCAGCGCCATCGCCGACGCAGAGCCCGCGGCGCCGCCCGCCATCGACATGCCGCCCGCGCCTTCGCCGTTCCAGGTGCCGACCCGCGTGTCAGCAGGTGTGCTGCCAAGGGTCAGGGCGCCAGCGGGCTAGGCCCTTGCGGCGCGACTGGCGCCGGCGCGGGCGCCGACTGCGCACAGCAGGCGGCGGCTGCCAGCTGCTGCAGGTGCTGGCGGCCTGACAGGCGCGCAGCCTGTGCTGTCCCAGCACCAGGCGCTCTGTGAGGGACTCGGGCACGGGCTTCGGGCGCGGGCGGCCGGAGCGCGGCCGGGCGAGTGGTCACCTGCAGGAGGGAGCCGCAGGGCTGGTCGCGCGAGGCGACCTTGTGAGCCGGTGGGCCGCCGCTGCGGCGGGCGCAGGCAGGGCCGCCGGCGCGCCGCGGTGACCGCCCTGCGCCGGGAGCCTCGCCGCAGCTGTGCAGACGCAGCGCGCCTCTGGTGTCGCCCGGCTCTTCTCTTCTTCCTCTTCCTCTCCTAAGAGCCGCGCTCAGCGTGCAGGCCATGCGCGCGCGCTGCGCTAGCTGCAACAGCCTACCCTAACCAACTCTGGACAAGCCTCGTCACCGCCTGTGGCGGGCGCAGGCGCCCGCGCCCTCGCCCAACGGCGGCCTGGCCTCCGCGCGCACGCTGAGCGGCGCGCTCGCGAGCCCGTACGCGGCGCCGGCGGCGCAGGGCGGCGCGGCCGACGAGCGCAAGTTCGACACCGTGCCGCAGCCCATCATGACCCCCAAGATGCTGCGGCCGGGGTGCGCGCGCGCGCCCGCCTCTCGCGCGCAGGTCGGCTGCGGGTGTGGCGAGGCATTTTGAAGTGTGAGGAGGGCAGGGCCGCGTCTGCTGTGGGGACCTGCAATCGCATACCAAACACTGAGTGCGTTCATGCTTCCAGGGGACCTGCGCCCCGCAGCTGCCACGCTGGGCAGCCGCATGTGAAGCGCGCGAGCGCCGGCGCGCAGGGCGCCCGGCGAGGGCCAGAGCTGCCAGCCGCGCATGCGCTGGGTCGCCATGCACACGCAGCACCTGCAGCGCCTGCGCCCCGGCGCGGCGCGCCGCTCGGCGCACAGCAGCGCCGCGCAACCAGGTGGCGCGCACGGCGGCGCGACGCGCTCGGTGCAGCAGCCCAGCCGGCGCGGCGCGGCGCCCAGGTCCGCCGCCGTGCCCCGGCGCGGCTCACGGGGGCTGCTGGGGCTCGGGGCATGCCACTGTCAGTGGCGCATGTCGGCCACGCATCATGCGAAGTGCTGCCCCGAGCTGTTGGGTAGGCATGGCTGGCAGCTGCCCTGTGAGGTTTAGCGACACCGCACCGCTGCAAGGAGCTGCCTGCATGGCGTGCTCAGGAGCGCAAAGCCGGCGGAGCATGGCAAAGCCCTGCACACCCTGGCACGCGCGTGCTGAGGCTCACGCAGAGGGTGCCTCACGCGGCAGCCCCAGGAACGCCGTGAGCCGGCGGTACCAGAGCGATGCGAGCGCGATGAAGCGCGCGATGAGCGGGCCGCTGATGGCGGGCCAGCCCGGCGCGGCGCCGGGCGCCGACGCGGCCGGCGACGCGTCCGAGAGCGGCGACAACGACGACGACATCGACGCGCACGACCCCGGCGACGACCCCGAGGCGCGCTTGGCGCCCCCGCTCTGCGAACGCAAGCCGTGTGGGAGGCCGTCCAATACAGGCGCATGGCGATGACAGCTTGCTTGGCAGAGCAGCGGCGCTTCAGGTCCCAGGTCGCGGATGCGCAGCGCTGCCGGGCGAGAGCTCAGGCGCTGGTGACAGGCCCAGGGTAAGAGCGCCCCTGTGCGCGCGCGCGGCAGCTGCTGATCGAGACGCGCGTGCGGCTGGTCACGGGCCTCAAGCGCTACCTGCACACCAAGCACGGCGAGGGCCTGCTTTCCGCGGCCAGCGTGCAGGCGCGGCGCCCCAGACAGACCGGTCGCCCGTGGCGCGGCGCCGTGCCTCGCCTGCCTTGCAATCAGACCGTGGGGCGGTTGCTCGTCCTTTGTGCTCATACTTCGTACTTTGAGATGCTGTGCACAAGGGAGTTTCTGTCCTAGTCCTTGACGAGCAGATACACTATGACGTGACTGGACATGCAAGGCAGGAGTTTAGGCCCTAGGCCTCAGTGAACCTGCCAGTCCGTAGGAGGTGCTAGGTACCGCATCAGCCCCCAACCCAAGCCACTCTGCCGGTGTGTGCCAAGCCGCCGCGCCTGCAGCCGACTCTGCTGTGCGCCGAGCCGCAGGTGATCGACAATGCATGCGACTCGGCCATCGACCAGGCCGACCAGCCGCTCAACCTGTGGGCCATCGTCGAGCGGTGCGCACTTGGGCGTGCCTCGTGCGCGTGCGCGCGCGCTGCCAGGCTGTGTGCATGCGGCGGGAGCGCACGCGGGTCGAGCGCACGCGCCGAGCCTGACACTGTTGGCTTGTGGGAGATCCACTGCCCTGGCAGTGCCGCGTATACATTGGTCGCGAGCTCAAGGTGGAGCCCAAAGTGACGCGTGAGCACTGGGTGGATATTTTGGCCAAGGGTGGTCACGCTGGGCGGCAGGGAGGTGTGCGGCAAGGTGAACGTGCGCGTGCTGTCCGTGTGCCTGTTCTGGCTGCGGCGCCTGGCGATCTCGGGCTCCGGGTGGCGCCCGGCCGTGCTCTGGACCATCGCGCGCCCGCCCATCGTGCAGCTGGCCGAGGTGCCTCCCTCCCTCACTTCCACCTAATGGTAGACACGCGCTGCACTCCGGTGTGCTGGCAGACGCCCCTGTCTATCAGAAGCTGCACGCTTCTGTTCTGGCACGGCCAGCGTACGTTGCGGTGGCTTTCTGTAACTGCAGGGGCGCCCGGCCGCGCTTTGGAGCCGCGTGCGTGACCTACCCTACCCTACCCTAAGCACGCGCCGCCGGGCCGCGCGCGCAGCTGCTGGGCTTCGGGCTGAGCCGCGTCATGCTGCAAGCCATCGAGTGCGCGGTGGAGTTCTGGCTCGCGCTGGAGTGGTCGCCACAGGCGCAGTGGCTGCTGGAGGCCAGCGAGACGGGCCCGCTGCAGGACGAGGTCAAGCGCCAGAGCGCTGAGGTCTGGCAGTTCATCCTGGACCGCGAGATCGAGGCGCCCGCGCGCTTCCAGGCCATCCAGACGCAGCGCGCCGCCGCAGCCATCCTGCGCCAGCAGGCGCGGCCACCGCGCGCGGGCGGGGCGCGTGCGCAGGGCCGCGCCGCCCTGCGGCACGGTGGGGCGGTCCGCGTCCGGCGGCAGCATGCGAGCATACGTAGCGCTTGCCAGCTGCCTGGTGCATGATCAAGACACGAACACGCTGCTATTTGCGCTGGCAGCTGTGGCCAGGCTCAGGTGTCACGCAGGGGACCTGCAGCGTGTGTGAGCGTGGAATGATTGGGCGGCGGGGCGCCCACTGTTTGCAGGAGCCGGCAGGGCGCCAGTGCAGAGCTGCTGCGTGGTGCCAGGCGCGCTGCTGGTGTCTGTGTCTGAGGTTCAGGATAGGTAAGGGGGTGTAGGGAGGGCTGGATAGGGTCGATTAGGGTCAGGGTAGGGGTTGGGGCCAGGATATCTGAGGTCCGGCAGGGATCTGTGCGCAGGTGGCGTTCATTGAGGAGCTGTACGCGGCGGGCGTGGTTGACGGCGTGGAGGAGAAGGCGCTGCTGGAGCCGATCGAGAAGCGCGAGCGCATGCTGCAGCGCCGCGGCGCTGTCTGGCGCACGCCGCGCGTCATGGATGTGCGCGGCCTGGCCGCGCCCGCCGCACCCGCCTGGCCGCAGGCGCTGCGGGCCGTGCCAATGGGGTGACCTTGTTATCGTATCGTTTCATGGCATTGGCCACCGCAGTTGCGGTGCGCCTAGTGCAGCGCGGTCGGGCGCTCAGTGCCCTGCCTGCATGCTCAGTGTGCCCGAGTCTCCTTGGCTCTGAGGTCTCCTTGGCTCGTCCTCCCTGCTTGATTTGCAGGGCAGGCGTCACACGGCCTTCACAGAACGCCCAGGGCGCTGGGGCGGCCGGCGCCGATGCGCGCGCCGCCGCGCAGGTGCTGCGCAACCTGCCCTTCCTGCGCGCGCTGCCGCCTACGTTCCTGGACTCGCTGCTGTCGCGCGGCACCATGCTCAAGTTTGACCGCGGCCAGGCGCGGCCCTGCCCTGCCCCCCGGGGTAAGGGCCGCAGTCGTTGTGGGGATTTGCGTGCAGCTGCGCTGCCTGCATGCCTCCAAGCGCCGCCCATGCCTTGCACGCATCCAGGTACTGCCTCAAGATGAAAATGTTCACTGCCGCACACAGTAAGATTGTAACCCAAGCCCGTGGCTCCGGCTCACGCACCGAGCGCTCGCGCGCGCCAGGTCGTGTGGGCGCCCGCGCCGGCGGCCGAGCCGCAGGAGGGCGCGCCGGCGAACGGCGGCTATGGCGGTGGCGCCGACGGCGCGCCGGCCGCCCCCGAGGGCACCGGGCACGGCAGCATCTTCGTCGTCATGGCCGGCCTCGTTAAGAGCAGCTTCTCCACGAGCGGCGGCGGCTCGCAGGCGCGGCTCCGCGCGCCCGGCGGCTCACAGGCCTGCGGCTGCCTCGCCAGGCATGCAGAGGGGTGTTTATGAGAAGGGTTTTAGAAAGCTGACTTTCGGGGCATGGGCGGCGTCCTGAGCTGCAATGCACTGCTGCCAGTGTGGCATACACAGGTGTCCCCAGAAGGGGCTCGGCGGCATGGGCGGGAGGAACCCGGGCGCTGGGAGCGTGTCTGGGCTGCCAAGGCTGCTAAGGTTGCGTCGAGCCAGCATTGGGATCGGCGGCAGCGGGGGCCAAGCCTGGCCGCGCGCGTGCAGGAGTACTACCTGGGCACCGGCAGCGTGTTCGGGCTGCTGTCGGCGCTGGTGGGCGAGGGCCTGCCGGGCGCGGGGCCGTGCCTGGCGGTCGGCAACGCGCTGCGGCAGGGCCCCGTTGTGTACGAGTTCCCGCAGCCGCTCGTGGCCAGCATCCAGCAGGGCGCCCGCGACGGCGACCCCACCCTGGTGCAGCTGCAGCTTGACCTGTTCCGGTGCGCGGCGCCCGCGCCCGACCTGTGCACCCGCGCCAGGGTGCTGCAAATCGTGAGCGTCCCCGCTTGGCCTTGCAGCGCGTGGGGACGGGAAGCGCGATCTGAGAAGGGGGCATTGTCTGAGATGGAGCAGCGGTCAAGTTAGGGTGTATGAGCGCCGGTCAGCGTCAGGCAGGGCTGCGCCTGGAGCGCCTGTGCTGCGGTGCTTGCGTGCCCCGCTGCTGTGCCCGCGCTGAGATATGGGTACACAACCCTACCCCTACCCTAAGTGAAGGGGCCTGGCAATCCGCGGCGCAGGGTGGCGGCGCTGTACGTGGTGGAGCGCCTGCGCGGGGAGGTGCTCACGGCGGCCGCCGCGCACTTCCAGGCACTGGCCATCGTGCAGGCCCGCCACCGCACGCTGTGCCGCCTGTCGCGCCGCGCGCCGCGCTCGCAGGCGCGCCCCGGCCAGCGCGCCGGCCCTCTGCCTGTGAGTGCCCGCGGCCCCGCTCGGCCCAATGTCAGCTGTCTGTGCTCTGGCGCCCGATCCGATCAGCGCGGCTGCGCCAGCCAGCCCTGTCAGCTAGAGCCTGATGTGCATCGTCTGCCTCCAAACGCAGGTCGAGACAGTTTGCCCGGGTGTGGTCGTGTAGCGGTGGTCAGCAGCCGCAGCGCGCGCACCTGTGTTGAGCAGGGCAGGCCCAGCTGATGGGGAGCATGCGCGGCGGCGGCAGACGCACGCGCAGGTCTGGAAGAGCGCGGGCGGCTCCGAGCGCGCGCGCAAGATCGTGGCCTCCGAGTTCAAGCACGCGCTGGAGGCGCCCACGCTGGACGCGTTCGACGACGGGCGCCAGGCCGGCGGCGCGCCCGACGACGCCGGCGCCGTCGCCGCGGGCGAGGGCGGGGGCGCCGCCCCAGACGGCGCCCGCGCGCCCGGCGGGGGCGGCGCGAACGGCGGCCCCAATGGCGGCCCCAATGGCGACGGTGGCGCCGATGGCGGCGCCGACGGCGGCCGCGGCGGGGCGGCGGCCGACGATGGCGGCGGGCTGGACCTGGAGCGCGCCCTGGCCGGTGCGCCCGGCGCATGCGCAGGAGGTATGCGTGTTACCAAGCATTTGCATGTGTCTGGGCCATGTCATAAGAGACTGTCGAGGTGCTGTGCTGCACGTCCGGCTGCCAGCCTGAACGAGCCATGCAACAGTAGAACAAGTTGCTCATGCCGAGCCTCGGGGCTGTGTGTTCTGTGCTCTGCAATGATATTCTTTATCCATTTGCGTTATAGCATGCCTCAAACAGGTCTGTAGGCGCTGCGGCGGGCGCCTGCTGCCCACCCAGCGTCCCCGGACTGCAGGGCTTTGGGCATGCATGCATTAGAGCATGCCATATTTAAGGGTGCAGTTGGGGTGAGGTCATGGGAGGACACGTTGACCTTGCTGGCGCCCGGGGCCTGCGGCAGGCCTGGGCTGCGCGCCGGGCCCCAGCGACCGGCAGGTCATGGCCAGCCTGGACCCGCAGCGCATCTGGCACAAGATCCGCGACCATGCGGCCACCGGTGCGCGCAGTCCCTGGCTGCCCAGATCACTTCCGGACAAGGGATAGGTTAGGGCGGGGTTAGGGTGATTGTTAGCGGTGACAAGGAATGTAAGTAGAAATGGTGTGCGGTTAGTGAGTGTCGGTGCGGCGCAGCGTCATCAGCCCGCCTGCATGATGGCGCCTGGTGCCAGCGCCCCGCATGCCTGACTAGCCGAGGCGCATCGCGCGCCGCACGCCAGTGCCGGCGATGCTGCGCAAGGACCTGCATAGGGTTATGGTAGGGTCTAGCCTATTGGGCTGAGGCGGGTTGCGCGCCGCGCAGCGCTGGCGACGCTGCGCGAGGACCTGCGCGATGCGGAGCTCGTCACGCTGGCGCCCGGCGCCACCTACGACCAGCAGACCAGCCTGGTGTGGTCCGCCGCCCCTGCATACGCGCGCGGTTATCCCGGCACTCTTGGCGGCTTGATTGCGCAAATAGTCCTTCCCGGGCTTCTTGGGGCCAGAGTGCGCTGCCGGCAAATGACAGGGCTGACAGCTGGCTGCAGCGCCCCGGCGGCACTCGACGCCCGCCCAAGTGGAAGCCTGCGTGACACTGGTAGGAATGCGCGGCGCGCTCTTGTAGCAGACTTCCATGTGGGCGTCTGGGGGCAGGCGGCCGGTGTTGAGCCGTGCGCACATCAGCCGCTGGGCGTTTCTGCGTTGCTGGGCGCCCCGACGGCCATGGGCTTGGGCTCTCAATGTGCCTAACGCATCAATCTCACCAAGAAGTCAGCCCAATGCGCGGCACGCGTGCAGGTGCTGCTGAAGGGCACGCTGCTGGTGACGGGGCACTCGCGCGCGCTGCCGCCGGACGCCGCGGCGCCCGCCGATGGCGCGCGCCCGGCTGCATCAGCGCCCGCGGATGGCGCGCCGGACGGCGCGCGGGACGGCGCGCGGAACAGCGGCGCCCAGGGCGGGGGGCCCCAGGGCAACGGCGGCGCTGCGCGCGGCGGCAAGGGCGAGGCGGCGGGCGGGCGCTGGGCGGTGGACGTGGAGCACCGTGGGCCGAGCGTGGTGCTTTGGCTGTGGGAGGCCGTGGCCGGCGGCGGCGAGGTCGTGCTGCGCCCGCAGGCCATCCGATTTACGGCTGGGCCCGAGGGTGCGCCCGCCTGGCCGTCAGCGCGCCACAGCCCCCCACGCGCTTGCGCCCGCGCGCGCTGCACGCAGCGACCGGGCCCAGCAGCACCGTGCGTTTCGCCATGCACCTTTGGCGGGCAGCAGAAGAAGGGCTGCTGGCGGATAAGAGGGTGGTGAAGTGAAAAGCAGGAGCGCCCACTTCAAGTTACCGATCGCCTGGTGTCCCGCTGCTTGGCGGCCTGTCTCTACCGCCGAGTTTGCAGGCGCGTGCTTGATGGCCCAACCCTACCCTGCTGGCGCCGCGCAGGCGCCGTGCTGGTGGCGTGCCGCCAGGCGAGCGGCGAGTCGGACAGCGAGCCGGCGCAGTCGGAGGCCTCCACGCACAGCGGCTCCAATGCGTCGGACGTCTTGGCCGGCCTGTGCGCGCGCCTGCCGCCTGCCCGCCTCCCCTCCCGCCTGCACGCTGCAAAATTCTGTGTTAAAGCTGTATATTGGCATGCTTTCAGCAACGCTGCAGCTGCCTCTGGCCTTCACGAACACGTGGCCTCCATACATCGTGAGCATGCAATGCATCTGCGCCGGTGGAAATGGGGTAGAGCATGTGCTGCTGCATGAGCTGCGCGCTGTCGCCAACCCTTGCTTCATAAAGCACAAAAGCTGTGCTCTCTTTCCGTGTGCTAGTCAGTCGAGCTCGACTGCTCGCGTGGGGCGCCCACGCAGAGCTGGGCGGCAGTGCAGCTGCAGCCGCTGAGGCGCGCATGCGGTCTCTGGACAGTCCAGGCTCTGGTGTGTTCATTTTGACGGGGTCATGGCGCAGGGTGCCGCCAACGGGTGATGGCGAAACGTTCCGCCCGCGCCCGCTGCCGGACTGCGGCAGCACGGAGGCCGACGCCACCGCGCCCGCGCCCGCGCCGGGCGCCGGGTCCTGCCGGCGCATGCGCATCGTGTCCGTCACGCCGCGTGCAAAATAGGGTATTGTAGGGTCTCCCTCGCAGACGCGCATTGTGTCCGCGCGCTGCGCCTGTGGCTCGATGCTGCGGCGACCGGGCCATGCGGCCCCTGCACGGGGTCAAGGCGCGTTAATTGCGGTGTGTGTGCCCGCGCCAGTGGGTGCCCCTGCCCCGCTTTTGGGCATCCTGACCAGCAGTTGTGTCCGCAACACGTCCATCCGCCTCGCATGCAGCGGCTGCGGCTGTGAGCAGCTGTGGGCATGTGGGTGCCGCCTCCTGCAATGAAATGCAGTTTACGGCAATATGTCCAGCCTGTTGCAGTGCGGGGCGCGGGGTGCATGTAGTCACATGCAGGTGGAGTGGGTCTCGCTTCAGCGGCCGATGATATATCCTAAACACCTAAACATGGTAGGTAGGTATGGAGTACCATATTTTGGATCGGTAGAGGTGAGGACTGCGCTGCCGTGTTCTCCCAGCACGCTTACTGGGCCGGGCGGGCCGGGCTGAGTGGTCCTGTTGAGCGGGAGCTTGAGCAGGCTAAGCACGCGCCTGCATAGGAATGTGACATGCGCGCCATCCACGCGGCAGCTTGTTGTGCGCTGTCCCGAGCTTTGCAGCATGCAGCCAGGCTGATCGTAAGCGGAGGCGCAGCCCAGGTGCGACTGCGCATGCAGTGCCATGGGACCGCACCTGAGGTTCAAGACCTGCGCGCTCTTGAGCAAGGGGTTTGTCTGACACTGACAGGGGCCATAACTTGTGCTTGGTTTGCCCAGTGCTGGGCCTGTTGTGTTCATGTCCTGTTAGTGAGCCAGAGTTTGTGTGTCGTGCGCAGCTGTGCCAGGCTTGTCCTGGCGCAGCTGTGCCAGGCTAGTCCAGGTGCAGCGACATTGTGCTTGATTGGCAGTGTCTCTTTTGGATGGTTAGTGTCTGAGTGTCGCCCAGATTTTGTGTGGCATTCGTAGCAGTGCAAGGTCAGGCCAGTGCAGTGATATGCTGCCTGTAGGCAGTGCTCTTCCTTGTGGGTTACACTGCCCTCTCTTGTAACATCGGAATGCAGGAATTGGCGGGAGCTGACTGGCAAGTTCAAATTCAAACCTGACGCTGTACACGAGAGCGTGGCTTAAAGAAGGGCAACACTGTGATTGCTTGTTCATCCGGAACATTTCATATGCGTCAACAATGCAGGCTCTCACAAGCACTGTACTGGCCCAGTGCGCCAGCATACATAAAAGCGGGCAAAGCGACACCTGCAGGAGGGAGGCATGTGCTCAACGGCATGTCTTTGCCTTGGGCTCAAGACAAGAGTCTGTTGGAGTAAAGGACGCTCACTGCCACGTAATGATGCAGCGCCGGCAGCTGCTGACTGGAGTCGCTGTGCTGGCAAGCGCGCTCACTATTCCCATGCTACCAGCGCGTGCTGCGGCGACAGGCGCACAGGCGGCAGCGGAGGTGCGTAGCGCTGCAATTGGGACAAAGTATGCACTGCTTTGCAGAAACTAACTTGCCATAGTTTGCTGGACCTCACTGTGCACAAACGCCAGTTGTTCCACTTCACGCCTGGCTGAGTGCAGGAAGAGGCAGGCGCAGCTCTAAAGTATGCTGAGAGGGACTTTGACGGGGCCCTGGATATTGTCGACGGGCTTGTGAAGCAGGATCCAGATGCTGCGCGATTCCACGAGATGCGTGCCCAGGTGCGCGCCCGCCACGCTCTGAGGAGCCCAGCCAAACCTGCACAAGACCTTCTGACGTTTTTCACGCGTCGTACAGGTGTTGGTCGACAGCAAGGACTTTCGCGGAGCGCTGCAGGACTATGAGGAGGCGCTGCGCCTGACGCCCGGTGCGCCTTCGAGCAGCGCGGCCAGACGTGGGCCCCTTTGTGTGACCGCAGTGTGACCGCAGAGTGAGCAGTAGCCAGCTGCGGCGTGAGCCTCCTGGTGCGCGTGCCAAACATGTGCCTGGCCCGTCCCCAGACGGGAGCCTGGTGGCGCAAGCGCGGCTGCTGGCGGGGCGCGCGCTGGCCTGGGAGGGCGTGTCTGAGTGGCGGGCTGCGCTGCGGGACTACGACGCAGCCTTGGAGCGCGCTCGGGCGGCCGGGTGAGGGGCACCATGTTCATTGCCGTACCTCTGCATCAGCTACAAGGCAGCGAGCTGACGTTGATAGTGCAGGCGGCTGCCCGACCCCTACGTCTTGAACAGCCGCGGGAACGCGCACGCCTCGCTGGGCCAGTGGCGAGGTGCGCCCGCCCCCTTGACCGACAGCTACAGCTGCTGCCGCCTCAGGCAGCGCGTGCCCAAGAAGTTTCTCACAGATGAAGGAAAGCTGCATGAATACGTGCGAGTCATGCAGGCTGCGTGCAATCAGGTGCAGCATGCGAGAGAGGCGAGCGGCACCGAAGGCTAGGGTTAGGTCGACCCCACCCCGGCCGCTGCGCGCAGAGGCCCGGGAGGACTACCTGCGCAGCGCGGACGGGTTCCAGGCGGCGGCCGGCTTCCGCGGCCGGCGCGGCTCCACGACCGCGCGCCTCGACGGTGGGTCCTGCTTTGACCCTACACCTAAATTCGAGCCCCTGAGCCCGGTGCAGACCAGGTGACACGGCCTGAAGGCGGGCCCGCGCCAGCACGGACTGCTTGCCGCCGCGCGCGGCATGGCGTCGCAGGCCACTGCTTTTTTCTTTCCCCCGCGGCACCAGTCCCTGAGCGGCAGGGTGTGCTGAAGCCTGCATGTGGCGCGCCGAGGCTGCTGCAGAGGGCCACTGAGGGTGGAGCCTGATGTTCAGGACTACTCCGCCAGCATCTATGATCAGCCTTCATGCCTGGGTTTCACGCGCGCGCGCGCGCCCGCCAGGCGCCGTATTTGCGGCGTCCAACGCAGCGCTGATGCTGGCGGAGCTGGAGGCGGCGCCGGGCGCGGCCGTGCGCGAGATGCAGCGCGTGGCGCGCCGCGCGCCGGGCTCGGCCGACATGCGCGCCGCGCTCGCCGCGCTGTACTGGGCGCAGGCGCGGCGCCGCCCCCCCCCCAAACCTGTTCCGAGCAGCGCCTGTGCTCGCCGCTGCCGCCGCCAGGCTCAGAGTGAAGGGGCTGGCGCATGCCGCGATCTGTCTGCATCACGTGCGCCTGCTTCGGCACACAGTCGAGGGCGTGCAGGCGTGTGTGTGGAGCGGGCTGCGTGTGCATGCGCTGAATGCCGTCGATGCGTGTTCGACACTGTGCAAGCCAAGTCCCTGCAGGTCTGTGCAGGGCATTCACAGCGGCTGTGCATGCAGCTCTGCAGTGAGTGGCACTCTCACCAACACACCCGGCCTCGGCAGGGCAACGAGGCGGCAGCGGAGGGCGAGTGGAACACAGCCTGCGACAGGATCACCGTCGGCTGTGCGCGCTACCAGGATGCGGACTGGCTGCGCCGCATCCGCAGGCGCGGCGCCTGGCTTGCCTGGGACTGCGCATGGGCCCATCCAGGGCTGCTCCAAACAGGCAGAAGATGCACACCAACCGCAGCCAGAAGGCCGCATGCTGCGCCGCAACACGCGCTCAGCCATGCACGCTTTCATGTCATGGCACACGATGTTGCCAACCTTGACGGTCATCATCCTGGCTTGCAGGCGTGATTGCGCTCAGCGTTCCAACACACCAGGCAACGTGTATGAGGCACTGCCCCCTGCTGTTGGCGGGTGAGCCTGGGCACCGGCTCGGGCGGGCGCCGAGGCTGGGCGCTTGCGCAGGTGGCCGCCGCGGATGGTCAGCCGCATGCAGGAGTTCCTGGCGCTGCGCTCCAGCCGCGAGCCGGGCGGCGCCGCCGGGCGGGGGTGAGCGCGGTCGCACTGCTGGGGATCACGCTGACAGCGCTGGCGTGATGGGAGGGTCTGCTGGCGCGTGGGAAGCTGGGCGGTGGGGCTGTTGGCGCGGAGCGGGACGAGCAGACACGTGTGCCCTGATGAACTAGGGGGAGTTTTAGAGCTCGCGCATGCACCTTCGTCTACGCATGTGTGCTGGCTGACGGACCTGGTGGGTCTGTGTTACAGCGCAGAGCGCGCCCCGTCGCGCTAGGTATGTGCGCGCTGACAAAGGCATGGTAAAGCAGAATGGGTGGAAAAACGTGCTGCGCGCTGCCTGCGCTTGCCACACCCAGGCCCCTGACTCGAAGGAAAGGCGTGTCCTGAAACTGGCAAGGACAACCCGCATCCTATGTCGCGCGGCATGAAAACCCAGGAAACTACGAGCGGTTCCCGGTGCGCCAGAGTAGTTGCAGCAGCACGGCTTGACAAGTGGTAAGCTCATCCAAGAGGCCGTGCCACCTCGGGACACCCTGCACACGCAAACAGGCATTCACCCTTCTGTTCACGCCTTCTGCAGGAGGTGAGCAGCTGCTGCTATGCTGATCTGCAAATTGCAGATTCTGTAATTTTTGGGAAAGCGCAGCTGTGCAGCTGATGTCACCCGATGTCACCCGCATGTGCACACCCGCCCTGTGCGCATATCAAGCGCAGTGCACGTATGAGGATGTGGCATGCCAACACCTTGGACTTGTTTCATTACAACAGGGGAGATGTAAGGCACAGTGATGCACATCACTTTGCCATGGCCAGGGCTCACCCGCATCGCCCTGCACTGCATGTTCATGCGAGCGCGCTCGCCCGCGGTACGAACGGCGGAGCGTCAGTGCGCAGACCGCTGCTGCGCTTGGGCGCCGCGGCAAGCGCAGCCCGCGGCACAAACGGCGGCGCCTCTGCCCGCAGCTTGCTGCGGGGCACCTCCGCCGCCGCGACATTGCCTGGGCCCGTGGCAGCCGCGGCTGTCTCCAGGCTTGCGGCTGGAGCAGCTGTGGCCGCCACCGCCGGCGCCGCACGCAGCAGCTGCTGCAGCTTCGCAAGGACGTGCGGCTCAAAGCCGCTCCCGCCACCGCTGCTGCCCGCATCCGCCGTAGGCGCGGGCGGCGTCGCCGCGCCTGCCGCCACGGTTGTCGCGGCTGGGGACGCCCCGTCGCGCGCCGTGCTCGACGCTGCGCTGCTTGCGGGTGCGGCGGGGGTGCTGCTGCTGCCCCCTGCGGCCGCTGCAGGCGCGGGCAGCGCCGCCTTGAGCAGGCGCGCCGCGGGGGCGAGCGCCCACTCCGGGAATGAGCGCGCGGCAGCGCTCTCCTTGTCTGCGCTCTCTTTGGCCGCGGCTGCAGGCGGCCGCGGCGGGCGGCCGACAGGAGGGCTGGCCGTCACCTCCGCCACGTCCGTTGCCAGGTCGGTGGCTGGCACGACCGCAGGTGCTGCGTCGGGCGTTGCGCGAACCGCAGCGACGTCAGCGGCGTCGGCCGTGGAGGCGCGCGGGGCCTGCAGCAAATACGGCGCAGGGTGTCAGTGCCGTGTCCTGAGCATGCGTACCTGCCTGCTGAGGGTGGCCTTGGGCCTGTTGCTGCGCACTTTGCCGGCAAGAGCCTCTGCAGGACTGCCTCGTTATAACAGCTCCTGCCACTCGAGCACAAGCATACACCTCCAGCCTGTAAACACGATGAATATGGTGGCCGCACCTCCAGGGACTTGTGGTACGCGTACTTGATGAGCGTCGCCGCATCCAGCAGCGGCGGCCGGCCCGGCTGCGGAGCCGGCGCGGGCACCTCGCGCCAGGTCAGGCCCTGCGCAAACCCGCACGCACGCCGCTAAGCAAACGTGACTGGACGCACACGGCTGACATCAGCAGCGAGGTCTCAGGTGAAGCACCCAAGCAGCGCTGGTTGCGCACGGCGTGGGCTCGCTGCGTCTGACAGACATTGCTGCGAGCAGAGGACAAAGTGCACTGCACCCAGGCAACAAGGGCGGACGGGACAAGCAGCAGCACCTTGCCATTGTCATGAGCCTCGAAGCTGTACATGAACTTGACAGCCTTGCCGCTGCGCAAAGCCGCACATGGGCTCAGAAAACATGTACTTGCACAGCTGGGTCAGGCCTGCAGCCACAGCGCCTTACCACCCCTGCAAGCACCGCCTGTGACGCTCTGCTGCAACCTGACGTCCGCAAGCATGCCGTTCCTGACGAGTGCCGGCCGGAACGATGCCACAAGCATTGAGTGCGGCCCGCGCACCTATCGAAGCGGAGGCGCTCTATGTCGACCGTCTTCCACCCGTCCGCGCACCTGCGCCAGCGGGGCATGTCCAGTGAGTGCGAGGCAGGACCCTGACGGCTGTGGCGCCCATGCCGCGGGATTGCCACCACGGCGGGCCGCACCGCCGTGCGGGGGTGTCTGGTGTGCAGCGATTGGTGCATGAAGGCTGTGCTGTGCCCACTATAGCAGTGACTAGCAGCCAGTGCTGCGGACAGACATCAACGGCAACATAACAAGATGTCACTTCCGGCACCCCCACCGGGCACCACAACGCGCCAGCAGTCCATATACCTGGCACTGAGAGTGATAGAGCACACGCAACAGCTTCAGCGCCCGGGGCTCACCCGTCCAGCGAGCGGCGGCGAGAGTCCATGCTGCCAGCCACTGAAGCCATGTCACGGAAGCGTGCCCAAGCAGGCGTGTGCCACCAGCAGGCTTCAGGATCCAAGGCTGCTTTGGTATCCAGGATGTGTGATAAAGTCAGCAGGGGTTCCAGTGCTACAAGCCCTGAGGGGTTACGGGAGTGAACAGGGTACCTGCAGGCAGATTTTGCACAGAGGTGCCAGTACGGGAGCGGGGCTGGCAGCCAGAGCAGCCCTGCTTGGGCGGCGGCTGTAAGAGCATCCTTATTACGCTCTTTGGAGGAATGCTGAGACACCTGTGACAGCGCTGCTGTCACAGGTGCTGGTTGCTCACCTAGGGGCAGAGCACTTGGCCCACTGCTGGATTTCTGTGATGCCAGACTTCCCACCTCTTGTTTATGTTGTACTGAGTGGCAAGGCAGACAGAGCTTGGCGTGTGCGAGTGCAAAATATGTTCGCATAGGCTTAACGACCTTTTCAACCGGTGTGTTCTTTCGTTTGGCAGCAATCACTGTGCAAGTACTGTGCTTGGCGAGAGTGTCCCTCCAAGCCTCATTATAAACCAATTGTGGTGGCTACGACAGGAGCGCTTGCTCTCCAGTGCTTGCCACAAGCACACTGCACAATGCCTACAACCATGCCAAACTATCAACCACCGAGCAAGTGAAGCTTCGCAAGTACACAGAGTGGGCAGCTCCTAGGACTGCCCCGTGCTCCTAAATGAGTGCTCATGCTAGCCCTGCACGCTGTAAACGGCGGCCTCAGCACACGCCACAACCCCCATAAACTGACCATCAGCCCTTAAGCACAAAATCCCCGCCACCTGCTCTGCACTTTCAAACCTCACGCCCTGCCCAGGGCTGCAGCAAAATGGTAGCAGCTCACCTCCGACAAATGCAACCACTGCAATACATCCACAGAACGTGGGCAGGGTACAGGCATATCGACAGACCAACAGCTGGGTTGCCATGAGCCCGAGTAGAGACATTGAGGTACAGCATGCACAAGTGCAGGCCAGGTCTTCAGGCGCGGCATGGCGCACACCCCGCGCCCGAGCGGCAAGCACACGCAGGCAAAAAATGAGGAGGGAAAGCTGGCTGTATAACCTGTACACAGGCCTGCAAGCCCCTCGCGCAAAGATCTTGAAAAACCTTCAGCGGGCTGCTATATTGCACCAAGCAAGGGCCCCACAGGCGACCAGCCGTCGACCCTGTCGCCGAGCGCATGCCTTACGCTGCCCTGCTCCATGCCCGCGCAAGTTTGCCACTCCTGCGGCCGCCCGCCGCACGCCCGCGCCCGCAACATCCGAGCGCCAGCGGCTCACCGCCGGCTGCACAGAGCTCACTGCCTGCCTACCAAAAGTGTCGCCGGCGCCTGCGGAGTGCTCTGTCCAAAGCCCCCAAACGCCCCGGAGCATGCGCATCTGCCGTTGGCCGGGCGTCATTCCTCCTTCCCTGCGACCGACGTCTGCGGGGCGCGCGTTGCGCCAGCGCTGCTCGCCTTGTTGCCGCTCGCCTGAGCCGCAGCAGTACGCACTCACTCCATGCAAAGTGCCGAGCAGTCTTCGACGACCGAAATGACTGCACACACGACACTCTTACACATAAAAACATGTGATGGATCGCCTGTACATATTTGTAGACCTGCACCTGGCAGGCCTGCCGCGTGGCCGCAGCCCCTGCTCAGGCTGCAGCAGGTCAAGCCTGAGCAGGCCTGGCGGCACGTGCCTCACACGCGAGTGCATGATGGGCGCGGGACAGAAGGCAGGCCGCGACGACAACAGGCCGGGCGCTGTGACTGGCCAGGGAGCGCGGGTCCCGCGCGCGCGCGCGCACCCCGGCCCCGCCGCTGACGGCCGCGGCCGCGTCGGCGGGCGCGGCGCCGGCGTCCACGCGCTTCAGCGCCGCCGCCACCTGCCCAAAGCTGAAGGTGCCCGCGCCGCTGCCGCGCTGCTGGCCGTTGGCGGCCGGCGGCGGCGCCGCCGGCTGCGGGCTGCTCACGCGCGTGGACCCGCCCTGCGCGCCCGCCTCGGGCATCACCTCTAGCTGACTGAAGCTCAAACGCTTGCCAGGCAAATGGCACTATGGTGCCGCCCGCGCGGCTGGGCGCGCCCTGCGCAGCACTTGCGGCGCCCTTCTCTCCTGCGCCTCACATGCATGACAAGTAGGCGCCGCCCGCTCCCGCCTCGCAGTGCAGCGTCTCCATGACCCCCCCAGTGAAATTTCATACCTAGGAAAGCTGCAGCCCCCATTTTCCGATGGCTGATGTGCACACGACAAATATACATCAGTAGCGTTGCTAAGTCCCTCAGCAAACGCTGGTTCTCCCCCGAACCAGTGATGTCACACCGCTGCGGCTGCCACGGGGCGCGGGCGCGCACCGACACGAACACCTGCAGCTGGTCCATGACGCCGTGCTGTTGCGCGAGCGCCTCCAGGCGCATCCACACCTGCGCCATTGCGCGCTCGTACACGCCGATCACGCTGTCGCCTGCACAGGCACACCCCGGCCGCGCCTCAAGCCACGGTGTAGTGCTGCTCCTGGACCTCTCATGACATCGTGTCAGATCGTCCGTTGCGTGGCAGCGCATGGTGAGCAGAGAAAGTGAAGCCCGTAAAGCAGGCATGTGGCCTTAATTCCATCACAACCACACCCTCGTTACTTATCAGAGGCCTTAACAAGGTCCGCCCGCCAAGATGTAAACTGAACATGCGGGGCAGTCCGCCTCAGCCCTCAGCCCAGCATGCCGCTCACGGCCACCGAGCGCGCACCGCCGAGCGGCGTGTCGGAGAGGGAGACGCGGCGCGCAGAGATGGACGCGCGCCCCGGCGAGTAGGGCGGCGAGTAGGGCATGCCGCCCGACTCGCGCCGCTTGCGCTCGGCTTCCTTCTCTTTCGCCTGCGCGCTCTGACTTTGTGTTGGTGGCCTGCTTCCACACAGGGCCTCCGATCCACGGCCTTCAACGGGCAGTGCATGTAGGCTGGCCAGGCGCACATGCACCCTGCGCTGCAGCACCACCATGATACGTAACATGTGATCCTGGACACTGCGCATCACCGTGTATGCGCATCACCGTAAACTTTGCAGTCTTGTACTCACAGCATGGAGCAGGTGAAAGGATATGGCGAGAGCGGCACTCGCAACGCAAACAGCCAGCGTGGCGCCATGGGTACACTCTGGTGCATGCCAAGGGCGGAACAGCCGTGTTGTGTACATGTTGTGTATGTATAAGCAAATCTTCCCAAAGAAAGAGCAAGCTTGAAAAGCCTTGTTTGTGGGACAAAGCGATGCCCTGCAAAGGCTGGCCTGCCGGGCAGAGCAGGCGCCGCACCTGCTGCTCATTCCAGAAGCAGTGTGAGTGGTGCAGGCAGCGCTTGACCAGCGCCTCCGCGTCGATGTACGCTGCGCGCACCAGCGCCGCCTTGGTCTGCGCGCGCGCGGGCAGCAGGGCCCGCTCAGCGCCTGGCTTGCCCTAACCCTATACCTTGCCAGCACACCCCCACGCGCTGCCTGCGGCTCCGCATGCGTGCACGCCGGGCGCGCCTTGCAGGGCTGGGTCGCGCGGCGCCAGACGCTGTCAGAAGCTGCCAGGTCGACACGGAGTGTGCGCAACGCGCCGCCGCAGCTTGCCAGCCCCTTGCAGCGTGCAGAGCGCATGGCGCCGACCAGGCTGGGCGACCCCAACCCCTGTGCCGCACCTCGTGGTCGTCCGTGAGCGACAGGTCACGCTTCAGGTTGGTGCGCCACACGATGAACGCATACTCCATCTCCGCCAGCGTGTCGTAGTCCGCCACCGTGTCGTTCTCCGCCTTCTGCGCGCCGCGCCGCGCCATAATATTAGGGTAGGGCACACAACCCTACACGCGCCTCAGCGGCCCCCGCGGCCGCCTCGGCTCGCGCACTCGGCTGCGGCGCTGCGCCGCACAGCTGCCAACAGCGCCGCTCTCACAGCCTGCTCGACGACTGATGACAGGAGCGAACGAGGACCAGGCCGGCGCGCCTTGACCTCGGCGAGGTACTCGGCCAGGACGCCCCGGTCCTTGGCCAGCTGCAGGAAGAACTGCCGCTTGACCTTGCCCAGGTCGTCCTCCGCGGCCGCGAGCAGGTGCAGGCGCTGCGCCTTGACCGCCTGCTCACAAGAGGCGCCGGGTCAGGCCGTGCTGGTGCACGCGTGAGGAGCGCCGACGGGCTGCAGCACTTCCTGCGCCTGGTTGTCGCGCGCAGCACCCCGCTATGCCGTTGCACATCGTTGTTGAACCACCCGGGACTCACCAGAGCATGCAGGGTGGCAATCACTCGGGCTGTGACTGCAGCGCACGTGCTCACACCACGCTGGTGGCGGGCAGTCCAGCGAAAGCAAGGGCTGGCCTAGGCGCCAATGTATACTTGCGGAGAGCCCAGAGCGCTGGCAAGCTCGACATCCTGAACACGGGTGAGTTTGCTTCCAGCAATGGTGAGGCTCGACAGCCTCACAGCGGCACGCAGCCCTGCCTTGGCGACAGGGACGCAGTGCAGACCAAGCCTGCTTCTCAACAAAACTTGAAGGCGTGTGCTGTTACTCCTTGTAAAGCACTGGGCTGGAGGCCTCCTATGCGGACTTGTTGCAAACCACAGAGGGATGAGCAGCTGCAGATAGCCGGTCTCATCACCGCACCCAAACAGTGGGTCTAAGCAGCTGCACTGCAGTGCATGCTCGCCTATGTCTGACCTAGCCACCCATGGCAGTCCGTGCGGCTCGCTGCTTGGGGGGGGCGGTAAATCATCACTAGCTCTGTATCAGCTGCGCTGACACAGGCAACGCGCAGCGCCAAAAGTCAAGCATGCATTCCGCACTTTGTGCGTTGTGCCCCTGCAAGGCGCGCGCGCCTTCTCTGAGGCGAAGCCCCAGTGCTGCGCTTCGTACAGATCATACAGCGCGCTGCGCAGGCTCCCCGCCACCACGGATTCCACTGTGCGCGACCGCTCCAGCAGAAATTGAAGCACGTCTGCCTTGTCTGTGAGTGCGCCGGCGTCTTCTACCACCTTCATCTTGTATATTGTTAGGTCAGAGGGGCTGTAGCTGCATGACTCTGGGTATGCAAGCGAGGCCATGCTGCGCAGGTGCACGAGCGCTGCTGCACTGTGCCTCCCTGATCGTCAACTGCCTGGCAGGATCTGATGTGCGTCGGCGCTGTGCCCCGCTGAGCGAGATCTGATTATGAATCAGTCATAAATCGGCCGCGGACGAGCCTTTCGATCGATGCCAGCTCAGCATGGTAAGCTGACCCTGGTACCCTTTCATGCTTGGGACCTGATCTTGATGAGAAATGTGCCTGGATCCATTACATGTCCAGTACCTTGCTTCATGTAACCTCAGACTCCTAGCCACGCCTCCTCAGCAATACCCAGCGCGTCGCCGGGGCAGCTGACGGCGCCACGCGCGCGCGCAGCGCCCCGCCACCAGCTGCGCGGAGCTGCGCACACGCAGCCACCGCAGCAGCGCGCGCCAGCAGCGCCGCTCGCTGGCTACCACAGCCGCCGCCGCCGCTGCGCGCCACGCGCCGTCCGCCGCCCCAGCGCCGCCCGACGCGCACGCGCAAGGCCGCAAGCGGCGTGTTGAGGCTCCCTGAAGAGCGGCGCCATGCGGCGCAGCGCGTTGAGACGCGCTGCACTGACCGGGGGCGGTGCCGCTCTCGCCAGGCGTGTCGGCCGGGGCTGCACAGCGTGCGCGCATGCCAGGCCTCAAACCCGCGGCAGCTGCCGCCGGGCCCACTGCAGGCGCAGGCCCGCCGCTCTGAGCACCGCCGTCGCAGGCGCCGGGCGCCGTCGCAGCGGCCGCCCGCCGCCGCTTCCCTGCGCCTGTGCGCAGCCGCAGCGGGCGCGCGCGCGCGCCATAGCGGCCTATACAGACGCGGCACAGCTCCGCCAGGAAGCCCTGCAGCTCGCCCGGGACGTCCTCGGGCGCAGGGCCCTCGTGATCCTCGCTCGTCCGGTCCGCAGGGTCTGGACACCCTACCCGACCGCCCTCGGCCCCAGCGCCGGCCGTGCCGACCAGGGCAGCATTCGCCCGGCCTCCCTCAGGCAGGGGCTCACGGCAGTGCGTGCCCGCGCACAGCGGCCGCGCCAGCGGCGGCCCGTGGCGCAGCCAGCGGCGCGCGCGGCGCAGGGCGCGCGGCGGCAGCAGCGCCAGGCGCGCCGCCTCGACCAGCGCCGGCGGCGGGACGCCCCCCGGGCCCACCCTGAACCAGCCGCTCGGGGGCGCCAGGCCGCACTCCGCCAGCAGGCGCGCGAGCTCTGCGCTGGCGGCCGCGGCCCTGGCGGCGCCCGCGCCCGGCTCGCCACCGGCGCCCGCCCTGCCGCCGAGGCACGCCGGCTCGCCCGTGGCGCTGTCGCGCGGCCCCGGGCGCCCTGACGCGGCCGGCTCGCCTGCCTGGCGGCGCGCGGCCCGGCGCGCTGCGGCGGCCTCCAGCAGCAGCGCCAGCGGGACCTGCCGCGGCCGAAGCAAGAACGCTCTCCAGCAGGGCTCTTGCTCTGCCCCATTCAACCCTCAACGTTGCCCATGCCAGACCGTCTGGCCGTGCGCAGTCTGTCTGGCCGTGCGCGGTCCGTCTGGCCGTGCGCGGTGGCGGCCCGGCCGAAAATAACCAGCGCGAAAAGGCTGAGCAAGCCCACAGAGCGGGCAGCATGAGCGCAAGCAAGTGGGCCGCACGGCTGGCTGGCGCGAGCGTGGCGCGCCGGGCCCGTGTCCAGAGGGGCGGCACCTCGCAGCAGTCATGGGGCCCAGGGCCGGGCTCGCTGATGCCGAAGCGGCGCAGCAGCTCGCCGGGGGACAGCCGCCCGTAGCAGTTGATGACCTCCTCGCCCTGCGGCGCGCCGGCGCCTATTCAGGCTCTCGCGGGCACGCTGCGTGCGGCGCGCTCGGTGTCCGATGCCGGTCACAGTGCCAGCCTGCAAACCTCAAGCGAGCGCGCCTGACAAGCTGCCACGTGAGTCCTGGCATGCGCCTGGAGGCGCATGCCGGTGACATGTGGGGAGCGTGGGAGGAGCGCAGCCACGCTCCACCAGAGTCTGGCTGCTGGTCGGGCCGGTGCTCTGCCGGCTTAAAGACGAGGACAGCGCACAGACTCTCCAGAGCGCAAAGTTGCAGAGCATGTGCATACAGTCTTTGACTTTTATGCACACTGCATGTCTCGGACCAGATACAGCAGCAAAACTTTCACAGAGTTCCAGGAAGCCTGCGCAGGGCTCCGCATATGCATGCGCATGCACGACAGGCGCTGTGCCACCCGCAGACATGCACTGTAATACCAACTAGCCCCACCCCCTTGCAGCATGCATGGTGCGAAGGTGGCGTGCATACAGTGTGGCAGCACCTGGCGCTGTCAGAGGTAGAGCATGCATGAGGTAGACACACCTTTCTCGGCGCCACTGTGATGTAGTGACATCATAGGGATGACTGGTGGGCTGGTAGCAGAGTACAGCGTGGAGCAGACATGCACATTGAGGCAGCACGCATATGTAGCTGCAAATGGTGTTTGGATGCGATGAGCGTTACCTAATATGTGATTTGGCTTGATTGTTTTTCATGTGTTTTTGTGTTGTGATCAAAGAGAGGGAAAGGGTGGGCGAGTTCGGAAGGAGTGAAAGTCCGAACTCACCCGCCAGCCCAGGCGCCGGCAAGCCGACCCCTGGGCCGCCCAGGAAAAATTCAGTTGACAATCATTGGGGGCAATGCCCCCGTTGTAGTTGTCAAACTACAAAGAACAGATACTACACTTGATCTTAGCCAAAAGGCCGAGAAAGGTATGCAGGCTGCTTCGCGACACAGGTTATATACTACCAGAACCCTGCTGGTTGCCCGCAGGAATGACAGCCCCGCCGCAAGGGGCCTGAAACTGTTCTGTGAAGTGGCGCTGAGCAAGGCGCCCTGCTTCATCATAGGGGGCGCGCACCACAGTGGGTACTCGGGGCTCCTGCGTGCGCAGGAATGCTGCAGAGAGATAGCTGGGGCAAGCAGTGCAGCGCACGCTGTGGTCCAGTTTCGAGGCTACCTCACGCCTCACGCTGCTACGCACACGGGGCGCGGCTCGCAGGCGTGGCGTGTGCCTTTGTGAGCGCGCAGCGGTTCCCGGCCAGCGTCATGCCTCCGCGCCCGTGCCTGCTCTCTGTCTCGCTCTGCGGGTGGGGTCGTGACACGCTCGTCACGCACAAGCGCTGGAACCTGTGGCCTACTGGTGGCTGTCCTTGGTGCCGCTCTGCAGCCTCAGCGGTCAGGGAAGTGCAGGAGCGCTGCGCCGGCAGGTCAGCCAAGGACACTTGGCGGCAGCAGAACCGGGGCTGGCAGCAGAGTCGAGGAGCAGGGAAGAGGCGGTCCTGAGCAACGATGGCACGGCAGCAGAGGTTGGACTACAGTCATATGGTAGGCGGGCCTGGGTGCGCGAGTGCCCAAGCGCGAGTGCGTGCGTATGGCTTTGAGCATGGGGAACGCTCAGCACTGCTGGCCGGCGAGTTGTGGTTCTGCTCCAGCGCCCCTTGCTGGCCGCTTCGGAGGCATGCCTTGGTAGCCCTGCCAGACTTATTGCAGACGCACTCAGCGCCCCCACAGCCGGCGTGGCCAGCGCAGAGGCCGCGTCGGCATTTGGGTCTCTCCAGCCCGCAAGCGAGCGCCTCTGGGCGCGCGCTTTTGCCCACCTGGCAAGGGCTTGCAGCACAGCGCGCGCGCACACTGGGCTACCGCAAGAGCGTGACCGCGGGGTGGCGGGCGTGGGCGTAGTGGGGTGCAAGCTCGTGGGGAGGAGAGGGCGCGGTGAGACTAGGTGCGACAGTTTGTGGCTGCTCACAGACACGAGCGCAGGCGCGTGCCAGCGCTAGACGTGCAGCCGGTGTCGGGCAGGTGCAAGGCGCAGCAGGGGCCAGCTGGGGCGCCACCGCTTGCAGTATAGCACCGCAGGGGCGGTGCAAGGCGGTGGAGCACTGGAATAGCAGGCGAGGCGGGTGGGCGCTTCCTTTGGTTGTGTTGCGTTGCTGAGCAGTGCACCTGGCGACGGGCGGGGGCGGGAGCGAGCACGCGTTACGCCGCAGGCAGGGCTGCACGGCGCGGCATTATGTGCTCGGCGGGGAGCCGCAGCACGGCGCCGTCGTTCTGTTCGCAGACGGGGAGCTGCTGCACCGCGCGCACGCTGCGCTAGCCAACATGTGTGCAGACACTGCCAGCCTACATGGGCGCGGCGTGAGCGCGTGGAAGAGGGAGGCCGCCTTGTCAAAGTCTGCGGTCAGGTGCCGTGTGCGCGCTGCACAACCCCATCAGTTGATTGGAGGGGTAACTTGTCCAGCTTTTCTGTTGCTCATCCACAGACTGTTGCCACGCTTCAGAAGAGAGCTTATGTCCTCAAGCACCTAACCCCGCGACCGTAGGAAGGTGCTTTTATGCTGTTTGCACAGATGTGCTGGGCCCTGTGCTCAAAATACCGCCAGGCCCCTTGTAGCGGGGTGTTCATTCTCATGAGCAACCCTGCGGGTCTTGTTCAGTATATAACCACCACCAGCAAGTGCTCTGCATACCTTTCTCGGCCTTTTGGCTAAGATCAAGTGTAGTATCTGTTCTTTGTAGTTTGACAACTACAACGGGGGCATTGCCCCCAATGATTGTCAACTGAATTTTTCCTGGGCGGCCCAGGGGTCGGCTTGCCGGCGCCTGGGCTGGCGGGTGAGTTCGGACTTTCACTCCCTCCGAATTCTCCCACCCTTTCACACTCTTGCATGCATACACACAGAAATACTACTATACTTAGTACTACCATAGTACCATACTCTCGCATCCAAAAAATATGCAGCAAAACTGCATACGCATATGTGTTCCTCAAACTGACTAGCTGCACCATAAAACGCACCGCTACCATGCCTCCAACGACCTCAAGATTGTTCTATTTTGATGGCGGCGAAGTGGAGCTGCTGCACTGCAGGCCCACCACCTTTGCAGCGCACATGCTGCAAGGGACTGTAGGGTTGGCTGACAACAACCACAGCGCATGTGGGTCTGCTGGGTGGTACAGCGCTGACTCTGCGTGTGCATGTGTGCGAAGCATATATCATTTGCAGCTGCACAATTCCAACCATCTTTTGGCTGCTTGATGGCAACCAGATGTGACACACTGAGTGATAATAGCTAGAGCTGCGCGAACACGGCCATAGATGCACATGCGAGTGAGACTGTAGTTACACTTCGCATGTCGATGATTGGCGTCCATATTGCAATAGCTCACTCGTTCTCCATGTCGAAGACTGGCTAGCAGGCGCAAGGTGTTCTCGTGCACAGTGGCACGCGCCACTGCAACATACGTATCAACAGCATAGTGTCACAGCTTTGTAACAAGCTGCACTGCTCCGAAACCCAGCAATGCAGCAACGAGCGCCGCCGCAGTCAACGCGTCGCGCGTGATCTGAGCGTTGATCTCTGAGTATGGCAGCCGCGAGCCCAGGCGCGCCAGCGCCGGCGGCTTTGCGCCCAAAGGCTTGAAGAGTGCGTAGCGCGCTGTGCCTGCATGCCCATTCCTCAGTGTTTAGAGCGACCGCCCCAGTGTCCTGCAACAGCAACACTGTGCACCTCTTCAGCCGCAAAGCTGCTCATTCGACCTGGAGATTTGCATGCACCGTGGCGCTGACAGTCGACCTCGCAGAAACTAAAACACCTGTCAAGCAGTCTCCCCTCCAAGTTTACCTGAACTGCACGCAGGCGGAAGATGTGCACAGTAGCACGCAGACCTCCTGCTCGACCACAACCCCTGTGTCCATGTGGTGTCTTATGTGAACGAGCGGGCGCACCCAGCGCTATGTGCGCAATCAGCCGCAGGAACCCTGGGTCCAGAAAGCCCAGCTTTCGGCCGCCGACCAGCTTATAGAAGGCCGCCTCGATGTCCGCCAGCGCCTGCGCGTCCGGGCCGCGCACCGCCGTCCAGCGCTCCGCCGCAGCCGCCATGTCACTGCCTGCGCAGACGCGCCTGGGCCCTGTGCAAGCAGCCTGCTGGCTGGGCACAGTCGCAAGAGACTGCGAGGAACGCATGCGGATACCTGAGCGATCCAAGGCAACACAGGCTGCGCACAAGCATGCACGCAACCATGCAAGCCGGTGAACAGCGTTGAGAAACATGAGACCGCAATGGCAAGATTCGCCTTCCTCTCAGCCCCAGCTACCAGCCAGCTGCAGCGACGCTCAGCCCCAGGGGGTGGCACACCGTACTCGCCCAGCATGTGGTCCAGCACCTCGCAGTCCTGCAGCGCCGCGTTTGCGCCCTGCCCGCCCACCGGCGTAACAGCATGCGCGGCGTCGCCCACCAGCACCACCTGGGCGCCGTGCAGCTGCGAGCACCGCACCCTGCCGCGCATCAGGGCGCCCAGTCAGCACGAGGTCCTTGGCAGTGCGCTGGTGCCCGCACGGTCTGCTGCGCAGGGCCTCCAGACGAGGAGTCCCCTCGTCTGCTTGCGTTGTGATGAGGGAGGGCAGCGGCGCCGGGACAGGCCCTCCAGAGCTCATGCCCAACCGCGCCTGTATCAATGGAACGCAGCCTGCAGGCCCCCAAGCAGCGCACCGCTTGCCGGTGCTGCTGACCGGCGCCTCCATGCACTGCTCGCCAATGCCCCTGGAGCCAGCAGCGGTGCGCAGAAGGGCCCGGGCGCCTGCCGGGCGCGCCTGCCCGATGTCGCGCGTGGCAATCATCTGCAGACCGCCGCCGCGCGCGCAGTGGTGCAGGCGCACGTTGGCGCGGCCCGTGACGTGGTTCAGGGCGTCCCAGAAGGGTACCATTGCCTGCCCACGGCAGGGGGGTGGTACCTTGGTATTTTTATCCAGTACTAGCCAGTCAATGGAGACGTCCCAGACAGGCACCATCGTACTTCCAGCAGGGCGCGCGCCGCACTGGCTGCCGACGCGGCTGCAGGCATGCGCGCCAGGCGCGCCGACCCAGCACCAGACACGCCTGTGGCGGGGCATGAGCAGCACGCATGCGTGTCGGGCAGGCGCGCGGCCGGCAGGGCCGCCGCGCGCCTGGAAGCGCGCCCGCCCCAACGTGAAGCTGTAGGCGCCCACGACGCCGGCGGCCCAGGCAAACGCGCGCCGCGCGCCGGCCGCCGGCAGCGCGCCCGGGTGCGCGCGCAGGAAGGGCTGTGCCAGGTCTCGCCACAGGGCCTCCACCTGCGCAGAGGGTGTCAGGCATAGGGTGTCAGGCGCCCTGCTCCGGGCGGCCTTTCCAAGCATGCATGCAAGGCGCAGGAACCGGACATGCGGTATCACTGCAAGGACTTGCGCCGTCACAAAATCAGGCATCACTGGCTGGCCCCCGAGCGTTAAGTCACTGGATGACATGGGCATCTATGTGGTGCAGCACAGCTGCATGGTGGATGCAGCGTGTATGCAGCGCGGTCGGGCAGACACGAACAGACATTACACCACCCGCCGCTGGCGGGACCCCGTGACGCCTCTGAGGGACGTGCGTCCCTGTGCACTGCTCACACCTTCGATGCAGCTGGCCTGCCTCGCCCCTTGCCGGGTCTGCGGCGTGTGAACAATAGGCACCGTCTGCTCTGCAGCGGGCGCCGGCCGCCCGCGGCGCACCTCTGCCGGCGGCTCGACGGCCGCGCCCGGGAGCGCCCGCGCGCCGGCCAGCTTGTCCAGGGCGGCCGTGCCGGCCAGCAGCGGCAGCTCCGCGCGCGGCCAGAACAGGGGCAGGCGCGGCAGCGCGTTCGGCAGGAAGCCCAGGTACGGCCCCCACCTGCCGAGCGCACAGCCCCGACTGAGCTCGTGCGTCCGCCCGGCTGCACTCACCTTGAGTGACTGAGCTCGCGCGTCCGCCCGGCTGCACTCACCTTGAGTGACAAGGTGTGCAGAGCTGGGCGCGCCTTGACCGCGGGTTGTGTCGCTCGGCCGCCAAGGCGAGCATGAGGCCCGCGGCCTCACGGCGCGGTCCAGCGCCATGGCACAGCCCGGCCTCCTCCAGCTCCTGCGCTGCACAAGCTCCTGTGGTGCCTCAGGACCTTCCTTGCGAACAGACTCAGCCGGCCGTTCAGCAGAAGAAGTACGGCTCGGAACCGTTTGTGTAACGTGCGAGGTGCGGGCGCACATCTGCAATGCAGCAGTTGTCGGGCAGCAGCGGGACGTTGTCAGGCACGGCGACCACCACGTCCCCGCAGCTGATTGGCTGCAGCGCCACTGCACCGCGGCCTGTGCCGGGGAAAGTGCCAATGCCGCACTTTTTGTGCGCGACCCCGCACTGCTGCAGCCAGTGCAGGAAGGCTGCCAAGCACGCGCATGGGGGCGCCGCAGCCTCCATCGATGACTTCCGATGCACATCTGGGTTCAACAACTAAAAGCAGGTCTAGCCACGGTCCTGTAGGTGGGGCCTCGGGTGTCTTTCGAGCTTGCCTCGACCTGGTGGGCACATGTGCTTTACACTACGAGAGCGGCAGCTCAGGCACAGCAGTCACTGCAAACTAGAGGCAAGGGTGAGCTCTGTACGTCGGCCTGGGCCCCGCTGCGGGCGGGCCTGGGATGCGCGCTGAAGAGTGAGGCGGGAAAGGCGCCAGCCAGCGTGTGTCTGCGATGCCGGCAGAAACGCACGACCTGCCATACGTGCGCGCTCGCACGGCTGCTTTCCCCGCTTCTGCGGTGTGGCTAGGAGTCTGATTGGGCGCGCACCGCTCAGGTGGTACCCCGGTTTGTGCTGTACGTCGCGCTGTTCCTAGCAGCGGCCGCAGACTCCATCGTGCACAGAAATGTGAAGCGGCGGGGATACCAGCTCCAGCGACTGGTCACCGCGACAGTCGGTGCGCCTTGGGATCGACATTGAAACGAGTTGCAGCACGCCGGCAGCCTGGGCGGGCTTGTTGCGCGCATCACGGAGAGCGACTTTGCAGCTGCTGTCTGAGCAGACGGCGGCGCCTGCCACTCGCATTCAGCAGCGTGCGCGTGCTGATGGATCGCCGCTCGCATGCAGCCACGTTTGTCGTCGCGGATGCATACCTGGTCGCGTACATTGTCGAGCGCGGCGTCAACAGGGCGGTCGCCACGCGCATCTCGTATGGCTACTTTTTCTTCAGCGACTTGTCCGACAGCGTGTTCATCGTGCGCGCCTCTCCTGGACCATGCCTTGCCACGCAACCCAGCTGCCAACGCACGACCCTTGAGGCCGTGTGCAGTTTACTACACGCCTGGCTAGCGCGCTGCGAGCGCGACGCCTAACCGACGGTGACTGGCAACGCAGGGCCTCCTGCTCCTCATCTCAGCGGGTTACTGGTGCGCAGGCTCCCCCGCTTCCCGCTCCTTCACACCCACCGCCAGCCTCTGTTTGCTTGCCTCCAGCGAGCCTCGTTCCCCCACAAAGTGCGGGGCCAGCCGAACACCCGCGCTGGCTGCGCCATGCTGCATCACGTGCGGCTTTTGCTTGTCCCCAGCGAGCCTGGCTCTCCCACCAAACGGGGCGGGCCGACCCCGCGCCGGCCGCGCCGCGCAGCATCACGCGCGACAACCTGGGCCCCTACAGGACCAAGGTCCTGGTCATCCCCGCGGTCTACTTCCTCGCGTCGCTGGTGCGCTCCTTGCGTCGGCCGGGTCTGGCAGCCCTGGGTTCGCAGCGCTGCACTGGACAAAGTCATGGATCGGAAGGAATTGCCAACCAACAGCACTGCAAGCTTGCTGGCAGAGGCTGCACCGCCGCCGTCAGCAGCATCGGCGGCAGCACTCTCGACAGCGGCACCGCGCCGCAAGCTGACAATGATGTGGCATCCTCACAGTCGGGCTCTGAGCAGCAAGCTGCGCCGCCGGCCGCTGACAGCCTGGAGAATGCACGGCGCCCAGGTCGCGCACTTCATCATCCTGGCCGTGAACGGCAGCCGCACGCTGGACGACCCCACCGACATCATCGACGAGGACCGCCTCACCGCCTGGGGCGTGCTCATCTTCAACGTCTGCCAGGCGCGCCCCTGGTCGGCCGGCGCTCGCCGCCTGCTCGCTGCGTCATGCGCGTCTGAGCCAGCACGCAGGCTGGCAGCATGCCCACACGCAGTGTCCGTTATGATCCGGGCCTGCATACACCTGCATGCAAGGTGTCTGTCCGCATGCTCAGATGAGACCTGCATGTGCACATGGATCGTGCTTCTGTATGCGGCGCCGCCGCGGACGGCCGTCGCGCCCCACGCACGGCGGCGCGGGCCGCGCAGATCACCATCCTAATTGCGCTCCTGCTAGCTATCATCTACATCATCGACACGGTCGCCAAGGAGCGCGACCTGCTGGAGGCCCCGCAGGCGCGCGCCCGCGTGGCGCCCCGCAAGTCCTAACCCACCCAGACAGGCAGCGACACCGCTGCGCGTCACGACGCACTGTGGCGCCCGCTTGTGCTGGATGGTTGGCTGGCGCGGCGCACGGCGTCAGGCGAACGCTGCGAGGCGGGGGGGGTGCTTTGCTGTGATGTGCGAGCCTGCTTGGGCCAGATCACTTTACATGCGGCGTCGCCTGCATCAAACCCTACACGTGCGCCATCGCGGGGCAGGAGGGCATCGTGGGAGCGGCGCCCTCGGACGCAGCCGAGCCCGACGCCGGCGTGGGCCAGCACGCCGGGCGGGGGGGCCCCAGTGCTGCCAGGAGCAACGGCGCGGGCGGCCGCGGCGGCGGCGGGGCCGGCCGCGGCGGCCGCGGCGGCCGCGGCGGCGGCGACGAGGAGGGCCACACGGTCGACCTGCCCCAGGTCTTGCGCCGCACCGCCTGCTGCGCGCTGCACACGCGGGAGTGCGAGCAGAAGCAATCTTGTGCAAAGCAGACTCCATGACAGTGCTGAGTGCCACGTGTCTGCGCTGGGCCGCATCAATGGCGACAGGCAAGTCAAACCTGTGACCCCAGTGTCGCCGCCGACCCGCGAGTTCTGGCAGCCGCAACGCTGTCGCGAGCATGTGATCATGCGCGGGTATAGGCCGGTTGGCCAGGCAGGCCCCGCTCCCAATGTAGCGCGCCGGGCATGACGCGCCGGCGCGCGCGCAGGAGGTGCTGCTCGACAATGTGGTGCTCTCCGACGTGTACGCGGAGGTGTCAGGTGCGTACCCTGTACCATAATGTGTGGAGGGTACGGCCAAGCGCCCCGCGCGCATGCAGCCTGCAGGTTGCGCAGAGGCCGCTGACGCCCCGCACATGAGCCGCGCCTGCTCCGCAGCTGCATGTCGGTGATCTGGTTGGCAGCAGAGCACCAACGAGCGAGCGCCGCCGCCGATCCTTAAACCTGCCTGTCTCATGACGCAGGCAACGACACGGACGGGCCCAAGACGGTGGAGGAGCGGCTGCTGCACGCGAGCAAGCTGCGTCTGCTGCGCTTCTACATCTGGGCGGTCTCCGGCTTTGCGCTCGCCAACGCGGCCGCGATCCTGGTGCCGCTCTTCGTGCTGGGCGAGCCCGGACAAGAGGACCTGGCCATGCTGGTGGTCTCGCTGCTGCTTGACGTGGTCAAGTGGGCGTTCCTGGCCGCGCTCTGCTACATCTTCCGGTGCGTCGTGTCAGGGTATGGTTAGGGTAAGGGTTCCTTCCGGCACTCTGCCACACCTCCGGTGGGCGCGGGGCTCGCCCGGCGCCTCCCTGCGGCGGGCGATGCCTGCGCGGCGGTGGGTTGGGCCCCGCTGTGGGTGCTGGGCGAGCTCTCGCAGGATCGCCCGGCGGCGCCAACGCCGGCGCCGGCCGCTGGGCGTCCGGAGTGTCGGGCCCTGTCTCCACGGCCTGCAGGGGCAGCAGTGAGGAGACCTGTGTTGCGCAAGGGCTCTGAGGCTGCCCGGCGCCGCCGTTGGTGGGCCGTGAGGACACGCACACCGAATGCTCTGCTGAGCTGCCCCCGCACGCTTCCTGGGAGCTGCTCGAGAGGAGCATGCTTTTGCTGGGTGTGGGCGCCATGCAACCACGTGCAACCCTTGCGGGCTGTGATGGCATTGTCAGCCACCAGCCCACCGGCGGACCCAGCAAAAGCAGGGTCCGCCGCGCCCTGGTACAAGGTTTTGCCCACACCAGGTCCATGTCGAAGGTTGCCTCCATGGGCTGGCGGTGGTGGTGTAGCAGGTGGAGCGCAAGGTGTGTGAAGGCAAGCATCACGCATGCTATAGCCACTGTCTCTGTGCCGTCGCCACAGCAGAGCATTGCGGGCCAGGCTGCGCCCGGACAACCCGTACCTGCTGCTGGACGAGGACGGCGCGGCCGGGCTCTCCGACAACGCCGATCTCACCACCGAGGCGCGCGCCGCCGCATGCCCCAGCCCTGTGTGCGACGCCTGTGGCATAATGCACGGCAGCTGCGCACCGCCGCGTGGCCGCGGACGCGCCTGAGCGTCCAGGGCTTCCCCCTCCTCCTGCTCGCAGGCGGTAGTTGGACCGCTGCTGATGGGCGGGCCGGCGCGCAGCTGGGCGTGCTGGCGCCCGAGGACGCGGCGGAGGCAGAGGAGTACGCCGGCCGCCGGCGCGGCGGCGGCGGCGGCGGCGGCGGCGCGGGCGGCGGCGGTGGCGGCGGCGGCGGCACGGCGGCGACCGCGGCGCTGCCGCGGCGGCGGGAACCCGCGGGCGCGCCCCGCGCGGGCGCCCCGGGGGGCCCGCCCGCCGCGCACGCCGCGCCGCACATCGACAGCAAGTTCTCGCTGGGCGATGAGGAGGAGGGCGGCGAGGCGGCCACACTGACCCTGGCGCCTCCGCCGCCGCCGCCGCAGCCGGCGGCGCCGCCGGCTGGCGCGGCAGGCGCGGCAGGCGTCAAGCAGAGCTAGGGCGCACGATGCGGCAGGCGTTTTCACGCACGGCACCGGTCTGCTGGATGCTGCCGCTGCTCACAGCCGCACACCTCACGCCCTCTTGCGGCGACCCGAGTGTTGCAGCAGCGAGGCGCCAGGCCTTGCTGCCGCCGCGCCCCGGGCCGTCGGTGGGCGTCACGGGCGCACCGCGAGTCAGACAGGAGAGGCAATGTGATGCTGAAGCTGCGGCGCTTGTTGCTGTTGCGTCGGGTCCGAGGAGCTGTCAAAGGTCTTGTGGCCGGCTGTGGAACAGGTCAGAGGCAGCGAGTGTGGAGCTGTGTGCTGGACTGATGTGCTTGGTGTGTGCGTGTGAGCTTCCTTGCTGGTGCTCGACATGGGGCTGCTTGGTGGGCTTTGCTGTCCGGTGAACCTGCCTGCTTTTCATTCTAAATCATTGGAAAGCACACCTTAATGAGTGTCTTGCTCGCAATTGCAAAGCTCTTCCTCGCGTCTGGTCGGGACAGCCTGCTGCGGCCATGGAGGGAGGCGCCTGGCACTGCTCGAGGGCTGAACGGCCCGAGCTGTGCAGAACTTAAGGTATAGAAGCACTGCGCGCTGTAGGACTCGGTGCTTGAACACAGGGGCGAGCCGGAACAGCAGGTGGCTGGCTGGTTCAGCTGCGGCTGCATCAGCATGAGAATGAACTACAGTCTGTTTATCAGCCACAATTGCAGCACCTACTGGTACCTTGGACGTCACAAAGCTATGGGGCTGTGTCAGCCCCACAAATGTGGGGCTTGGTCTAGGGCAAGCACACGTGCGTTTAGGTTAAGCCGGCGACCAGTTCGCTCTACGCAACGCTCTGCCTGCCCTCCCGTGCCGGAGCTCTGTCCCGCAGGCTGGGGTCGGGAGCGATGGACCTGGCGGACGGGCCAGAGTTGGCCGGCGACTATGAAGTTGTTCGTAAGGCGCTGGCGAAGGCCGTGCTCCGCTTCCAGAACGAGTTCCTGCGGTCAGACTTCAAGCGGGGCTCGCTGTGCCAGGTGGGCGGGCTCTGGGACCGAGAAGTAGATGCGTGAATGGCGGGCCAGCGGTCCCGCGCCTGCCGCGGCTTCCCAGCCTGCTGCAGCCGGGGACGCTGCGTGCGTCTGACGAGCTGCGAGGTGGCGTGCAATGTGTACCAGGAAAGTGTTCCGGGCGCCGTGTGGCTGAGCAAGCTGTTTCCCGGCACAGGTGTGGCTGCCACACTCGGGCAGTGACGGCCTGGTGCTGACCACCAAGGCGCGGGCCCGGTCTTGCTGTTGGGGCGCTGCATGCCTTATGCGTGCGCGGCCGGAGGGTTTGCCCGCGCGCCTGCGGCGCGCCCGCCCGCCGGCCGGGCAGGCCGGCGGCGCGTCGCCGGCGCGCGCCGCCCGCGCCCGCGCCCCGCGGGGCGCACGAGCGGCGCCGCGCGCAGTTGCGCAACGCGCTCACCCCGGCAGCGCCGGTGCGGCAGGGCCTGCCCTTCTGCGTGGCGGGCGTGGGAGACCTGCTCGCGCTGTTCCGCTGCATCTCTTGCCGTTACTGCTTCGGCACCAACATCGAGAAGCCGGACCTGCTTGGCGCGCCCGGTCGCGTGTTCACGACAATGGAGGTGTGGCCCCGGGGTGGTGCTGGCGCCGCGCCTGTACGCCTGTGCTCATAGCAGGCGCGGGTTGGCGGACGCGCGAGGCGGGGAGCGGAGCTGCTCCCATAGGGGCGTGCCCAGGACGCGCCCGCAACTCTGGCGTCGGCCGGCGCTCGCTGCCTGCAGTGCCGGGCTGCGTGCAAATCAATGCAGCGAGGGGCAGCTGTTGTGCCCTGCCTGCCCTCTTGGGTTGCAGCGGCCCAGGCGCCTGCCACGACCGCCCTCCCAGCGGCGTCGCGGACCGGAGGCCGTGCCTGCGCCTCGCGGGGCTCACACGGAACCACCCAGTCTGGAGGCTGGCCCACTGAGGGCGCATACTGGTTTGTATACGCCTGGCCATTGTCGGGCGCGTCTGGCTCCGGCTCTGCAGCGTCAGGAGACTAGGTGAGCGAGTACGAGCCTGGTCAAGGCCGCAATGCCGAGCGTGCCTGAGGGCGCGGGGCGGCGCGGCGCGCAGCCGGAAATGTCGCGCAACGTGCAGAAGTACGGCAAGGAGGTGTACCACCGCGCGAGCGAGGCGCAGCAGTGTCGCGTGCACTCCACGCTGGTGATCCCGCTGTTCGCGTCCGCCGCGCGCTTGGCCGCCGTCGGCGCGCTGGAGGTGGTGCAGACGTGCGACGACATGCCTTTCGCGAGCGTGGTGCAGGCGCTCGCTGCGGTGCTCGAGGCGCGCGCCCTGCGCGGCCCTGGCTCGCATCCATGCCGCCGTTGGGCGCAACGGCCGGGCGCGCGCTCTGGGAGCGTGCGCTGGGAGCGTGCGCTGGGAGCGTGCGCTGCCTGGAGAGGCGGAATAGCGCGCGCTGGACAGGCGGGCGCACGCGGCGGGCGCACCGGGGGGCGCGGCAGGCCTGCGCCGAACTATGCCCTTTGCGAGCGTGGTGCAGCCGCGCGGTGAGCCGGAGGGGCCGCGGGCCGCGGTGCGGGCGGCGGCGGCGCGCGCTGCGAGCCGGACGCCTGCCCGGCACTCCCGAGTCAACAGGGAACGAGCGGCGTCAAGCGACACACA
>JAABUU010000847.1_pt1 | contig 60901 bp, 56 predicted proteins | sample 5559301 | NCBI WGS metagenome assembly JAABUU01 (sample SAMN10711884, study PRJNA513360) | rock metagenome | isolation source: Antarctica rocks | place: Antarctica: Victoria Land, Richard Nunatak white
AGAACAAGGTTCTCGCCGCTTCTGCATCTTGTTTTGCAGGATATTATTTTTATATCGGTGCACCAAATGTGCGCTGAAGTTCTGCCTCACCCTCTGTAGTGACAAGCGCATACACGTCATCGTCACCCATGAGAATCGTTTCTGCATTGGGTATAACGGGTTCGTCGCCACGAATGATCAGTGCAAGATTTGAGCTGCGTGGCAGGTTTACATCACTTAGATGTTTCCCGACAACCTTCGATTTGGGGTCGATTGTCATCTCGACAATCTCTAAGCCTGCCTTCTTCAATGTCATAAGGAGAAGAAACGGCGGGCGCGAGAGTTCGGATTCGATGAGCGCAAGGATAGAGCGAGTCGGGCTGACAGTAATATCTATGCCCAGCTTTTTGAACAACTCCTCATGTTTAGGATTGTTCACGCGTGCGATGGTTCGTTTCACGTTGAAGCGTTGTTTTGCCATCTGACAGATGACAAGATTATCCTCGTCTTCACCTGTCACCGCGATAACAACATCGGCACGCCTTGCACCCGCCTCTTCCATTGTACGAGCTTCACAGGCGTCACCTTTCGCGACCGATGGCCCCAGTTCATCGCTAAGCGTTTGTTGACGTGCGCTCTCCCTCTCAAGCAATAAGACTTCATGACCTCGATTGAGCAGGTTACGTGCGAGATAGTAGCCAACATCGCCACCACCTCCAATAATAATATACATATACTATTCCTCTTATCTTTTTGCCTCTGGTACGACTCCACTTTGCTGCTTCCCAACAAGAGCATTGAAGAGCGCCGCTGCCCCTAAATTTGTAGGGCAAAAGGTTTGTAAACCTAACTCTCGATAGGAGCTTTCGCGCAATGGATCGTAAATGCGACAGAGGACTTTTTTAGTATGAAAGCGTTCTTTCGCTATCTGGCTCGCCATGATGTTGCGATTATCTCCATTTGTCACGGCAATAAACGCATCGGCTTTTTCAATATTGGCGCGGCGCAAAACGTCTTCATCGACGCCATTGCCTGCTATTCTATCACCTGTGAATTCAGGATCAAGGCGTTGGAAAGAGTCGCTACTCTTGTCGATAATGGTAACGGTATGTCCTGCCTGCTCTAACTGTGTTGCCAGTAATGCTCCGACACGACCACAGCCGAGAATGACAACGTTCATAAAATATGGCCTCCTATTGTTGGTTGAAAAACCAACATTTGCAACTTCCGTTGACCATTATAGCACGCACTGGAATAGCTTCTTGTCGCATTTGGTTTCTACTCAAATCGCCGTTTTACAACGCTGGACAGATAGCGTATCATAATAAACAGACAGAAAAATAATGTATCGCGTTTGGTGTAGGAACCAATTTATCAAGTCCAAAGATGGGAGCAGGGCATTCGTCGCCACAAGGTTCCTCATGTATAATTTGTCGTAAAGAGAGTATCTATTACATGTCGTCGCAATTGTCGCAACCCCCGTATGTCCTGCGTTCTATGCCAGTTGAACAACGTGAGCAATGGGATTGTTTTATCAATGAGCATCTCCAGGGACATTTTCTACAAAGCTGGGGTTGGGGCGAGCTAAAGGCCGCTTCCGGTTGGCATCCGTTACGACTCGCACTATGGGATACCACAAACGACCAGATTATCGCGGCAGCTCAGGTGTTACAACGTACTGCCCCTCACGTTCCTCTCAGATTAGGGCATCTCGCCTACATTCCCAAAGGCCCTGTCCTTGATTGGTTCAATAAACCCGTGCGGAACACGTTCTTCACACAATTGCATCGACTATTGCGTTTCCAGGGAGCCATTGCGCTACGTGTGGAATTGGGGCAAGAGCAAGACGACGAGGACAGTACGACAATCAAGGAGTACCTCACCCAGCAGCATATGCAGCCAATTCATGCTGTACAACCCGCACGTACTATTGTTCTCGATATTACACCAGACGAAGCGACGCTTTTAGCCCGGATGAAAGAAAAGTGGCGTTACAATGTACGTCTCGCTGGACGTAAAGGGGTAACGGTGCGCGTCGCGGAGACGATTGAGGACGTGCAAGCATGGTATCGCTTGTTGGAGACAACGGGAGAGCGTGACCAGTTCGGTATTCACACGCTATCGTACTATATCCAGGTTTGGCGCACGTTCACATCCTGTAACCAGGCGCGTTTGCTACTGGCTGAGCATAATGGACAACTCCTCGCAGGTATCTTCGTCAGCGTGTACTCTCGACAGGCTATTTATCTTTATGGCGCATCGAGCAATGAACAGCGACAACTCATGCCCAACTATTTGTTACAATGGGAGGCGATGCGCTGGGCCAAAAGTTGTGGTGCCACCTCGTATGATTTCTGGGGTATTCCCGAAACGGATGATGAGAACGAAGCGATGGCCGGTGTGTATCGCTTCAAGAGCGGTTGGGGTGGGCGTGTCGTCCAATTCCTCGGCAACTATGAGTGTGTGTATCGTCCGTTGACCATGAAGCTTGCGGAGAAATTTTTACCATCATGAACGAAAATGTTATGCATTTACCCTTTACACTGGAAACCGACCTGGAACGTACTATCGCAGCAGACCCTGCATGGCAACAAGGGGTCATCTGGGGCAAACCTCGCTCTGGACATCTCGAAGGAGCTGTCCAATTTCACATCGCCGATATACTCGCCAACATTGATCGCCAGCACCCCACTCCTGAAGAACGTCGTACACTGCGTTTGATTGCACTTATTCACGACACGTTCAAGTATCGTGTCAACGAACTCAAGCCCAAGATGGGGAATAATCATCATGCCCATATTGCGCGTGTCTTCGCCGAGAAATACATTCACGACCCCGTTATCCTTGATCTCATCGAACTGCACGACGAAGCCTTCAATAGCTGGCGTCTCGGTGCGTACAAGGGACGATGGGAGCATGCCGAGGAGCGCGTCAGCAATTTGCTCGCTCGCCTCGGCTCATCGTTGCCGCTCTATGTGCGTTTCTTCCTCGCCGATAGCCAGACGGACTCGAAAGATCAATCTCCCGTACAATGGTTCATGCATTTACTAGAGTTTAGGGGATACGCGCTACCTGCATCGCACTAATATAAGTTCTCTCTACCTAGTTACGAAATTTATGATATTGTTCTCGTAGGGCAGAAAACGCCTCGTCTTCACTCTGAGCTGCACTTATCTTGCCGATAATATCATCAAGAATGTTTTCATCCTTGACAAGATTAGCTAGCTCTTGTGCTAGGGAAGCTAATACGGGAAAGCGTATCTGTATTACAAGTAGTAATATACGTCTGGATGCATTTAAGCTTCCTTGCTCGATGCCTTGCTCAAGACCCTCTTCCCTCCCCTCACGCAGTATCTCTTGGTATCTCGTATTATTTCGTGCATCTCTCGAAACCTCCTGATGAGCCATTCCAAATCTAATACGTTCTTCCGTTGTAATACAAGTGAGGCCAATGTATAACTCACTACTTCTAAGTCAGATAATTGTGCCTCCAAGCCGCTTGCTTCACATCGCTCTTTTAATTCAGTGAACATTTGTATTAGTGTATCTCGGCTTGTACCATCTTTTGTTAGAGGAATAAGCGGAATAAGAGCAATAATATTCAGGTCTAATATGTCGTCGGCAGAAAGCTTTCCTATTTCAATACTTTCAAAGTGGAACTCATGTACCTTTTTACCACCAGGAAATGTTACGAGCAGTGGCGACTGTGGAATGGTTCCATCTTTCAGTAAGTATATAACACATGATAGTACAGGTAAATTGTACACACTTCTTGCCAATACATTGTACAACAGAAGAAGTTCTGCCATAGTCGTATCTCTATATGTCTGGAATTCAATATGCAGCAAAGCACGTTGTTCATCGGCGACAACTTCGAGGAGCGCATCAACCTCTCGCTTCTGGCTCTCTAAATCTTGCGGCTGCTCCTTAACGAACACTGTGCCTGGAATAAGCCACTGAACAAACGAGGCAGGGTTAACACGAATAAGCTGTTTTAAGATCGAGTCCCAGGGTTTCTCTTTTGCCACAATGGGATAGCCCCTCTCCATATTTCTTCTCAAGAGAGTGTAACATGGAAGTGCGCTATTGTCGAGCTACGGACCTCTCTATTCCAGGGATATTCACACCTTAGTAACAATCTTCTCTATTTTATGAATAGGTGAGAAAAGCAAGCATAAACCAGCTAGAATCACTCCTAGTACGCCGATAAGTAGCGTATTTCGTATGCCAATCAGAGGCACTATGCCAAAACCCGCAACCAATGCGCCAATAGGTCCAACACCTCTTGTAAAAAATTGCATACTAGCATTCGCTCTGCCAAGTAGATGTGATGGAACGATACCTTGTCGTAGACTTATTTCACTAATGAGATATATTTCTACCAGGATGTCTCCGACAAACTGAGCAACGAAAAGTATTGAGATAGCTATGGACGTAGGCCCCTGTGCTAACGGAATGAGGAGACCTACGAGACCGTAGCCAAGCAATGCCCATCCAATAGTTCTACCTAATCGAAAACGTCTTACAATACGCCCTGCCACAAAAGCTCCAATAAGTGCGCTTATCCCACCTGTCGCAACTAAAAAACCAACTACAATTGGATTGGCATGCAGGACACGAACAATATACAAAATATAGAGCGTTCCGATAAAGTTGCCAAAGAACTCAAAAATACTCCCGCTAAGTGCCAATATGCGTAAGATAGGATCGTCAATAACGACACGCAACCCGGTAACGATATCGTGCCATATGTGCTGTGGTGGCTCTATTTTCGGCAAAACTTGTTTGGAAGTATGAATGAGACTCATACATAGTGCAGACGCTAAGAACGAGAGGGCATCGAACAGGATAGCAAGTGGTGCTGTAATGAGGCTTACCAATATGCCTGCAAGAGTGGGGCCACTAATTTCCGCGATAGAACTACTCGCCCCCAACTTGCTATTCCCATCTATTAGGTCGTGTTGTTGTATAAGTGCTGGGAGAAATGATTGATCAGCAACGTTAAAGAAGACCGTTAGCAAGCCTACAAGTGTTCCTACGATGTATAGCTGCTCGATATGTAGAGTACCTGTCAATGCAGCGACTGGAATACTTGCTAGCAATAATGCGCGTCCTATATCCGTTGCAATCAATACGGTACGGCGTGGAAGACGATCTACCCAGACGCCCGCGAATAGACTGAATACGAGGACCGATGCACTCCCAAGAGCAGTCAAAATAGCAACTTGTGCCGATGTTGCGGACAACACAATAACAGCAGTAAGTGGTAGAGCTATACCTGTAATACCATTACCCACATCGGAAACGGTTTTGCCAATCCACAATTTCATAAAATTGGAGTTAAACCACAGTCCTTTGCGTACCTCTGACATCTATGAATCCTTTCTTATGTATTTTTCCCACCATCCGATAGAGAGGAGTAGGAGAAACGAGAACTCTAACCTGACTCGCAACTGTCTGAGTTCTTACAGAGTATTTATTGGATGAATGGAGTTAGCGCATGCGACGCAGACAGAAACCTACACTACTTGGATTGCTCACGTTACTGGTACTTATAACAGGCACAATCGCGATTTTTAGTTTGCAGAGTGGACAACAAGCACATTCACAGGCAAAGGTACGCGGTTACTCGCCTTTCAGTTATATCTATTATACGCTCAAGGATACACGCGGCTTTGTGATTGCGCGAGCGCGTAAGGGCAGTAGTGGTCAACCCGTTGGCACTCCTGAAACACTTGTCCCGCTAGGGAACGAATTTGGCCTGGTCGATTCCGATAGTGTCGCAACCATCCAGCTTTCGCCCGATGGTAAGTATGTCGCCATCGACGGTATTCGCGATCATGGCGAGCAAGTATGGATATACGATACACAGAGTATGATAGTAAACCTTGTTCCGGCTCATGTGATGGGTAATTTTCTACACTGGCTCCCCAGTGGCAACGGACATAGTTTTCTGTACCGCCCCATGCTACCGCTCGGACCCGACGCGCCGATGGATGACAATGGCTGGAACCCTGGTCTGTGGATTGTAGATGCCGCGACGAATGCCCACACCAATATCGACATTCAGGTGCCCTCGGCCTATCTGATTGACGCCACTGCATCGCCTGATGGTTCACGTATCATCTACTCGACAACCACCGGACTAGGTGTGGGTAGCGATGTATGGTTTATGAACCGTGATGGTAGTGGACGTACCCATATTCTGCGAAGCGCGGGCGACTCACGCTCAGTGCTGGGCATGTTCACATGGTCGCCCAACGGTTCGCACATTGCCTATGAGCGGCTTTCGGATAGCGCAACGCCCTTCCTGAACGCTGGTCTGTGGGTGATGGATAGTCAAGGCGGACATTCACGATACCTCGTTGATACCGATGGCGGTCATGGCTTCATGCCTGTGTGGTCGCCGGATAGCCGCAAAATCGCTTTTATCGCACGCACAAATGTTGGAGATCGTAGTGCCGACCTACAGGCGCAGTCCCTGCAATGTACGATTGGCGTGGTCGATGTGCAGAGTCGCCAGTCATGGCACATCGTCTCTGGACAGCAAACGGGGACGTTGCTCAACATCAACCCAACCTGGACTCCTGATAGCTCTAGCATCACCTTTACCGCGCTCAATCCTATCAATCGCGTGGTTGGCGGCTCGCCGCGCTACTGGTCGGCCCGCGTGGGCAATCCCAGCATGCGCCCTGCCGCGACACAGCTTACACCCGCAATGTTCCATGTGGTTGCAGTAGGTTCATAACAAATTTGGAAATGGGGATGCCTGTACGGGCCTGATGTATCACGCCCTGCGATTGGCAAAACTCGCACATTGCTCCGCTCGTGCGAGGGTGTGATACATCAGGCCCGTACAGAATTTGGATATCATTGTTCTAGCACAGGAAGGCCAACCTTTTCATGAAACAACGTTATTGGCAATACAGCATTTCTTTTGCGTTTATACTTGCCCTGCTCACAAATATCTTTTTGTTCTCGCTGGCATCCGCGCATAAGCAAAGCACGACGCAGCATCATACGAGTACGAAGACTACCCATGCAAGTGCGGCACCGACTCCGTTTATGCACCGTCCCTATTATGGGAGCCGTACTATCTCGTCGCGCACAGTATCGTTCGTCGATCACGATCATCCCTGGTATGACAACGATGGGACATTTGTGCGCTATGACGGTGCGAAATGGACCAACGTGGGCATTGGTTCTTGTACTGGTGGCGTCAACTGCTACGATGGTCACAATGGCTACGATCTGAACTTGTGGTACGAGCCAGTGTTGAGCGCAGCGGCTGGTACCGTGACACGGGCAGGCTGGTACAACCCATTAGACCATAACAGTTCGCTCGGCCTGTGGGTCGCCGTCGATCATGGCAATGGTTTCGTCACAGCCTATGGTCACTTGAGCGCGATCACCGTTGCTGTCGGCGATCAGGTTGGCACACAATGGCAAATTGGCACGAGTGGTACAACAGGCTCTTCAACGGGTCCACACCTGCACATGGCGACCTACTACCTTCCCAACTGGCAAGCAACCGATCCCTTCGGATGGACCGGCAATTATCCAGACCCCAATGTGGTGCCTGATAATTATCTCTGGATGGATGATCCAACAAACAACACTCCTGTACCAACACTCAGCAGTAATGGGAGCGCAACCTACCCCGGCGCCGTTGTGGTCGATGATAGTAATGCTGGTTGGAGCGGCACTGGCTCATGGGCAACTGCTACAGAGAATACCGATATACAGGGGGGCCTACATTGGGCCGCGACCACTACAGGCCCCGCAACGGCAACCGCAACGTGGCATCCAACAATTCCAGCCGATGGTTACTATGAAGTGGGAACGTATGTTGACGATACCCATGCCAGTAGTAGTTGGGTACCTTACACTGTTTATAGCGCAGACCCAAATAGCGGTGCCGAGATAAACCATACTGTGTATGTCGATGAGTCGCACATTGGCACGTTTCAAGGTCCATTCAGTCAGGAAAATACAGGACCGCAGTGGATTGGTCTGGGAACATACTACTTCAAAGCCGCTATGAATGGGCGTTTAGTGATGAGCAACGCAACGGGCGAAAGTGGCCTGCAAATTGCCGCCGATGGTGCCGAATTTGTGCCCGTGTCGGTGCAAGCAACACCTTGCCCTCGCTTTCAGGTGACAGGCGACAACACACCTTCGACAATGCTCCCTGGTGGTACCGCCCATATCAATCTAACGTTAAAAAATACGAGCAACTTTACCTGGAACGCTCATGTATCCGGTAGTACACAACCCGTACAGCTCATCTATCGCTGGCAGAACGTGCAGGGGCAGACGATCACCACGAGTAGTCCAATCGCACTTTCGCAAGATGTTGGCGTAGGTAGCTCGGTCTCGATTACAACGACGATACAGGCCCCAATGCAGTTTGGTACCTTTACTGTGCAGTGGGATATACAGCAAGGGACAACCACATTTTCGCAGCAAGGGGCACAGACAAAGAATGATTCTATTCAGGTCATACCGGCACAGCATTGGGTATCACCTCGTTTCTGGACACCGAGATAGCTGATAACAAACCAGCGGCACATTGAACGGGAAGGGTCCATACCCTTCCCGTTCAATGTGCCGCTGGTTTATCAAAAATTATGACATGTTCTGTACACTAGACGTAGAAGAGCAATGTACGATGAGGGATTGAGAGTAACAATGAAACACGATGCTATAGATAAAGGGAAGTTGGTTATGAGTAATGATAGTGGTGGGCAGCAGTTACCTATCGCACTGGAGCAGAAAGAAGAACGCAATTTGGCAGGGCGATCTGATGTACAATCCTTCAAAGAGGCGTTAGATGTTTTATTTGCCATTGCTGAAGCTCTGATACAAGATACGCCGGATAATGCTGCGCTGCAAGATAGTGCGCGTGAAAGCATAGTCGGAAGACGGTTAGCAATGTTGGCATATCAGATGCTTGATTGTCAGAATGTTGGCATTGCAATGTTAGAAACACAAACGGCCATGCTTCACCCAATAGCTATTGCAAGCAGTAACCCCAGGCATGAGCAGCAATGGCGTGAAAGCATCAAGGGTGTACGTCTACAAAGTCTTGTAGGGGAGACGGATAAGGTGCAGAAGCTACAAGCTGGAGAGATTATAGCTCTGAATATTGCCTCTACAGTATTTGGTCAACTTTCCTCTTTTGTTGTTATCGCGCCAATTTGTGTGGGCGAGCGTGTAATGGGTATTCTTTTCCTTGATTATGGACGGCAACAACCTCATCACACTCCAGACGAACTGATACTTATCAAAGCGATATCGCACTTGGCTGCCCTGGTCATTGAACAGGGGAAAGCGCAACATGAGCATAACAAAGCACTGTCAGCATTGCGTGAAGCGAACGAGCAGCTGGAACATATGAATAAGATCAAGAGCGATTTTGTCTCTATTGTGAGTCATGAATTCCGCTCAGCATTGACCACTATTCAGGGGTTCAGTGAGATGATGTATGAAGAAGATTTGGACCTGTCAGAGATGAAAGAATTTGCTATTGACATTCACCGCGACGCAAAACGTCTTTCGCGTATGATTAGTGATATGCTTGACCTTGAACGTATGGAAACTGGTAGCATTCGGCTCAACTGTGGCTGGCTCGACCTGAACGCAGTTATCATGGAAGTTGTTGAGCGTACACGCCACATAGATTCTCTGCATACACTTCGCTTGCGTCTGGCAAATGCGCTTCCAGTCTTAATGGGAGATGCAGACAAGTTAACGCAGGTGATAGAAAATTTGCTCAACAATGCTATCAAATATTCCCCTGGTGGTGGTGAGATATGTGTTAGTAGTTCTGTCGAGGGTAGTGTTGTGCATGTCGTTGTGCAAGATCATGGCATTGGTATTCCAGCAGATGCGATCAACCGTATCTTCGAGCTATATGAACGTGTCGAAACTGGTTCGCAACGTACTGTCACTGGAACGGGGCTGGGTCTCCCTCTTGTGCGGCAGATAGTGCAGATGCACGGCGGTCAGGTCTGGGCTGAAAGCGTGCTTGGCGAGGGCTCACTCTTTCATTTTACTGTACAGTTTACCACTAGTCCCGTCAACGTCAATGGTTTGTTAAGGTGAAGTACTCCATGCTTGCAACAAATATATTCCCTGTCCGTAAATATATACAGGTAAACAGAGATACAAAAAATAAGAATACATGTATATAATGTAATAGGAGAACGATAAAATGTCAGGCAATCGAGGCTGTTTCTTCAATTCGGTCCTGTTTCTTATCATCGTGTTTGTGCCGCTGGTAGGACATATCATCGAGACTGTTATGCTGTTTGAGGATGACCATTCCCTTGCTGGAAAAATCCTCTGGTTAGCGGTGATCTGGCTCATGCCAATTCCTGTGATTGTCGGGCCACTCCTCTATCTGCTCTTCGGGCAGAGGCGACAGCGCGTGATGTTTGGCCGTGCAAGCTACTAAGAGTAAATAGAATGCATGGAGATGTGTGAGGCTAACAGCCTCACACATCTCCATGCATTCTATTTACTTGCACTTTCCCCTAAAAAATGGCTAACTAATAGAATAAGAAAAAAGAACCTTGTACTTCCAATTGGCAACCGTTTCTTTGCAGGAGGATTTTCATGGCTACAATGAGGGAAGCCGTCATAGTAGAGGCTATTCGTACCCCCGTAGGACGTAGAGGTGGAAAACTCAAGGACTGGCATCCGGTAGACCTGCTGGCCCAGACACTTGCAACACTTGTACAACGTACTGGTATTGATGCAGAACTGATCGAAGATGTTATTGTAGGCTGTGTGAGTCAGGTGGGAGAACAGGGTCTCAATGTTGGTCGTAATGCCGCTCTTGCCGCAGGCTTTCCCGAATCTGTGCCAGGCACAACTGTTGATCGTCAGTGTGGGTCAAGTCAACAGGCAATTCACTTCGCGGCTCAAGGTGTCATCAGTGGAGCGTATGATGTGGTGATTGCGGGCGGCGTCGAGGTGATGACTCGCGTGCCAATGGGTTCTACCTCACAGGGACCTGGTGTACCATTTGGTCCTCGTATGATCGAACGCTATCACAATGGCCTCGTACATCAGGGGATCAGTGCCGACTTGATCGCGCACAAGTGGGAGTTGAGCCGTGAAGACCTCGACGCATATAGTTTAGAAAGTCATCGTCGCGCTGCACGAGCCACCGCTGAGGGACGTTTTACTTCGCAGATCGTGCCAATTCAGGTAAAGAACGAGGACGGTACAACCAGCGAGTTTGTTTGTGATGAAGGTATTCGCCCGGACACAAGCCTGGAGAAGCTGGCAAGCCTGAAACCAGCCTTTAAGCCAGATGGTTTTATTACTGCTGGCAACTCCTCGCAAATTAGCGATGGGGCTGCCGCTGTCTTAATTATGGAGCGAGAGACCGCTGAGAAGCTTGGTTTGAAGCCTCGTGCTCGCTTTGTCTCCTTCGCGGTTGTTGGTGCCGATCCTATCTTTATGCTCACTGGACCCATTCCCGCGACACAGAAGGTTCTTGCGAAGGCGGGTCTCACAATTGACCAGATTGATCTTGTGGAGATCAACGAGGCGTTTGCCAGCGTCGTGTTAGCATGGCAACATGAGATTGGGGCGGACCTGAGCAAGGTGAATGTCAACGGTGGTGCCGTTGCTATTGGACATCCGCTCGGTGCATCGGGCGCACGTCTTACTACGGTTCTGTTACATGAGCTAGAGCGTATAGGCGGTCGCTACGGTTTGCAAACCATCTGCGAGGGCGGTGGTATGGCAAATGGCATGATTATCGAGTGCATAGCATAACAATAGAATAATACACAGAAACGCCGCTCACGAGCGGCGTTTCTGTGTATTATTCTATTGTTTTTGTAAAAATGCTTGTGCTTCTTGCATGGTGGGCAGCGAAGAAATAGCTCCTGCTTGCGTCGTTGCCAACGCACCTACGGCATTACCTAAAAGAAGAGCCTTCTCTATATTTTCCTTCTCCCATTGAAGATTCCTTTCAAGGAGACCCACCAGCATGCCAGCAACGAAGCCATCACCTGCTCCTGTCGTATCGACTGGTTGCACTAAAAAACCTGCTACATGACCACTTGCTTCAGGCGTAAAATACGTACAACCGCCCTTCCCCTGTGTGATAACGAGGAGGCGCAGCTTGTCGTGCCAGAGTGAACGAGCGGCATGCTCCATCGTATGCTGTGTACTGACAAAGAAAAGTTCTTCCTCGCTTACTTTGATGATCTCTGCATGTTGCCAACCGTTAAGAATACCTGACCGTGCAGCATCCGGTGAAGGCCATAACGGAAGACGGAGATTGGGGTCATAAGACAATAGTGTGCCATTGCTTTTAGCATACTCAAGAGCTGTCAAGGTAGCAATGCGGCTTGGCTCATTGATGAGTGAGATAGAGCCATAGTGAAAGATACGAGTGCTTGTTACGTACTCGCGGTCTACCTGCTCTGGTTGCCATAACATATCGGCACTTGGATGACGGTAAAACATGAAATCTCGTTCTCCATCGGCAAGGAGCGAAACAAACGCCAGCGCGGTACGCGCCTGAGTTGAGAATTGCAATGCAGTTGTGTCTACACCATAGTCACGGAGCGTATCAGCCAGGAAGTGACCGAATTCATCGTTCCCCACCTGTCCCATGAAGCCCGCGGAATAGCCAAGTCGCGCTATGCCAACTGCAACGTTTGCAGGCGCACCGCCCAATGCTTTTAGGAACGTTGAAGCCTGAGCAAGCGTTACGCCGGACTTTGTTGCTACAAAGTCAATAAGTAGTTCTCCGCAGGTGACTACATCCATTACGTATCTGCTTTCTTATATGTACTATTCCGTTCTCTGCTTTATGGACATTTGTCCACTCGTCGGTTCTTGCTTCATCCACTGTAGTTTCACTTGACGTTTCCGACAAGCCAGAGCCACACTGTCCGCAAGCGTGAATTCCCCTAGAACTTAGGGTACTCATGTGTTCGTTTCTGCTGTAGCCGCTAACACTTTCGCCGCGTTATAATCCCTGTCGGCTCTATAGCCGCACTCGACACAGATGTACACTCGTTGGGTTAACGCGAGTTCCTCTTTGACGTTGCCACACGATGAGCATGTCTTGCTAGAAGGGAACCAACGCGATACCTGCTTGACCTCTATCCCTGCCTGTGCCGACTTGTAGCAGAGTTGCCGCTTGAACTCTCCTAGTCCTACATCACTGATTGCTCTGCTCAATTTCTTATTTTTGAGCATGCCTTTGACATTCAAGTCTTCAAGGACAATGATTGACGGCCTCTCTTCTGGTGACTTGGTTTTCGCCACAATCTGAGAAGTCACTTTGTGGAGTGTGTCCTTACGGATATTGGCTATCCGCATATGTAGTTTGGCTAACTTACGTTGTGCGCGTCTACGGTTGTTACTTCCCTTTTGCTTTTTGCCGTGTTGCCTTGATGCACGTTTCAACGCTTTGAGTCGAGAGCGTAACGCCTTTGGGTTGTCGAACGTGCGTCCATCAGACAGCGTGGCAAGCGCCTTTATTCCTACATCTATGCCTATGGCCTCACCGGTTGCCTGGACAGGTTCTTGGTGGTCCTCTTCCACTTGCACCGACACAAACCAGCGTCCTGCTTTCTCAGAGACCGTTGCACTGAGTACCTTGACGCCCCATGTCGGAAGATAGCCATGTTCTTTCAAGGGGATGGTGCCAAGTTTAGGTAGTTGTACAGCACCTTCATGAACGTGAACAGGGCAATCCAAGCGAAACGAACCACGTCCCTTGTGCTTGCTCTTGAACTTGGGATAGCCACATTTCCCCTTCCATTGTCCTTGCTTTTTGAGTTGACACTTGCGATAGAAGTGGTCAAAGGCGGTGTCGAGGTCGCGCAAACTATTTTGGACAATCCACTTAGAAACGCTGTTGAGCCACACCAGATCGTCATGCTTGTGGGCGGTCAACTCTTTTTGCAAGTGGTGCGAGTAGGGCGTCTTCTCTCCATTTTTGTATGCCTCTTGTTTGCGAGCAAGACCGTAGTTATAGGCATAGCGCGAGATGCCAGCACATTGACACAAGAGCATGTATTGTTCACTCGTTGGGTCGAGTTCGGTCTTGTACCCTCGTATCACTTTCATCTATCGCCACTCCTAGCCCATTTGCGATGTACCAGACGACCTGATTATTCATCGAGCGTCCTTGATGCTTTGCCTCTCGTTTCAAAGCATCAATCAGGTGTTGAGGCAAGTACACCGTGATTTGTGGATGCCGGGATGTATGCTTAACCATACACGTATTATACACGATATTTACACGCATATCAAGAGGGATGAAACGAGAACAAAAAGGAATGAATGTCAATACCTACTGTTGCTGTAAACATCCCACACGATGGCTACTTTGCCTGTCTTGCCCGTGTCGAAAAGTTCGTAAGCTTCCTTTACCTGATCGAGTGTAAAACGATGCGTTACCATTTTGTCGGGATGAAGATTCCAGCGTACTAACAGTTCAACAAGGTCTTCCATCTGTTGAATGCTGCATACCCAGGAACCGTAGAGCGTGAGTTGCTTATGAAGCAGGAGTGGACTTGGCTCAAATTCGACCGTGCCGCCCTCTCCCACAAACACGACACGCCCCCATTCCCGTGCCAGTTCCAGGCAGAGGTGGCGAGCATTTGCGTTGCCTGAGCCATCAATAGTGACCTCGAAACCGTGTCCATTTGTCTTCTCACGTAGTATTTGAGCAATATCTTTCTCAGTTGAACTTACGACCTCTGGAATACCGAGCGTTCTTGCTAACTCTAAGCGTTCAGGGATTGCCTCGACCCCTACAACACGCGCTCCCATCGCTTGACAAAGAAGTGCTATACCTATGCCGACGGGACCAAGACCAGTCACAAGTACACGATCACGCCCAGAGACATTCGCACGAATACACGCTGCGTAAGCCGTTCCTATGCCGCAAGCGACCATCGCACCATCCAGATAGGTCAGTTCATCGGGCAGGGCTACCAGAGTACGTTCCTCGGCAAGCAAAAAATCCGCATGTCCACCATCGCGCTGCCAACCATAGGCAGCACGCTCTGGGCTAGAACAACTAATCATCCAGCCAGCGCGACAATCACGGCATAGCCCGCAGCCCGCGATATGATATAAAACTACCCTATCGCCCTCCTTAAAACGGCGTACACCTGGGCCGATGCGCTCGATAATGCCACAAGGCTCATGACCGCCAATAACCTCTTGATATGCTTCAGGACCAGTTCCCCAATTGCTTGCACGGTAGATTGCACGCAGATCACTTCCACACAGCGATGATGCCTTCATGCGAACGAGTACCTGTCCATAGCCGGGTTCTGGCACTGCAAATTTCCGTAGTGCAAGTTGTCGATTTCCTAAAAATACCGCACCGTTCATCGTTGCCATTGCTGATGTTTCTCTTTCCGAATAGTATGTTCACTCGTTCCTGAGTTAATAGTACCTTACATACTACTATACAATCCAACGTCCTATCAAAAATTGTAGTAGCATGAAGGCTAATAGACTCGTCGAGATCGTCAGGTAGTAGATGTTAAACGCCGATTTTTTACCCATTGCACCCAATACAATGAAAATAGGAAATAATTCGATGACAAGCCGTGAAAGCGATTCAAGTGGAAAAGTGCCTGTTCCCGGAAATAGTATTAGGAAGAGATAAACCACTATGCTATAGAGTCCGTACACGATACGGTCACGGCTAAACCTCCAGGGACCGACAAAGCATAACACTAGAAGAACGAGCATGACGAGTCCCATGCTCAGGTCGATTACGTTATGTATTGAGTCAAAGGTTATTGGAGGCTTCTTCTCAAGAATATTTATAGCATTGACGAAGCCATCCCAGGGTAGTGCAAGATGGCGGCCCCAGTATATCTGAACATGCGAAAATGACAGAAAATCATGAAATTTGTAATAGCAATAGAACGCAAATAGCACAAGGCCAGCAGGAATTAGTGCCCCACCGACAACATCGAAGCGTATCTTTCTAAAGTGAAACTCATGCTGTCGTAAATACTCGTAGCAGAAAGGAACGAACAGCAACACACCCGCCGAACGTGTGAGGCTTGCTAAAAAGCCACACAAGCCTGCCAACCACCAATTTCCGCGACGCATGTGATAGAAACTGAACACCGCTAGAAAGAGGAAGAGCGACTCGTTGTAAGCGGCGGCAAGAAAGAACGCAGTAGGAAACACAGCGAGATAGAGGACAGTGCGTGTTGCCTGTGCTTCGTCGGCATCCTGGCGCACAAGGCGGTACAGCACCAAGAAGAGGCCGAGTATGGCGAGATTAGAGATAACCAGCCCTGCGTAAAAGGGCTTATGCAAAATTGGTGTGAGAAGTGCTTCTAGCATGGGGTAGAGCGGAAAAAAAGCACTGCGCCAGGGTGCGTTATAGCCATACTGTGCAATATCTGTAAATTGACTAGTGTCCCAATGATTCCACTGGAGAATCAGGTCGTGTATGCTGTATTTTTGTGGAGAGAAGTTGTCGAAAAGGAAGAGATTTGCAAGGTAAGTAAGTAAGAAAAAGACTATATGTGTTGCCATATAAATAGGAAAAATACGCTGAAAAGCCTCAAACCAGCCTTGCCAATGCCTCTGTTTTTGTTCAGGTCGGCTTTCTGGCTCTACTTGTGGTATTCTCTGCCTCTCTTCAATGATAAGAGCAGCAGTCGCGGTATCTTCGCCTACAGGTGCGTCTTGACCGATTGTGGATGAGAGTGCCGCAAGAGCTTTCTTCTGTAAGTGGTTTTCTGAGGATTGCATAGGTTGTCCCTACATTTCCCATAAAATTATATTGTTCCTACAAGACCCAATGTCCCGTCAAGAATTGTGTCAACAAGAAAAAAAGAATCGCTCCAGAGATGACGAGGTAGTTCATATTGAACATGCGATATTTGCCAAAAGCCGCCAGTATAATAAATGCTGGGAAAAGCTCCAGCAAGTAGCGTGATACCGACTGTAACGGGAAGAGTCCAGTGCCACCCACTGGAAAGATTTGCAGGAATATATACAGGACCACCGCATAGATGGCGTATGACCATAGTGAGCGCGAGAATTTTACTGGTCCAACGAACATCAAGACAAGCAGCACGATTGCAAGAAGGTCGGGTACGAGATCAAGGAGATTACGTAGAGCTTGGAAGCTAATGATACCCCCACTCAAGCTGATAGCCTTGATTGAGCCAATAATGCCATGCCATGGTGCCTTGAGTTGATGATTCCAGTAGACCTGGGCGTGCGAAAAGGCCAGAAAATCGTGAAACTTATAATAACAATACAGTGAGAAAACACCCAAGCCCGCAGCAATCAATGCTCCACTGACAACATCGAAACGAATACGCTTGAGAGAAAAATCATGTTGCCGCAAGTATTCATAGCAGAAGGGTAGTAGTAAGAATATTCCTGCGGAGCGCGTGAGGGTGGCAAAGAAGCCGAAGATTCCAGCAAGCCACCAGTTGCCATGTCTAAGATTGTAAAAACCCATCAACGTGAGGCAGAGAAAGAGAGCTTCGGTATAACCTGCGGCGAAGAAAAAAGCCGTAGGAAAGAGCGACAGGTACAGTACCGTGCGGTTCGCTCGCTCTTCGCTGAAATCTTCACGTACAAGCTGATAGAGAACGATGAGCATGAAAAAGCCAGCGACATCGGAGATTAGCAATGCCGCCAGTAACGGATTATGACGTGTGAGGGGTGTGAGAATACGTATAAGTAGTGGATAGAGCGGAAAAAATGCTGTACGATATGCTTCTTGATAACCATTTTGCGCGATGGTCATGTAATGTCCCGTATCCCAATGGTGCCACGCGGCAGGCAAGGCACGCAATGGAACCCAGTGCCAGTCAAAGTCGCGAAGCGTAAATAAGAATGAGAGACAGGTCGTGAGGAAAAAACCTACATGAACAGCGATATATACAGGAAGTATGTTGAGTGCTGCCCTTGACCACTTTTGCCAAAATAGCCGTAGTTTTGAAACCGATGTTACAGTTTCAGGTGATGTACTTGTAACTGCCTCATCAGTAGCCGCTACATCGGTTTGTACTTCAGAAGGAGAAATACTTACTTGTTTATCACTTGCGACTAATGGAACATGTTTTTCGCCTGGAATATCCATTATAACTCCTATATGAAGCTTGGTTTGCTGACTTTTCCTACATTAAGACGTTCTCATTATAAAGGGGTAACAAAGTACATATCAGTCCTATTTTCGCGTATTTTCGTTACAGACATTCTAAAATACCCGTTTTAGTTTTCGCAAGTAGTTTTTTCTAACATGGTATCATTTAGGTAGTGTCATATGCGTTACACTCATTTATACCCAACGATTTCTAGCGGGTCAATGTTTCTAAAGATGCGGCAATTAGCGGGACATCCGTTATTTCCTACGTGGGAATGCGCCGCACGGTTTTTTCTAGCACGAACCATAAGCATAAAGCGACATTTGGCAGATGCAACCATAGCGCACCTTGTAGGGGCTTGATTTACTACGCTGTAGGGGCCTGATTTATCACGCCCTATAATAAAGAAGAGGGACGGATGCAGCAATATACACAAGGGCAGGTGAGAGAGCAGAATATGAGTCTTGCATATAGTATTTCTATCGTGATGCCCGCTCACAATGAAGAGGTCGCAATCACAGGCACGATGCGTTCGGTGATCGATGCCGTGTCAGCATGGACACAAGATTTCGAGGTGATTGTTGTCAATGATGGCAGCAAGGACCACACACGATCCATCCTGGAAGAGATTGCGGCAGAGGAACCGCGAGTTCGTGTGATTAACCACGAGGTAAATCAAGGGTATGGAGCCGCCCTTGTTAGCGGCTTTGAGGCGGCTGGCAAAGACCTTGTGTTTTTTATGGACTCCGACGGACAGTTTGATATCTGTGATCTGGAGCGTTTCTTTCCATTGATCGGGGAATACGATGCTGTGCTTGGCTATCGTATTGACCGTCAAGATACGGCTTTACGTAAGCTCAATGCCTGGGGCTGGAAGATGCTTGTGCAGTCTGTTTTCAAACTCCGCGTGCGCGATATTGATTGCGCTTTCAAGCTCTACAAAGCTGAGTTTTTTCAGCATAATCGTTTAGAGACGCGCGGCGCGATGATTAACACGGAAATGCTCTACAAGTTCACGCGTGAAGGCTATACCTATACTGAGGTTGGTGTACAACATCTACCACGACGCGGTGGACGTGCGACTGGCGCAAAAATCGCTGTGATTGTTCGCGCCTTCCGCGAACTCTTTTCTTATGCCCATAAGTGGCATCGTGAAGAGCGGCAGGCACCCAAAAAAGGTGGTACAATATGAGAGCCGAATAACATGTCACGCCTCTTATAGACGTATCATAATATATTTTCTCACTACGGGAGCCTGCGATGCCTATAGATTTTGCGGAACTTTATCGTCGATTGCTGAAAGATGTCTTTCTTGAACAGGCTCATAAACAGGTAGACGAGGGAGCCGATGCCCTCACACTCGCTGATGCCTATGCCGAAGAGGGTAAGCCAGAATTTGCACTGGCTTATCTTCTCTTAACGAATCTCTCTGACGAAGCAATGCGTGACATCTTCGCGCGCTCCTACGAACGTCGTGCGCTACTCTCCGACGAGAAGGCCGAAGCCTTTGATCGTCGGTTCAATCGTCCATTCCCGCTGATCAAACTTGAGGCACAAAAGGATCGTACCGCAGCCCAACAGATACGCCAGGGAAAACGTGTGCGTCGCGAGGCCAAACCACTGCGCGTGAATTAGACTCCTACACTGCTTTCTGCCTGTACAATGTCATCTCGCCACTTGCATTGCTTAATACCCAGAGTGTGCTATTATGTGAGCTTGTGTCAGTTGTTACCGCGAGTAGCGAACTACTTGGCGGCGTTTGTGTTGCAACACTCCATGTATCATTCATTATGTCGTAGCGTTGGATAGCTGTCACATTGCCCATACCTTGACTACTGCCGACATTGTAACCACCTTGCCCTATTTGAGCTGTAACAGAAGGCGCAACTGTTGTACCAGTCGTGGCTACTGGCTGGATGTGTGGAGCCGAGCCAGTGGCTACGTAGACATGTCCACCCGTGCCGACAAACCAGTTTTGTACGAACGCAACTCCCGCTAGAGCCTTAACAGTACGCCATGTTGCTCCACTATTCATACTCACTTGTAATGAGAACTGTGGTAGTACGACTACATCCTGGCCTGTGTCATATCCCTTGAGTGGTGTCGCGCCAATGGTACTACCCACATAGACGATGCTGGCATTGTCGCCCGCTACCTGTATCTTGCTGCTGTATGGCAGGTTCTCTAAAAGCTTTGTCCAGGTCTTGCCACCGTCTACTGTTTTATATAGTGTAAGATTGCCTCCGTTTAGCGGAATGTTTTTTGGCACTGCTGGTTGCAAGTAGGCAGGCCATTGTGTGCCAGCAAGCTCGTATATCGTTTGTGGGTTAGATGGTGAAACAACATAATTATGCGTTCCTTGACCTGTGTTATCGCGGTTACTATCAAGAAGCGTCCATGTATGTCCACCGTCACTGCTTCCGACGAGATGTGTGATGCTGAGCCTTGTGACAATTGAAGGTGGTAAACTTCTCCCCAACGGTTGCACGCCTTGTGTGGGAAACAATTGTGTCCCGAAAAGTTGGTTGCCCACCATGCTCAATTGTTGCACATGCCACGCCGTTGCTAGTTGTGTACTGCCCGACAGAAGTGTCGGTGCGATATCGGTCCATGAGCGACCACCATCAGTGCTGTGCTTGAGTACATCCGCCACCTGCCCGTTGCTGGCTGTATGTCCTGAACGTGCAATTGTATAGATATCATTGCTATTCGTAGGATTGATGGCAATCTGGCAACCTCCATTCAGGTGTGTTACCTCTTGCCAGTGTGTACCACCATCGGTGCTATGCAGCAAGGCGTAGCTCACAACGGGGATGCCTGTTCCTGGAAGATAAGGCGTGGGTGTAATGGTCTGAACAGGAATGGCACATGCATATAAGATGGCTGCGTTATTTGGTGCAGCTACCATTGATGTAATAGAGAAGCCATCAAGCACATGCTCCCATGAACCTTTACTTGTCTGTGTGTTCATTGTTGTCGTACCTGTACGCTGTATATGTTGGTTGGCGAGTGTTGTTACATTATAGCCTACGAAAAGCGCGATTGCCGCGAGCAATCCTAGCCCAATCAATAATGATAAGGGTCTTCTCTGCTTCGGTGCTGTCTGTATCTGTCTATCTTCCTTCTCTTGCGTTCGCATGTTCTTTTCCCTTTGTTGACACATTGCTTTGTCTTACCCTGTATATCGTGCATGCATAGAAGAGACGAAAAGTGTAGGGAAAAAGTTCCCTATTACACATCAAGATTGACTGTGTACTACACTTGACCTACCTAGTATGTTATGTTATTATTCAATTATACTTAGTAAGTATCACGATATAAAGCAATACCAAATAGTTATAGAAGGTTAGATTATGCCGAAACACTTATCCGAGTTGGGTCGTTTCTCCGATCCTTCGTTGCTCATTCTCTCAAGCTTAGCGAGTGGACCCAAGCATGGCTATGCCATGATGGAGGATATTCTCGAATTTAGTGGCACACGTTTAGAACCAGGAACGCTCTATGGTGCGTTGGCGCGGCTAGAACAGCGCGGCTGGATTGAGGCATTAGAGGCCACTGATCGTCGCCGCCCATATCGCTTAACGGGCGCGGGCGTGACTGTGTTGCGTGAGCAGCTTGCGACGATGCAACGTGTTGTCTCTGTCGGTCTGCAGCGTCTACCTGCGTTCTAAATGTGGTGTAAAGAGTTACAAGGAGAGAAACGTGAAATTGCTATTATGGCTGGTCAAGCTTTATCCACGTGCATGGCGCGAACGCTACGAAATAGAGATGGTCGCGCTCCTCGAAGAACACAACATAACATTCTTTACGCTAATTGATCTGCTCTTTGGCGCACTCGACGCCCGTTTGGACCCACACTATAGAGCACAAAGAACATTCTTATCTGGCGAACGTATGAGCCGAATTCGTATTGCTAATAGTGCAATTTTTTGGGTTTTTCCTCTTTTCTGGTTGTGCTGGATGGCTTTTCTCAGTGAGTTATCAGATTTCATTGTGAACCGCTTTGATCCTCTAGCCGAAATTACTACAGATTTGTTTCGCATTGGTTTTGGAATAACGATGCTGGCTGTACTACTAAGCGGTCTCTTTGTTTCTTTGGTTACAGCTAGAGGAGCAAATTCGACATATAACGCTGTAGTACGATTTATACCTCTGGCTTGTTTCTTGTTCGCATGTATCAGTTATTTTCTAGCGGCAAATAATAGACCTTTGAATGGATTGGTTTTTATATGTACTTTGTTCATAGGTTTTCTTTTGACTTCGATTATTATGGCTAAAGGAAACATCGGTCGGAGAGTACACCTTCTTTCGTTTATGCTAACAATCCTTGCAACTGTTGGCATGATTGTACAGCTTGTTATGGTTACTTTCTGGAGTAGCACACTTTTTCGTTTTCACGGCACCATTATGGTTGTGTCCATCTCTGGTAAAGTGATTCATTCGTGGTCTCTTGGTGATAGGATAGTATTGCTAACTGCAGGTTTGGGTTCGATGACACTCCTAACCCTAGTTACCGTGTTCATACTCCTACGGGGCTTACTAGCACTCATTTCTACTCGCAAAGTAGCTCCAAAAGAAGAGGTACTACAAACTATGCCACCACTCGTGCAGTGGAAGGAGTAGAAATGAACGCACATGTTCGCGCTTTAGGACGCTTTACCAGCCCTGCTTTACTTATCCTCTTCTGCTTGAAGGAGGGCGCGAAGCATGGATACGAAATTATTTCGATGCTGGATAAGCTAGGCGATATTATGCTGGAGCCAGGAACACTATTTGCATCTCTTGCTCGTTTAGAGCAAAGAGGCTGGATTCTGCCTCTGGAAAATGAGAGTCCGCGCCGCTCTTATAGTTTGACCGATGCTGGCTATGCTGTTTTAGATTCCTCCCTCACTCGCCTCCACGAAAAGCTGATTTATCGCGTTCTGGCTGAGTATTCTCATCTGTAGGGGCCTGATTTATCACGCCCACGCACGAGCGAAGCAATGTGCGTGTCTTGGGCGTGATAAATCAGGCCCCTACAAATGTGTTTTTTTATCCATTGACAGGACGCATCCATTGGGCATATTATGGGCAAGATGGTCGAAGAGAATATACACTACACACGAGCTAGTTGTTGGACAAGGAACAGAGTATGGCACAGATGCATAACGATGGGCATAAACTCCCCAATGGCGAGAGCGAAGAAGACCTCGAAAGGCTCCTTTCACAGGGAGTCACGCTCGATGATGATACACGAGCGATAATCGCCCACACCACTTCTCAGGAGGACGATGAGGACTCTTCGGAGCCGTTACAAGGCGACTTACAGGGAGCACTAGCGGTCTTCGCGGAGGCGGCACAGGACATGGCGACAGCGACGGTCGAATTGAGTCTAGGACGACACTTTGCTTGTGCGGATTTCTGTAATCAGGCGGTCGAGAAGGCCGCGCAATCAGTTAGCGTATTGCACTCCGGGCGGCGTGTACCCTATGACCATGATTTGCATACTCTGGCGGTCGCTGTTGGCGCACCACCGAACATTCAAGATGAGATGGCAGTTTTAACGCCCTTTCATCCTGAAGCCTTCTATGTCAACACACCACCGGAAGAGGCTGATGAGGTGATCGATGTGGAACAAGCCAGCGACTATATTCAACATGCTCGTACTGTATTACGTTGGGCCAGAAACATTGTGCTGAGCGCATAAGCTTGTAACTGTTTATTTTTGTTATACGTTGGAGGGATACCTGACATGACACAACAGATTACTCGTTCCGAACTGGACGAGGCCGTAAAACAATCCCCACGTAAATGGGTCTATCTTTTTAGCGAGGGTAACGCGAAGATGCGTGAACTGCTCGGCGGTAAGGGCGCGGGGGTGTCTGAGATGACAAACGCTGGCCTTCCCGTTCCTCCCGGCTTCACCATTACCACCGAAGCCTGTAACGCCTACTACGACGCAGGCAAGCACTTTCCACAGGGTATGTGGGAACAGGCTCTGGCTGCACTCAAGATTGTGGAGCAGCAGACAGGCAAAGGCTTCGGCAAGAAAGACAATCCTCTACTCGTCTCCGTCCGCTCCGGCGCGAAATTCTCTATGCCCGGCATGATGGATACCGTCCTCAACCTCGGTATTAACGATGAGACGGTGCAGGGGCTGGTCGCGCTCACAGGCGACGAGCGTTTCGCCTACGATGCCTACCGCCGCTTTATTCAGATGTTCAGCAAAATAGTGCTTGACACCAACTCACAGGATTTCGAGCGCGTCCTTGAGCACTACAAAGAGCAGGTGCACGTCAAGACCGATGCCGAAATCCCAGCCGCCGACCTGAAAAATCTCGTTGTCGAGTTCAAGCAGATCGCCGAAAAGCAGTCGGGCGAGCCTTTCCCAACCGATGTTTACAAGCAGTTGGAGAAGGCTATTGAGGCTGTTTTCTCTTCGTGGAACAACAAACGTGCCATAGACTACCGCAACTTCAACAAGATCGAGCATACGCTCGGCACCGCCGTCAACGTGCAGAGCATGGTTTTTGGTAATATGGGTAGCGATAGCGGTACTGGTGTCGCCTTCACACGCGACCCCGCTACAGGCGAGAAGCAGTTGTACGGTGAATATCTGCTCAACGCACAGGGCGAGGACGTAGTTGCCGGCATCCGCACGCCATCTAAGATTAGCCGCTTGCAGCAGGACCTGCCACATGTCTTCCAGGAGTTTCAGGATATCGCGAACCGTCTTGAGCAACACTACAAGGATATGCAGGACCTGGAATTTACCGTCGAGCGTGGGCACCTGTATATGCTCCAAACACGCTCTGCCAAGCGCAACGCTGGTGCCGCCGTCAAGGTCGCCGTCGATATGGTTGAAGAGGGTCTCATCTCGAAGCAAGACGCCGTGAAGCGCGTTGAGCCAAACCACGTCTACCAACTCCTATTGCCACGCTTCGACGATGCTGAGAAAAAGACAGCTGAGAAAGAGGGTCGTTTGCTGGCGAAGGGCCTGAACGCTTCTCCTGGTGCCGCCTTCGGTAAAGCCATTTTCGACGCTGACCGCGCCGAGGAACTCGGTAAAGCAGGTACTGCTGTCGTGCTGGTACGTCCAGAGACAAGCCCCGACGATGTACACGGTATGCTGGTAGCGAAAGGTATTCTTACAGCACGTGGTGGCGCGACAAGTCACGCTGCGGTTGTTGCGCGTGGACTCGGTCTCCCCTGTGTCGCTGGCTGTGAAGGCATTCGCGTCAACGAGGCTGAGCATCTCTTCCGCGTCGTTGGCTCTGACATCGTAATCAAAGAGGGCGACGACATCTCCATCGACGGTGCCACTGGCGAGGTCTTTGCGGGCATCATCAAGACCGTTGAGGCCGACTTCGATAAAGAAGAGGACTTGAAGAAACTGCTCACATGGGCCGATGCCGAGCGCAAACTGGGCGTATGGGCCAATGCCGACTATCCGCGTGATGCCAAGCGTGCTATCACCTTTGGTGCCGAGGGCATTGGTCTCTGTCGTACCGAGCATATGTTTATGGAGCAGGAACGCCTGCCCATCGTACAAAAAATGATTCTCGCGAAGACGACCGAGGAGCGCAAAGCCGAGCTTGACAAGCTGCTACCCTTCCAACGCAGCGACTTCAAAGGCATCTTCGAGGCGATGGTTAATCCCAAAACTGGCGAGGGTTATCCCGTCGTCATCCGTCTCATCGACCCACCACTGCACGAGTTCTTGCCATCTTATGAGGAACTACTTGTCGAGGTGACACGCCTTGAGACAAAGGGCGACAATCCAAAGGAACTGGCGGAGAAGCGTGAACTGCTCGAAGCCGTTGGCTCCATGCGTGAAATGAACCCTATGCTTGGTCTACGTGGTTGTCGTCTCGGCCTGCTCTTCCCGGAGATCAACGTGATGCAGACACGCGCCATTCTTGAGGCGGCCCGAGAACTGGCGCAGGAAGGCAAGAAGATTCAACCCAAAATTATGATTCCTCTGGTTGGGCATGTCAACGAACTAAAAGAGGTGCGTCGCCAGCTAGAGGCCGTTGCCCACGAGATCGCCGACGAGGTGGGCGGAGCCATCGAGTACAAATTCGGTACTATGATCGAACTGCCACGCGCAGCTCTGACCGCCGACCAGATCGCCCCTGTTGCCGACTTCTTCAGCTTCGGCACCAATGACCTGACGCAGACCACCTTTGGTTATAGCCGCGACGATGCTGAGGGCAAGTTCCTCTTGCGCTACATCGACGGTCTTGACGAGCCAGGAATGAAGCAGAAGGTCAAAATTCTGCCCTTCAATCCCTTCCAGACCCTCGACCGCGACGGTGTAGGACAGTTGGTGCGTATGGCCGCAGAAAAAGGTCGTCAGGCGAATCCACACCTCGAACTGGGCATCTGTGGTGAGCATGGTGGCGATCCCGATAGCATCGAGTTCTGTCACATGGTCGGACTTGACTACGTAAGCTGTTCACCGTTCCGTGTTCCCGTTGCACGTCTTGCGGCTGCACAGGCCGCGCTAACGTCGCATGAGCGCGACCGCTAAAAATTATGGCATACGTTCTCTTCTGCATACAGGCATTCGTGCTTTTATGCAGAAGAGGATGGTTGTGTTTCGTATGCTAACCATTTCTAATGTTGATGAAAGGCAAGAGATATGGTAGCCCAACCTAGCCGTTCAAAAATGAGCGTTGAAGAGTATTTTGCACTTGACCGCGACAGCAGAGAGAAACGCTACGAATTTATTGATGGTCGTGTGTATATGCTTACGGGCGGAACGCTTATACATGCGCGGACTATTGCTAACTTAATACGAGAGTTAGGTAATGCGCTTCGCAATGGGTCATGTAGTGTTTATACTTCTGATGCAAGAGTGCGTTTATCGGAAAAACGTTACGTCTATCCTGCCATAACGGTTTCGTGTGATCCTCGTGATGAGGATGGAAACGATATTTTGTTGTATCCGCGCCTTGTCATTGAAGTTCTCTCAAAAAGTACGGAGGCATACGATAGAGGAGATAAATTTGATTTCTATCGTTCTTGCCCAACGATTGAGGAATATGTTCTCGTAAATACACAACGTATGGCTATAGAAGTATATCGACGTGAACAGCACCCCTTCTGGCGGTTGTCACCTTTCAAGGTTGACGACATAGTAAAGCTGATCAGCATAGGTGTCAGTCTTCCTATTGCCGCTATTTATGAGAACGTGAAGTTGTCAGAGGAATAATAGTATGGATATCGCACGTATTCAAACGGCATTGCGGGACGAGCAGATAGATGGCTGGCTCTTTTATGATTTTCGTAAGTCGAATCCTATTGCGTATCAGGTGTTGACATTGCCCGCGCACGATATGTACACACGACGCTGGTTCTATTTTGTGCCAGTGCAGGGTACGCCGACTGCGATTATCAGCGCGGTTGAGTCGCACGTGTTGCGCTCACTTCCTGGCACGCGGCTGATTTTTCGCACATGGGAAGAGATGCAGCAACAGGTGCAGAGCCTGCTCAAACCAGAGATGCGTGTCGCGATGGAATATTCACCAATGAACGCGATACCCTATATTGCGCGTGTCGATGCTGGCACGGTTGAACTGATACGTTCATTTGGAGCCAAGGTCGTGAGTTCCGCGAACCTCTCGCAACGCTTTGTTGCTCAGTTGAGCGATGAGCAGATTGAGAGTCACCGTGAAGCTGGTCGCCGCCTCATAGCTACGAAAAATCAACTTTTTGCAGAACTCACAAACGATTTACGGATCAGCGTAGAGCTTGATGAGTATACTGTGCAACAACGCTTTGTGTCTCTTATGGAACAAACGGGTCTGCTTGTGCCTGAGCCGCCGATTGTCGCGGTAAACGCGAATAGCGGCAATCCACACTATGTACCAACAATGGAGCAGCACCAGCCGATTCATCGTGGCGATCTGATTCTCTTCGATTTCTGGGCCAAACTACCCGACGAGGGTGCTGTCTACGCCGATTACACATGGATGGCCTTCGCCGGTACACATGACGAAATTCCGCCGCGTCAACGCGAGGTATTTGAGATTGTGCGCCGCGCCCGCGATACTGGCCTTACCTTTGTACGTACACGGCTAGCGGCAGGTGAGCGCGTCGAAGGTCGGCAGGTCGATGATATCACACGCACCGTGATAGTAGACGCGGGCTATGGCGACTACTTTGTGCATCGTACCGGACATAACATCGCGATTGACGAACACGGTAACGGCGCGAACAACGATAACTTCGAGACGCAAGATACACGCGTTCTGTTGGAAAATACCTGTTGCTCAATCGAGCCTGGAATTTACCTGCCCGAATTTGGCGTAAGAAGCGAGGTTGACCTGCTAATACTCGCGCACAATGCCGAGGTGACTGGCGTACCTGTACAGGAAGAGATTACTGCGCTGTTGCAATAAAGCTATCAACGGGCGACCACAAGGGCCGCGCCCTACTTACTATACTCGTTCTACATCTATAGTAGGGTGCGACCCTTGTGGTCGCCCGTTGGAATTTTTCATGTCATTCGTCTTATTTGAACGGTATTGATCCTTGTGGTCGCCCGTTTGTCTTCATTACATCTTTTAGTAACTTTCATAGATTTATTATTCCCTTGTTTTCCACCTGCTCTTATGGTATCCTTGATTTGTAATAATTCGATGAACAAAGAAAGAGAGCATGTCCAATGCTTATAGCGAATAATACGCACGCTCAACTGCCAACGATACACGGTCTTTCCGTGTAATTAACGAGTGCTCTCCCAATTCCTGTAACAACGTTTCTCCGTAAAATAACTCCCTTGTTGCCACAGACGCACTCGTTACCCTGTAGGTTCATCTGTCAACCACAGGTATTACGCATAGTTGTGTCCTGTGGCTTTTTTATGTCTATTGAAGAGAAGGCACATAGGACGTAGCAGCACCAGCTATGGTGAAAGGAACGCTCAATGAGCTTCTTACCTACATCCAAACCAGTCGGTTATTCAACCTATACCAATCTTCTGGTGACATACCTGAAACCACAGTGGCGTCGTGCCGTGCTGATGGTTGTGCTATTACTGACGGGTATCGCCTTGCAGTTGCTCAATCCACAAATTCTGCGCTACTTCATTGACGCGGCCACAACAGGAGCTGATACAACTTCACTTATGCTTGCTGGTGCGTTATTTGTGGCTATCGCACTGGGCAATCAAGTCGTGACGGTAATCGCTACCTATCTCAGTGAGAATGTCGCATGGACAGCGACCAATCAGCTTCGTACCGACCTTGTGGCTCATTGTCTCAAACTCGACATGGCATTCCACAAGGCACACACCTCTGGCGAAATTATCGAGCGTATCGACGGAGATGTAAACACGCTCTCGACCTTTTTCTCACAATCGTTTGTCTATCTGCTGGGTAACTCTCTCTTGATTGTGGGCATCGTGGTATTTCTGTTTCTCGCCGATTGGCGTATTGGTCTGGTGATGGGCGCGTTCGCCTTGATTGCTCTAATCGTTCTCATTCGGCTTCGCTCCTATGCTGTGCCGTTCTGGGTAAAGCAGCGTGAGAAGGATGCCGAGTTCTTTGGCTTTGTCGGGGAGCAGCTTGTGGGGACCGCCGACACACGCGCCAATGGTGCAACTGGCTATGTTATGTGGCGATTTTATAATCTGCTCCGCTCATGGTTGCCCGTGAATCGCAAAGCTGGTCTCGCGAGTTATACTATGCTCATGACCACCATCGCGGTCTTTGGGATTGGCAATGCTCTTGCCTTCGCGGTTGGTGCCTATCTGTGGAGCATTCACACTATTACACTAGGCACGGTCTACCTGACCTTCTACTACACTAATCTGCTTGAGCAGCCGATACAACAAATACGCATGGAGCTACAAAACCTGCAACAAGCTGGTGCAGGCATCGAGCGTGTGCAGCAATTATTACAAGCGCAAAGTAGTATCAGTGATGATGGAGATGGAGTGTTGCCATCAGGTTCTCTTGCCGTCGAGTTCAATAACGTCTCATTCGGCTATAATGTAGACGACAGAATTTTGCATGACATCACGTTCACGTTGCAGCCTGGGAAGGTGCTTGGTGTGCTTGGTCGTACAGGCAGTGGCAAGACAACACTTGCTCGTCTCTTGCTACGCCTCTACGATGTTCAAGAGGGCATTATCAGTCTTGGCGGCGTTCCCATTCGCGAAACAAGGCTACGTGATATGCGTCAACATATCGGCATGGTCACGCAAGATGTGCAGCTTTTTCACGCGACGGTACGCGACAACCTGACCTTCTTCAATCCTACCATTCCAGACACACGTATCTTAGCGGTGCTGGACGACCTCGGCCTGACGACATGGTATAGCTCATTGACGCAAGGACTGGATACCGAACTGGGGTCCGATGGTGAAGGTCTCTCGGCTGGCGAGGCACAACTGCTTGCCTTCGCACGCGTCTTCCTGACAAATCCTGGGCTGGTTATTCTCGACGAGGCTTCGTCACGGCTCGATCCTGCGACGGAGCAGTTGATTGAACGCGCCGTTAGCAAGCTTTTTAGCGGACGCACAGGTATTATCATCGCACACCGACTTGGTACCGTGCAGCGTGCCGACGAAATCCTGGTATTGGAACGTGGGCGTATGCTTGAGTATGGCGAGCGGCAGACGTTAGTGCAAGATAGTCACTCACACTTTGCGCGACTCTTGCGAACAGGATTAGAGACGCACACCGATAGCACAGAACAGATCGACTTTTTGCTTCCAGAGACATCGACAGAGGAGGTGCAAGCATGAAGACCTATCAGTACATGTGGCACATGATTCGCTATCGTCCGTGGCTCTACACGCTGAACGCCCTTATCTGGATAACTATTCGCGTCTTGCCTCTCGTCCCTGGTTTGATAGCGCAACAATTCTTTAATTTGCTGCCGAAAGAGGCACACCTGACAAGGACGCTCTGGACGCTGATCGCGTTTCTAGTCGTTACGGCGTTGGCGCGTGTTGTACTGTACTTTGCAGGTGGCCTCGTCGATAACCTGCATCGCTTCTCGATGGTGAATATTCTGCGTCGCAACCTGTTAGAACGTATTCTGGAGCGACCCGGAGCGCGTGCCGTTCCCGATTCTCCGGGCGAGGCCATCAGCCGCTTTCGTGACGACGCGGAACAGGCAGAGGACGCCATCAGTTGGACGCTCGACAATATGGGAGATGCTCTGTTTGCCATTATCGCAGTTATTATCATGCTCAAAATCGACGTGCTGATTACGTTGCTGGTTTTTGTGCCATTGATAGGCGTGGTTGCGACGGTCCAGATCGTGAGCGAACGCCTGGAAAAGTATCGTCGTGCCAGCCGTAAGGCAACGGGGCGTGTCACCAGTGCCATTGGCGAAATTTTCAGTTCAATGCAGGCAATTCAGGTCTCGACGGCAGAGTCCTATGTCCTCACGCACTTTCAGACGTTGAATGAAAAGCGGCGTATTGCTATGTTGAAAGATGCTGTGCTTACACAGTTGCTCGACTCGACCTTTGCAAATATCGTCGGTCTGGGAACGGGCTTCATTCTTATTCTCGCTGCACAGGCTATTCGCGCGAAGCAGCTTGGCGTAGGCGATCTCGCCCTGTTCATCTACTATCTCGCCTTTGCCACCGAGTCCACTCACTCTTTCGGCGTCTTTCTCGCGCACTACAAGCAGACAAAGGTCGCCTTTCAGCGTATGGACAGGTTATTACAGGGCGCACCAGTAGAGCAACTTGTGGCGCATAAACCGTTGTATCTCAGTGGACATATACCTGCACTGACCGTTCCTGTAAAGACGGACGATTTACAAGTGTTAGAGGTAAAAGGGCTAAGTTATCGCTATCCCGATACAGGTAGAGGTATAGAGAACATCGACTTGCGTGTGCAACGCGGTTCGCTGACCGTCATCACAGGGCGTATCGGCTCAGGCAAGACGACACTATTAGAAGTTTTGCTTGGCTTGCTGCCAAAAGATACGGGTGAGATATTCTGGAATGAACAACTCATCAACGACCCTGCTACGTTCTTTGTGCCACCACACAGTGCATATACAGCGCAGGTGCCGCACCTCTTTAGCGATACGTTGAAAGAGAACATCCTGCTTGGTTTGCCAGAGGATAAAGTTGATATTACGGCGGCTATTCATTCCGCCGTCATGGAGCGCGACCTGGAAGGGTTAGAGCAGGGGTTGAGTACAACGATTGGTACGCGCGGCGTTAAGCTCTCTGGCGGACAGGCTCAGCGGTCCGCTGCCGCGCGTATGTTTGTGCGTGACGCCGAACTCTTTGTCTTCGATGACCTTTCCAGTGCCCTCGATGTAGAGACCGAGCATATGCTGTGGGACCGCCTCTTTAGCCAGCGCAAAAGTACCTACCTCGTCGTCTCGCATCGACGCGCTGTACTACAACGAGCCGACCACATTATCATTCTCAAAGAAGGGCACGTAGACTCACAGGGAACATTGCAAAAACTGTTACAAACCTCACCGGAGCTACAACGATTGTGGCACGGCGAGGTGGTAGGGAAAACACAATAGAGGGAAATGCGCGTGGATGCAGTGCATCCACGCGCATTTCCCTCTATTGTGTTGAAAACTCTTTTAGCGCGTCACTTTGCTTTCCGCGAACAGAGAGACCATCGCGGGATTAAAGGCACCGAGGTCCTGTGGTCCACGACTTGTCACCAGATTGCGGTCACGTACCATCTGCTGATCGACCCAGTTGCCGCCAGCATTACGGATATCCACCTGCAGGCTCGGCCAGCTTGTCAGGGTACGGCCCTTTACAAGATCGGCTGAGACGAGGAGCCATGGCGCGTGACAGATGACCGCCATTGGCTTGCCCGCGCTATCGAACTGCTTGGCGAAACTCTGTGCCTTTGGATTCATACGCAGATGATCGGCATTGACTGATCCCCCTGGCAGCATAAGTGCATCAAAATCCATAGGATTTGCTTCATTGAGGGTCATGTCCACCTTGAAGGTGTCTTGTGGGTCTACATCGTGACTTCTACCTGTTACCTGACCGGGATGCGAAGAGATGAGCGTCACATTCGCTCCCGCTTGTTCAAGGGCCAGTCTTGGTGAAGTCATCTCGACTTGCTCAAAGTTATCATCAACGACAATCGCAACGCGTACACCGTTTAAGCTGTTACCTTGCATGAGAAAGTCCTTTCTTCTCTATCGTTAACTATGTTTTATCTAGTGATGTTTACTGTAATGTACACGAACTTGCTTTGCAGATTGGTGACTCAGCTTTATAATGCGAAGCCTTTTCTTACCTACTTACTCTCCACGTAATTTGCTGTATACTACTAAATCATGCCGACTACCAGTACGCCATTGTGCTTGACGTAGCACTCCTTCGCGCGTGAATCCAGCTTTTTCTAATGCTCTTTGCTCCGCGATATTTTCTCTATCTGTTGAAGCTTCGATACGCATAACAGGATAGGTTGCAAGAAGATAACTTGCGAGTAGTTTTTGTGCTTCAACCCCATAGCCTTTACCGCGATGCATGGCGGCAATACTGATACCAATATTGAATGCAGCACTCCCTTCGTTTGGTCCATATTTTACTTGACGATAGGAGATGGAGCCAATAATATCATCGTTGTTTGACGTGACGATGAGGAGATCACCTTGTTGTGAGCTAAGGAGGCCGTTTTCTGCGAAGTGCTTTTCTATCGTATTTGCTGGTTGCAAACCAAACGAGTTATATTCACTTTTAAAATCAGCGTCGTTCCACCACGCACTGAGTAGTGCAAGATCGGCCTCAGTAACAACCCTCAAATATACCTTTTCTCCTCGTATCATGAGTCCCTCTTTCTTTTAGACGCGTTCCAGCATTCGATCTACACCATAGATGTTACGTGTTTTAAAGGCGGCAGGTGTTGTAACGAGCTGCCATGCACGCAAACGATAGCCGTCATAAATAAACCAGGGTTCTTGCAAGACATAGCACTCCTGGTCAGTCCACATTGGAAAAGGCAAGTTATCCGCCAGCAGAGCTATTCTACCATTGAGGCACAAAAGGCCGCCCAGCGTAACATTTCAAGCGTGGGAGCCGCTGCGATTGTCGTCTCTGCTAGCTCAAAGCGATCTTCAACCGCAGAACGTCGCCAATCATCTAGAAAATCGCCAATTGCAACCCAGGGAGTTGTGCTATTTAGAATACGCTCGAATGTCTCTGCTATAGTTTGTCGATGCCACCAGTATTTAGATTCAGCCATACTATTGTTCCTTCTTGGTGTTACACATCAAATAATTCCTCAGTATTTTCTTTGTTCATTCGTCTTGTTCCTTATAGCTTCTATCTGAGTATAGCTTGTTGAGAATAGTGAGGCAAGTCAAACAGCAGGAAGACCGCAAGGGCATTGAGTCCAACAAATTCCAGTGGACAAATGCGTAGGGGCCTTTATTTATAACGCCCTGTGAGCAATGAACCCTGTTGGCAAGGATTGAGCAACGGCATCGAGGGAGAGAAAACATGGTTGATGGCGCGTTTGTTGGAAGCTATGCCGCAAGGGTCTCTCTGTTCCCCTAAAGGATGGAGACCCCAAACTTCATACATAGCCTTATCCCATAAGGTATGATATACTCGCTAAAAACTAAATCAAAGACAAGAGAGAGTTCATGCCTGAATATATCTGGGGACGCAACCCCGTTTTAGAGACGTTGCATTCGGGGCGGCGCGTCAAACGTCTGCTTTTAGCTGAGGGCCAGCGCGATGCTCCTGCGGTTGCCGCCATTGAGCAAGAGGCTGAGCGGCAGCATATCACAATTGAGATGGTGCCACGCTCACGACTCGACCAACTCAGTCGCGGTGCCGTGCATCAGGGATGTGTGGCATTGGTCGAGGAGCGCAAATATGTTAGCATCTCCGATATCCTGGCATATGCAGCGCGTAAACAGGAGGCTCCATTTCTACTAATTCTCGATGCCATTCAGGATGTGAACAATCTCGGCTCACTAATGCGAACAGCGGAGGCCGCGAGTGTGCATGGTATTGTGCTACCGGAGCATCGCGCGGCGGAGGTCAACGCCACCGTTGTCAAAACATCGGCGGGTGCCACGGAACATCTGCTCATCGCGCAAGAGGCCAACCTGACACGCGTGATCGACGAACTCAAGCAAGAGAATGTGTGGGTCGTCGGGCTGGCAGGTGAGGCGAAAACATTTTATCATAAGGCCAATCTGACAGGTCCACTCGCAATTGTCGTTGGCAATGAAGGCAAGGGACTTGGTCGCCTTATACGCGAACACTGTGATCTACTGGTAAAGCTGCCCATGCATGGTCAAATCAACTCACTCAATGCCGCCGTTGCGGGGAGTATCGCACTGTATGAGGCGTTGCGCCAACGTGAGAATGCCAGATAGAGAAAAATATAAGTATGGCAGACAAAGATGAACAACACGAGCTTTCCCCAGCACAACTAGCATCTATATTTGGTAAAGTACGTACCGAACGGCTTATTTTGCGTCGTCCTATAGCTGAAGATGCTGCTGCAATGTTCGCTATACATGGTGATCCCGCGACTCACCAGTACGCTCCCAATGGTCCTGATCCTGACTTCGCAACAAGTGAAAAGATTTTGCACGATTGGCTGCAATACTGGCAAGATGATGGTTATGGGTATTGGGCGGTAACTTTGCCATCTACAAACGAAATCATAGGCTTTGGTGGCGTAAGGCGTTTGGAGTGGCATGAACGTAATGTGCTAAACTTGTACTATCGTTTCACGCCTTCTGCATGGGGGCATGGCTATGCGACTGAAATGGCATTAACGGCGGTAACACTCTCACGAAAATATTTGCCGCAAATGCCCATAGTTGCTCGTGTAAGACCAGGAAACATTGCCTCTATGCGAGTCGCTGAACATGCTGGACTTGTGCGGCGGCCTGATTTGGACACCGAATATATCATGTTCGCGCTCGGTGGGGTGTGATAAATCAGACCGATACAATTATCGTTAGTACCCCAACAACTCTTGCAACAAGATAGTAAGCACAAAGTATACACGAACGGGTAGACCCGTTCGTGTATATACCTTACAAACCTTAAATTGACAACCGTTTGAACACCCGCTCTGGAATGCTCTTCACGATTAGCATAATCGGACGCCAGAACAAGGGTAGGTATACCACCTCTTTTTTCTGTTGTATCGCTTTATAGATGCCCACACCCACACCCTTTGCGCTTGCAGTCAATAGCCCCTTCTTGAGGTTGGCCGTCATGGGTGTATCAATAAGCCCAGGTTTAATCGTCAAGACGTTGACACCGGACTTAGCTAAACGACCACGCAAGCCCTGTAAGAACGCTGTCACTGCCGCCTTTGCCGTGCCGTAGACATAATTGCTCTGTCGGCCACGATCACCTGCGACAGAGGAGATGACCGCGATAGTGCCCCGCTTCTGTTGCTCGAAGTAGTTGGCAAAGAGAGTGAGTAGCGAGAGAGTGCTCGTACAATTGTTATTGAACTCTTTCAACATCTCGGTTACGCTCTGCTCACACAGTGGTTGATTGCCGAGCGTGCCATAGGCAATCAATAGCACGTCAATATACTCAAGTTTTGCCACCGTCTCATCAAACAAAGCTTGATGGCTGTCGAGGTCGGCGAGATCGTCGGTGTAGATATCGACGCGCTTGGCACCGCGTACCTTGAGGTCGTCGGCTATCGTCTCAAGTTTGCCTTGTGAGCGGCCAACGAGAAAAAATTCGGCGTTATCCTTCGCGAACGGTTTCGCGGCTTCATGAGCAATCGCCGATGTTGCCCCTACTATTGCTATTTTCATTATTAATAATTATCCATTTACAGGTACTAATGCGGTTGCAGGAGACGTGACGCGCCGCCAGAAACTAGAGGAGAAGTGCGGATCAATGTATTGCTCGAATTCGTGCCATTGTGGATAGTATGCCTGGAAAATCTCAGGTGTCATACGTGCATCCTTCGCTGGATAGACCACGCCACCGCTCTGTAGCACAATCTTGTCCAGATCGTTGAGCAGTTGTAGCGTCTTCTTGCCATGATACGAGAAATCGAGTGCCAGCGTCAGGCCAGGACGTGGAAACGACAGCATGCCAGGTGATGATATATCGCCGAATTTCTTTAGTACCGTCAAGAACGAGCCTTCACCCGAACGTCGAATGCGTCCCAGGATTTCGCTCATGGCATCACTACTTGTCGCGAACGGTACCACAAACTGATACTGCAAGAAGCCACGTTTCCCATACAGGCGGTACCACTCATGAATTGAGTCGAGCGGATAAAAGAATGGTTCGTAAGACACAACCTTATGCACGCGCTTTTCACGTTGTATGTGATAGTAAGCTTCGTTGAAGGCTTTGACGGTCAGTGTATTCAAGACAAAGGTCGGCAGGTTGATTGGCACCGCAAGCGGCAAAGGTTTTTTCAAAGGTTTAGCGGCTAATGCCTGGAATCGGTTATTATTGCCGCGCATGAATTTTCCGCGGCACAGAGCCTTGCCCCCAATTAAGATATCGACCCACGACATCGTGTATTCAAAATCTGCATCAGACTCAGCCGAGATGTCGAAAAATTCGTCTAGCGACTCGAAGCGGATGGAGTCCATATCAATATAGGGGTTGACGATTGGCTTCAGGCGAATTTCGGCCCATAGAATGACTCCCGTGAGACCGAGACCGCCGATAGTGGCACGGAACAACGCACTATTCTCCGTTGGCGAACACACTAAACGTTCACCGTTAGAACGGAGCAGTTCAAAGCAGTTGACATGACGGCCAAAGGTACCCGCCTTGTGGTGATTTTTGCCATGAATATCGTTGGCAATCGCACCACCGACCGAGACAAACTTGGTGCCAGGACTGACGGGCAAGAACCAGCCGCGCGGCACCATCGCCTCTAAGATATCAGCGAGCATCACGCCCGCTTCACAGCGTAGCACACCCGTCTCTTCATTGAAGTCGATAAAGCGGCGCAGATGACTCACATCGAGCGAAATTCCGCCTTCGTTCAGACAGCTATCACCATAGCTACGACCATAAGCAAAAGGTAAGATAGAACGTGTTGCATCTTCCAGATCAGGTAGTTCATTACGCCAGAAAATAGGTGTTACCTGTGCAGGTTCCACTGTCGGATAATGTCCCCAGGAATGGGGTATTTTTTGTTCGGTTTGCATAGAATGTATATACCTTTATTTATGTCATGCGATTTGTAGAGAGGCTGCGGACGGTGTTTAGACCAACGGGCGACCACAAGGGATCGCCCCTACTATAATATGTATTGTACATAAAGCACGTCAAGTATAGTAGGGGCGATCCCTTGTGGTCGCCCGTCCGTTCTGTGCTATTATGCTGACTCTGATACATACAACGTTTCATGGTACACTATGGATACGAATTTCACAGAAACACGCCGAAAGGTACAGTCCTATGCATGTTGTTATCTTCGCCGGAGGCACGGTACAACCAGGAACGGCAGTCAACGCAGCACTTGCTCGTGCTGATCTTGTAATTGCCGCCGATAGTGGAGCCGAGTCCGCCTTACACTATGGTCACGTACCAGCCTTCGTGGTGGGCGACTTCGATTCGCTGACTATACCCATAACAGAGCTAGAGGCGAAGGGTAGCCAGCTTATACGTGCGAATGTCGAGAAGGACGAGACCGATACCGAGCTTGCTATCCAAGTTGCGCTCGAACATGGTGCCAGCGAAATCACGCTGCTAGGAGCTATTGGTGGTACACGTTTCGATCACACAATCGCGAATATTCTGCTGTTAGCGGATATAGAGACCGTCCCTATATGTATCGTCGATGGACCCATGACATGTTGGCTGTTGCGTGGTCCTAGTCGCACCATCATCTCAGGTCAACCCGAAGACTTACTCTCGCTCTTTCCTCTCATGAGCGATGCAACAGGTATCTCCACGCACAACCTATACTATCCCTTACAAGAAGAAACGCTGCGCTTTGGTAAACCGCGCGGCGTGAGTAATGCGCTTACCGACGAACGCGCTGAAGTGTCGCTAGAGAGCGGGTTGTTGCTGGTGATGTATACGAATAAACGGGAGCTACGAGAGCTATGATGTCTCATCCTCTTTTTGTACCACTGAACGTGGAGGACGACTAGGTAGCGCAAAGAAGATTGCAAGAATGAAACTGAGAATAATACAGGCAAGCGTACTGATCCAGGCGGCACCAAAAATAACGAGATAGAGAAGAGGACCAAACGAATACTGCCGACTGATAGCGGCTACAAAACGTGAGTCTACATTTTTCCCCAGCAGTCGATTACGATAAGAAGCATACCGCCAGAGCAGATTAAAGCAAGTCGCCATCATCAGAAATGTAACACTATATAAAACGGCAGCTGCATGCGTATCGGAACGAACAAGATACTCAGCTAGTAATGCAGTCGGAACAGGTATAAAGACGATGATTAACAAGAGCGAGAGATTAATCAGCATTAGTATGGTATTTGTATGCTTAATATGCTCGAAGAGCCTGTGATGATTTAGCCACATGACGCCAATTGTTGCGAAGCTCGTTACGTAAGCTGCCAACATCGGCCACTCATCACCTAAAGTTCTCCACAATTTCTCATCATTAAGCAATTGAGCAGGAAGCAAATCTAATCCAGGTATCTTGATATTTAAGACAAGCAAGGTAATTGCTACTGCGAACACACCGTCGCTGAACGCCTCGATACGTCCCGTCTCTTTAAACTCTTCCGACTGGCTATTTTCTTTAACGTTGAGCATCGCTTCATATATCCGTTCTCAATGGATGTTCAGTTCGCTCGTCAGTATACATCGCAGCGAAGAGCTTGTCACTACAACATCGTATGCAGAAGTTTCTCTACCTCTTCTGTCGTCAATTCACGGCATGGCGTTGTTTCTGCAATCTCGACAAGCTGCGTTTCATTGATTCCTACATCATGTAAGTGTTGTGGCAAGCCGAGTTCTCCAATTAGTCCATAAACAGCGTCGGCAGCGGCTAATGCAGCACTTGTATCATCGTGATAATGTAACCCTAGCACGTTTGCGATACGAGCGAGCAGCTGTGAGTGGATCAGTGCGAAGGCTTGCATGACATGCGGCAGGATGATACACGACGTAATGCCATGTGGCACATCGTAGCTGGCACCGATACGTCTGCCGAGGTTGTGGCTCAGTCCCATTAGCGTATTGACCTCACCGAAGAAACTCATCCACGAAGCAAGTTGTAGTTCGGTACGCGCATTCAGGTTGTCGGGCTGTGCCTTCACTTCTGGCAGGTACTCGAAGAGTTTACGAATAGCTTCAAGAGCTAAAACGTCGTTAATAGGATGCATGCCAGGAGCATACAGTGACTCGACGGCGTGGTCAAGTGAGCGAATACCTGTCGAGAGCCATAGCTGCATTGGCGTTGGAAGAGTTAGCGTAGCATCGAGAATAACGCTGCGTGGTGCTAGCTGTACATGAGCAAAGCCGCTTTTCCTTTTGGCCTCTTCATCGGTGACGCCAACGAGATGCGAAAATTCGGCGGCGGAAAGCGTCGTTGGAATAGCGATATGCGGCAAGAAGTTCTTCTGGTTAGGTGAAAGAGCCATCGCAACCGCCTTTGTTGCGTCAATTGGGCTACCGCCGCCAACGCTAATCAGTACATCGGCATGGAGGGTTCGTGCCTGCTCTGTCGCCTGTGCCACGTCGCCCTTCGGCGAATGCTGGCGAATAGCAGAGAAGGTGCCGACATGTAGCGAACCAAGTGCCTGCTCCACGCGCTGCACAACATCGCTCTGTGTCGCAAGCGAATTACCTGTAATAAGAAAGGCACGTTGCCCACCAACACGTCGTACCTCATCTGCCAAATGAGCGAGACTTCCTGCCCCAAATACAATATGCTCCTGTGGCAAGAAAAAGTATTCACCTTGTAGAATCTCTGGCTTATCGGACATAGTAGTTCCTCCAACAGTTTTTCTTTGTATCTTACCATGTCGAGAATATTACGTTATAGGATTGTTTTTTGTGCGAGAATGGAATATATTTGAAAAAAGATAGTATGAGGAAAGGTGTATTTTATAGCATGGATGTCAAAAAGAAAGTCGAGACTCTAGCGCAAGTAGCAGATAAAGAACTGCAATCCGTGAATGCGCCGGGTGCTGCAATAGCGGTTGTCTACGGAGATGAGGTGATCTTCGCTAAAGGCTTTGGCATAGCAAATAGTGAAACCAACACTCCTGTTACTACAGGTATGCTTTTCCGCATCGGCTCACTGGCAAAAGTGTTTACCGCTTATACGTTGATGAGTTTGGTAAGCGAGCAACATCTCAATGTTCATGCTCCCATCGCTGAATACGTGCTTGACCTCCCTTCACTACTCGCACCACTTACGATACACCAATTGCTTAGTCATACAGCGGGTTTGAGAGACGACGATAGCGATTATGGTCCTCATGATGAAGGTGCATTGGGACAGGCAGTTCGTCATTACGATAAGCGACATTTTTTTACCGAGCCAGGAAAACTATTTTCCTATTCAGGGCTTGGCTATGCAGTCGCTGGCGTCGTTATCGAAGCACTTAGCAAAAAATCTTATGCACAAGTAGTAGCTGATCGTGTCCTTAAACCGTTAAAGATGGAAAGGAGTACCTTTTCTGCAACAATAGCGATGACCTATCCTTTTTCTCAGGGTCATATTGCACAGAAGTCTGAACGTTGGAGCGTGGTAAGGCCGTATGATGATAATGCCACTCGTTGGCCTGCTGGCTTCCTTTTTTCAAACATCATCGAACTTGCGCGTTTCTCCATTGCCTTTATGAATGGTGGCCGCCTTGATGGAGAACAGGTACTCTTGTCAGAGGTTATTTCTATGCTTTCTCAACCGCATGCGAAGCCACTGGACGAACCTGAGAGTCGATACTATGGATATGGTCTGTATCTTGGGGAATATCATGGTATGCACACATTGGATCATAGTGGGGGAAGAAGAGGATTTTGTAGCTATCTCCAGATGTTCCCAGAACAGCGTTTTGCCGTGATTGAATTAGTCAATCAAGCAAATGTCCTTTTGAGGAAAACACAGGAAACAGCAATTGAGCTAGTTCTTTTCCCCAAGGATATAGCTCCTATCGCATCATCTTTGGAACTTCCTTTGACGAAGGAAGAGCAATTATCTCTTATTGGACGATATGCTTCTCCTGATATTAACGCGACAGCAGCAAGTGATATTCAGTTGTCTAGTAGAGAAGGCAAACTGATGATCCAATTTGGAGATGTAGAACAACCGCTTTCTGCTATGAGAAAAAGCGAAACAAGATTTTCTGTTGTACTAAGAACGGGTCAGCAACCTGTTGAGTTTGTTTTTCAAAAAGGCTTGAACAAGCAGGAAGATTATGTTTGTTGGGCGAATCGCGCCTACAAACGGGTTATTTAAAGGTTTGTGAGAGATGAGTGAACATTGTGTAAGAAAATCAAGCGAGCTTTGTTCTATGCAAGCGAATGCCCGTTACCAAACCTGTACTAGAAAGAATAATCGCGAAACCAATAATGGTACCCCAGGTAAGTGATTCTCCAAGTAACAAAACGCCCCAGAGAACACCGAATATCGGCGACAGAAACGTGACGGTCAAGGCTCTTGTAGGACCGATATTGGCGATGAGTCGAAAGTAGAGAACGTATGCTACTGCGGTACAAAGTAGTGCCAGGATTAGGAGTGCAAGTAGTACAGTGGATGTGGGCACGTGCTGTACTGGTATTGCAAAGGTAAACGGCAAAAGAAACAGGCTTGCCCCTAGTTGGCTGCACGTTGCAACCGCTACCGAATTCGCTCCACGCGCCATTACTTTTGTATAGACGCCTGCCACGCCATAGTATGCTGCGGCTGCAAGGGACGCAAGTATCGAAAGCATAACTATTGTCGTGAATGGTAGCGAACTCCAACCCACTAGTACCGCAACTCCGACCAATCCTAGCACCAGCCCGATGATCTTGTTGATCGTGAGTGTTTCTTTAATCCAGATTGCCGCGACGACGGCCCCCAATAAGGGTGCCGTCGCGTTCAGAATCGCCGCAAGGCCAGCCGTTAAGCGCAACTCTGCGGTGGCGATCAGTGTAAATGGTATCGCGGAATTGAGGATGCCTACGATCAGGTAGTATTGCCAGTGTTTGCGTAGGTTCAGGCTCGTTTTTGTCAGTGCTGCGTAGAGGAGTAAGACCAGCCCTGCAATGAGTACACGTAGTTCTATCAGAACAATAGGGCCGAACACAGGAGCTGCTACTCGTATACACAAAAACGAGCCACCCCATAGAACCGAAAGGAGCAATAGTTCTCCCATGTCTCTTGCTTTCATGCCTGCTCTCCTGTTCCTGCTAAACGAGAATTTTGTTTTACCTTGTATCCCTCGTGTTCAAGAAGCCAGCGTTTGCGTTCCAATCCGCCCGCGTAACCAGTCAGAGAGGCATTCGCTCCCACGACCCTATGACAGGGCAACACAATCGCTATCGGGTTGAGAGCGTTGGTGCCACCTACGGCGCGGTAAGCTGTTGGTTTGCCAAGTTGCGCCGCCAGTTCACCATATGTTTTTGTTGTTCCAACAGGGATTGTGCGAAGTGCATGCCATACTCGCTGTTGAAATGGTGTTCCTCCCGTGCTGACCGGAATATTCTCCAAACTGCTGTAGTTGCCCGCGAGATAGCTACGAACACGACTACTGAAGCCGTTGGGGTCCGCTTTGGGTAGCAATTGAACGGAACCATAGCGGCTCTCAAGCAGTGTCATCATGCGCTGTTCATACTCTTCATAATCGAGTGAACAGAGCTTATCCCCATCAACAACCAGCAGGATGGTTCCGATAGGGGAGTCGATGCGATCAATAGATAGAGTCTTCATGATTGTTCCTTTGAAGCCTTATTAGAGTATGACAGGGCTTGCCCCTGTCATGGTACGCTCACAGTTTTATCTCTCACATGATACTTGAGAACCCTTGCAATGTCTGGCGGTTTTCAGACATGCACGCCACATTGTCATGTCCGAAAACCGCTAGTTATTATGAAAATTATTGGGTAATATAGAGGCATGGAAACAACAACAGACATCTACACAAACTTTGATCTATGCTATCGAGCGGTATGCAGCCGCGACGCTCGCTTCGATGGGCGCTTCTTTACAGCGGTCTCTTCAACTGGTATCTATTGTCGGCCTATCTGTCCGGCAACGACGCCATTGGCGCGGAATGTGCGTTTTTATAGTTGTGCGGCTGCGGCGGAGGCGGCAGGCTTTCGTGCTTGTCGGCGTTGCCATCCCGAAGCTAGCCCAGGTTCACCGGATTGGAACGTGCGGGCAGATTTAGTGGCGCGTGCATTACATTTAATTGCTGATGGTGTAGTAGATACAGAGGGCGTTGCTGGACTTGCGCGTCGTCTGGCCGTAAGCGAGCGGCATCTACACCGTGAATTGATGACGGAGGTGGGAGCAGGTCCACTGGCCCTAGCTCGGAGCCGACGCGCCCAGACAGCCCGCCTGCTCATAGACCAGACTCATCTTTCACTGACTACTATCGCGTTCGCAGCTGGTTTTGCCAGCGTTCGTCAGTTCAACGAGACGATGCAGACAGTGTTCGCGTGCGCTCCCTCGGCACTACGTCGCCATGCGTCATCGGAACGTGTGGGTGAAGGAAGGCTCACTCTACGTCTGCACTATCGTCCGCCCTTCGATGCCGAAACACTGCTGACATACCTGAGCAAGCAAGCCTTATCAGGAGTCGAAGAAGTGTACAATGGACGCTATCGACGCACCATCGTCTTTCCACGCTCGAAGGGCATTATCGAGCTAGAGCCGACAGCAAAAAATGCCGTTCGTGTGCATCTGCAACTCGACGACCTCAACGATATCAACCTGATTGTGCAACGTTGTCGGCATCTTTTCGACCTCGACGCCGATTCATCTGAAATTGACTCCGTGCTTGCCACAGACCCTCTATTGGCCCCACTCGTGACGGTTCATCCCGGGCGAAGAGTGCCAGGAGCAATCAATGGCTTTGAACTCGCGGTACGCGCCATTGTACGTCAACATGTTTCAACAGACAAAGTAGGGAATGTACTCAAACAGCTTGTCGCGACTCTCGGTGAGCCACTTGCAGTATCACAGGGAACGCTTACACACTTTTTCCCATTGCCTCAACAAATTGTGGATGCAGATTTGCAAGCATTAGGTTTGCCACAGCTTTGTAGCGAAGCCTTACACGTCCTTGCCCGCGCCGTTGCTCACAATGCATTGGTGCTTGAGCGAGATGCGGATAGAGAGCAAACGATGACACAACTCTTAGCCATAGCAGGGGTAAATCAACACACTGCTACTTACATTGCGATGCGAGCTTTGGGCGACCCTGATGCATTTTCTGTACCTGATGTGAATCTACAGCAAGTGTTTGCACAACACGATCTCAACCCTGAAAGTATTGCAGAGCGTGCCGAGGCGTGGCGGCCCTGGCGAGCCTATGCTGTAAATTATCTGTTGGATAGTGCCTCACATTAAGGGTGGTAATAAGATTAGAATAGCGAGCGATACAGATGTAACAGGACTGTTTGTTGTCATTCCCTTAAGATGTAATACGTGTTGTATTTGTAAGGATGCTGTTGTTTCTCAGCAGACTCAATAGTATCTAGCGCAGTCGTAGAAAAGGAAGTTTTTCAAACAGACAGGAAATCTCTAAGGAGAACATCTCATGAACGTATTAACCAGTTCTCAAGTCTCGCGCAGCTCTTCTGAAAAAGTCCCCTCCCCACCGGCTCAGGCAAGAGATTACCCTGCCAGAGCAACTGGCTGAAGTTCAACATGAAACCCTAAACGGGAAAGTTGGCGAACGAGCCGTTTCTCAACTCCCTGACGCTCCTGTTCCTCAAAGAAGGTTTCCCCTTTCTCTTGATAGGTGCTCTGGTGACTCAAGAGGTGATAGATAATCACCAGAATACTGTGAGCGACAGCGATCGCAGCTCGTTTCGCCCCTCGCCGTTTGGCAATACGACGATATTGTTCAGCCAGATAACTCCGCTTCTGGTGAGACGCTGAATGAGCGGCTTGAACGAGCAGGCATCGTAACCAGGGGTTGCCTTTGCGCGTTTTCCCAGAAAGCCGTTTGCCAGCGCTTTCGTGATTGCCAGGGCAGACACCGGCCCACGAGGCCAGGTGCGCCGCAGTCGGAAATTGGTGCATGTTGATCCCGATTTCGGCTAATATCCCAATGGCAGCACGCTCGCCGATGCCTGGAATGCTACAGAGCAAGACGACGGCTTCTGACCAACTCAAAGCGGCTTGTGGAGAGGATGGAGACTCCTGTTGTAAAGCTGAGTCAGGCACCATCTCTGGAACCGCTTCTTGTTCCTTCTGAGAAGTGCTTCCATCTTCTGGAGGAGAAGGTGGAGTGAAACGTCGCGTAATTTCTGCCGTGACTCGCTCGATCGCTTGCTCCAGATGACGTATCTGGGTCAAATGCTCAGAGAGGAGAAACCGATGATGATCCCTCACATTGCCATTCAAGGCCGCTTCTAATTGCTCTTGACTCGCATGAACCCGACCCACGGCCAGAGCGGCTAAGCGGCCGGGATCAGTTTCTCCGTCCACGATTGCCTGTAGGATCAGGCGAGAAGCTTTCCCCATGATATCGCTGACCACATCGCCCAATTTCACATTCATATCCTCCAAGGTCTTCTGCACGCGATTCACCTCTCTTGCCTTCTCTTCCGTCAGCCGCACTCGATAGCGCGTCAAGTCACGCAACTCTCGTTGAGGGCCAGAGGGAATAAAGCTGGCTTTGAGCAGGCCATGTTGCAACAGGTCGGCGATCCACTCGGCGTCTTTGACATCCGTCTTCCTTCCAGGCACGGCTTTGATATGCTGAGCATTGACCACCAGCAGTTCAAAACTGCTTTCCAGCAGGTTGAACACTGGTTTCCAATACACCCCGGTTGCCTCGAAGGCCACATGGGTGCATGCTTGTTCTTTGAGCCAATCGCCAAGCGTTAACAACTCCTCGGTGGTGGTAAAATAGGTCCGAAACTCTTTGTGAGGCTGGCCATTGGACGTTTGGGTCAAGAGACAGACCTTCACCGTCTTCTTATGCACATCCAGCCCTGCGCAGTTGGTGTAGAGGATTTCCATTCCAATGCTCCTGTGCTCTTCTTCCTTCTGCTGAAGGGATGCTCCGGCTTGGATGGGCAGAAACGAAGATTCTCTTCTGCGTGCTGCTGGCGAAAAGCGTCTTCTCGCTAGCGCAACAAGGGGTGGTTCCTGCACCCACCCGGATCAGTCTCGTGGTCTGGTTCCTAGACACAATATGCGCGCGATCTCTAGTGTCGGAGCATCTTCTCCTATTCTACTCTTTTTCATTGGGGGTGGTGTAGCCCTACATGAGCGTCTCGTGGGGAACACTTTTAGTTCGTGGTATTATCGCCGTGCTTTTCGGAATTGTCGCCTTTGTATGGCCGGGTCTAACCGCGCTATTCTTGATTACCCTTTTCGGCGCATATGCTTTCATTGATGGCATTATCGCGGTTATCGTGTCGGTGCAGGAGCGCAGTGTTGTTCGCTATTGGTAGGTATTGCTATTAGAAGGTATTGCCGGTATTATCATTGGTATATTGACCTTTATTCATCCAGGGGTAACAGCTATCGCTCTGGTCATCTTTATTGCAGTATGGGCGGTTATAACGGGCGTCTTCGAGATTGCCGCAGCCTTTTCCAGGAGAACCTCTATGGCAAGAGAATGGACGCTAGCACTTAGTGGTGTTCTCTCTATCATATTAGGTATTCTTCTGTTTGCTCAACCAGGAGCAGGAGTAGTGACATTGCTCTTCCTCATTGCCTTTTATGCTATACTCTTCGGAATATTGCTTATCATTCGCGCTTTCCAGGTGCGGTCTGCTCCAAGAGAGAGTGTTCTATGATGGTGGAATGTCGGCGACGAACAGGCTGAGCTGTTCGACCTGTTCGCGTACAGGTGCGAAGCTTTTGCGATGGTGTGGTGTGATGCCGTGTACCTGTAGTGCGGCAAGGTGCATTGCGGTTCCATAGCCCTTGTGCTGAGCGAAGCCGTAGGCGGGATATTCCTCGTGCAGTTGTCGCATAAAGCGGTCGCGCGTGACTTTGGCGATGATCGAGGCTGCTGCAATCGAGAGGCTACGGCTGTCGCCTTTAATGAGCGAACGTTGTGGAAGCGCAATATCTTTCAGCAGGAGCGCATCAAGTAGTAGTGCCTGTGGTGAAATAGAGAGTTGTGTTAGAGCATTCCGCATAGCCTGCTTCGTGGCTTGAAGAATATTGCGCTCGTCTATCAGTTCAACGGAGCCGAAGCCAACGCTCACCGCTAATGCGTGTTGATAAATTACTTCGTACAAACGCTCACGCGTGAGTGCTGTCAACTGTTTGGAGTCATTGACGCCTACGAGTTGCGATGATATGTCTTCTGTGAGAGGTAAAATAACGGCTGCCGCAACGACGGGTCCTGCTAGACAACCTCGTCCGGCCTCGTCGAGTCCAGCGATATAAGAATGACCCTGTGCATACAGGGCCATTTCTTCCTCTAATGTCGGTGAATATTTCTTATTCGCCTGCATTTTTTGTAGTTGACTTGATGGGTGTTGGACGGTTGGCGTCTCTTGTCACTTTCGCTGCTTCTTTAGCCGCGACCTGCTTTGCGGTCAACGGACGCAACTCTTTCAAACGAGCAGCCTTACCTGTGAGACCGCGCAAGTAGTACAACTGCTGGCGGCGCACACGTGCATGACGCAGGACTTCAATCTTCTCGATGCGGGGAGAATTTATGAGAAATGTACGCTCAACCCCAACGCCATTGGTGATACGGCGCACGGTAAAATTCTCGCTCATACCACCTCTGCGTAGGCGCATAACGACACCTTCAAACGGCTGGAGACGCTCACGCGTTCCCTCGACAACCTTGATTTGTAGGCGAACGGTGTCACCTGAACGAAGCTCTGGAACATCTTTGCGTAACTGAGCACTTTCGACAGCAGCAATCAATGCGTGACCTGCTGGCTTCGTAATAACCTTCTTGTCAGCTTTATCAGCCATCCCTAAAAACCTCCTGGTGCGCTCAGTGCTCGGCGAACGAAAGATAAGCCGGAGAGCAATGGACGCAAGTACCTACTTTGCGTTAAGCTGCTTCATCAAACGCGATTTGCGGCGAGCAGCATTGTTTTTGTGAATAACGCCTTTTTTGGCGGCGCGATCAAGTTCGCTTACTGCAGCGCGTACTGTAGCCTCGGCATCTTCCGCGTTGACCGCCTGTGCTGCAATGGCTGTACGGGCCTTTGTAATTTGTGTCTTTACAATCGTTTTGACGCTGCGATTATGTGCGCGGCGTTTTTGTTCTTGACGCATGCGCTTTTCAGCAGCAGCATTATTGGGCATGTGGTATCGAACCTCCCCGAAACGTTCGCCCTGTCTACGGGCTTTCTTTTGCGTATAAAAATGCCGACACACTGTCGGTCTTGAATGCCAAACGATTATAGCAGAAATGCCGCTCATATGTCAAATCACAACGACATTAGGACATTGGGGGCATGACAGGGCTTGCCCCTGTCATGTTATTTCTCACGCGTGATGTACTTCTAATAGATGATAACCGCCATACCATAGCCGCTATGCGAGTAGAGCCAGGATATCTGATTCTCTTGCATATTGATACAGCCATGACTACCTGTACCAGCGAACGACTCATCGCCACCAGTATCATTGTGCGGGTAGTTGGTGCCGACACCATAATTTACACGCCACCAGCTATCGTGCAAGAAATAGCCTCCACCATGATACTCCATTGCGAAGTTGATGTTTGTATCAGGATACCAGAACGCTGATCCTTTCGGCTCGCTCGACTTGAACTTGGTGGGCGACTCACGGTCGAATATGTGCCAGAAGCCGGGAGGAGATGGCTTGTCGAATTGTCCAGAGGTAATCTGGTATGCCTGCACGAACTTGCCGTTCTGGTAGATACGTAGCGTTTGTTCAATCAGTGATAAAACGACGGTTTGCCCTGCCATCGCACCGTAATGCTGCATCATCTGTGCATCTGTGGTATGTGGTTGTGACCAGGAAGTTTTATCAGCGTAGTCGGCCTCCATTGCCTTGAGGCTTGTCATATCGTTGTTGATAAGGTCGATGGCCGCCTGATAGTCGTCAGGCGTCTGTGCCGATTGCACAGCTACATCGGCATCGGAGCCAAAGCCCTCTTGCTGGTCGTACTCATAATCCTGCGTATAATCCTGATTGTTGAATGCATCGTGATACATGTGGGCTGCCCCCCATGTTGTAACCTCTTGATGAAATTGATTCAGCAGGTAGGTTGCCTGTCCCTTAATCAAAGACATCTGCATGGTAGACGTGTCAGTGTCTATCTGCGCTGATACCTTCAGGTAATCGCTCAGTGATTTTGCGCTGTTCAACGCTGTCTTATCCGCCGTCAGAAGCTTCTGATAGCTACTCACATCTTGTCCATATTGTTTCATCTGGTCAATATCGAGGCCAAATTGCTTGAGTTTCGCGGCACCCACATACGGTATAGCCTGCGTTGAGAAGGTGCTCGTTTCTTGTAGTTGAGCATTCAATTGGTCGAGAATTTGTGTGTATTCATCGGGACTAGTTGCGCTACGAAACTGCTGAATATCGAATAGTGCCTCTTGATTGAGTGCGGTAACATCGAGATGTGAACCTTGCAATTGCTTGATTGTGTTCTGCAACATTGTCAGCTTATCGAATGCCGGTCCCATCAGGTGCAATGCTGTGGTCGAGCGTTTCGCGTTAGCACTAACGGTCATGTAATCTTTAGGATATTGCGCCTTTGCCTGCAACTTTTGGTCTTGCGTAAGTTGGTCGGCAAATGCTTTTGCCTCGACAAACCCTTGTCCTTGCCGTTGTGCCAGTGCCCCTTCAAATGCCTGTAAATCAAGCGTTGACTGATAATCGTAGTGCTGTGTTGCTTGTGTCATCAAGCCATTTACCTGAATCGCAAGCATATGGTAGCGTTGCGAAATATTTGTATAGTAGTTGGTTGCAGGTTGATCGCTGAATACTGTGACTGGCGCATTGGTTGCATTCAACTGGATTTCCTGCTGTATGATTGGTTGCAACACGCTGTCGGGCACGCCAATATTTTTGGCTTGCGTCAATGCAACATCGAGGGCGGCCTTGTTCGTATTGGCCTTTTGTTGCATCTGGTTATCGCCACCACATGCACTCAAGAGGAGTGATAGGAGGAGCGCAACGGTGGCTACGAGCGTCCAGCCACGTACCACACCTTTTCTATAAGAGACATGAGTCATTATTTAAAAGAGCCTTCCATATAGGATAAGCAATCCATAAAAAATTACATATAGAAAATAGAACGTATAGAGCAAGTAATATGTCGCTCACAATATACATCGGTTTTGTCACACGAAAGTAACAAAAAAAGAGAAATGGTTGTTGCCGACGTGTGCAGCACACACGTCGGCAACAACCATTTCTCTTGCATAAGGATTACGCCAATGCCTGTTCGAGGTCGCCAATAATATCTTCGATATCCTCGATACCTACTGATAAGCGGAGCAACGTGTCGTTCAGGCCGCGTGCCTCACGAATGTCTCTCGGAATGGAGCCGTGCGTCATACTCGCCGGATGGCATACCAGCGACTCGACTCCACCAAGGCTCTCGGCGAAGGTGAAAACCTTGAAGCGACGTACTATGTCCTCTACGTCGGCTAGCGTACCTTTGAATTGGAAGGAGACCATACCACCGAAGCCGCTCATCTGCCGTTTGGCTAGTTCGTAGTCAGGATGAGAAGAGAGGCCAGGATAATAGACCTTTTCCACGCGCTTATGTTCCATTAAGAAGCGAGCGACAGAACGCGCGTTCTCTTCATGCTGGCGCATACGTACCGCGAGCGTCTTGATACCACGTAGAGTGAGCCATACATCGAAGGGACCAGGAACACCCCCAGCAGCGTTTTGATAAAATTTGAGTGCCCCATACACCTGCTCATTGCTTGTAACCACCGCACCACCGACCACATCGCTATGCCCATTGATGTACTTGGTTGTACTATGTAACACAATATCCGCACCAAGTGTGAGTGGTTGCTGGAAGTACGGGCTGGAGAACGTGTTGTCCACGACGAGCAGGAGGTTGTGACGATGGGCAACCTCCGCAACAGCTTGAATATCAACCAGGCGCAACAGTGGGTTCGTAGGAGTTTCTAGCCAGATGAGCTTTGTATTGGGACGAATGGCCTTCTCATACTCCGTAATGGTGCCTGCTGGCACATAACTGGTTTCGATATTATAGCGACTCATGATGCGCTCGAAGATACGATATGAGCCGCCGTAGAGATCATCACAAGAAATCATGTGATCGCCTGCACTCAACAAGCTCAGCACCGCACTCTCTGCCGCCATACCACTCGCGAAGGCGAGACCATGAGTACCGTTTTCGAGCGATGCAATACACTCTTCTAATGCGCTTCGTGTTGGGTTGCCTGTACGTGCATACTCAAACCCTTTATGTTCACCCATACCCGTTTGAGCATAAGTTGATGTCTGGTAAATTGGGGTCATAATTGCGCCCGTTGTCGGGTCAGGCTCCTGCCCCGCATGAATAGCCTTTGTCGAGAATTTCATAAAAGAACTCCTACATTGAGATTGAGAAGAATATAACATTGCGTCTAAAAAAGTACAACAAATAAGGACTCATGTTCCTAATTATTGAAACAGAAAATGTACGCAGAATTATTCCTGTAGGGAATATTGGAGGGACCGATGATGCTCTTTAAAAACCAACGGGCGACCCTTGTGGTCGCCCGTTGGTTTTTAAAGAGCATTAGCGCGTTCTGATGACATTTCTCTACCCTCGCGGCCACATCTTAGCGAACCAATTGCTGCTATTCCTATGTCTCTTTGTTGTGTTCAAGCCATACTCCTCTATCCCACGCTCCACCTGTTGCATACGTTCATCGAAGATGGTCGTGTACAGTTTTGCGCGTGGTGAGAGACCGCGCATAACCTGACCTATGGGCGAGTGTAGAAGTGGTTGTATGAGTCGATAGAGAGCGAACAATGCCGATTGGCGACCGAGTTTGAGCCATGCGCTAATCCAGCCGAAAATCTCAGTTGACGAGAGCGTAGTGAGGGCCAGTGAGTAGATGCGAGCATAGTAGCCAGGGGTGTTGAGTACGACGCGTGTATAATCAAGCCACCCGATACGGTCTTTGAAGAAGGCGTTGGTGACTTCCGGTCCCAGTTTGGCGAGTACATGGCAGAAGACATTGAGCGTCTCATTGACCTGCCATGCGGCTTCGGTATTCTCTGGTTTTGCTATCATGAATTTACTAAAGGCGCGTGCAACGGCTGGCACCGCTTCGGAAGCGCGTATACTATTGAGGTCGGCAGCACTGACGCAATCGGTTTCGAGTGCCACGTTCAGCAGCGTTGTGATACGACGCAGATTGCGGACATAGGAGCCGAAGCCACAGAAGGTCAGAGGAGATTGGAACGCGGCGGCATCACCGAGCGAAAGGACGCGATCATACGCCAGTACCTTCTGCTCTTTTTGCCAGGGTAGCGAAATGTTGTAGCCTGCTGGAATGAAGCCGTAAACAGGTTTGAGTATCTCGACGTTTTCAGTGTCTTTATAACTGGGCAACAGTGCAAAAAAGTCGTCGAACAATTCGAGCAGATCAACACGGCTCCCCGTTTCAGCATAATAGAAGAGATAGATCGCCACCTGATCGCCTACGCCTGGAAAGGCTTCCCAGATGAGTTGATGCCCCTTGCGTGCATCCTCGGTCGATACCAGCACCTCTCCAACTGCAAGGTCTATCTCTTTGAGTTCTGTACCTTGCTTGTAGCCCCGTGCAACGGTGCCGACGGTTGGACAGACAAGCGAGAAGGGACGACCACAATTGAGTTGACAGGCGATAGGCGAGGTTGAACCCATGCCATCAATCAACAGACGCGCCCCATAGCTATGCTGTTCCCCTTCCGAGTTCGTTACGTCGATGGTGACGCCTCGCGATGGCTGTACCGCGCAGCGCACAAAGGTTGTGCTATGCAGAATGACATTTGGTAGTGAGCCATGTGGCTGATGAGTTCGAATCTTCTCGATGCAGAGTGCCGTCAGCCTTTCAGCATCGACCGCAATATTCAACACATTTTTCAGGTGTAGCTCGGCTGGTTTAACTTTGATATTCGCCGGATGGAAGCGTACTAAACCATCACTATACTCGCGCTGTATTACGCTTTCAAGTTCGGCAGGAGTCAGTAGACCTACGTCGAGCAATTCGCGCAACTCTTCGCGCGAAATATTCCATTCACGATGGACCGCACCAACGGTGAAACGATCAAAGACGAGGACGCGCAGGCCATAGCGCACCGTCATCACCGCTGCATTGAGCAGATTTAGACCACCCCCAGCGTAGAGAATATCGAAGGTATCGACTGCAGGCAATGAAGAACGCTCCTCCGTCACCACGACCTCGGCGTAGTCGCGGTTCTCGCTTGTTTGCAACATGTTCTGCCATGTCGTATTGAGGTCCTGTAAACGGCGTAGGTGTGCCTCGCCCTGTGGAATATGTGCGAATGCCTCAGCAAGATGCGGGTACTCTGTGGCTAACTGTTCAATGTACGTCTGCATAATGAGATTTTCCTTTTAGTATGGATTCCAACGGGCGACCACAAGGGTCGCCCCTACTATACCTCGCTAGTGTGATGGCATTATATTGTATATAGTAGGGGCGACCCTTGTGGTCGCCCGTCCATCCCCGCATTGCAATGCGTTTATAGAAGCGAAGGTTTTTCTCCTATAGTCATGTAGACCTCCCAACGAGGGCTACGGATGCGTTCGGAGCGGCGTTGTAGTCCCACCTTCTCTAATGGTATGAGGCGGCCAAACCATGCATCGGGTAATACCTCTGTGACAACATCAGAGGTGTGGCTAGCTCGGCTTCGCGCAACCTCTTCCTGTAAAGAACGTTGTTTACGGGGACCGAAGAGTGCCGCCGGACCATAAACTAGTGTTTGTATGAGTACGAGGAGCGATTGTACAAAACCAACGGGTAACAGGTTTGAACCTTCTATAACGATGACACGACCACCAGGACGCAACACACGTGCAACCTCGGCAAGAGTGTCGGGATCATAAATATACTCCGACGGGAATGTACTGACAACGGTATCAAACGAAGCATTACTAAATGGCAAATGTTGTGCCTTCCCCTGCATAATCCATGATGCTTGCCTAGGCTTACGTTTCTGTAGGTTATCGCGGGCCGCTGCCACCATCTGTGGTGAATGCTCTATCGCACGACACGTATGGCCCGCTTCTAGCATATCGATGAAGAGATCGCCAAGACCACACCCCAATTCTAACACATCAACCCCGTGAATGCGCGGCAGCACGAGGCGTTGCCAGACACGCCACTGCCCTGCAAACGGGACAGTGCTGGCAAAGCGATAGAGATAGCGATTCTTATAGAGCGTCTCGAAGAGCAATTTCCGCAGATTTGGCGTCATCTTATTGTTGTCCCACTTCCACAAAAACATTCAATAGTTCACTCAAATGCTCAATAATCAGATCGGGCACGATATCCTCTGGAATAGGGCGACCACGCTTTTGCTCGTTTTCATATCCAATCTGAAGAAGGATACTCTCGAATGCTTGCGGCATTTGCTCTTGCTTTTGTATAGCTCTGGCCTGAGCAAATAAACGAGGAAGAGGTTTCCATACCGATGCTATGTTCAGGTGCTTTGCACCAACGACATCAGCTCCTAATGCATCGCCTATCATGACAGCCTCTTCTGGCGCAATATCAAGAGCATTTAGTGCATACTGAAAAATATAGGCATCCGGCTTACTACTTCCCAAATCAATTGAAATAGCAATTTTCTGTGGATCAAAATAGGTTTGTAAACCAACTTCATGCATGCCTTCTCTGAATAATGCTCCACCATGATCCCGATTGCTTACAATATTCAGCAAAAAACCACGTTCTTGCAGAGTAGTCAATGTGGTAAGTGTATCTTCAAAGAGGGAGCGTGTGCCTGGAATACTATCTCTTAATATCTCGTATACTTCCTCTGCTACGCTTCTTTCGACAGAAGGAAAGCCGAGTGTTTGTAATGCTACTATCACAGCCCCTATAATATCCGGTACATCTCTCATATCTGGGCGTGGGACATACATATGTTGCTCTATAGCCTCGAAAAGCTGATCTGTAAATGTCTTCTTATTGATGAATGGGAAAAAGTGTGGGTCTACATGTTGATGCAGAATAGCAATTACCTGTTGTTGTGCGACTTGCTCTTGTGCAAGTCGAGTAGTATTATCTTTATATGTCCAAAGTGTATTACCAAGGTCAAAGAGGATACAACGAATGTTGCGCCCTGCAAGTGCTGGCACATTGTGCTGAGGCACGTGTCATCTCCTTATCATGAATAGCCTCTACGAAGAAACAAAGAAATAGCCATGTGCCAGGGCTAGCCCTGGCACATGGCTATTTCTTTGTTTCTTAACGCATGACATCTTCTTCGCTGCCGAGAACCTCGTCAACGAGACCGTACTCCACTGCCTGCGGAGCAGTGAGGTAGTAGTTGCGGTCGGAGTCTACTGTGATGCGCTCGACTGATTGACCAGTATGCTTGGCGAGAATGTCGGTCAAGCTACGGCGCAGGCGTAAGACTTCGCGTGCGGTGATCTCGATATCAGTTGCCTGACCTTCGGCACCACCGAGTGGCTGATGAATCAGCACCGTCGAGTTTGGCAGTGCGTAACGTTTGCCCTTTTGACCAGCGGCCAATAGGACCGCGCCCATGCTCATTGCCATGCCCATACAAACTGTCGATACTTCTGGGCGTAGCCATTGCATCGTGTCATAGATGGCAAGGCCAGCATAGATCACGCCACCAGGTGAGTTGATGTACATGTTGATGTCTTTGGTTGCGTCCTCACTCTGGAGGTACAGCAACTGTGCAACAACGCTATTGGCGACATTATCATCAATGGGGGTACCAATGAAGATGATGCGCTCCTTCAGCAAGCGCGAATACAGGTCCCAGGAACGCTCACCACGTGGTGTCGATTCGATAACAGCAGGGATCATTCCTCTAGGTTCGAGGAACTCTCGTGATTCTTTCATCCACTTTGGATCGCGCGGATTGAATATGCTGCTCATTTTTGCTCCTTTTTATCTTTCACGGGTCTTCTCCCACCTGTTAGTGGAAGAGCTAGATTACCGAAAAACTGTGTGCAGAGGTTATTCCTTACAATGGGGAATACGTACTGTTATGATAGCACTTGCACGAAACAAACGCAAGCAGAAAAAAGAAAGAGTGCTAGAAATAGTTTTGCTCATGGACAAGCTAAGCATGCCCATGAGCAAAACTATTTCTAGTGCAATGTTAAACAGCTAATGTTGCCTCTTGACGGGCTGCTGACTCCTCATGCTCCTCCGCTGTTGTCGGTTGAGCATTTGTTGTAGTTGTCGGTCGCTTTGCACTGCGGTAGCGCACAAAGAAAGATGCGATAATCGCCACAACTGTAAGCCCGACACTTAAAACAAAGGCATCTTGCATCGCAAGGACGGTTGCCTGTAGGCGTAATAAGCCGCTTACCTCTTGTAATGCAGCCGAGTACGCTGCGGCTGCGGATGCACCGCGAAGTACGAAAAGAGCTTGCAAGCGCGGTATAAGCTGTCCAAGCGGTGAAGCTGGTGTGACAAGTTCTGCAAGATGGCTATAATGCGCGGTTGTCTGGCTCTGCACCAGTGTTGCGATGACTGCGACCGCTAGCGAGCTTATGACGAAGCGCAGCGTTGTGTTAACGGCGGTCGCCTGCGATAACATACGCGGCTTGATTTCTGAGAGGGCCGATACCGATAATGGTTGAAAACAAAAGCCAAGCGCAAAGCTACGGATAATCAGCCAGAATTGTAGTGTCCCATAAGGCGTGTTGGTACCAAGGGATGACAAGAGCCAGAGCGAGAACGTAAGAATAATCAGGCCAGGAATGACGACGCCTCGCACTCCAATCCTGTCTACCAGACGCCCTCCAATCACAGACGATACCATAGACGCGAAGGCTTGCGGCAGAAGCAGGAGACCAGCTTGATAGGCCGAGAGTCCGCGTACATCTTGCAGGTAAATCGGGATGATAAAGAGACCACCGTAAAGCGCAAACGTCACGAACGTACTTGCGATACTACTCGTTGTAAATGAACGAGCACCAAAGACACGCAGGTCGAGCAAGGGTTGTCTCTCTTGTCGCACTGTATTCAGTTCGACAATGACAAAGAGTATCAGCATGATGACGCCGAGGCTTAAAAAGCCTAACACTTTTATCGAACCCCAGCCATCAGTGCTGGCGTCCGAGAGGGCGTAGAGGAGCGAGGCTAGACCAATCGCTGAACACAGGAAGCCAGGGATATCAAAGGTTGTCCTTCTCTCCGCTTGCACTTCACGCAGGAAGAGGATGCCCAGGATGAGGCCAATGATACCAATAGGGAGATTGATATAGAAGATCAACCGCCAGCCCAGGTAGGTCACGATATAGCCGCCGATGGTTGGACCAAGGGCAGGTGCGAGCAGAATAGGCACGCCAAGTGCCCCCAATGCAGTACCGCGCTCTTCTGGCGGAAACTCGGTCCAGAGTAGCGTGATTGCTAGCGGTGACATGAACGCGCCAGTCGCTCCTTGCACAATGCGAAAGAGAATCAACATGGGCAGATTAATAGATAATCCACATAATGCCGAACCGAGAGTGAAGCCGATCAGCGCGATCAGGTACAGCCGCTTCGAGCCAAAACGCTGTGACAGATAGGCGGTTAGTGGAGTCGCGACACCCTGTACAAGCGTGTAAGCTGTTAGTACCCATTGTACACTGGTAAGGTTGGCTCCAAAGACATTTTGTAGGCTTGGAATGGCAATATTGACGATGGTGCCATCGAGAATTGTCATACAGAGATGGACACAATGAACCTCTTTTATGCTGGACATATGAGTAGCAGCTAGCTGAATCCCTAGCATCGTAGGTAGAGGGAAAGGTAGCGGTGCAGGTCTCCCAGGTATTCCACCAGGGTACTGCACCCTCTCCTACACGATTGTTGTATTCCTTACAGGCTCACACATACGCTACGCGTCTGTGCTACGCCCCCTCCCATCCCCTGATGAGAAGTCGCGGGGGGGGTCACGCTTGCGTGCCCAACCCTGCGCCTCCCCGTTGTGCCTCGCTCGCCTCCCCCAAGACTCCCTCCCCCACCGAGGCGGCAAGGCACAACGGGGAGACGCCCCAACCCCCCCCACCCTTCCAGCCCCCAACCCACCGTCACGCTTGCGTGACCCCCCCCGCTTACAGTCTCGATATCCAATAGATACCCCCAACCCCACCGTGCGCGTTCACTTCCTCAAAGTATATGGACGGGTGCCGCCGATGAAATAGACTCGCACGCCTCCACTTCGTTCTGGCGGCGTGCCTATTTCATCGACTTGGCACCCTGCATTTCAGCCACCCGCACCATACAGCAACAATCGAACTCACTGTAATCTCATCAATACACTCCACCTACCCCTTCAACCACGCCCCTTGTTTTCTCTCTCCTACCTTTTCAGCCCCCAGCGTACATGTGCTTTATCATAGCGAGAGTTTGAGGATTGATTCGGATAAAAACCAACGTTTCGCCATGCAGAGTTCAAAGAAACAATAACTATTCACGCGCACAACTTAGAAGTTAAGTTTTGTTAAGGCGATTTCCTAGATGAGCTATTAGACTTTTTAGAAGGGGCTAAAACAAGGAGGATGAAACCCAATGAGCATAGTATATAAATAACTGTTCCCAGAGCAGTTTTAGGATAGCTCATATCCATGGTTAGCACCTTTATATTTATGAAATTTGGCATATATAGGCTGGGGATCAAAAAGAAAAGCAATGATGTAAACAAAAGTGTAATGCTTGTTAGCAACATATATCTCTTTTTTACTACACTCAAATATGAACCTAGTAGGAATGTAGTGGCCCATAAGATATATTCTATAACCAAAAGTGACAAACCTATATCACTTTTCGCAAAAATAACCCCCGGTGCATCAAGACCAAAATTTTCCTTAAAAAATGGTAGTTGATCGTATGTCAACCCAGTCACAAATGCATAAGTTATTAGACTAAGTAAGAAGAAGAAAATACTAGCCAGTAATATATGCCCAGTTCTATTTCTTGTAAGAAGAAGAATGAACACAATAAAAGAGAGTACGATCATAACAAGTGTTGTTCCCTGAACAAAACTTGGCTCTGTCAAGAATGTCATAAAAATTGCAACTATACCCACAATCACACCAATGAATTGCCAAATCGGGTCTCTCAATATATCTTGCCTGTTGCTCATTATTAACTCTCCTAATTTGTTCAAGAATGGTTAGTTAATCCCTTTAAACTCTCCTTTTTTTGGAATAGGGCTGATTCAGAAGATGCATTTTTCTCTTGTAGTCCTGAATCGCTCTGGATAGAAAGTAAAATCTTATAGTAGGATAAAGAAAAAAAGGCAATAAAAATGTTATAGCTATTCCTAAAGTAATTAGTAGAGCAGTCCCTAAGAACTGGAAATATATGTATAAGGCGGTAACTACGCTAGAAATCCAAGCAACGTTCAAGATCAAAAGAAGAAACACCAAAAGGAAACAGACACTAAAGGCAACCTCACCTGCACTTCTTTCCATATCTCCTAATTGATATCTATCAAGTTCAAACTCATTTATTAGTAACGGTGTACAATTAGACCAGAAATAACGCCAGGAATTGACCCACTCCTCTAGAAGGCATACTCTTGTGTTATCACGACACAGGAGGTCAG
>JAABUU010000850.1_pt1 | contig 60772 bp, 62 predicted proteins | sample 5559301 | NCBI WGS metagenome assembly JAABUU01 (sample SAMN10711884, study PRJNA513360) | rock metagenome | isolation source: Antarctica rocks | place: Antarctica: Victoria Land, Richard Nunatak white
AACGGCCCCGTTCCGGAAACGCTGGTCAGCCAATATCTGCCGCGCCTGGCAGAGGCCGTGCGCGACGGTTCCGTCTGGCCCGTGCCGCGCGATCTCGTGATTGCCGCGGTCCGGACCGCGCTCGCACCTTACAGCGCGGCCTGCGCGGCTTGAGCGCCGCTTCAGGCGACGGCTTGCAGCGCTCGGGCTTCGAGTCCATGAGGCTCGACGTGAGCAAGACGGAGCCGCCGGATCGGCACCGCGACAGGGAGGAAGCGGCATGCAATTGCAGGGCAAGGTGGCCGTGGTGACGGGTGCGGCGCGCGGCATCGGGCGCGCCATCGCGGAGCGCTACGGCCGGGAAGGCGCAAGGGTCGTCATCGCGGACCTCAACGAGGCGGGAGCGCGGGAGGTCGCCACCGCGGTCGGCAACGGCGCGCTCGGCCTGAGGCTGGACGTCACGGCCCAGGATTCGATCGACGCCCTGGTGGCGCGCGTGGTGGCCGAATGCGGCGGCGTCGATATCCTGGTCAACAATGCCGGACTGTTCGACCTCGCGCCGATCGTCGAGATCACGCGCGAGAGCTACCGCAGGGTCTACGCCGTCAATGTCGAGGGCCTGCTGTTCACCATGCAGGCCGTGGCCAGGCAGATGATCGTCCAGGGGCGGGGCGGCAAGATCATCAATTTCGCATCCCAGGCGGGCCGGCGCGGGGAAGCGCTCGTGGCCGTCTACTGCTCGTCGAAGGCCGCCGTCATCAGCCTCACCCAGAGCGCCGGGCTCGACCTCATCAAGCACCGCATCAACGTCAACGCCATCGCGCCGGGCGTCGTCGACAACGAGCACTGGGAGCACGTCGATGCGATGTTCGCGCGCTACGAGAACCTGGCGCCGGGCGAGAAGAAGCGTGCCGTCGGCGCCGCGGTGCCGTTCGGCCGTATGGCACGGCCCGAGGAGATCGGCGGCCTCGCGACCTTTCTGGCCAGTGCCGATGCCGATTACATCGTGGCCCAGTGCTACAACATCGATGGCGGCAACTGGATGAGCTGACGGCGACGTCGCGGCTTGTAGCGGCGGGTTTGCCGCCTATTGCGGCTTCCTGAATTTCAGCACGAAATTGTCGGGCTCGCCGACGGCCGCGTATTTATCGCGATCCTGGGCGCCGAGCGCGAAGGTGGGTCCCAGGGTCCAGACGCCGTGCGGCCAGGCCGCCGTGTCCTTGGGATTGGCCTCGATCTCGGACGAGCCGACGAACTCGAAGCCCGCCAGCTGCGCCAGACCCTTGGCGTAATCCTCGCGGACGTAACCATCGGCCGCCCTGATGTCCTGCTCGATGTTGCGGTTGCCGCGGTGATCCTCCAGCGCCAGGATGCCGCCGGGCTTCAGTGCCTTGTAGAAATCCACCAAGGCCTGCTCGGCGAAGCCCTGCTTCATCCACAGATGCAGGTCGCGGAAGCTCAGGATCAGGTCGACTGAGCCGGCTGGCGCGATGGCGTCCTGGCCGGACCCCAGCGCCGTTACCTTCACGGCGCCGAAAGCCGCCGGATCCTCGGCCAGCCTGCGCTTGAAATAGGCGGCCCGCTTCGACGCCGCGTCATGGCCTGGGCTGTCGGCGGCCTGCCATTCGAGCGCCGCGTAGTAGACACCGTGGTCGTGAAGGTATGGCGCCAGGATCTCGGTCCAGTAGCCTCCGGTGGGCCAGACCTCCACCACGGTCGAGGTCGGCTGGAGGCCGAAGAAGCTCAGCTCTTCCAGCGGGTGACGGGCCGCGTCGCGATCGAGGAACTTCGGGCTGCGCAACGGTCCGCCGACAGCGGCTGCAAGCGCCGGGTCCACGGGTGCGGGCGCGTCGGCGGCCGATCCGGTGCCGGACGTCGCGAGCAGGACCAGGGCCGCGATGCCGAGGACGCGCGAGGATATCTGGCCCATGCGATCCCTTCAGGCCCGTGCGTGTCGGTCACGGTTGAGCCGCCACACCGAGACGTTCAGCGCACCCGCGATCGTGACCCAGAGCAGGTAGGGCATCAGAAGCCAGGCCGCGGCAGTGCTGATCGGCGCGAAGCCCGAGATCGTACCGACGATCGTCACCCACATCAGGACGAGGTCGACGAAGGCGAGGTCCGGGCGGCGCAGGCCGAAGAAGAAGCCCGACCAGGCGGCATTGAACGACAGTTGCGCCGCGTAGAACGCGAACGGCACCGGAACGAAGCCGGCCCTACGCCAGACAAGCCAGCCCGAGACCGCCATCATCATGTAGAGCGGCGTCCAGACGACGGGGAACACCCAGCGTGCGGGCGTCCAGCCGGGCTTATGCAGGGTTTCGTACCACCGTCCCGGCTTGAAGCCGATGCCGCTCGATGCGGCGACCCCGGCCGCGACCACGAAGCCTGCGAGGCCGCCCATGTCGTTGAACTGCATGGTGCCCCCGCGGTTCAGACCAGTGCGCCATGGCAGTGCTTGTACTTGCGGCCGGAGCCGCAGGGACAGGCCTCGTTACGGCCGACCTTGCCCCAGCTTGCGACGTCGCCCGGGTCGCGGGTCCTCGGTTCGGCTTCGGCCACCGCCGCCATGACGGCGGTCGAGCCCAGGGCGTCGGAGCCGAAGTCGCCGGCCGCCAGTCTGGCGTTCATGTCGGCGACCGCCATGTCGTCGTCGCCCGTCAGCGGGTCGTTGTGGGTTGCGAACATGGGCGGCAGATCCTGGCCGATCGTGGGCTGTTCGAACGCCACCTCCACCCGCATGATCTGAGCCGTGACGATCTCGCGCAGCTTGGTGATGAGGCCATCGAACAGATCGAAGGCCTCGGACTTGTATTCGTTGAGGGGATCGCGCTGCGCCATGCCGCGCCAACCGATGACCTGGCGGAGGTGATCCAGCACCACGAGATGCTCGCGCCACAGGTGGTCCAGCACCTGCAGGACGATCTGCTTCTCGACGTAGCGGCTGAGGTCGGGGCCGTTCTTCTCGACCCGTGACGCATAGGCCTCGTCGGCCGCCTTGTGCAGGCGCTCGCGCATTTCTTCGTCGGCGATACCCTCCTCCCTGGCCCAGTCCTCGACGGGCGGCTCCAGGTTCAGTCCGTCGCGCAGAGCGCCCCTGAGGCCCGCGATATCCCAGGCTTCGGGATAGGCGTCGTGCGGCATGAAGCGTCCGACGATGTCGTCGATGACGCCGGTCCGCATCTCGCCGATGGTCTCTTCGAGCGAGTCCTGACCCATCATGTCGCGCCGCTGTTCGAACACCACCCGACGCTGGTCGTTCATGACGTCGTCGTATTTGAGGACGTTCTTGCGCATGTCGAAATTGCGGGCTTCGACCTTCTGCTGCGCCTTCTCGAGCGCCTTGTTGATCCAGGGATGGACGATGGCCTCGTTTTCCTGAAGCCCGAGACGCTTCAGCACCATGTCCATGCGGTCCGACCCGAAGATCCGCATCAGGTCGTCCTGAAGCGACAGGAAGAACTTGGAGCGGCCGGGGTCACCCTGGCGGCCGGCGCGGCCGCGCAGCTGGTTGTCGATGCGGCGGCTCTCGTGGCGCTCGGTGCCGACGATGTAGAGTCCCCCCGCCGCGATGGCCTTCTGCTTGAAGGCCGACACCTCGGCGCGGATCTCGGTCTCCTTGGCGTCCCGCTCGGGGCCGGACTCCAGGCCGGCGCATTCCTGCGCGATCCGCATGTCGATATTGCCGCCGAGCTGGATGTCGGTGCCGCGGCCCGCCATGTTGGTCGCGATGGTGATGGCACCGGGCACACCAGCCTCGGCCACGATATAGGCTTCCTGCTCGTGGAAGCGGGCGTTCAAGATGGCGAAGAGCTTGGACGGCTTGCCGTCGTCGGCGCGGGCCGCCGCATAGAGCCCCTTGAGCGCCGTGGGATCGGTGAAGTCGATCCGTTTGAAGCCCGAGGTCGCCAGCATCTCACCGAGCTGCTCGGACTTCTCGATCGAGGTCGTGCCGACCAGCAGCGGCTGCATCTTGCTGTTGGCGTCCTCCACCTCCTTGACGATGGCGATCAGCTTCTCGGGGCCGGAGCGGTAGACCTCATCGTGCTCGTCGTGCCGCATCACGGGCTGGTTGGTCGGGATCTCGACGACATCGAGCTTGTAGATCTCGGCGAACTCGTCTGCCTCGGTGGCGGCCGTGCCGGTCATGCCGGCCAGCTTCTTGTAGAGGCGGAAGTAGTTCTGGAACGTGATCGAGGCCAGGGTGACGTTCTCAGGCTGGACCTGGACGCTCTCCTTGGCCTCGAGCGCCTGGTGGAGCCCTTCGGAATAGCGGCGGCCCGGCATCATGCGGCCGGAAAACTCGTCGATGATGACGACCTCGTCGTTCCTGACGATGTAGTCCTTGTCGCGCTGAAACAGCTTGTGGGCCTTCAAGGCTTGCTGGACGTGATGCACCAGCGTGGCGTTGGCGGCCTCGTAGAGCGAGCCCTCGACCAGGAGCCCCGCCTCGCCCAGCAGGGCTTCGATATGCTCGTTGCCGGCCTCGGTCAGGTTCGAGGAACGCTGCTTCTCATCGACGTCGTAATCGCCTTTGACGAGATGCGGGATCAGCTTGTCGATGCTGTTGTAGAGGTCGGACTTGTCGTCCGAGGGGCCCGAGATGATGAGCGGCGTGCGGGCCTCGTCGACCAGGATCGAGTCGACCTCATCGACGATCGCATAGGCGTGACCCCGCTGGACCATGTGGTCCAGCTCGTATTTCATGTTGTCGCGAAGGTAGTCGAAGCCATATTCGTTGTTGGTGCCGTAAGTGATGTCGGCCGCGTAGGCGGCCTTGCGCTCGCCATCGTCGAGTCCATGCACGATGATGCCGTAGCTCATCCCGAGGAAATTATAGACCCGGCCCATCCATTCGGCGTCGCGGCGGGCCAGGTAATCGTTGACAGTGACGACGTGGACGCCCTTGCCGGCCAGCGCGTTGAGGTAGGTGGCCAGCGTCGCCACCAGCGTCTTGCCTTCGCCCGTCCGCATCTCCGAGATGCCGCCCTCGTGCAGCACCATGCCGCCGATGAGCTGGACGTCGAAGTGGCGCTGCCCGAGCACCCGCTTGGCCGCTTCCCGCACCGTCGCGAAAGCGGGAACCAGGAGGTCATCCAGCGGCTTACCCGCGGCGAGCTGCTCGCGGAACCGGACCGTGCGGGCTGCAAGCTCAGCGTCGCTGAGCATCGAGACTTCGGCTTCGAGCGCATTGATGGCCGCGACCTTGGGCGTATAGGTCTTCAATCGCCGCGCATTGGCTGTGCCGAAAATCTTCTTAGCGAGCGAGCCGAGCATCCGTGAGAAACCTTCTCTGGGCCGCGCGGCCCAGAGCGACGCGCGGCTGATCGTGCCTTCGATCCCGCTGTTTAGCACGAGCATGAAGGCACTGCGCATGTAGGCCGGGCAAAACGACCATTCAACGGCGGCAGGCCGGCGAGGTCGGCCGCTCGATGGAGCTCGTCGTTGAGAAACTGATGGCCATCTGGGTCCGTGACGGATAAGAGCCGCCTCGAACCCTGTCGGTGTTAGGGTCGAGCCGGACGGCTTCGCGCCGGCCGCGTGGTTGCCCGGGATTGCTGAGACGCTATCTCACGTCCGATGCGGGACCTGCGGCTGAGGGGCCGTGCCGATCGGTGCGGGGTGCCGGGACAGGGACTTGTTCGAGGAAAGCCATCCATGCTAAAACGTAGACACGCGCCGATCCTGAGCCTGGCGGCCTCGGCCCTGATCGGCCTCGCGGCGCTCTCGCCCGCATCCGCCAAGGTCCTCGCCACCGTGAACGGCTCCGACATCACGGACGAGGATGTCCGCACCGCCACCGAGGACCTCGGCCCGTCGATGCCGGCGCAGCTCCAGGGGCCGGCGCGTGAGGCCTATGTGGTCGATTACCTCATCGACCTGAAGCTGGCGGCCCAGCAGGCCACCAGGGACAAGCTCGGCGACTCGCCCGATTTCGCGCGCAAGATGGCCTATTTTCACGACAAGGTCCTGATGGAGAACCTGCTCGGCTCCATCGCCAAGACCGCGATCACGCCGGACGCGGAAAAGAAGGTCTATGACGACGCCGCGAAGGCGCAGGCGCCCGAGACCGAGATCCACGCGCGGCACATTCTCGTGCCGACCGAGGACGAGGCCAAGGCGGCGCTGGCGCGTGTCAAGAAGGGCGAGGACTTCGCCAAGGTGGCGGATGAGGTATCGAAGGACCCTGGCTCGCAAGGTGGCGACCTCGGCTGGTTCACCAAGGACAAGATGGTGCCGGAATTCGCGGCTGCGGCCTTCAAGATGGAGCCCGGCCAGGTGTCGGATCCGGTGAAGAGCGAGTTCGGCTGGCATGTCATCAAGGTCGAGGGCAAGCGCGAAAAGAGCTTCCCGCCCTTCGATCAGGTCAAGGACCAGGTGGCCCGCTACGTTGCCCAGAAGGCCCAGAGCGACGCGGTGATGAAGCTCCGCGAGGCCGCGAAGATCGACCGCGCGACCCCGCCGTCCTCGGCACCACCCGGCGTCAGCCCGGCACCGGCCGGCACCAGTCCCGCGCCGGCCGGCACCAGCCCGGCGCCAGCCGGCACCAGCCCGGCTCCGGCCGGAGAGGCACCCAAGCCCTGATGCGCGGGCGGTGTCTACCCGCGCTCCGCGACGCCTGATCGCGCGGGTCAGGTCTCGATCCACTTCCCGCTCGTTCTCGTGCAGGCGGGAACCGTCCGGATGAGCGACCGCGGGCTGCAATCCGCGGCTGCCGACCCTTGGCCGCTTCTGCGTCTCCCGTCCGTGCCTGCGCCAGCATGGACGGACCTAGGCCCTTAGGAACGCGTTCACCTTGGCCATGGTGTCGGCCGGGAAGGCAGCGTCCCAGTCGGTCGGCCAAGACGTCCGGGTGCCGTCGAGCCTTGCCGCGACATCGTCGACCCGGTGGATCGCCAGCCTCAAGCCGTCGACGATGCCCTCCAGGGTCGGTTTGACCCCGATCAGGTTGGTCGAAATGGTCGAAAGAGCCTCGGCGGTCTTGTTGGCGAAGGTGTTGGTCACGGTGCAAAGGCCCGCCGAGGCCATTTCGAGCGGTACCAGGCTCGGATGCGGCGTGAGCATGAGCGACAGCCCCACGGCGAAGCCCGGCAGCATGGCGGCGTAGTCCTCGAGGCTGGTCTTCGGCCTCATCTGGAGGAAGATGTCCGGTGCGAGTTCCAGCCGGTCATGGACGCCGATCGAGCCGATGCCATGTGCCGTCCACCCTGCCGCCACGATGTCGGGATCCGCGAACAAGGACACTAGCGCCGCGATCCCCATCTCGAACATGTTGCGGGCCGCGTGATCCTCCGGCCGCGCATAGAACAGGATTCGGCGGCTGCGCCGCTCCAGCATGGCGCGATCCGGCGCGAACCGCTGGATGGCGTTGCTGAAGACCGCCGAGTTTGCCTGGCCGCCCGGCGTCTCGAACAGGCCGATGCGGCTGTCGCGGAAATAGTCACGCAGGAGGGCCGTCGAGAAGAGCCCGAAATGAGGGAAGTCGTAGGCCTGTCGCAGCAGCGCCGTGCTGGTGTTCATGGCCCCGAAGAAAGGCTCGTAATCCTGGATGAGGAACAGGAAGCGCTCCCGACCCAGCGCCGCCACGGCTCTGTGGGCCACATGGGCGCTCCAGCCGCTGGTCGCCACAAAGCCGTCCTCCGGGCTGACGTCGAGCGGCAGCGATCGTTGGTAGCGATAGGCCATCTCGACCTCATCGAAGAGGTGGCCCAGCCCGGGGTAGCGGGCGATCTTGTCGCGCCAAGTCACGAGTTGCACGTCGGTCTCGTCGAGCAAGACGATCCGGATGGCGTGACCGTCCCGGCGCAACCTCAGTGCGAGGTTGAACATGCCGATGTAGCCGCCGAACAAGAGGTCGAAATTGATCGTCGCGAGCAGCAGATTGACGCGCCGCGGCTGGCCAGACGAAATCTTCAGCGTGAGCGGCGAGACGTTGTGGAAGATCCACCCCACGTGACCGAACCGCATGGCCGGGACATCGCGACCGCCACGGTTCGGCGCGAAATCGATCGCGTCCGGGCTGCGGCTTCCGGCCATCAGATTGCGCACCGCATGGCCGTAGCGCTGCTGTCTGATCTTCCGCGCCTGGGATCGGCGCAGGGCCTTGTACGCGGCCTGGCGAGCCCTCGAGATGAGTACGGCCCGGAGGAAATGGCCTTCGTGGTTGAGTGTCGGCCGGTTCTCGACGGAGGCCAGCAGCCGCTCGCGCAGCGCAGGCCCGACATTCGAGAGCCTCGTCAGGCGTTCGAGCACCCTCCGGGCAGAAGGCCGCATCGCGGGATGGCGGGCCAGGAGTACGTGGGCCAGCACCATCTTCTGCGCCACCAATGACTGCCGGTCCTCGGTGGCCCGCATCAGGATGGCGCGGATCGTGTGGCCGAGCGGCCCGCGATCCCGCAATGTACGGAGGATCGTGCGGCCGGCTTCCGCGAAGCCTGGAGCGTCGGCGTCGCGCTTGTGCCCGATCACGTTCTCGCCGTGCTGGACGTAATCGTGAAGCGGCCGGTCGATGTAGCGGATCGTGCCCGCAGCCAGCGCGTTCAGCGCGATCCAGTGGTCGTGGTAGGCTGCGCCGAGCCGTTCGGGAAAGGGCAGGATCTGCCGAAGCAGGGAGGCCCTGAACAGGCTTGCGGCGCCCACCACGGTGTTGGCGGCAAGGAGGCTCGGGAGTGACGTGAAATTGTTGCGGCGCGTCGTCCAGAACGAATCCGACCGACCCGCGCCGTCCCGGTCCACGATGCGGACGTCGCTGAACGCGAGTTGCGCATCTTCGCCGAGGGACGCCGCCAGCGTCGCGATCTTGTCGGGGTACCAGCGGTCGTCCTGGTCGCTCAACGCCACGAGATCCGCATCGGCCGGGCACAGCCTGAGGGCGCGCTCGAAATTGGCGTAGAAGCCCAGCCGCTCGCGGCTTCGCGATAGGATGAATCGCGGATCGTCGAGCAGAAGCTGCATGCGTTCCACGATGTAATCGGGCGAACGATCGTCGGAGACGATGCAGATCCAGTTGGCATGGGTTTGCGCCTTGATGGAGGCGACCTGCGCGGCGAAGAGCTCAAGCGGGGGCTGGTGTGTTGCCATGCAGATGGCGACACGCGGGCCCTCGGCCGGCCAGGACACGTTCGTCGGCATCGCGCCGTCGCCCGGCAGCAGCTTCAGTGTCGCGAGAGCCTGCTCCAGCACATCGCCGTTCGCCGTGACGAGCCGGAGCCGCACGGTGATCTCTGCGGTCACCGCTACCGGGGGCAGTGGAACAACGACCTCGAAGCCGCTGAGGAACGCATGTCCCTCCGGGTCGCGTGCGGTTTCTGCTTCGAGGATATCGGGCCGTGGCTGAGAGTGCTCCGTGATCCGATGCGACGCGTCGCCGACCAGGAGATCCAGGAAGCGAGTGCGGCCGCGCGACGCGTAGCACCACCCTTTCAGGAACAGGGCCGTCCCGAGACCGGTGTGGATGGAAGCGGGAAGGTTCTCGAGCGCGCCGCGCATGTGCGTCGCAACGGTCGCGTCCTGCGCCTCGGCCCGGTCGAGGAAGTGCGAAAGTGGGTCTTGCCCATCTCTCCCCGCGTCCGGGAAGAGGTCGAGATAGCGCCGGGTTTTGAAGTCGGGGCTCGGATCGCGGAGCGCGGCGGAGCCGTGCAGCAGGTACTCCTCGGCCGGACCATAGCGCCCACCGCCGACGTTCGAGTGAGTGCGCCCGTACCAGCGCGACGCGATCAGGCCGGCCTCGACGAGGCGCCTCGCCTGCCGACGCAGGACGCGGCGACCCCGGCGCCGTTCGGGATGCAGCAGGTCGACCCAGTTCTCGGGGTGCCCGATCAGGCGGAACAGCAGCCGGCCGAGAGGATGGCGGCCCAGCGCTCCGAGCGGAATCCGGGAAGCATGTTCCTGCCGCGTCCGCTCGTCTCCGATGTTGGATTCATCCATCGTCTCTCGATCACGCTCCCGCCTGCGCGCCGACCATCGGTGGCGCCGAGCCTCGCGTGGCAGAGAACCGACGAGCCTCAGGTCGTCAAGCGAAGGAAAACCGCTTGTGGCCCTGGTAGCTGATCAGCACCGGGCTCAGGACGCCTACGATATGGGCGATGGTGTCGGAATGCCAGACGAAGCCGACGCTCGGAAACAACAGCCTCGCCAGGAGGATGCTCACGCCCAGAACCTGCACGAGCGCGGCGAGGTTGACGAGGGCGAAACGCCCATATTCGACGTGGAGGCTGCGCCCCGAGCTTGCGAAGACGAACATCCTGACCAGGAAGAAAGCCGTGGTCATCCCGACCAGGAAGGCCGCCGCTACCGCGGCCTCGTACGGCATGACGAGACCGAAGACGATGCGGCTCAAGATGTTGACCGCGGCCGCAGCGACGCCGGTCACTAGGAAAGCGCAGAACCGTTGCGCTTCGGGGCGAAGAAGCCAGGTAGCCAAAACCTTGGCATTCATGAAGCCTCCTGCTTGGTGGCGACGATCGAGCATGATGCTGCGAAAACCTTAACGGATCGTCGGGACTTGGCCCGAGTTCCGCGCGGCGTCCTCAAATCATGTTCGGCCCGCTCCGGCAAGACCCGAGCCGATCTCGCCCTCGCGCGCTGCGGTCCGGTCTTCGCTGGCCGAACGGACGGCGTGGAGTTCCACGACCTTGCCACCGGCGCGGTCCTTCAGCAGCTTGGCAAAGGACGGAATGGCCTCGGCGAAGACGCGATCGGCGTCCGCGCGACTGCCCGCCCCGATGGCGTGGGCGAGCGTTTCCAGCCAGCGGCCGATGCGGGGACGGTCGTAGCCGACGGTGCGGGCCGCCGTGACCCCGTCGACCCCGATGTCGAGCACCGGCTCGTCTCCCGTGAACAGGTATTCGTTGAGGCGCTCACCCTTGCGGATGCCGGTGAACACGATCTCCATATCGCGCCCCGGCTCGAATCCGGCCATGCGGATCATACGGGCCGCGAGGTCGACGATGCGGGCCGGCTGACCCATCTTGAGCACATAGACCGAAGCACGCTCCGCGTTGGCCTGCTTCGGGCCGAGCGCGTGGGCGGAGGCCGTGAGCACGAGGTCGCAGGCCTCGCGCACCGTCATGAAGTACCGCACCATGTCTGGGTGGGTCACGGTGACGGGGCCGCCGCGCTCGATCTGGGCCTTGAAGCGCGGCACGACCGATCCGACCGAGCCCAGCACGTTGCCGAACCGCACCGACAGGAGCCTCAGCGGCTTCAAGGTTGCGGCAGCTTCGGCGTCGAGCAGTTGAGCGTAAATCTCGCAGAGACGCTTGGTGGCGCCCAGGATCGACACGGGGTCGACGGCTTTGTCGGTCGAGATCAGCACGGCGGCGCGGGCCGTCTGAGCCGCGGCGTCGGCGACGTTGACGCTGCCGAAGACGTTGGTCTTGATCGCCTCGGTCCAGTCGACTTCGAGGAACGGAACCTGCTTCAGAGCCGCGGCGTGGAACACGAGGTCCGGCCCGAACTCGCGGAACAGGCCGAAGATGCGGTCCCGATCGCGCACGTCGGCGATCTTGCCCGAGAGCGACACCGCTCCGGTGCACAATGGAGCCAGCGTTTCCAGGATGTTGTAGAGCGCGGGCTCGGAATGATCGAGGATGAGAAGGTCCGAGACGCCGAATGCGATCAGTCGAGCGCAGATCTCCGAACCGATCGAGCCGCCACCACCCGTCACGATGGCTCGTTTGCCGTGCAACAGATCGGCCAGGATGGCGCGGTCGACCTCGACGCTGGGGCGGAACAGCAGATCCTCGATCGCGACCGGCTTCAGCGCCGCGTTCACGGTGCTGCCCTCCTCGATCGTCTGCATGCGCGACAGAGGGATGCCGAGGCGGTTCGCTGTGGCGAGCAGCATCTCGGATTCTGATTCCGGCAGAAACTCGTTCGGTGCGAAGATGATGCGGGTGATCGGCTGGTTGCCGTCCAGCGCTTCCGATACCACCCGTTCCAGTTCCGCATAATTACCGAGAACGGGAACGTTGCGGATCGAAGTGCCGTAGTCGCTCCGGCGCGGCGACAGGATGGCACGGGCCACGAACCGGTGCCGCATGCCGGTCTCGAGAGCGCGGAGCACGACCTCGGCTTCGGTAGCCCGGCCGAGAACCAGCACGCTGCTGACGTTCTCGCGGTCGCCGACGCGGCGCGACTGCACGTATTTCAGGTAGCGGTAGGCGAGGCGCGGGCCGCCGAGCAGAAACATCTGCAGCAGCCAATAGATCGCGACCGTCTTCTCGCCGAACATCAGCCAGGGCGTGAGATTGCGGGCCAGCAGGATATAATCCCCCACCAGCATCACCACGGCCAGCACGCTCGCGGCCTTGAAGATGTTGAACAGGTCCGGCAGCGAGGCGAAACGCCACTTCGAAGCGTAGAGTGGAAAGAGCCGGTAGATGACCGCCGCCACCAGCACGAAGAACGGCATGATCCAGACGATCTCGTCGGACATGGGGGCGAGCTGCCAGAACTGGTAGCGCAGGATCAGGCAGCCCCCGAACGCCAATGCAGTGGCCACGAGGTCGTGCGCCATGATGATGCCGCGCTTCAGGAACTGCGATACGGCCGGCATGTCGCGTTGGGTCGTCATCGATCCTCGTGAGCTGCCCGGTTCATCGACAGCGTGTCGGGGGCCGGGTGTCGGTCGGGCGGGGTCTCGTCCGGACACGCGGGTCTAGCGGGTTTTCCGCGCGGACGCACCTCATGTTTGCGGCTCGGCACCGGCCGATTGGTCCCGACCCTTGGCGGCTCCTTCGCTCCCTCCCTATAAGGCGGGGCGGCTCTCCGACCGCGGGTGCGACGGGTTTTCCATGGCGATCCATTCAGGCCCTGCCGACGCCGCCCGCCAAGGGCTCCATCGCGGACCCGTCGTGCTGCTCGGGGCCGGAAACCTCATTGCGCGTTATCTGATGCCGCGCCTTCTTGCGGCGGGCTACGACACGGTGGCGGTGGCGCGCCGCGCCGTGCCGGTGCCGTCCGAGATCCGGGTCGAGACGGTGGAGTTCGGAGGCGAGGGATCCTGGGCTGCCCCGCCCGGCGCCGCCGTGGTGAGCGTCCTGCCGCTCGCGGTGCTGGCCGGTGCGTTGCCGCGCCTTGCAGGCGCCCGCTGCATCGTGGCGATCGGCTCGACCAGCCTGTTCAGCAAGGCCGAGAGCGACGACACCGAGGAGCGGGCGACGGCGCGCAAGCTCGAACGCGCCGAAGCCGTGATCATGGCCCGGTGCGCTGAGGACGGTACCCCGGCCACCATCCTGCGGCCGACCCTGGTCTATGACGGGATCGGCGACCGCAACGTCGCCCGCATGATCCGGGTGGTCAGGCGTTATCGCGTTCTCCCCATCGCCCGGCCGTCGCACGGCCTGCGGCAGCCGATCCATGCCGACGACGTCGCCAAGGCGATCCTCGGGGCGATCGACAATCCGGACGCGGCGGACCGGGCGTTCAACATCGCGGGCGGGGAGGTGTTGACCTATCGCGTCATGGCCGAGCGCGTATTTCGTAGCCAGGGGCTCCGGCCGCGGTTCCTTGCCCTACCGGTCGGCTGGCTGCGCGGCGCCTTCCGGCTCGCGGAGAGGGTCGGCGTGGTGCGGGAGACGGGTTTCGGCAGCGCCGTGTTCGAGCGCATGAACCGGGATCTCGTGTTCGACAATGAGGAGGGCTTGCGGGTGCTGGGCTACGCGCCCCGCGGATTCGAGCCGCTGGAGTTAGTCGGTTGGGTTGGGTCGTAACCGTCGGCGTGGTTGAGTTTGTAAAGGGCGTATGAAGGCAATCGACCCTAGGTGGCCCTTCCGAGGCGGCTCCGCTAAACTCGAAAGCTGCCGTCCGGGTGTAGGAGCATCTATGTCGCTGACCGACCTTCTCATCCCGACCTATCGGCAGATGTTCCGCACACTGGCTGGCCTGCTGGACAAGGCACAGCAGCAGATGCCGGAACAGGCGGAAGCATTGCTATCTGCGCGGTTGGCGGCCGACATGTATCCTCTCTCGGCTCAAGTACGGTTCGCTGCTTTCCAGGCGCAAGAGGCGACATTCAGGCTGCGAAGTGAGGCTGTGCCGCAGTGGCTGGATGCTGTCGCGGCCGAGGGGCGTAATGCAGGAGAAGTGCCGGGATCGATCGCGGACGCCCGAACCCGGATCGACGAGGCGCTTTTGTTCTTGGACGGCGTGACCGCCGATGCACTCGACGCCGGTGCCGGTGCGCCAGTCGCGATCGAGCTTCCGGGGGGCATTACGTTCGACATGACGGGCGAACAGTACGCCCGAGACTGGGCGCTACCCCAGTTCTATTTTCATGTCATCACCGCTTACGCCATCCTCAGGAGTGAGGGCGTGGAGGTCGGGAAGGCAGACTACGTGCCTCACATGTTTGCATATCTTCGACCGGGATCAAGGCCGGGGAGTTGATTGGGCGGTTGGTTCACGGCTGCCCGTAACGGCTGCTTGCTCGCTTTGCCGGCCAGAAGCGGCCGGCCGCAACCTATCCACGGCGGCTATTCGATTACTGCCGCGGATGCGTCTTCGGCAACTCCGCCCTTTTGCGGGTGAAACGTGATCGTGTGCGACCGAAAACGCGCATACGCCGGGTATCGCCCAGTTTTTGCGGCTTTGGGCGGGTCAGCCAGACCGCGCCACGCCTGGATCACCGGTGTTCGCGCGTGTGCCAAATCCTAAGGACGTAGATCGTGTCGCGCGCGATCTCGTAACGAACCTCGTAGGGTCCGACCAGCACGCGACGGACCTCGCGCGCGCCGACCCGCTTAATGGCGGGCCGAGGCGAGGATGATCGAGCAGGCGCAGAGGTCGAGGGGTCAGATTTCGAACCGTGCGAGACGCGGCCGAAGGATCGACGGCAGCAAGGACATCATGGAGCCGGATCAAATCCGACAGCGCCTTCTTGGTCCATCTCAGGTCCATCTGTCCGGGACCGCAAGCGGCTCGTCGGTGCAGAGGCTATCGGCCCAGGCGCGAACGGCGTGGTGGTCGACGGTGGCGCCCGCATCCACATCGGACAACGCTTCGAGCGTCAAACGCCGTTGCTCGTCTTCTCGAACGATCCACGCCGACAAGGCTTGTTCGACGATCCACGCCGGCGAGCGATCGAGACGATCCGCGAGTTCCTCGACCTTTTCGGCCAGCGATAGGGAGACATCCGCACTCAAGCGCTTGGTCAGCATAGCCTCATCCCTCATGAGCACTCATGCTCAGATATGAGAGCGCAATCGTCGAACCGCCGTTCCACGCGTCACCCCCCGCGCAACTCCGGCACGTCGTGCCCCAACGCGTCGGCCATCATCTTGCCGTAGCGTACGCTTTCCGAAATGCCCCGGTCCTCGGGGTAGTAGAAGCAGGTGTCGGCGATCTGAAGGCCCTGGACGGGGGTCTGCACGGGCGGGATCATGGCGGCGAAACCGGGCGGGCAGATCGGCTGGGCGTAGCGCAACCGCGCCACGTGGAGGTCGAGCCGGTCCGCCTCGGTCAGCGCGGGATTGAGGCGCCGCATGGCCGCGAAGGCTTCCTCGGCGAGCGCCGCGTCGCCCCAGCTCCAGCGGGGGTTCGTCGCCGGCATGTAGTAGGGCACGTAGACGATCGTGTCGTCGACCCGGCGCAGGTTCGAGAACTCGACGATGCCGGGGATCGGGATGCCGGGCTCGACGATATTGACCCAGAAGTGCGGCGTGACCGAGCGCCTCAACTTGAACACCAGGCAGATCACGCCGATGTTGGCGATCGCGTCGTATCGCGCCTTCGACTCGGGCGGCAGCCCCGGGATCATGCGCGACACGAGCGGGGTCGGCACTGTCGAGATCACGGCGTCGGCGGGGATGAAGCCCGAGGCCGTGCGGACACCTTTCACGGCGTTGCGCTCGACCACCACTTCCTCGACCGGCTCGCCCAGCCGGACTTCGCCGCCGCGCTTTCCGATGGCCTCCGTCAAGGCACCGACCAGCGTCTCGGTCCCACCCTCGATGTAGCCGAGTTCCTCCTGCATCAACGATTGACGCGACCGGCCGAGCCGCTTGATGCGGGTCCAGATCCAGGCGGCCGAAACGTCGTCGGCATGTTCGTAGAACTTCAGCGCAAAGAGCGGGCGCCACAGCTTGTCGTAGACGGCCCTGCCGCACCAGCGCGTGATCCAGTCCTTGGCCGATGTCGTCTCGAGCGAGTCCCAGCGTTGGCGGCGGCTCGACAGGAACATGAGGGCGCCGTAGCGGAGCTTGGACGCCATATCGAGCCCCGGGAAGCGCAGCAGCGAAACGGGGTCGCCCCACCTGTGCAACTCGCCGTCCACGAAATAGCCCATCGAGGTGGCGCGCCAGCGCATCGCGCCGCCGATGCCGAGATCGGACAGGAGGTCGAAGGTGGGCCGGTCGGCCTTGCAGACGAAATGATAGTATCGCTCCAGCGACAGGCCGCCGAAGTCGAAATGGGCCGCCATGCCGCCCGGCTCCGGCCCGGCCTCGATCAGCGTCACCCGATGGCCCGCCTTGACGCAATGATAGGCGGCCGCGAGGCCCATGGCCCCCGCGCCGACGACGGCGACACGCATGGCTCAGAACTCCAGGACCACCGACGAGAAACGCGGGTCGTTGAAGGTTTCGTGGAAGGCCGCGGCGAGCGGGGTCGGCGGGACGCCGAAGATGCCGGGCCAGTCGATGACTTCGAAGAGATCGGGCGTTACGAGAGCCGCGAGCTGCTGGGTCGTGAACGGCGGGTCGCGGTCCACCAGGGCGTAGGTGCGGAGCAGGGCTTTGAACAGGGCATAGGGGATGCTGACGATGCGAGCCTTGGCGCCGGTGGCGGTTTTCACGGCTCGGATCATGTCGATATAGTCGAGCGTCTCCAGCCCCGAGATGTTGTAGGTGCCGGTGGTGCGATGCTCGAGGCAGCTCATGATGATGTTGGAAAAATCACCCGCGTAAAGCGGTTGCCGCCCGTAGCGGCCGTGGCCCGGGATCGGGAAGACCGGCGCCTTGGCCATGAAGCGGGCCAGCCAGCCGACGTGTTTGCGGTCGAACCAGCCGAACATCAGCGTGGGGCGCAGCACGGCGCACGGGATGCCGCTCACGAGCGACAACTTCTCCTGGGCCTTCTTGGTCTCGGTGTAGAGGTCGACCGCGGCCGAGTTCACCACCGACGAGGAGACGTGCACCAGGTAGGGGATGCCGGCCGTCCTGGCGGCCCTCAGCACGTGTTCGGTGGCCGTGAGGTTGTTCGACTGAAACGCGGCAGGGTCCAGCCCGCCGATCTGCGCGTGGAGCTGGATGAGGGCCTGGGCGCCCTCCAAGGTGTCCTCCCAGCCGCCTTCCTGCGCAAGATCCGCCTCGACCACCTGGATGTCGGGGTGGAGACCGGCCAGGATGCGGACGTTCGAGCGATGCTTGTCGAGCGCCACGATGTCGGTGTAGCCGCGCATCTTCAGCCGCGGCAGAAGGTTCTGCCCGACGAGGCCGGCCGCGCCCGTGACGACGACTCGGCCGGGCCGTGCGGCGTTCGGCGTGAGCGGTTCGGCCAAAGCTGAACTCAAAGCTTCGTCTTGTAGAACAGCGACCGCGGCGCGAGCCGCACCGCCGTCATGATAGGACGCCAGAACCAGGGCGTGTAGACCACGCGCTGGCCTTTGGAGAGCGCGCGGTCGATGTCCGCCGCGATGGCATCGGGCTTGGCCCACAGCGGCCCGGATCGGTCGAGATGGGCCGTCATGGGCGTGTCGACGAACCCCGGTTTCACGGTCAAGACGCGCAGGTTCGTGCCGTGCAGCCGGTGCGCCAAGCCCTCCGCGAAAGCGTCGAGGCCGGCCTTTGCCGCGCCGTAGACGTAGTTCGACTGGCGGCCGCGGTCGCCCGCCACCGAGCCGATCACGACGAGCGTGCGGGGCTTCCGGTCGGCCGCGAGCTGCTTGGCGGCGAGTTGCAACCAAAGCGCCGCGCTGGTGAAGTTGACGTCGATGACGCGGCGGGTCTCGTCGGCGCTGTCCTGGGCGGCGGCCTGCTCGCCCAGCACGCCATAGGCCAGAAGCACTTCGTCAGGCAGACCTGCCTTGGCCAGCAGGGCGGCGAAGCGGGCCTCGGCCGAACCCATGTCGCTGAGGTCGTCGGCGACGGTCTCGACGCGTGCGGCCCCGCGGGCCACCAGATCGGCCGCGATCGACGCGAGACGTTCCGCCTGGCGCGCCACCAGCACCAGTGTAGCGCCTTCCCGGGCGCGCTGGCGCGCAAAGGCAGTGGCGATGGCCGAGGTGGCGCCGAGCACGAGCACGGTCTTGCCCGCCAGTGCGGCGGACCCGGCCGCCGCCGGTGCTGGAAGTGGGCTCATGCAGCATCTCCGGTGACCCGCCGCCAGAAGTCGGACGAGATGGCGGGGTCGCGATAGGACTCGACCTCGCGCCAGCGGGGGAAGCCGGCCCGGAACTGTCGGCCCGACATGGTGGCGTCCTTGGCCGGATAGAGACGGCCGCCGGCCTCCAGCACCAGTTCGCCCATGCGATCGAGCAGCCGTCGCGTGACGGCGCCGCGGTTGGGGAGATCGAGCGCGAAGGTGGCGCCTTCCTGCGGGAAGGACAGGATGCCCGGCGAGGCGCGCGGGCCGAACATCTTCAGCACCACGAGAAACGAGCCTTGGCCCTCGCTCGATGTGAGTTCGAGCAGACGCGCGAGGGTGCGGGCCGCCGCGGCGGAGGGCACCACCGACTGGTGCTGGAAGAAGCCGTTTCCGCCATAGAGGCGGTTCCAGTCCGTGATGCCGTCGAGCGGATACAGGAGCTTGTCGTAAGCGACGCGCCTGACCCCCCGGCCGGCAGGCTGGCGCGAATAGGCCGCATTGAACAGCCTGACCGTTGTGGGGCCGAGCAGGGCCGAGGGCGCGTCGAGCGGCACCTTGGCGCGGGCTCTGGTGGCATGGGGCAGGAGCGGTCCGTCGGCCGCATGTCTGGCGCGATTGAACAGCCCGCGTCCGAGCGAGCGACCCGTCGCCAGGCAGTCGACCCAGGCCACCGTATAGGACCAATCGAGGCTCTCCTCGGCAGTGCGAAAGAAGCCGTCGAGATCGCGGAGGCGGAGGGTTTCCGTCTCGAATTCGCTCGTTCGCACCCCGAGAAGCTGGAGTTCGACCCAGACGATCATGCCGGTCAGGCCGAGGCCCCCGACCGTGGCGGCGAAGAGATGAGGCCGCCGATCCGGGCCGATCTCGACGATTCCGCCGTCGCTGCGCAGCAGCCCGAGCGCGCGGACGTGGCAGCCGAAGGTTCCGGCCCCATGGTGGTTCTTGCCGTGGACGTCGTTGGCGACCGCGCCGCCCAGCGTGACGAATTTCGTGCCGGGCGTCACCGGAACGAACCAGCCCCGCGGCACGCAGAGCGCCAGCAGGGCGCCGATCGTCAGGCCGGCCTCGGCCCGCACTACGCCCTCGGCCCAGTCGGCCGCGATCACGCGGTCGAGCCGGCCGGTGCGCAGAAGGTGACCCCCCCCGTTGAGACAGACATCGCCATAGGAACGGCCCAGGCCATGGGCCAAGGCCGAGCCTTCCCCGGCCTCGAAAGCAGCTCTGAACTCGTCGAGATAAGCGGGCTCACGCACGTGGCTCGCCGCCCGCGAGACCCGGCCCCACGACGTGGTCGTGGTGGCCGGCGATGTTCCAGGGGGAACGGCCATCAGAGCCGCAATACCTGGGCACCGACCGCCAGCATCGCGCAGACTGCGCCCAGCAGGATGCTGGTGCGGTCACGTGCCGCGAACAGGATCGGGTCGTCGTTCATCAGGCCGCGCGTCGTCAGCATCCACATGCGCAGCACCCAATAGCCGAGCACGCCCATCACACCCCATAGCAGTTCCGGTGTGGCATAGGTCAGCGGAGCGCGCTCGACCGTTGCCGTGGTGAAGAGCGCGAAGATCACCACGGAGGCGATACCGCTCGAAAGGCCGCAGCACAGGACATAGAGCCGATCGTCGAGGTCGTAGCCGCGACCCGACAGGGTACTGCGCCCAGCTTGGCGCATGACGTTGAACTCGACCTCGCGTTTCATGAAGGCGAGGCTGAGGAAGAAGAAGATCGAGAACATGAGAAGCCAGTGCGACGGCTTCTCGCTGACCAGCAGCATGCCGGCCAGGATGCGGAGCGTGAACAGCATGGCGATGACCAGGACGTCCACCATGGCCATTTTCTTCAGCCGGAACGAATAAGCGAGCGTGATGACGAGGTAGCTGCCGAGCGCTGCCGCGAAAGCATAGCGAAGCAGGCAGGCGCAAGCGATCGCCACCACGATCAGCGCGGCGCTGATGGGCACCGCCCAGACGATCGGCAGGTCCCCGTTGGCAATGGGCCGGGCCCGCTTGCGCGGATGACGACGGTCGGCATCGACGTCGAACAGGTCGTTGACCACATAGGTGCCGCTCGTCAGCGCACACAGGCACGCGAAAGCGACGAGCGCCATGCCCAAGTCACGGACATGGAGCTGACCGACGTTGAGCGCAAACGGCACGAGAACGAGGAAGTTCTTCAGCCATTGATGAGGCCGCATGGAGCCAATCGCGGCCCGCGACAGCGACGATCGCTGGGAAAGCTCGACGATGCCGAGGCCTTCCGCGGCGGCGCGACGACGCAGGGCGGGCGACAGGTCCACGCCGAAACGTTCCCGGGCTGCGCGCCAGAGCGGGAGATCGGCCTCGCTGCGGCCCACATAGGCATAGCCCTCGCGGTATCGGACTCCCATGCTTTCGGCCTGGACCTCGGGCGAGCGCTCGGGACGGATGATGTCGGCATCCGGGTCGATCAACAGGGCGAGATCGGTGCCGGTAGCCTGGCGCGCCAGATCCTCGCGCGACAGCCAGACGACATTCCGGCCGGTCCGGCGTGCTCCCTCGACCAGCGCCTCCACTTCAGGCCGGCGCGGGCACGAGGCAATCTGGAAGTCGTCGCGGGTCTCCCGCGATGCAGCCTCGTGAAGGGCGTCGCGCCCCCGTGTCGCTGCGACCAGCAAGCCCGGCACCGACAGGGGACGGGCTTTCAGGGCGAGGAGCAGCTTCTCGTGCAAGGGGTCGGCACGCAACACGGCACGGTCGAAGTCGACCCCTAGAACCGGGCTATCCATAAGAGCCGGCCCGCGAGCGCGATCTCCCGTCTCCGACGGGTCCAGTGCCTCGCTGGTTTCGATCGCCTGCACGGGTTGCTGAAACTCCTCGGAGCGGCCCAGGCACCTGCCCTGACAGGTCCTACACGAACGGGTCCAGGACCGAAACCCCCGCCAAGTCGGCCCGAGGCGGCTCAGGTCTCGAACGGCGCCCTGCCGCTCGCCAGCGCCTCGTCGAGGAGATCGAGTCGATCCTGGCCCCAGAAGATCTCGCCGTCGAGGCTGTATGTTGGTGTCCCGAACACGCCGGCGCGCAGAGCCTCCTGCGTGCTTCGAGCGTACCGTAGCGCCACCGACTCCGATCGCGCCGCCGCCACGACGCGGGCCGCATCGAAGCCGCCGTCTTGCAAGAGTTCGGACAGAACCTCCGGATCGGCGAGGTTCCGCTCTTGCTGCCAGATGGCCGCGAAGGCGGCAGGCAGGAAGCGATCCGGGTCGCCTCCGGCATCGACGATTGCGATGACGATCCCGTCGGCCAGCGCGGCATCGAAGGGGCAGAAGCGGGGCTGGAGGTTGAGCGGCAAGGCGCGCCGTTCCCGCCATCGCTGCAGTTCCAGCATGCGGTAGCGCTGCCGCGACGGATGACGGTCGGCGAGCGGCAGCCCGCCCGACCTCGGAAAGACCGTGGCGAGGTTGACCGGGTGGTAGCGTACCGCGCTGTCGCGCCGATGCCGGACGGCCGTGAAGGCGGCGTGGCCGAGGTAGGCCCAAGGGCTCACCATCGTGAAATAATAGTCGATGGTCCGCGGTGCGGTTCTGGTCTGCTCGGACAAATCAAGGCTCCGACGGGTGTGTCATGAATGCTGCCTTCGGCTGATCTCCGCGCTCTGTCACGGACCTACAGGACCCTCCGGGTCGACGGTTTCAGAGGGCAGTCGCCACTCCAGGTCTGCTGATCTACGTCTCGGCAGTGCGCGTTCGACCGTCTCCCGATGCCCGGTTCCCGAGTGGGGCTGCCGAGCATCTTAACCAAGTGTTTACCGTGTTGCACGAAAGTCAGCCTGCGTGGGTGGACTTCGGCCGTGACGCGGGGGCTGCTCCCGCGGCGAAACGTTGGCTTCCCGTCTTCGATCCAGTGACAGACGTCGGTCTGCGGGTGCTGCAATGAACTCATCGGTTTCGTGGAGCATCAAAGATACCGAGCATGATCCGCACGGTGCTGCGGTCGAGACCGTGAACCGGGCTGGTGCGCCGGTCGGCGACTGGCTCGACGACGTCATCGTGGAACGGGCAAAGCCCGCAGTTCCGTCCGGGAGTGCCGACCATCGTGCCGAGATGGACGCCATCGCGGCCCAGATGGCACGCTTTGCGAGGCCAGCTGCGGCTGCCGACGAGTCCGGCGACGCGCTCGGGGCCGATGCCGAACCACAGCCGCCATCCTTGCGCGCCATCGACCCCGGGACGGCACAGGGCGAAGCGCCCCGCTTCGAGGGCAACGATGCCATCCGCAACGCCGTGGCCGAGATCGCCCGGCGCCAAGCCGTCCTCGACGGGTACACAGCCGCGAAGGTGACCCCTGGGGCCGTCCCACCCTCGTGGGGTCCGGCCTCGACCGAGGCTCGTTTCGCCGCCGGGCATCGGCTTGTGCCTTCCCGAGATGGCCTGCACGGCTCCGACGGAGCGATGACGCCGTCCGTCCCGCAGGTGTCGATGGAGGGTGCGTCCTCGCCCGAGGAGGCAGTGCTGCCCGACGACTCAGCGAGCCGCCACGACGTCGCGCCTTTTGCCGCGGCGCAAACGCGCGGGCCAACCGACCAACGTCGGAGCGGAACCGACCTCGGGACGGAAGTCGCCCAGACGTTCGCACGCTTTTCGCGTGACCTTCACGATGCGATTCACGCCACCGACGCGAGGCCGGCCGTGCAGGACCTCGATCGGCAAGTGCGACAGATCGGCCGCGCCGTTGCAGGGATCGGCGCCTGGCTGCCACCGGGCGAAACACTCGCGCGGATCAACGAACAGACACGCGAGATGCGCGACCTCCTGGCGGCAGGAGCCGGCCGATTGCCCTCGGCCACATTTGCGGAGCGTCAAGCCGCGACCCTGGAGGCACGGCTCGGCCAGTCGGTCTCCCTGACGCGTTCCGCGGCTCCGGATCGTGACGGGACCGCGGCCGAGACGCCCATGCTGCTCGATGATCTCGAGCCCGGTGCCGCCCTCGCCCTGGAGACCCGCCTCGACGATCTGTCGAGCCGTATGGAGCGTGGGCTCGACGCACAGGATCGGGCCGGACTGATCGAAGGGCTGAGCCGGCGTGTCGACGAGATCCAATCGTCGCTGCGTCCGCACGGGACGGGAGTCGCGGCCGACACCCGGCCTCTCGAGCGCTTGGTGCGTGGCATCTCCGACCACATCGGCCAGGTCCGTGAGGCCTCGGCGGATGCCTCGCAGCTCGAAACCGCCGTGAGCGCTGTCGCGGCCGGGGCCGAAGGTGGCGTGTCGACCATCGAGGCGCAGATCGCCAAACTGGCCGAACGGCTCGACCGCTCCGAGTCGAGCCTGAAGGTCCTCGACGGTGTCGGACATTCCCTGGGCGAATTGTTCTCGCAACTCGAGATCACGCGGCAGGTGGCGGTCGACGCGGCAGAGGCGGCAGCCCGCACGGCGGCCCGCGACACGCTGCGGGCTGCCCTGCAGAACCCGTCGCTGGGTCTGCGCACGTCGGATGCCTCACCGGGCCTCGCGAACCAGGTGACGCGCGGCATGGACGACCTCAGGGCGACGCAGGAATCGGCGGAGCGCCGAACCCAGGCCGTGCTGTCGGACATGCAGAACACGATGGAGCGCCTGGCCCGGCAGATCTCCGACGCGGGCGGGCCGGGCATCCCTGCTGGCGGCCGCGCCGCCGACATGCCACGGACAGGCCTGGACGACGGGGGCCGGGGGCGCGGCAGGACACAGGCCGACGAGGAACGACGCGCACAGGAAGCGGGGCGGAACGAGGGGCCGCCACGCGGGGCCGACGAGATCGCCGGGGTGGACCTCGATCCTTCCGACCTTTTGATCGAGCCGGGTTTCGGCCGCGGACAGCAAGGCCGCACGGAGCCGCGCTTCGGCTCCGACCTCGATGGCGGACTCGATGCCGATGCAAGCACGCCGACGAGCGTTTCGGGATCACCGGCCGTGGATGGGGACGGACCCGCAAGCTTCATCGCGGCTGCCCGTCGTGCGGCCCAGGCCGCCCAGGCTTCTGCGGCCACGAATGCCACGTTGAAGGCTGGAGAGGGGCGCTCCGCTTCTCGCAGGACTGCGGCTCCCGGCGCCGGGACGCTGGGTCGGGCTAGGGACTATCTCGCTCGGAACCGGCGCCCCATCCTGCTGACCATCGCGGCACTCGTTCTGCTGGTTGGCGTGCTCGAGGCCGTGAAGCTCAGCCTGGATGCGCAAGGTCCGGCCCGCATCGGAACGGCCGGATCGGCGTCGTCCGAGACCGGAAGCACGCGCGTTGCGGGCGCTCTGCCGCAAGTCGGTGCCGAGCCGGGCGGAAAGGTGTCCCAGCTCGCCCCCGCCTCGACGCAGCTGGCGTCCCAGTCGGCGCAGCCAGTCGCCGCGCCGCCGTCGTCCGGCTCGACAGCCACCGCGCCCGGGCGGGCGCCGCTCCCGACCTTCGTGGTCGGGCCTGCGAAGCCGCAGATCGCCGCGGCGGACGGAATCGGCGACGGGTTGCGCAGTCTCGCCGCGGCCGGAGATCCGGCCGCGCAATACGAGGTGGGAGTGCGCTTCGCGGATGGGCGCGGGGTGGGGCGCGACCCGAAGCTGGCCTTGACCTGGTTGGAGAAAGCGGGCCAGCAGGGCCTTCCGATGGCTCAGTATCGTCTCGGCTCCGTCTACGAGAAGGGGATCGGTGCCGATCGCGACCCTGTCCTGGCCCTGTCCTGGTACGGCAAGGCCGCGGAGGCCGGTAATGTCCGGGCGATGCACAATCTGGCCGTAATGGCGGCCGAGGGGGCGGCGGGCAAGCCCGACTACGCCAGGGCCGCTCAATGGTTCCAGAAAGCCTCGTCCTACGGCGTGCGGGACAGCCAATTCAATCTCGCGATCCTCTATGCGCGCGGTCTCGGGATCGAGCAGAGCCTCGCCCAGTCCTACACGTGGTTCGCCATCGCGGCCTCGGAGGGCGACGAGGACGCGGCCAAGAAGCGGGACGAGGTCGGCCAGAAGCTCGACGCCGCGGTGCTGACGACCGCCAAGGCCGCGGTGGATGCCTACCGCCCGGCACCGCAGACTCCGGCCGCCAACGACGTTTCGTCGCCTCCCGGAGGCTGGGATGCAGTGGCGCCCCGGGCGCAGGGCCGATCTCCGGCCGCCAACGGCGGGAGCGCCAAGGTCAGCCGCCTCTAAAAGCGCGTCGCTCCGACCTCGAGGACAGACATCGGGCGGGCCGAAGCGACGTCGCGGGGCGTCGGGGGACAGTCCCGGTACCGCGTTCCGGCCAATCGAGCGCCGTTCGTCCCGCACGCCACACCCGATCACCGCGACCCTGGGCCGATGGCTTGCCCTCAAGCCAGTGATCGCCGACTGACGTCGGGCCGAGCTTCGATCCAGCGTCCTCGATCCGCGCTCGGCCGGACTCGCGCCGCCGCAGTCGGCAACCCTGCACCCCTCGACGGGGCTGAGCCGGCACGCCGGCCCGGGAGGGCCGGTTGTGACCAAACGACCCCTCGCCCATGAGGCTCCCGCACGTCGCATTAAGCTGAAATTTACCACGTCGCGTCATTCTCGGTGTCGGATCGGGCCGGCGACCGGTCTCACCCGCGGCACGGAGAGCCAGCGCGGAGTCGGTCAGACCGGTCCCACTCCGACCTTCCTTCCCGCAGCGGAGAGGCGTCATGCTGAGTCGGCAGTTCCTGTCCTGGGCCAACCGAGCGCCGGTCGGCGAGCGGGCGGAGGCCACCCACGCGCTGGCAAAGGCCTACCTCTACGCCGACCTCGACCGCATCGAGCAGGGCGAGATGGAGCGCGCCATGACATGCCTGCTCGACGATCCATCCCCCCTCGTGCGGCGGGCGCTCGCCGAGGCCTTGGCGGGCGCGGCCGACGCGCCCCACCACCTCGTGTCATCGCTGGCCGGCGACCAGGCGGATATCGCGGCACTCGTACTCGCTCGCTCCCCGCTGCTGACCGACGCTGAACTGATCGACGCCGCAGCGATCGGTGAACTGCCCGCTCAATGCGCCATCGCGGGGCGGCCCGCGCTCTCCGCGGCGGTCGCCGGAGCGGTGGCCGAAGTCGGCCAGATCGAAGCCGTCCTGGTGCTCTGCCGCAACGATGGCGCCAATCTGGCCGAGGTGTCGGTCCGCCGCATTCTCGAACGGTTCGGACGCGATGGCGGGATCCGCGAGGCCCTGGGAAACCGCCTCGATCTCAGTTCCTGCCTGCGCCACGAACTCGTGGTGGCGACGGCCCAGGCCTTGAAGGATTTCGTGGTGTCGTGCCGATGGATCGCACGGGAACGGGCCCATCGAGTCGTCGGTGACGCTTGCGAGCGCGCCGCGATGACCCTCTTGCAGCACGACGTGGAACGTGGAGACGACCTCGGCCAGTTGAGGTTTGCAGCCTACCTCAGGCGGGGGGGCCATCTGACCCCGGCCCTCGTGCTCAGGGCTTTGCTGAGCGGCCATATCGCTCTGTTCGAAGCGGCGCTGTCTGAACTCTCCGGCCAATCGCTCGGCCGCGTGGCCGGTCTCGTGCGCCATCGGAACGGGCTCGGCTTCGCTGCACTCTACCGGTCGTGCGGACTGCCTGGAACACTGGCTCCCGTGTTCCGCGCCGCGCTCGACGCCCACCAGAGATTGAGCATATCGGCCGGGGTCAAGGGCGCGGCCTTGCAACGCCGCATCGTGGCTGACGTCATCGACCGATGCGGCGCAGCCCAGGGCCACGCGGTCGACGGATTGACGGCGTTGCTGCGGCGTTTCGAGGCCGAAGCCGCGCGCGACGAGTTCCGTGCATCTGCGATCGAAGGCTCGGGGACCGGTCGGCCGGACCTTTGCGAAAGCGCGCCGCCGATGAGCGGCCTTCGGGGTGTCGAACCGCGTCTCGCCGCTGACCCGGAATTGCGCGCCGCCTGAGCGGGCGTCGCCGGATCCGATCAGCCGAACTGTTCGCGCAGGATCCGTTCGTCGAGCGAGTGGCCGGGATCGTGCAGCAGGACGAGGCCGGTCTCGTGGTCCATCGCGATCTCGATCGTGGCCACGTCCTTGATCTCGAAATGATCGGCCGTGGCGGCCACCGGCCGCTTGTCGGATTCGAGTACCTCGACGGTGACACGGGCTTGGTCCGACAGCAATGCGCCGCGCCATCTTCGGGGCCGGAACGCGGAAATCGGCGTCAGCGCCATGAGGGCCGCGTCGAGCGGCAGAATCGGGCCATTGGCCGAAAGATTGTAGGCGGTGGATCCGGCCGGCGTGGCCACCAGGAGACCGTCGGCGATGAGCTCGTTCAGACGTTCCCGCCCGTCGATCGAGATGCGTACCTTGGCGACCTGGGACGACTGCCGCAGCAGCGAGACTTCGTTGATGGCCCGAGCCGTGGCGATCTCGCCGTGGCGGTCCGTGGCCGACATGACCAGCGGATGCACCATCGAACGCAAGGCCGCATCGAGCCGCTCGTGGAGGCCGTCTTCCACGTATTCGTTCATCAGGAAGCCGACCGAACCGCGGTTCATCCCATAGATCGGCTTGCCCGAGCCCATGAAGCGGTGCAGCACCTGGAGCATCAGGCCGTCCCCACCGAGCGCCACCAGCACGTCGGCTCGATCGGGATCGACGTTGCCGTAGATCCTCGTCAGCCGCCGTAAAGCGGCATCTGCCTCCGGCGTGCCGGACGACAGGAACGCGACGGCCTCGTGGCGGGGCGGCTCGCCATTCGCCGGCATCCTGGTGCCTCCGTCGCGCTTCGCCGTCTCATGTGACGACCCATGAAGCCTAGGAAAGATCGGCGCTCCGGTAAAGCCGACTTTCGGACGGCTTGACGCCGGCGTTCGCGGCTTGCGGCCCCGGAGCCGCCGACCTACCGTCGGTCCGAGCCCGATCGGACACGCCCATGGCACGCTACGCGATCTACTACATGCCTCACGAGCAGAGCCCGCTGTCGCTCTTCGGCTGTTCGGTGCTGGGCTACGATGCCGTGAGCGGGACCGATGTGCCCTACCCGGACGACCCGGTGTTCCTCGAGCCGGCCGCCCTCGGCTGGACGGCCGCGCCGCGGCGTTACGGCTTCCACGCTACCCTGAAGCCGCCCTTCAAGCTCGCGGTCGGGTGTTCGATCGAGGACCTGATGGCGCACCTCGCAGCCTTCGCGGCCGACCAGCGCACATTCCAGGTGGATCTCAAGCTCGCCGACCTCGATCATTTCATCGCGCTGGTCCCGATCGACGCACCGCCGGCGTTGCGCAGGCTCGCCGACGATTGCGTGCGGGACTTCGACCGCTATCGCGCGCCGCTCTCCGCGGCCGACCGCGAACGGCGGCATCCCGACCGGCTCAGCCCGAGCGAGCTCGAAAACCTCGACCGCTGGGGGTACCCGCACGTCTTCGAGGACTTCCGTTTCCACATGACCCTGACGGGACCGCTGGAGACCGACGCCCGGGTCCAGCTGGAACCCGTCCTGCGCGCCATGTTCGAACGCGTGCCGCAAACCGCATCCATCGACGCCATCGCGCTGCTGCGGCAAGGCGACGACGAGCAGGACCGCTTCGTGGTCCAGGCGCGCTTCCCCTTCGCGGCCGCCTGATCTCGCCCGGGTTCGACGCGAACTCACCGAGCGGTGAACTGCGGGGCGGGCGCTGGGGCGCCGATCGATTGCCACAGGTTGGGATCCTCCTGCGACTGGCGCTTGATGAACCGGTAGCCCGTATCGGCCCAGGGCAGCACCCTGTCGTCCAGATTGTCGAGGACGAATTCGCCCTGGTTCGTCTTGATCGTGAGGATGGCGTGCCCCTCGCCCTCATGGTCCTTCACCACGGTGACGAGCAGGGCCTGACGGGGATAGCCGTCGTGCATGAGGATCTTGCGTTTGAGGAGCGCATAGTCCTCGCAGTCGCCCTTGCCATCGGTCGGGTAGTCCCAGCGGTCGACCACTCCCCAGTGATCCATGTCGGTCACCGGCTGGACCGCCATATTGATCTTGCGGTTCACGCGCTCGATGTCGCTCAGGGCAGCGGGCGTGAGGTCGATATCGACTGCATCGAGGCTCTGCACGTCGCATTCCGTGCTGTACCGATTGCAGAAGTCCACCCAGCCGTAAGGCACGCTGGTGCGGGCTCCCGCCGTGGCGTAGGTGGCGCGGGCCGGGGCCGCCGCGGCCTGCGGCGCCGAAGCCACGATGCCGGCTAGCATCACGCCCCCGAACACCACCGCCTTGCTCCAATGGATCGACATGACGCCCTCACGACTTGCTGTGAGCACACGTTCGCAGCCACGAACTGCGGTCGATCTAAGTAAAACTGTCGCGTTTTACGCGAACGTCTTCATCATTGTTGCGCGTGCGTTAATGGCGAGAAAGTGCAAAAGGTGAACGCGGCAGTCGATAGATGGACTTCCTACCCTGATGTTTAGAGCTGATCTTAGCCTTGCGTTGACCAAGGTCGATAACCCCTGGCGGGTCGGTGACGGTTCGGCAACCAAGAGTGCGCGTCCGGCTTGGTTAAAGGGCCGGGTGGAACGCCCGAAACGCAGTAACATATTTGGCGGTTCAAGCGCGAATCATGGCCGGGAGGGGACGCCCGGATGGCGAAACCGTGCCGTGGCCGGATGATGTCAGCATGAATCCCCGCCCGAAAACAAGCAGACCAAGCTCGAGAAGATACGGCCGACCCAAATGTTGGTCGGATTTGGCAAAGTGGCCGAAAAAAGGCGGGCCGCCGCGTGCCGGCGCAGGTGTTGACCGAATCGCCCAAAGCCCCCTTGGCGCGGGCGCTCGACCTCAGCCACGGACCCCAAGCAGAGCATCTGCCGGGTTGGAGCGGGACGGCGCCGCACTGAGCGGACGATTCTCCCGAGGGTGATCGGCTTCGTCTCGGGCTGGCGCAGGAGCCAGACCAGGTTCAACGGCGAACCGCTGCAATCCGAGATGGATTCCGCAAGATCGCTTCAGTAAGCTCGGCAATGCCGAAGGGGAGGCGCTTCGGCCTATGCTCGTCCCGCTAGCAACGGGGCGGTCATACACGCATTTGGTGTTTGACGGTAAGAAGAGTTGCGGCTGCACCCCCGATCAGGGTTCGGCGAGATGTACAGCGTTCATCCAGCGCCGAGACCGCGCTGGTGCTCCATCAAGGGCCGGTCGCTCGCACTGGTCTCCACGGCTGTTCTCCTGGCGATGGCCGGCATGCGGACCGCGCAGGCCGGCGCATGGAACCGCGTCGCGGGCGACGGCCTGGTCATAACCGATTACACGTTCGGCCGTGGAGGCCGTTACTTCGACGACAAGGGGCGGCTGGCGCCGGCGCGCTCCTATGCGAAAAGCGAGTTGGCCAGCTATATCGAGTATGGAGCGACGGATTGGCTGATGCTCATAGCTCGCCCGTCTCTCGATGCCACGCGGATCGGCGCCCCGGACGCGGGCCACTATGTGGGGCTCGGCGGCAGCGCGGTCGGCGCGCAGGTGCATCTTTACGACTATGGCCAGGCGGTCTTTGCCGTGCAAAGCACGTTCCGGCTGCCCGGGACCCATTCCGACCGCAACCCGGCCGAGATCGGCGACACGGCGCGCGAAGGCGACTTCCGCGCCCTGGGCGGCGTCGGATTCCAGCTCGGGCCGTTCCTGTCTTTCATCGACGCGCAAGGCAGCTATCGGCTGCGGTCGGGCGGCGCGGCCGCGCAATGGCACGGCGATCTCACCTTCGGGATCTATCCCCTGTCCCGCCTGCTGGTGCTGCTGGAAAGCTTCACGGCGGTGCCGACCGGCCCCGGCACCACGAGGTTGCCGAGTTCGCGCTACTCCAAGATGGAACTCAAGGCCGTATATCAGCTAAACGCGGCCTGGGCCGTCCAGCTCGGCGCCTCCACGACCGTCTATGGCCGGAACGCGCTGCTTGAGCGCGGCTTTACGACCGGGCTATGGTATCGCTTCTGACCGGTTCGCGGGGATCGCGATTGAAAAAAAACGTGCGGCTTGATATTCGACATCGTCGAAGAGCGCACCGCCGGTTTAGCTCAGTTGGTAGAGCACCTGATTTGTAATCAGGGGGTCAGGGGTTCGAGCCCTCTAACCGGCACCATCTTTCCGCAACGTACGCAACGACTTAGTAAGCTCCGCCTCGGCGGGGCTTTCGTCGTTCAGGGGGTCCGGGTAACGCTGCGGGTAACGGCTGGCCATGATGGGGCTCCGGTGAAAGGGGACGTGCGCCACGGTGGCGCGCAATCGAAGAAGCTCGCCCGCGGGAGTGCGGACGGGCCGGGTCGGTCAGGTGTAAGCCGCCCCCATCTCGCGCACGGTCCAGCCGTCGATTAAGCGAAGGTTGCCGAACTGGACCTGCTCCGGGTCACGCGCTCCGGTGGCGCGACGGTCCTTGCTCCGCCGCATGGCCATGGCCTGCTTGCCGGCTTCCATGGCCGCCGTTTCATTGGCCTGCCGGGCATCGAAGGACAGGCCCTTGTCGGTTTGGCTCTCGTCCTCGCCGATCTCGACGTCGGAGCAATGGAAGTAGCCACCTTCCGCCCAATGCTCTTGATCGGGGGCGCGGTCGTGATTCTCGGGTGCGCCGAGCCAAGGCTCCTTGTCGACATCGTCTGAACCGCAGCGCTCGTCATCGCCCTCGGGCAGGTCGTAGCCGGCTTCGGCCTCGCCATCGTTCGCGGAACCGTTGCAGCCGTCGCTCCAATGTGTCTGGCGACCCGTGCTGTCCCGACCCGAAGTCCATGGGTCGCAGGCGGGATGCCGCTCGGGCGCGCCGAGGATCGGCTCGTCATCGTCCTCGGCTTCACGGTCGTCGTGGCTGTCGGACAGGACCGGCTTGCCGTCGATCCAGCCGAGCCAAGGTTCGGCCGTGCCGTCGTCCTCCAGGTCCACGCCCGCCACGTCGAGGGCGTCGAGGGTGGCGATGGCAGTGTCGAGGGCGTCGCCGATCGCGGAGGGGTCGAGCGGCACGAAGCCGGGCTCTATGAGCCTGGGAAGCCCGAGGGCGGCCAATAACGCCGTCCCGTGGTCGAGGGCACCTTCCAGGGCGCGACGAGTGTAGATGGCCTGAGCTGCGGCGGCTTGCTCGCTCGTTCTGGCGAGCAAAGCGCAGAGGTGCTTTTCCCCCACTTCGGGGAAAAGGGTCAGGGCCGTGACGGTCTCGGCCGTGAGGTCCGGCGTGGGGACCGGGACGGCGCCGATGAAGGACGGCGGCAAATCGGGTATTTCTTTCGCAACTTGCGAAAGTATTCCATTTTTGCCCAGGACGCGGCTGGGCGCGCCATGAGTTCGTAATAAGGCCCGGTGATCGATGGGCGCAGTTGTGCTATGGGCGTCGATAGCCATTGCGGTCTCCTTGAGCGACAGCGGTGGTTAGGGCCGATGTGGGAGCTTCCAACTTCCCCATCGGTCCGCTTCGTGTTATCACCGCTGATCAACGGATGTCAACTCGTGATAACATGAAAATTGAGCGCAAGCCGCGACCAAAGGAAATCGGCACACTTGTAGGCGTCCGCCTTCAGCCCGACCTTCTCGCGTTTATCGACACCTTGCGGCAGCGTCACGATCCTGCGCTCTCGCGACCCGAGGCCGTCAGGCAGTCGCTCGATGCACTGCGGATGGCAGAGTCTAGACGGGGCAAGGGTCACCTGCCGACCGGCGTGGCGGAAGGGGCAAAGTGACCGATGCTGGCGTTGAAGGATTGGCTCACCGGCCTCGGCCTTCTCAAGCACCGCGACGACCCTGAGGGGGCGAACTGACGTGCTGACAGGCCGGGAGATCCGCGAGGCGTGCGAGCTTCTGAGGTGGACCCGCTATGACATGCAGCGGCGCACGGCGTTACCTTTGGTGGAAGTGGATCTCATCATGGCGAGCGCGGGGGCTATCAACATCAACCTGGCCGATGAGATTGTCGTCAAGGAGGCGTTTCGCCGGGCCGGCATCGAGTTCGGCCCCGAAGGGGTCCTGTTACGCACGGCGCCAGCACCTCAAGCCAGTCCGTAATTTCCGCGCCCCGCCGCCTGTCCGCGCGCCAGATGCGGCTCGATATCCGCCGCGATGCCCTTGGCGTCGGTTGCGGCAGTGTGGACGTTGATCGTTCCAACCTTCGTTGCGGTGGAATTGTCCACGTGCGTCGTGGTTTGGTGGTGAGCATGGTTCACTGCGGCCCATGCCCGTTCTCCGGCGCCGATGCCGGCATGGTGACCGAGGCCGGTCCATGCCTTGCCGAATGCGCGATCCATTTCGGCGCCTGACTTCTTTAGTTCCGCTCCTACATGGGACCTGAGAGCCCCGCTGTGGCGAGCTATCAGCATGTCGATACCGCTCTTACCCGCCACGCCGATCTTAGTGGCGCTGCCATCGGTGAGATCAACCTTGATGGGTCGCCCGTTGTCGTTGGCGCCCTTCATGGTTTTCAGGACATGGTTGGCGGCATCGTCGATCGTCAGCATCCGCCCGGCCGGCAGCATGCGAGTGCCGCCCAGCGTCGAGGTAACCTCGGGGCGATGCGTATCCCCCGCTGACTCAACATGGGGCACGCCGTACTGAGATCCACCACGAGCACGATAGTCCTGTCCGGCGTCTCCCGGAAAGGGTGCGGACTCCGGCTTCGGGGTGGGTATGGGTGCCGGTGTTTGCGCCCTGGTTTCACGATCGTTTTCGCCGACAGGCGAAGGCACGGGTACTGGCTTCGGGACCGTCTCGACCGGAGCAGCACGGCGCGCCCGCGTCGAGCGGTCGTCCTGGATTGGGGGGTGGTAGGGCGCCTCCTTGGCTTCGGCCGGAGAGACGGGATTGATTGCCCGAGCCGCCCTGGCGAACGGGTTGTCGGGTGACTTGTAGGCATCCTGTCGCGACGCGGTGACGTCGGCCTTCGTCGGACCGCCTTCTCCGTAAGGGTCTCGCGCACGGGACTGGCCGTAGCCGAGCCCTTGGTCGAAATGGACGATGTCCGAAGCCCAGCGGCCCCCGGCGTTGCCGAGCCAGCGGCTGTTGCCGCCGCTCTTGCGCGAATGATCCTGGAAGGCGTCGGCAAACTTCTGATAGGCGGCACGATCGTAAGTGACGTTGCCCTTGTCGTCGAGGATATGGATATCGGCTGCCGCACCATAGAGGTGCTGCGAGTTCCGCACGCCGCGCCCCGACGCGGCGTTGCCGGCAGCTTCCTCAGGCGTGCGCATGCCTTGCGCGACCTTGAACTTCTGCCCGGTCGCTTCGGACGCGGCAAGGAGGTCGCGTGCCAGCGGTGCGTTGACGCCCGCCATCTCGCGGCGGGAACGTTCGTCCATCCATTCGGGATAGACGCCCTTCTGGCCGGTGGCGGATTGTGGGGCCTGAGGAGCGTCCGCACCCTTCGGGCCAGCCTGCGGGGTCTCGGTCCGAGGCGTGTCGCTCGGCTTCATCGTACCGAACTCTTGGCCGAACCGCTCAAGCGTATGGAACCGGCCCATGTAATTGTCGCCGCCACGGGGGTCCCGTGAGGAATAGCCGCGCGGACGCTCGTAGTGCATCTCGGCATCGGCGAGTTCCTGCGGGGTTTTCGCGGCATTCACGCGGTCGGCGTACTGTCGGTTTACCTCGCCAAGAGCAAGGTCGGCCTGCTGCTGCCAGTTCTTGCCCCGCATGTCGATGCGGGCGTCGTTGTGACCCCAGAGCCCGTGCCCGCGCCCGCCGTCGTGGACCGCGTTCGGATTGAAGCTCGACTCGCTGCCGGCCGCGCCGGTGAGCATCGTAGCCGCATTGTCGGTCGCACCCTTCGATTTCAAATAGTTGAACAGTTCGCGGGGTGCGAGCGTACCGCCCTCACCCTTCTTGTCGACCGGTGCGCGATAGGGAGCATCGGTTGCGCCATAGCCGTGCGCGCCCGGCACGATGCCCACGACGCCCTTGGTCCAGTTCAACAGCCGCGTGCCTATTCCCTCGGGCGTACGCGCCTTACGGTGCCGGAGGTGAGCACCGCCGTTATCCGCCCCAGGAGCATCGCCACCCCACGTCCCGGCGTCGCGCCCATACTCATCAGTGTGGCCCGCGTTCATTGCGCCGGCCGCAGCCCCACCGGCGAGGATGGCCCCGGCACCCGCGACCAAGGGGTTGGTGAGCAACGACAGCGCACCCGTGAGTGGCAGCCCGCCGATGAGCCGCATCGTCGAAAGGATTGACGTGAGCGGAGCCAAAATGCGCAACGCCAGCAGGGCGCCGAAAGCCTCGAACGCCACCGCGAGCGGGGACTGACCCGATACCGCCGCGACCACACCCGCGAAAGCCGCCGCGAGGGCCACGATAGCTCTGCCGAAATCCTCGATGTCGCTCTTGTGACTTTTGACGTAGTCGACGAACGTCTGGATGTACTCCCCGATCCTGGTTGCGATCCACCCCTTGTTCCGGTCGATGATGTCGTCCAGCCACGTCACAAGGTCCGACAGGGCCGGGGCTACGGCGGTCACGATCTTGCGGCCGAAGTCGGTCACGCTCTGGGTCAGAGACTCGAACGAGCTTTGCAGCTTCTGCGCAGCCGCAGCGTCTTTCGGATCGATGACGCCGTGTCGGCGCGAATCCTTCTCTTGCGCCAACACCCCGGAACGCCCGAGCTTGGCAAGGTTCACCAGCGACTCGTCGCCACCGAGGATCTGCCGACCAAGGCGATCGGCAAGCGCCGGGTCCTTGGCGTCCACTGCCTTCATCGCTTCCGCGATGGACAGGAAGTTCTGATGGACGTCCTTGCCGAACGTGATGGGTTTGCCGCTTAGCGCCTGAAGCCGCGCAAGCGGTTCCATGATGCCGTTGGTCCCCGTGGTGCGGAGATCCTGGAAGGCGTCGGAGAGGCTCTTCATGCCGTTCACGGCGCCGTCGAAGCTGCCTCCCATGCGCTGGGCTGCCTGCCCGATCGACGACAGGGTGTCCGGCGTTTGTCCGATGTTGTGGCCGAGCCGCCCGAGCGCGGCGTCAAGCGACACGACCTTCCGGGTGAATTCCTCGACGGATTTCGCCCCGGCAAAGACGCTCAGAAGGGTGAGCCCGACGCGGAGCACGCGCTCGAAGCTCTCCGGGGCCTTCTTGTTGCTCGCCACGATGGCGCCGGCCATCTTCTCTACGCTCGACGTGGTGCGCTTGTGAGCGTCGACCTGGGCTTTTTCGCCCTTGGTCGCCGACGCCGCGAGATCGGCTGCGGACTTCTCTGTCGATGCGACGGCATCCTTCTGACCTTGCGCCAAGCCGGTGGCGTCGAGGAACAGTCGGACAACAACATCTTCGAACGTGGCCATGGTCAGTCTCTTCTCACTTCACCACGGACACAATCTCTTGCGCCATATACCCCGTATCCCGCAGCGGGGCTGCAAACCCCTTGCGGGCGATGGTCGAGGGCGCGTTCGGAGGATCGGTGAAGGTGTAAATGGAATTCGCTAGATCGCTGCGCATGAGGTCGCCTACGGCACCCAGGGCTTGCGCCGCGTCCTGGGTGCGCCGAAACTCGGATTCGACCGCCTCGACCCACTTCTTGCTATTCGCCGCGATGGTGTTGCGGATAAACGGACGCGGGGGTTGGTTCTTCTCCGGCCGGCCGAACTCGTTGAGAGCAGCGACAAGAGGGAGAGAAGTTCCGTCCGCGTAGGTTTGGTCAGAGCGCCAACCCACCTCGACGGAGGTCGCGTTGCTTGCGTTCGCTGTAATCTTAGCGAGGATCGCGCCAAGCTTCTTTCCACCTGATACGGTAGCCATTTCAGCCATTGTCCCCGACGCCGATCTTCCCGGCTTCCAAAGTGGCGAACCACCTGCCGTTCGGCAGTTCACAGTCTAGCGCATATTCGATGTAATGCACGAACCAATCACCACGGGCTTGCTGCAATTCGCTCTGCACATTGATCTTCGCTCCGAACTTGAGCGTGTTTTGAAATTCGGTTGTGACGATGATTCCTGAGGCTGTAAATGCTGGATAGCCGACAGCGCCGGTTGCGGGGGAGATGATCGTAGCGGCGCCTTGCCGTGGCTGTCCGGCGGGCCAGATAGCGAGGACCTGATCATCCAGGGTCCACTCGATGCCGGCGTGACGAGCCAGGCCCGCCACTTGTTGGATCGCGGTGCCAGGCAGGTTGACGTCCGTCAGCTTGACGTTCACGCCGGAGTTTTCCAGCGTCAGGCCCATCGTCTTGGCAAGCTGCCCCATGACATCGGCGACATCGGACGATCCCGGCGCCGAGAAAGCCGAGACGGGCTTCACGCGGTCGAACAGGCCAGCGATCGCCATTACGCGGAAGCAGACGTCCGGCTGATTCGCGGCATCGACGCAGGCGAAGTTGATCGTGCCGCGAAAGACCACCGACATCGAGCCGCCCTCTTCGCCGGCCGAGAGCACGACGGTGTTTTGCCCGATTTTGGTCAGCTCGAAGGGCAGGACCGTAAGTTGAGCCATCGTGCTCAAGGTCATGCCATAAATGGCAAGCGAGAGGTTTCCAGCATCGTCGCCGCCCGGCGTCGTGATGCGGGCCGACATTCTGAGACCGCTGATGTCCGCGCTGTTTCCGCCACCGGCAAAGACACCGTTAGACAAACTGAACGAGGCCGAAAGTCTCTTCTTGGCGAACGCCATCAGAGCTTCGCCTTCACGACTGTCGAGGGTCCGGACACAGTCTGGACGAAGTCGAAAGTACCGCCCTTCGATGGGTTGCCGCCGAGTGCCACGATCCCGCCGGCCGGGACCGTGAGCGTCATCATCTTCGAGTCCTTGAACGTCTCCACGACATTGCCGGCGCGGTCCGTGAGCACGAACCCTCCCTCGGGCTTGAAGAACACGTATTGGTCGGGCGTCCCGCTCAACACTGCATGGTGGATTATCCCGTCCGACAAGCTGCCCCGGCGCTTGGAGCCGGGTGGCGATTGCTGTCCGGTTTTCTTCAAGGTCGAGATGTCGCGGTCGGCGACCGACATCACCATGATGTCGCCCGCGACCGGGTCCGAGATGATGGCGCCGTTGGCGCTATGGTTGCGTGACACTGGCACGTTGTAGGAGGGGGCGTGAGGAGTCCGGTTGCCGAGCCCGTCGACCTGGTCCACGAGCGGCTGCACGTCCGCGGTAGGAGCTGGACCGACGCCGCCGCCGTGGATCGCGATGATCTTGACCGGCACCGTCGTGCGGCGTTCGTCGTGGACACCCTCAATTTGAAGGCGCCGGAGATTGTGCTCCGAACCGCCGGACGTGACGACTCTGTGACCCGTGTAGGCTTGTTTATCGTCAGGCATGTTGGTTCCGGGCGAATGTGAAGCCGTCCTTCAGCGCGGCCCGGAGATTCGCGAAGAGGCGTAACCCCCCCGCACGGTGGGGCAGTTGTTCGACCGCATAGACCTCGCCGTGACGGGCGATCGTCACGGACGGAAGGAGCCCGGTCGAGTCGTAGAACAGGGCCGGCGCGCCTGCATCGAATGCGGCATGGAGGCGGGGCTCGACGCTGTTATTATCGCCGGCCGCCACGGCCGCTACGATTTCGCGGACGTCGATGACCAGGGCCGGCGCGGTCGCACGCTCGATGTCGCGTAGCGTCGGCCGGGGCTCGGGGGCGGCTCGGCGGGTCATCCGGGAAGTGCTACGGCGAGGCATACAGCGCACTCCGGTTGAACGATGCCACCAGTTCTTCGATCGCGCGGCGGCTCACGGTTCGGATCGGGATGCGGCGCGGGTCGCGCTCGGGCGTGAAGGGCTCCGCCGCCGGAAACAGCGGCGGAGCCGATGCGAACTCGCCGCGAAAGGTCGGCATCCGCTGCGGGTGTTGAGGCACCGCCCGCTGGCCATTCGCGCCGATGCCTGCCGGCGCGAAACTCGTCATTGCGTCACGCTCATGGTGAGGGTGCCCGCGGTGCGGGACGTGAGCACGAGCGAGACCGAATCCATGCCACTCAAGGTTGCCAGAGGCCCGTTGAACGCGAACTTGAGCATCACGTCGTCGCCCGTGGTGACGGTCTGCGGCGCGTCGGTCGGGCCGGTGCGGAACCCGGTCATGTGCCGCTGCAGCACGAAGCCGCCCACGAAGTCAGGCGAGGGCGTCAGATAGGCGCCGAGCTGCGCCGCGTTCGGCGCGCCGGCATAAACCGGGAGCGCACTCGTGCCGGCGGGAACGCCCGCGGCCGTGATGGGGAGTGAGCCCGAAGCGCCGGCCGAGGCCAAGGGTGCGGTCGAGGTGGTCTGCATCAGGCGGCCTTCGATTGTTCGGATTGATGATCGCTGCCAGCCACGATGCGAAGGGCAGCGGCGGCCGGCACGGCCTCGCCGTCGCCAGGGTCGCCGCCGGGCTCGACATCGGCCCCCATGGCCTTGCTGAAGGCCTCGCCGAAGTTACTGCCACGGCCAACGAGGAAGTCGCCGCTCGGGCTCGTCGCGGTGAAGATCCACTCTCCGCGGCTCGTGGCGATCGTCATGTGGAAGTCGCCGGCCACGCCGCGGAGGAAGTCGATCATGACCGATTCGGCCGGGGTGAGATCCATCATCCGATCTCCGGGAGCGCCGCGTTGGCGTCGGCAAGCAACGCGGCATGGGCAGCACGCCACGGCGCTGAAGCGCCCTCCTGCGCGGCCTCCAAGGCTGCCCCGTTATTCCGGTAGACGAAATGAGCGTTCATCGTGCCCACGAGGCCCCTCAGTTGAGTTTGCTCCCCGGTCCAATGGTCCGCAAATCTCGCGATGGCGTCGGCCGCGAAAGCGAGGTGGGCAAACTCACGTCCGGCGCGCTCGGCGGCTTCAAGGGCAGGCGCGAAGCATGCCACCATCACGGCGCCGGCCGCGGACGCGACCTTGTCGTGCGCGTAGCGGGCGGACCGCTCGGCCTCGGTCAGTGCCGCCTCGGCGCGACCCGCGATCCCGCGCGCGATCTCGACGTCGTCTCGCGCATCCGTCTCGGCCTGACGAAGACGCCGCAACTCTGCGCGGTCGGCGGACGGGTCCTCGACCAGGCGCATCTTGGCTTCGGCAACGGCGCGCTCGGCGGCCGGAACAGCCCCGACGGCACTGGCCAGCTGCCCGCGGGCAGCCTCGGCCGCGACACGGGCCTTGTCGACCGCAGCGACCACCGGGGCGGCCTCGGCGATGGCACGGCCGAGGGTTTCGCGCTCGGCCGATCGGGCGGGCGGAACGATCCGCAGCTTGTCAGGCCTGCTCATTTCAACCTGCCTCTGTCGGGGAATGTGGTCTTGTCGTACTTCACGCCCGGCACTGCGGCCCTCTGCCGGGTCCGCGCGGCATCGTTCGCACCCGAGGCAGGTTCGTCCGGGGCATCGCCGCCACCGCGGCAAATGTCTTCGACGCTCTGCATGTCTTCGGCGGAGAGTAAAGGCTTCAGGAAAGTAACCAGCTTCTCCCACTGGCCGTCTTCCAGGGCGGTATCTTTGTCTAAAGCTAGTTTGCGGGGTCGTGACATAGTTGTTCCTTTCAGTAGCCGGAGGACCACCCGTCGCTCAGACTTGGCCCGGATCGGGCCGTTGATCGAGCGACGGGTCGTGAGAAGCGGGAAAGCATGGCCTGGGTGATGACGAGCCCTTGACGGGAATGGGCCGCGAGGACGCACGCGCCGGCTACAGAGTTGATGCAGTCGTCGTGTCCGCCCTTCGGATGCGTGATGCTGTCCTTGCCGCTCGGTGTGGTATGACGTTCCAGCGTCAACAGTTGCGTGATGGTCTTGCGGTGGTCGAGCAGCTCCACCCGGCCGCCGTTGATGAGCGCGAGGAAGGTCCGATAGATCTCGGATGCGAACAGCGGGCCGGTGTTGCTCTCACCGGAACCGAGCAACGATGCCACGTTCTGTTTCGACGCGACCTCGTACTTGATGCCGCGCGTTTCGAACCGCTCGCGGGGCCACGCCCCGCCATAGGCATCACCGGTCACGGATCGGATGCCGTAGCGCTTCAGGATCTCGCACAGCGTCGCGGTGACATCGTCCGGGGAGAACGGCGGCTTGACCTCGAATAGGAGATCCACCACCGCCACGCGCTCGCTCGAGCTAGCCATGGACCGGCTATGGGCGATGGCGGCCGTGTAGCTGTCCCCGCCCGTGCCGCCGGCCACGTCCACGAACGCGACGTAGTGCTCGCCGGAGGCCGGCGGGATCTCGCCGCGGTTCTGGACCACGGCGGCTTCGACCACGTCGGCCGAGATGAAGGCGGAGATATCGGAACGCCAGTCGCAACCGTACTCGCTCGCCGCCGCCACGGGGTCGTCGGTATAGGCGTCCGCCAGGAAGTCCGGATCGATCGCCGGATTGAGCGTCGTGGTCGACGCCTTCGCCACCAGGCGGCTCGGCCTGCCCTCGGGACCGAAGTCGCGGACGAATGATCGATATAGCGTCCCCCGTTTCGCATATGGCGAAGAGATCTGGATCAGCGGCCCCTTGGTGGTCGCAAGAGACGGCTTCAGCGCCGCGACGATTTCATCATCGGGGTTGGCGCTCTCGTCCGACCGCCAATAGGCTTGTTCGTCGCAAATGACGCCGATGTTCGTGGCGCCGCGGAGATTGCGGAACGAGAGCGCGCGAACCTGGATGTCGATCTTAGACTTGAGCGACAGGGTGCGCTCGACGGTGTTTCCTACCAGGGGCCTCAAGGCCGTCGATTGCTCGAAGGCGCCCACGACGTAGGCGAGGACTTCGTCGGCTTGATCCTTCGATGCTGCGATGATCGGCAGCCGGCCGCGCTGCCCCGGTGCCAGCACGCTGCGGTGGTCGACGCACCCCGCCAGATAGGCCGCCAGCGTGCCCATGGCCCGGCTCTTGCCACCGCGGCGGCCGATGACGCCAGTGAACTCGCGGACGGGCTTGTCGGGCTCGCGCTCGCGATCCGTGAGGGTGTGGAAGACCACCCGCTCGGCATCCGTCAAGGGTTCGCCCATGATGGCGAGCAACAGAATGCGCCAGCCAGCCCAACTGTCGGCGCCCATCATGTCGGGTCCGCCGAAGTAGGCCGGCGACGTCAGGGCGTGCCGCATGCTGACGAGCTTCCTCACGCGGCGCCTCGATCGACGGGGCGGCTGAAGTGGTCGACGACGTGAGAGACCTCGACGGGGCGCGGGTTGCGCTTCAAGCCCAGCCTGTTGAAGACGCGCCCGAGCTGGTCCGTGAGAGAGCCATAGGCCGCCAGGTCCATCTCGCCGGTGCTCACCGCTTCGGCTTCCATCAGTTCGCCGCGGACGGACAACATGGATGCCCGCCTGGCCAACTGCCGCTGGCCTTCGCTCAGGATGTCGCTACCGCCGAGGTCGGACGTGATCTCCGACAAAATGTCGCGAAACCGGCGCGCCTCGACAGACCGCCCATCGACCTCACCGGCATGCAGCCGCGAGCCATTTGAGACGGCCGCGCGAGTCGTCCGCGAGGGCTTGGCGAGGGACGAAACGTTGCTCATTGTTCACCGGGCGTTACCCTGGGATTATTGCACGGTGGCGGGTCGCTCTACAATACTGACAGTGCTGGACAATCTCGGACAGAGCACCTGTCTAATAGTCAAGTGCCAGGGATTTCAGATGTCGCGAGGCTGATGAGAGCGGTCGGAATGCGGCCGGGGTTTATGCGTGGGGCTCTTCTCTCACCCTATCGAAACCAACCGGACGAACCGGACGAACCGGACGCGCGTCCTATCCATCCATCATCCACCGGACGCGGACGAACCGGACGAGATCCCTATAGGGGATCGTCCGCGTCCGCTGTGGACGTCCGGTCGTCCTTCACGGCCCATATCCAATCGACGAGGCTGACGCCGATCTGCTTCGTCTGCACGAGCCCCTTGCGCATGGCGCCTTCCCGAGCACGCTTGAAGGCGTTGCGCTTCGCGTCGGCTGCCTTTGCCGGATCATCCACGTCCACCGCATATTCGAGGACAAAAGCCGAGCGCACCTTCGACAGATGCACGGCCCTTACCTTCGGCCCTTGTCGGCCGTAGGGCTGCTGTTCGCTGCCGTGATCGTCGAGAGCCCGCTCCATGCAGCCTTTGAAGGTGCGCTCGGCTACCGTGTTCCACGGCGACTTCGCAGGCTTTTGTGCCCCGTGCGCCCCGACAACCGGCTCCTGCCAATCCACCACGCACGTCGTGCCGTCGAACCTGCCGATCGGCACCTGGCGCAACTTGAAGGGCGTCACAGCCCCACCGGCCCCGCCGCGAAGCTTGGCGACGGCCATGCGCCGGTTACTGATCTCACCCTCGATGGTCTTGTCCGCGAGAATGCCGAGCACGGCGTCAGCGCTCTGGGCTTTGGCGCTGGCTCCCATGACGCCGGTTTCGACCATCTTGCCGAAGTGATCCACGAGCAGCACGAGCGCGCCCGTGGCGACGTTTACCCGCCGCAGCATGTCCATGACGCGCTGCGCCTCGGCCGAGCTGTTGCCGTCCACGAACCCGGCGGCGCTGCCCAGCGTGTCGATCACCATCATCACGAGTTCTGTCCCGGTAAACCGTTCGGCGAGCCCGGCCTTGAAGGCGTCTGCATGGGCCACGAGTTGCGCCTCCGCATCGGCTGCCGTGAGTTTCGGGACATCGAAGGCTTGGCGCGCGAAGGGCAGAGCGTCGGGTTCGCGGTCGACCGATCGGGCCTGGGCCGCGGCCTTGATGCGGGCGTCGACCTCGTTCGCGCCTTCGGCGGCGAGCCAAAGCACGCCACCAGGCCTCAACACCTCGTGGCCCGCGAAGGGCTTGCCGAGCATGACGCATGCCGCGAGGTCGCCGATCACGAAGGTCTTGCCGCTAGAGAAAACTCCGGCCGCGATGGCGAGTTGGCCTTGGGGGAGCAGTCCCTCGACAAGCATGGGCGGAGGCTCGGGGGGCGTGTCGCCGAACCAGACGAGCGAGATGGGCGATGGCTTATCTTGTATATTATACAAGGTTTCGCTATCGAACCGGCCGGCCTGCTCATCCCCGTCCGGCGATGGCGTCCAGCGCCGGACGTTCACGACTTCGGAAGTGTCCACCATCAGGCGGCACCCTGGATCGCGTCGTTGATGTCATTCCCGCTCTTGGGCTCGACGACGATCACTTCGCGGCCGGCTGCATGCCAGCGCCGTGCGCAGGCCTCGACGGCCCTGGCGTTGGCATCGTCGCGCTCTGCCAGGATTGTCAGGGCCTCGATCCCGCCCAAAATCGGGAGCTTCGCAATGGCGCCGGCGCTGCCGAGAGCCCACGCCGGTCGGAACCCGAGCTGGCGCGCGGCGAGGACCGTCTCGGTTCCTTCGCCGATCGTCAAGCCCATAGTCACCGCGTCGTCGGCGTCGATCGCCCGCATGCACGCCACCATGGCGGGAATCCGAATCGTCTCGCTGCGGTCCTCGTCACGCCACGGGCAGCGCGGGTGGAAGCGCAGCACGTCGGATCCGTCCGGGAGGTCGAGGCCGCGGGACTGCAAGTAGGTCTCAACGACGGTGCCGTGCGCGTCGCCGGCCTCGTTCCAAATAGTAACGGCGCGGGCGATACGGGCGGCCCGGTCCGGATCAACTTCGTATATATTATTCACAAGGTTAGATCCGGACCGGGCCTCCAAACGATCTTGTATATTATACAAAGTCGTACGGCGCGTTTGCCACGCATCCAGGCCGAGCCCGAGTTTCGCAGAAACGTAGTCGCGCGAGACTCGAAAGTCGTCGCCACTGTGGCTGTGAACGATGAAGCCGGTCGGGCTTTGGTGCGAGAGACGCACCGACAGGCTGCGGTCGCCCAGGGAGTGACCCGGCCCGGGCGCGAGCACCTGGCGGCCCTGGACCTCGCCACCGAGGCGCTGAGCGACCGTGCGGAGAGTGAGGGCGGTCACCGCGGCGCCCCCATCCGCGCCAGCGCGACCACCATCTGCCGCTCGCGCTCCCACATGTACGATCCGGGCACGACCATCCGGTCGTAAGCCCAGCGTGCCACTTCTTCGCTCAGATCGAAGTCGTTCGCCTCGACCGATCGAGCGTTCGACGACCCGAAGCCTCACGCCCGGGGCGAGCTGCTTGACCATCGTGACCCACCGTGAGCCGGATGCCGTCGAGATGTCGGGCTCACCCTTGAGGATGGCGTCGGTCTCGACCTCGGCAGTGGATGCGAGCCGGACCCGATGCTGACGTTCGGGAAAGCGCTCGAAGAACCGCGCGTCCCCATCCGTGACGCGGCCTAAGGCAGGTGCCAGCGTTTTGATGCGGCGACGCTCCGCACGGGTCAGGAGGCCCCCAGGGGCTACGGGGGCGCTCATGCGCGCCCCCATGCCAGCTCGGCCGTCAGCCGGGCGCGGACACCGTCGAGGCGGAAGCGCTCCGCGAGATAATCAGTCTGGACTTCGGGGAGGGGTCTGGTATTGTCGGGATTGTAGCTGGTGAACTTTGCAATCCCGAGGCCGGTCCCCGTCGCAAGCGGGGCCGGCTTCGATCGTTTGTGAAGCATGCGATCAGGCCGCCTTCCGGTTGTTAGAGGGCAGGGCGCGGGTCTTCTCCCAGGCTTCCAGAGCGTCGAGCGGGTGGAACTTGCGCCCGTTGACGATCATGGGCTGCGGGAAGCCGAGTTCAGGATCCTGTTCCCAGCGCGAGATGGTGCGATCGGACACGCCATAGCGGCGCGCCGTATGAGGTCCCGGAAGATAAGCCCGGGTCGTTTCGTCGGACATGTGAACCCTCGTCTTGTCGTGACGAGGCAACCTGAACCTTAGAACAGAGTAACGGAAGCCATCACGGTTCCAACTCTGTCAGTCTTGGACTTTTCTTCCAACTCTGTCAGTCTTGGACTTTCTCTGCGTGCCATAGCCGAGGTCCTGCATCAGCTCTATCCAGGTCGACTTTTCGGCTTTGTCATCATCGCCTGCCGCCTCGTTCAGAGCGTCGAGATTGGACTGGATGAACTTTGTATAAGCGCCGACGGGATGGTCTTGAATATATCGTGTCAGAACCACGAGCCGTCGCTCTTTCCGACCGCTATCCTTAATGCTTTTCGCTTTCCGCGAGGGCGCGGTCTGTTCTCTCCTTTCATATTTCTGAAAGCTTCGGCTTGTCATTCCGACATATTGTCCGGTCGCGAATACGGCTTCGAGCAAGGTCCATACGGCTTCGATCGTGCATTCCTCACGGAATGAAGGATTGCTTTCATTGAAAACTAGCGACAGAAGACGAGAGAGATCATTCCCTTTCTCCCTGACGGCGTGCAATTTACTTGTGAGAACCAACTGATCGACGTCGGGCAATTTGTTAGTCTTTTGACTCTCCACTCCGCTGGCTTCGACGAACGAGAGAAGTTGAAACATCTCACGCTTGTAACTCGTGTAGAAGTCACCCGTTACGCCTGTTACCGACCCTACGCCGCCAACAATATTACCGTCGGTATCCTTGACGGGGTCGACCTCGGCTGTCTTGCCGTCCACCTTTTCCCTCACGACGCCCTCGACTTCAACGCCACCACGTTCGCGCCGGGCTCGGCCGTGACGAGCCGCTCCACAAAGGCGGCCCATGTTTTCAGGGCGTGCCGTTTTTCGTCCGCGAAGCCGTGTTTTTGATACACCCCGACGATCCCGCCGAACGAGCCGCTCGTGTGATTCAGGACGCGCTCGACCACGGGCAGGGCGGTCCCGAGCCGCGCCATGCCGGTTGCCGCGGTCCGTCTGAGATCGTGGAACACCCACGCCGGCACGGGCTCGCTGTGCGCTGCGGCGAGTAGGGCGTCGATCCGTTCCTTGGCGTTGCTGAAGCCCGACACGGCCGTCTTGCCGGTGACCGTGAACACGTAGTCATCACCCTTCGCGCCCGCGATCCGGGGCAGGGCGGCGAGGATCGCGATCACCGGTTCCGACAACGGCACGGTATGGGTTACGCCATTCTTCGCGCGCTCGCGGGGCAGGGTCCATGTCCGGGCATCGAGGTCGACTTCCGACCACCTCATCTTGCCGACTTCGTCCCGACGTTGGCCCGTGAGGAGCAACAGCTTGACGAGGTCCCGAAACGGCCAGCCGATGCCATCGCATGCGGTCCAGACACCCCGCAGCTCGTCATCCGACAACACCCGGTCGCGCGACCGCTCGGCCGTGGGGGCCTTGATCCCGGAGCAAGGCGATGACGTGATAATGCCGCGGTCGACGGACCAGGCGCACATCTTTCGCAGTGCCGCGAGGACGCGATTCGCCATCACGGGACTGCCCCGGTCCACCACGCCGTCCAGCAGCTCGTGGACGTCGGCCCGGCCGATCGCGGCGAGGTGCCGGCCGCGCCACACCGCCACCACCTCCCGGTCGAGGATGCGCTTCGCCTCCGGCCAGGACTTTGTGTTGGCCTTGGCGTAGCGCTCGATGAACTGTTCGGCGACCTTCTCCACGAGATCGCGGTCGGTCGGCACCTTGGCGCCGGTCCGGGCCGCCTTCCGGTCCGCCGCGGGATCGCTGCCCTTGGCGACCTCGATGAGGGCCTGTTGTGCGAGTTCCCGTGCCGACCTGAGATCGATCGCCGGATAGGTGCCGAGGGTGTGCTTGCGGGGCGTGCCGGCGGCGTTCCGGTAGCGCACGGCCCACGAGCGAGCACCTGATGGCTGGAGCACGAGATAGAGGCCGCGCAAGAGGCCGTCCGGCACCTCGCGGCGGGCCTCGGGTGTCGCTAGGGTGTCGATGGTCCGGACCGTGAGGGCTTTTGCCATGTTTTCGACCCGAAAAATCAGCGGAGTTCGCCGGGGTTTCTTCGGGGTAACGAACTTGACATGTCTTGGCTTGTTACCCCGTGACATGGACAATAGCGGACATTTAGCGCCGTGCAAGAGGGCAAGCGCACTCGGTTCGGGGCCGGATGTCACTGATTGTCCTGGGGTGTCCAGGGGGTCCAGGCTTTTTGTAATCAGGGGGTCAGGGGTTCGAGCCCTCTAACCGGCACCAGTGCCTTCACTGACTGAGCTATGAGCGACCGCAACGCGGGGGGCGGCCACGCCGGGGGCACAATGCCCTCAGAAACAGCGCTTTGGCGCCGGCCGTTAGCTCCTGAGGAGGCGCGCGACCTGGTCGTACACCACGCGGCAAGACTGACTGAGCTGAGGACGTTTGGTCGCCATGCATGAGACCGCCTGGCCTTCGTCCGTCAGTGCTTGTGGGCACAGACGCATCGCATCCCCGGTACAGTTCTGGATAGCCTGCTGTCGCAACTCAGGGCTCAGATTCTGTGCACCCGCAAGGCATGGAGACGCATAGGCGATGGCCACGGCGAGGGCGAATGGGGCGGCAACATGCATACTGACTGTCCTTCGGGTCGTCGCTGCAGCATGGGTACTCAGTACAGCGCCAGGAGTGACCAGCGTGTAGATACGCGCTGCCCGGCCGTGCTATAGCATATGTGTTTTCTGGATGGCTTTCGCAAGGCGAAAGGCAAACAAATCGTGGTCTGGATTGATTACCACCAGAGCCAAAGCGAGGATGCGGGCCATGTGGACCCGCCAGGCCAACTCACCATCTTCGCCCACCGAAACGGCCGTATCCGTATCGGCGGTACCCGAATCCGAAGCGCTGGAAGCCATAGCCGAAGCGTCGGAACGGGCGGAACCCGTAACCATAGCCGTAGCGCCACCCGAACTGACGGAAACACCGGTAAGGACCGCAGACCAGCGCGACCTCGTCGATGCCGGACACAATCGACGGGGCCGGCGCAGCCGGCATGGGTCCCGCCGAAGCTGCCGCAACACCGAGGGTCGACAAGGCGGTCGCAAGGGCCAGGGCCGGCAGGATCTTCATCACGCTCCTCCTAGATTGTCGGCCATCGATGGGCGCGCCGGGGCCACCGCCGACCGATGCTCTTCGGCACAGGATCACCGCTTTCGCCTGAACCCTGCCTTAATGCATGTTGCAACGGCTTGGATTTCGCAAGAGGGTGCGGATCGCCAGCGTTGCCGATGGGGCACGCCCGATGTTTATCGCCGCCCCGGATCGGGAAGCCCGGACCGTTGTCGGTTGCCCTGATATTATCCCGTCGATCAAAGGGGGAGTGAAACATGCGAACGAGCCTGATCGTCGGCGCGATCCTGACGCTGGTCTGCCTGGAGACTGCGTCTGCCAAGACGATGACCGACAAGGAACGGATGCGTCAGCAGGCGGAACACCTGTGCTACGACGACGTGCAGAGATTGTGCAGCAGCGAGATTCCCGACGAGACCAAGATCGCCGCCTGCATGAGAAGCAAGCGGAGCAAGCTGAGCCCTGCCTGCCGCAAGGTCTTCGATGCGGGCATGAAGTAGCGGCGGACCTCGTGCCTCCTCGACGCGACCGCTCCATGCGGTAAGCGAGCATGGCCGATGTGTCTTGGCCGACACGGTGGAGCGATCTTCCGTGCCGGGCGGAACGCGTTCCGTTCGGCACAGGTTTGCGATGAGGCAGGCTCTCGGGTGGACGTGATCGAGGTTCGAACAACGTCGTTGGCGCGGTCGCCCGGCGGGCCCGCACCGCGCGACGAGAGGTGAACCGATGAGAACGCCATTGCTGCTCGCAGCTTGCATCCTGGGCGCCATGACGTTGCCCAGTCTCGCCAAGATGCCCTCCGAAGCGCAGCAGATGCGACAACAGGCCGAGCACCTGTGCTACGACGACGTCCAGAAACTCTGCAAGGCTGCGATCCCCGACGAGGACAAGATCACGGCCTGCATGGGCGCGCATCATGCCCAACTGAGCCCAGCCTGCGCCAAGATCTACGATCAGGGCCTCGGTGGCTGACCTCGGGCCGCAGACCTATGCCTCAGTTCATGGTGATCGCGCGGGACGGATCGGACCCTGACGGTCCGGCTCGGCGGGCCGCCGTACGGCCGGCGCCCATCTGTCACGTATCGCGGACGATGTCGCGGTGGACGGATCGTGGTCGGGGGTGCGATGCTGGACGAGGCCGAACATCCCGTCGCGTCGGTGCTGGTCTGCGATTTCCCGGACCGCGAGGCTATCGACGCTTGGCTCGAAGCAGATCCCTATCGGCTCGCGGGCGTCCGGCACAGGGTCGAGGTCACGCGGTTCCGCCTTGCCGTGGAACGCAACGCCACACGGGCCGGGTGATCAGAGCAGGCCCGCCAGGATGTTGATGGTGAGGGCCAGGATCACGGTGTTGAACGTGAAGGCCACGAGGCTCTGCACGGTGCCGATCCGGCGCATGCGCTTGGATGTGAACTCGACGTCGGCGGTCTGCGACGCCACGCCGATCACCACGGCGAAATGGATGAAGTCCCAATAATCGGGTGCGTCGTCGTCCGGGAACTTGAGGCCGCCTTGCTCCAGCGTCGCCGGGTCGTCGTCGTCGTCCGGCGCGTAATATTCGTGCGCGTAATGCATGGCGAAGATGAGCTGCGTCACAAACCAGGACACCGACACGCTGCCGAACGCCAGAGTCACGCGAAGCGCCTTGTCGATTCCATGGGCGTCCTTGGCCAGGGACAGCTCGGCCGCCACGGCCGCGAGGGACGCCGCGGACAGCGCCAGCACCAGAGCCATGATCATGCCCTGACCTTCGTCCTGCGCCTTGGCGACACCCCGGATGTAGGGCGCATCGCGGAGTGCCATGCCGCGCAGGGTCATGGTCACGTAGACCACGCAGCCGATGTCCCAGGCCACGATGGCGCGGGTCGGGGCGTCGAGGTCGGACGGCAGAATGGCGAGCAGGACGCCGGCCGCGATGCCCACGGCGATGGCGGTGACGAGCCGGGGCCGCGACGCGAACGGTCCCAGGTAGCGCAACGGGAATGGGCGTGGTTCGGTCATCGGGCTGCGCTCGGCGTACCGGGTGACCCGCGAAGGGTGCCCGTAGGGAAAACGGCTTCGATACTCGTGGCACTCGACGCGGTTATGGCATAGCGACGCGAGGCCGTTTTCCTGTGGGAACCCCGTGCGCCAAGAGGCACGCGTCTGGCGCGAGCGGGACCGTTCTCCGAAGCGACGCTCAGCGGTCGATCAAGCCCGCCGGCGCCGCTGCGGCCGGCAGGACAGCCTCGCTGTCGTCCTTCAGTGCCACGCCGGTCAGCCCGAGCGCCAGTGCCCGGGTGATCAGCCAGGCGATCTTGCCGGCCGCCGCCGACGGTTCGAGGCCCGCGGCCCGGATGTTGGACACGCAATTGCGTTCCGCGTCGCGCCGGCCGACCTTCGGCGCGAAGGTCAAGTAGGCGCCGAGACTGTCGGCCGCCGACAGACCCGGCCGTTCGCCGATCAGCACCAGCACGAGCCGGGCACCCAGCAGCGCGCCGATCTCGTCGCCCAGCGCGACGCGGGCCTGGCGCGCCAAGGCGACCGGCGCCTGCGTGAGGTTCGCGGCCGCGAGCAGCGGCGTCAGGGCACGCAGCAGCCGCAGAGCATTGAGGTCGACCGCCGAGGCCGACAGCCCGTCCGCCACCACGATGGCGATGTCGGCTGCGGCCCAGTCGGCCTGCTGCAGCAGCGCCTTGCTGCGGGCCGAGAGACGGCGCCCGACATCGGGGCGTCTGAGATAGGTGGCCCGATCGGGAACCGCGCTCTCAACCAGGACCGTCTCGCACCCGAGCGCCGCGATCCCGGCCGCGATGGCCCCGACGTCCAGCTCCGCATGAACGGCATCGCGCGCCCGGGCGTGGGCCAAGCCGAGCTTCAGCACTTCGCGGGTCGGCAGCGATGGGCCGGCGCGGCCCAGGGCCAGGCGTGCCGGCGTCAGGGCGGCCAGCCGCGTCCAGGGATCGGCCGTCACCGGGGAGGGCAGGGTGGGGGAGGGCAGGGCAGGGTCGTCGGGCGGCGTTTTCATGCGGCCCGCAATGGGGCGAGCAGCGGATGGGACGGCGTGGAGGCCCGAAGGCGCCCGTCCGGACCCGTGATGCCCATGGTCTGGAGCCAGGCTTCGAACTCCGGCGCACGCTTCAGGCCCAGGACGTCGCGCAGATAGAGCTGGTCGTGGAACGAGGTCGACTGGTAGTTCAGCATGATGTCGTCGGCACCCGGCACGCCCATGATGTAGGTGACGCCCGCGGCACCGAGCAGCGTCATCAGCGTGTCCATGTCGTCGGCATCGGCCTCGGCGTGGTTGGTGTAGCAAACGTCGCAGCCGAGCGGCAGGCCCATCAGCTTGCCGCAGAAATGGTCCTCGAGGCCGGCTCGGATGATCTGCTTGCCGTCGTAGAGGTACTCGGGGCCGATGAAGCCCACGACCGTATTGACCAGAAGCGGCTCATAGGCGCGGGCGACCGCATAGGCGCGTGCCTCCAGGGTCTGCTGGTCGACGCCGTGATGGGCGTCGGACGAGAGGGCCGAGCCCTGGCCGGTCTCGAAATACATGACGTTCTGCCCGACCGTGCCGCGCCGCAGGCCGCGGCCGGCATCCTGCGCCTCGGCGAGCAGGTTCAACGTCACCCCGAAGGAGGCGTTGGCGGCCTCGGTTCCGGCAATCGACTGGAACACGAGGTCGACCGGCACGCCCCGCTCGATCAGGCCGATGGTGGTGGACGCATGGGTCAGCACGCAAGCCTGGGTCGGGATCGCGTGTCGGGTGATCAGGTCGGACAGGAGGTGGCACAGGCGGCCCAGCACGGCAGGGGAGTCGGAGACCGGATTGATGCCGATCACGGCGTCGCCGCAGCCGTAGAGCAGCCCTTCGGCCACGCTGGCCGCGATCCCGTCGGGATCGTCGGCCGGGTGGTTGGGCTGCAGCCGCACCGCCATGGTTCCGGGCAGGCCGATCGTGTTGCGGAACCGCGTCACCGCTCGGCACTTGCGGGCCACCAGGATCAGATCCTGGTTGCGCATGATCTTCGAGACCGCCGCCGCCATCTCGGGGGTGATGCCCGGCGCGATCCCGGCCAGCGCCTCCCACGTCGCCAGGTCGGACAGGAGCCAGTCACGAAAGCCGCCGACCGTGAGGTGGCCCACCGTGGCGAAGGCGGCCTCGTCGTGCCGGTCGATGATGAGGCGGGTGACGTCGTCCTCTTCATAGGGGATCAATGGCCGCATGAGGAATGTCCCGAGCGGCAGGTCGGCGAGGCAATGCCGGGCCGCCATGCCTTCCTCGGCCGACCCGGCCGCGATGCCGGCCAGCATGTCGCCCGACCGCAGCGGCGTCGCCTTGGCCATGAGGTCCCTGAGGTCCGCGAAGGCCCATGCGTGCTGGCCGACGACGTGGCGAAACGCCATCTGTCTGCTCCCCGATGCTGGTGCCCTGCGCCGACTGTTTCACAGGTCGGCGACGAATGCCAAGCCGTCCGTCGGACGTCGCCGTGGCGATCTCCCGAACCGCGCAAGGGGAGGATCACGCGCCGGCATCACTTGAACGCCGACGGCAGTCCCTCGCGCTCCTTGGAAGCCGTCGGGCGATAGTCGTAGGTGGGATAGAACTCGGTGCGGTAGCCTCCCCAGGCGGTCTTCTCGATCGCGCGGTTGACCTCGCGCAGGCGCTCCGCCGGGAAGCGAAGCGTGACCACCTGCCCGACGCCCATCAGCACGTTCCAGGCCAGAACCTCGACGCCCTGAGGTGGGAAGGTGTCGTAGAAGTGCTGGCGGCGCAGCCGGTCGTTGATCTCGTCGAGCGTCTGCGATTCGTCGTGCTTCAGGAAGATCGTCAAGGTTAGGAGTCCGGCATCGGCCGCCGCGGGACCGGGCAGCGGCGGCGTCACGGCCTGTGCGGAGGCCGCCTCGATGGATCCCGCCAAGGATGCTGCTCCGCCCAGGCAGATCAGCAAGATTAGGGCAGGGTGGCGAGTGGTGAGCATGGATGTCCTCCCATTACAGACGGCTCCCGTGAGCCTCCGCGGTCCACTTGCGGGATGAACGCTTCGGTCCGAGCCAGGTGGCCGTTGCTTCGTTGTCAAGAAGCCGTGCTAGCGCTGCGATCACGCCTGTGGCAGCCTTCGCCGCGCGGCACCGTCACGCATTGGGGAAGATGATGAAGACCACCACCAGGTTCCTGGCCTCGCTCTCGACCATGGCGGTTCTGGCCGGCGCCGCGAGCTTTGCCCGGGCTCAGGCGCCCGACGATCTCGTCAAGGCCGCCAAGACGGAGGGTGAACTGTCGGTGATCGCGCTCCCGCACGATTGGTGCGGCTACGGCGGCATGATCGACGGCTTCAAGGCCAAATACGGGCTCAAGATGAACGAATTGAACCCCGACGCCGGCTCCGGCGACGAGGTCGAGGCGATCCGGGCCAACAAGGGCAACAAGGGTCCTCAGGCTCCGGACGTCATCGACGTCGGCCTGTCGTTCGGGCCCACCGCGAAATCCGAAGGCCTGCTGGCGCCCTACAAGGTCTCGACCTGGTCCGGCATTCCGGCCGACCAGAAAGATGCCGACGGCGCCTGGACGGGCGACTATTACGGCGTGCTGACCTTCGAGGTGAACAAGGACATCGTGAAGACCGCGCCGAAGGATTGGGCCGACCTCCTCGGGGGCGACTACAAGAACACGGTCGCACTGGCCGGCGATCCGCGGACGTCGAACCAGGCCATCCTGGCCGTCTATGCGGCGGGCCTGTCGAAGGGCAACGGCGACGACGCCAAGGCATCGCAGGCCGGGCTCGACTTCTTCGCCGCCATGAACAAGGACGGCAACCTCGTGCCGACCATCGGCAAGGTGGCGTCTCTGGCGCAGGGCGCGACCCCCATCGTGGTGCGCTGGGACTACAATGCCCTCGCGGACCGGGACACGCTGAAGGGAAACCCCGCGATCGACGTCGTCGTGCCCAAGACCGGCGTGGTGGCGGGGGTCTACGTCCAGGCCATCAGCGCCTTCGCGCCGCATCCCAACGCCGCCAAGCTCTGGATGGAATATGTCTATTCGGACGAGGGCCAACTCGCTTACCTGAAGGGCTATTGCCATCCCATTCGCTTCGCGTCCCTGGTCAAGGACGGCAAGGTTCCGTCCGACCTGATGAGCAAGCTGCCACCTGCCGAGGCCTATGCCGGCGCGGTCTTCCCGACCATCGACCAGCAGAACGCATCCAAGGCCACGATCACGACCAACTGGGACAAGGTCGTCGGCGCCAACGTGAAGTGACGGGCGCCATGGCCTGAAGCTGGACGCGAGGGACGAGGGGCGGTTGGGCCCACCGCTTGAACCCCTCATCCGCCTTCTCTGAGCTCAGGCAGCTTCTCCCCGCTGGGGAGAAGGGCGAAACCGCCCGGCATGGCGAGGCACAATGGCGCAATCCGTCGAAGCCATAACCCCCGTCACGGCGGCCAGCCGGCCCCGCGCGCCGATGTCGCTCGCCTGGCTCGGGGTGGTGCCGTTCTTCTCCTTCGCGGCGCTGTTCCTGCTGATCCCGACCGCCTACCTCGTCGTCGGCGCCTTCCAGGACAACGACGGCCATTTCACGCTGGCCAACATCGCCGGCCTCTGGGAGCCCGGGATCATCAGCGCCTATATGGTGAGCCTCGAGATCAGCGCCGCCTCGGCGGTCCTCGGCGCGGGCCTCGGCTTCCTGCTGGCGTGGGCCGTGGTGCTGGGCGGGCTGCCGGCCTGGCTCAGGCCCGTGCTGATGACGTTCAGCGGCGTGGCCTCCAACTTCGCCGGCTTGCCGCTCGCCTTCGCGTTCATCGCGACGCTGGGGCGCACCGGCCTCGCCACGACGCTGCTGCAGACGGTCTTCGGCTTCAGCCTCTATCGCGCAGGTTTCAACATCCTGAGCTTCTGGGGACTGACCATCACCTACCTCTATTTCCAGATCCCGTTGATGGTGCTGATCCTCACGCCGGCCCTCGACGGCCTCAAGCGCGAATGGCGCGAGGCCGCCACCATTCTGGGCGCCTCGCCCTGGGTCTACTGGCGCGATGTGGTGCTGCCCATCCTGTGGCCGAGCCTGCTCGGCACGACGCTGCTGCTGTTTGCCAACGCTTTCGGTGCGATTGCCACGGCCTACGGCCTGACCGGCTCGACGCTGAACCTCGTCACAATCCTGCTTTATGCCCAGATTCGCGGCGACGTGCTTCACAACGCTCATCTGGGCTACGCGCTGGCGCTCGGCATGGTGGTGATCACGGGCCTGTCGAACGCGCTCTACATCGCGCTGCGCACGCGCTCGGAGAGGTGGCTCCGGTGAAGCGCTCACGCCTCGGCGCCTGGCTGGCCTTCGCGGTCGGCGCGCTCTATTTCGTCGTCCCGCTGATCGGCACGGTGGAGTTTTCGCTCCGCATCCGGCGCGGAACCTACAGCCTCGACGCCTACGCCAACGTCCTGTCGGATCCGCGCTTCCAGCAGACCTTCCTGTTCTCCACGATCGCGGCCATCGCCACGATCGCGGTCGGGACCATCCTGGTCGTGCCGACCGCCTATTGGATTCGCCTGAAGCTGCCCTGGATGCGGCCCTACGTCGAGTTCATCACGCTGATGCCGCTGGTCATTCCCGCCATCGTGCTGGTATTCGGCTACCTCAAGCTCTACAATTCATCCTCGTTCCTGCCCATGACCGGGGAGGCCTGGAGCACGAACATCCTGCTGGTGTTCGGCTACGTGGTGCTGGCGCTTCCCTACCTCTATCGTGCCGTCGATACGGGCTTGAGGACGATCGATGTCCGCAGTTTGACGGAGGCGGCCGAGTGCCTGGGTGCCGGTCGCCCTACCATCCTGTTCAAGGTCATCTTTCCGAACGTCAGGACCGCGGTGCTGAGCGGCGCCTTCCTGACCTTCGCGATCGTGATCGGTGAGTTCACGCTGGCGAGCCTGCTCGACCGGCCGGCCTTCGGGCCTTACCTGCAGCTCGTCGGGGCCAACAAGGCCTACGAACCCTCCGCCCTGGCCTTCATCGCCTTCGCGGTCACCTGGGCCTGCATGGGCCTCATCCAGCTCTTCGCTCGGGACCCCCGCGCCGCCGTGCTCAAGGCCTAGGAGTCCCCCCGGATCATGAGTTTCCTCGCAATCGAGCATCTGCGGAAGACCTACGGCGCGACGGCCGTGGTCCAGCGCTTCGATCTCGAGGTCCAGCCTGGCGAGTTCGTGTCGTTCCTCGGACCCAGCGGCTGCGGCAAGACCACGACGCTGCGGATGATCGCGGGCTTCGAGAGCGCGACCGAGGGCACCATCCGGATCGAGGGGCGCGACGTCACGCACCTGCCGCCGAACCAGCGCAACGTCGGCATGGTGTTCCAGAGCTACGCCCTGTTTCCGAACATGACGGTGGCCCAGAACGTGGCCTTCGGGCTGAAGGTCGCCAAGGTGTCACGCTCCGCCATCGCGGCGCGGGTCGCCGATATGCTCGAAGTCGTCAAGCTGCACCAGCTGGCCGACCGCTACCCCTACCAGTTGTCGGGCGGCCAGCAGCAGCGCGTGGCCCTGGCCCGGGCACTCGCCACCAAACCCAAGCTGCTGCTGCTCGACGAGCCACTGTCGGCGCTCGACGCCAAGGTCCGCGTGGCGCTGCGCGAGGAGCTGAAGAACCTGCAGCGCGATCTCGGCATCACGACCATCTACGTCACGCACGACCAGGAGGAAGCGCTCTCCATGTCGGACCGGATCGTCGTCATGAGCGAGGGCCGCATCGAGCAGCTCGGCACCCCGTTTGAGATCTACAATCACCCGAAGACCCGCTTCGTGGCCTCCTTCGTGGGAACGCTCAACATCCTGAAGGTCGAGGTCGTCGATGCGGCGCGGGGCGCGATCCGCATCGACGGGCAGGATGCCAGGGTGGGCCGGCAGATCCCCGCGGCCGACGGCGGCGATTGCGCGGTCGCGCTGCGGCCCGAAGCCGTGATGCTGCACGATCTCGGAAACGGCTGCAATCGCGTGCGAGGCACCATCGAGGACGTCGCCTTCCTGGGGGCCGTCGTGCGCATCAAGGTCGGGGTCGGCGGCAGCCGGATCATGCTGGACCGCTTCAACAATCCCGGGCTGCCCCCGCCGGTGCGCGGCGACAGCGTGACGCTGCACTTCTCGCCCGACGACCTCGTGCCGCTGGATGCCGCAGCGACGGTTTGACTGGGAGTTCACGCTTGCCAAGCGCGACCGGCCCCAGCAGGGTCGCGACTTCATTCATCTCATCGGACCGTCATGACGCATCTGACCCTCGACCACGCCCGCACGATTCTGGATGCCGCCCTCGCGAAAGCCGTGGAGCGCGGCTTGAAGCCGCTCGCCGTGGCGGTACTCGACGCGCGGGGCGCCTTGAAGGCTTTCGCGGCCCAGGACGGCACCAGCCTGAAGCGCGGCGAGGTTGCCCGCGGCAAGGCCGACGGCGCGCTGGCGCTCGGGATGGGCTCTCGCGCCATCGCCAAGGCGGCGGCCGAGCGGCCGAGTTTCGTGGCGGCCGTCACCCATGCGGTCGGCGGCTCGCTGGTGCCGGCGCCGGGCGGCGTGCTGGTGATGCAGGACGGCGAGGTGGTCGGGGCCGTCGGAGTATCGGGGGACCTCAGCGACAACGACGAGATCTGCGCGGTCGCGGGGATCGAGGCCGCCGGCCTGAAGGCCGACCCGGGGGCGTGATCCCGTAGGTTAGCGGCCGCGGCGGAGCGGCAGTCAATGACCGAATATCCGCATGAGATCGCGTCTACCGTCAAGCACGCGCAAGATCAGCGCGTCCGACCTGACCACACGATAGATGATGACGTAATCGGTAACGGCGATGCTGCGTCGGTCGCGACCGAGGTCGTCACGACGGGAACGCCCGGCCAGAGGATTGTCGGACAGCATGCGCAGGCTGCGGATCACGGTCGCGACGACCCTCTCGGCCGTCCCCGCGTCCCGCTCTCGCGAGATATGGCGGGCGATGTCGTCGAGGTCGCGCCGAGCTGTCGCGACAAGCGATAAACCATCAGCCCGGCGCATGATCCTTGGCGGCAAGTCCGGTCCGGCAGCGAGCCATGATATCGGCGACGAGCGCGCGAGCGTCGTCCTCCGTCTCGATCGTGATGTATTCGCCCCGTTCAAACTCCGCCTCGGCCTGGTCCAGGCTCGCCAGAAGCTCCCCCCGCTGGCGTTCGGCCTCGACCCAAAACGCCATCGCCTCGGCCACGGCCTCCTCGGGCCGGGCGATTCGCCCCATCGCGATGGCGCGCTGCACGAGGTCGCTCTGTTCCGCCGTGAGTTCGATGTCCATGATCCAACGCTAACCCACGGCCCCGGCCCGCGGCAAGTTGCTCACACCACGCCGTGGTCCTTGAACCAGCTCTGCACCTTCGTCCATGCATCCTTGGCGGCCTCGGGCCGATAGCTCGGGCGATAGTCGGCGAAGAACCCGTGCGGGGTGTCGGGATAGACCACGATCTCGCTCTTGCCGCCTTTCAGCTCGGCCTGCATCCGGCCGACGATGTCGAGCGGGATGTTGTCGTCGGCTCCGCCGTAGAGTCCCAGCACCGGCACCTTGACGTCGCCGCCGAAGTCGATGGGGTTTGTGGGCTTGATGGGTGAGGTCGGCGACGCGGCGCCGCCGAGGATGCCGTAGAAAGCGACCGCGGCCTTGAGCTCGGGATTGTGGTGGGCGTAGAGCCAGATCATGCGGCCGCCCCAGCAGAAGCCCACCGCCCCGAGCCTGGTCGTGTCGGCCTTGCCGGTCGACTTGGCGTAGGCGACGGTGCCGTCGAGGTCCGACATGGCCTGCGCGTCAGGTACCTTGGGGACGATATCGGACAGGATCACCTTGATGTCGGCATGGGCCGGGTCGCCCTGACGCGCGAAAAGCTCGGGTGCGATGGCGAAATAGCCGAGCTTGGCGAAGCGGCGGCACACGTCGCGGATGTGCTCGTGGACGCCGAAGATCTCCTCGATCACGATCATGGTGGGGAACGGCCCCGCACCGTCCGGCATGGCCCGGTAGGCCGGGATGTCGCCGCTCGCGGTCGGCACCTTGACCTCGCCGGCCACGAGGCCCTCGGCCGGGGTCGTGACGACCTGCGCCATAAGGGGGGAGGCGGCCAGCGCGAAACCGGCAGTGAGGCCGGCGAGGAGAAACGTCCGGCGGACGGGTTCGTGGCCGGGCTCCTCGGGCGGGAGTTGGTCGGCGTGCTGGGGTTGGTCGTTGCGGAAGATCATTAAAAGCTCCTTGTCGGTTTCCGCACACGGGACGCGGCGGACCACCCGGGCCGGATCCTCGTCCCGTCTTTCACGGTTAAATCCTATCGCGGTGGGCAAAGCAGCAGGGTGAGAAAGACTTTCCTTTCGGCGCCGTCCACGCCTCTGAAATGCGTCATGCCGCTTCTCCCTGCTGCGATCACCACCTTCGCATCCAAAGTTCGATAGCGTGCCGTGACGTCATAGTCTGCCCGGTGTCGCTCATCCTGCAAATTGACGAAGGCGCTCGCAAATACGAGGAGATCGCGTCCGAACCCTTTGGTGGGAACATAGGGAACGTATTTGATGGATGGCTTGGACTTCGATACCGTCAGGCAGAGGTCCTTGATCGTTCTGTGATCGACGGCGCGATGCACAAGCCCATACCGCTTTGTATTGCGATAAAGAGCCCCGACCACTTCATCGGCCAGTGCTGTCAAGGTGAGATGAAAGAGAGCGTAGTAGGCGCTGGAAACGGCGCGACGGAGATCCACTTGCCGAGGCGGGCCGGCTGGGGCGCTACGATCAGCTTATCGGCTTGGTCAAAGGTAACTGCTCACGTCTGCTGACCGGCCTGCTGAGGGTGGGTGCGGACGGGATGGTTGACGGGGGTCTGGCGGCATGATTCCACGTCTGGATGGATCGCGAAGCGCTGCGGGCTCTGTCCAAGG